>Ga0256839_1002166_pt1 | contig 22423 bp, 23 predicted proteins | sample 354166metaG_FD_185968 | JGI IMG/M metagenome (GOLD analysis project Ga0256839, IMG submission 185968) | Hydrothermal vent microbial communities from Mid Atlantic Ridge, Atlantic Ocean - 354-166 | ecosystem: Environmental > Aquatic > Marine > Hydrothermal vents | place: Atlantic Ocean: Mid... | reverse complement strand
ATTGCATCATAAGTAGATTTAAATCAGGGTTGTCAGTGCCATTGCTTGTTCCTCTAGCTGGTTAATGTTTTGATGGATTATACCATATAAATCATTGTGTTAGTGCTTAACTTAATGGCATTGCGCCATAGGCGCCAGCATCGCTGTAACCGTTGCCGTAGCCATTGCCATATCCGTAGCCATCACCGTACGCTCGGGTATTACCATTCCCTTTGCCATGTCCGCGGGCCTTGCCTTTGCCCTTGAACTTGAAGCTAAAGTTCATTTCGGTGTCGAGTTGACCATCTGCATCAGCGTCAGCATCGGCCCGGCCGTCGCCGCGTCCCTGACCCTGGCTGGCACCATAGCCATATCCATTGCCGTACCCGTTACCAGTGCCGTATCCGTTACCGTAGCCATTTCCATAGGCGTTGCCATTGCCGTAGCCACGGCCGTCGTTGTAATACCGACCATCACTGTCGTTGCTGTCAAAAATATCATCGAACATGTCGAAAGGGGTCCAGCTGGCCTGCGCCGAAGCGGTTACAGCCGTCAGCGCTGCTGCCAACGCAATTTTGGAGAGTTTCATAGCAATACACCTGGTTGTGATTTCATTATTTTCAAGGCGGACGCCGCTGCCTCCGCCTGACCTGTCATTCTTGAAATCCACCATATAAGAATATTCTAATATATACAATATGTAACATGCTGGGGGATGGTTGCCTGAGGGTAACTGCAAGCCACTGTTATTTAAGAAATAAGCTTATCCCCCCGTAGCAATGCAAGGGTTTCCCCGAGGCTGGTCAACGGTGAAACTGCTGGTGAATGCCGGTTCGGATTGGATGTTTTATTGGGATCTTCATTGTCTTTGTAGGGGTGAGGCGATTGAAATGGCCTCTGCGCGTTTGTCTTCTTGCGGGGGTACGGCGATTGAAATCGCCCCTACGCGTTTGCCTTGGTGCGGGGGTTAGGTGACTGAAATCGCCTGTACGAGTGCGTTGTAGGGGCGAATTCATTCGCTCACACTCAGGCGATGTGTCAACGAGCCGTCTCTCGATGGATTGAGCAGCACGAAACGCATTCCCTGCCACGCATGGTTTAGAATATGTGTGACTATTCAGACCCGGCAGGTGTCCAGGCTATGCACAAAATCCGTTTTATTTTGATATCACTGACTCTGCTGACGATGAGCCTGCCACTGCTGGCAGGTTCTCTGATCCAGCCGAGAATCATTGGCGGTGTCGAATCCGAACCGAACGCCTGGCCGTACATGACCGCGCTGATGAGCAAGGTGCTGAGCGTAACGGTGGCACAGAAGAGCTACCAGGCGAGCTATCTCCGAGGCTCACCGCTCACGCTGTTTTCCGGCAGGCTGGTGGACTGCGGCCTGGCATTGGGACCTTGCGCCGATGTTCGTGGCAACATCTGCCTGATTCAGCGCGGCAACAATACCTTTGCGGAAAAAGTACGTAACTGCGAAGCTGGGGGTGGCATCGGCGCGATCATCTACAACAACGTCAGCGGGACGTTTCTTGGTACATTGCAGAACGCAGTGACAGGCATTCCTGTGGTCAGCGTCAGCGACGAAGCTGGCACAGGGCTGCGTGATGCCATCGGCGAAGTTGCCTCGTTTGGATACAGCGACCTCATCATCCCAACCGAGAGTTTTTGTGGCGCCACCTGGATTGGCGATGTCTGGGTACTGACCGCGGCCCACTGTGTCAGTGATACCGAACCGGAAGCCATCATGGTGAACGTGGGTGGCCATGACCTGCGCCGCGACCAGGAGAACGTCATCGCTGTCACCGAAGTTCTCGTTCACGAGCGCTATGACCCCGACGGCATCAATAACGACATTGCCCTGCTGCGGCTTGAACGCGCACCCCAGGGCGTCATGCCGATCTCAATCGCGCCGAACGAATTGCTCGATGCTGCAATCCGTGCCAACGCGCCGGGATACATGCTGGGGCGCGGTCAGCAGGAACCGGTAGCACCCGGTGAAGACGCCCCCGCGACGCCAGTTGAGTACGTACTGTTCGAAGTCGCCATACCGCTGGTCAGCAATGAGGAATGCGCACGCGCCATGGAGCAGATCCTGGGAACCGATCAACCCTCCCCCGTTACCGATGCGATGATTTGCGCCGGGCGCCCCGAAGGCAATGTCGGTACCTGTTTTGGCGACAGTGGCGGCCCGATGATCGTCTTCGATGGCAATACGCCCTACCTCGGCGGCATCACCAGTTGGGGAATCGGCTGCGCCCAGCCGGGGCTCTACGACGTGATGACGCGGGTACCCTATTTCAAGGCGGACATCGACAAAACAATCGCCGCAAAAGTGCGCTCAACCGACAGCAACAGCGATTTCGGCAACGACACCACGACGACCTCGGGCGAGAAAGACAACCGTTTTGGCATTGGTGGTTTTTCACCTCTGCTGCTGATGGCGCTCGGGTGGTTGAGGCGACGGCGGCTTGCCACAGCTATCAGGATCGCGGCGCTGGCCTGCCTGCCCGTATTGACACTGACCGGTTGTCAGCTCACAGCAGCCGGCTTGAATTCCCATCAGAGCAGCGACATGAAGAAACTGGAAACCTTGCGAGCGATTGATATCAGCCGTGATGGCGTCGAAATCACCGTCATTTCCACCGGCTGCACTGCTGCCAGGGACTTCCAGCTGGCGCTGACGCCAAGGCAGGATGTGGTCGAACTGGCGGTTTATCGTACTCGCCCCGATCTGTGCCGCCGCGCACCGAAGCCAGTGACGCTGTTGCTGCCCTGGCGCGATGACGCCCGGTTCCCCGAGCAGAAAGTGCGGATTCTCAACCCTGTGTCGCCGGCAGTCGCGCAATAGACCACGCCCCTTCCAGCACCACGATACTGCGTTCACGCACCTTGTAATCTGAGGTTGCCAGTGGCACGGCGTGATCAGGCGGAGTGATATCGTCGGGCGACTGCCGCCCGGTATCGACGACAGGGTGCCATTCGACACCGGGCAGCGACGGCACTGGTGCCATCATATCCAGATCCGACATATTCAGAATCACATGCAGATGCGTCTCACCCTCGCGAATGGCGGAGAGCGTGAACGCCAGTACCTGCGCCACCGGATCATCCCACTCCGGTGGTTGCAGATCGGCCCCGTACCAGCGGATATCCGGAATCCCGGTGAGCGTCAGCACTTCTCCATTGAGAAACTGGCGCCGCATCAATGACGGATGCCGCCGGCGCAAGGCGATCATTTCGCGGGTGAAGCGCAGCATATCGGCATTTTTTTCCACCAGATCCCAATCGAACCAGCCCAGCTCGTTGTTCTGACACCAGGCATTGTTGTTGCCCCGCTGGCTGCGCAGCACCTCATCACCCGCGAGAATCATCGGATTGCCCTGACTGAGCATCAGCACGGCCATGAAGTTGCGCGCCTGCTTGCGACGCAGTGCCAGTACCTGCGGGTTGGTTGTCTCCCCTTCTGCGCCACAGTTCCAGCTCAAGTTGTCGTTGTGGCCATCGCGGTTGTTCTCGCCATTGGCTTCATTGTGCTTGCGGTTGTAGCTGACCAGATCCCAAAGTGTGAAGCCATCGTGGCAGGTAATGAAATTGACGCTGTTGAACGGATGGCGGTCGGCGGGTTGATAGTAGTCGCTACTGCCGCCGATTCGCGTCGCCACCTCGGCGACGATACCGCGATCACCACGCACGAAACGCCGCATCACATCACGGTAACGCCCGTTCCATTCGCTCCAGCGATAACCGGGAAAACGCCCGACTTGATACAGCCCCGCCGCATCCCAGGCTTCGGCGATAATGCGCTTGCGCGCCAGTAGCGGCGACAGCTCGATACTCCAGACGATCGGCGGGTTTTCCATGGGTTCGCCATTCACGTCGCGGCACAGCACGCTGGCCAGATCGAAGCGAAAACCATCGACACCGATCTCAGTCGCCCAGAATTCCAGACACTCAAGCAAGAAGGCGCTGACCATTGGTTGGTTGGCATTGATGGTGTTGCCGCAACCAGTGTAATCACGGTAGGCATAACCATGTTCGGGATCGACATGATAGAAAATCTCGTTGCCAAGCCCCTTGAAATTGATGGTCGGCCCGTCGGCCCCGCCCTCGGCCGTATGGTTGATCACCACATCGATAATCACCTCCAGCCCGGCATCATGAAACGCTTCCACCATGTCGCGAAACTCGGCGACATGCTCACCCCGATCAGGCCGGACACAATAGGCCGGATGCGGCGAGTAGAAGCTGTGCGGACTGTAGCCCCAATAGTTGCGCAAGCCGCGTGCCGCAACCGCCGGAGGCACATCGTCCTCATCGAAGGCCATCACCGGCAACAGCTCGACATGGGTGACGCCCAGCGCTTTGATATAGGGGATTTTCTCGATCAGGCCCAGAAAGGTGCCACGCCGCGGCGCATCGACGCCGGCGCTGGGATGGCGCGTGAAACCGCCAACATGCAGCTCGTAGATGACCGCCTCTTCAGCGCGGTAGATGGTATCGCCGGGGTCGCGCTCACAAGGCATGGGAACATCCGACACTGGACGCCGATTATCGACGACCATTGCACGCATGCTGCGCACCGATTGGCCGCTACCATCGGCCCAGCGATCCCAGAGCCTGTCCGATACCGCGGTCGTCCATGGATCGACCAACTCAATATCGGGATCGAAGCGCTGACCATTGTTACGTGGCCCCCAGGCGCGCCATGTGTACCAGACACCTTCCGGCAAATCCTCGACAAACACATGCCAGACGATATAGGTGCGGTTCACCTTCGGATCGAGTTCGATGACCTGAAACGGCGTCTCACTGTCGGCGGCCTCGTAGAGTTGCAGCGCGATCCCGATGGCGCCACGGCTGATGACGGAGAAGTTCACGCCCCCAGGGCAGACCGTGACACCACGAGGAAAACGTGACCCTTCCCGTACCCGATATTGTGTTTTTTCAACCATCTGCCTGCCCTCCGCTGTCCATACTGTCATCACGCGCCCATGCCAAACTGCCGAGTACCCAGGTTTCCTGCACCAGACGATCATCCCCGAGCATCATCAGCACGAACAGCATTTCAGACAGATCGCGGCAATGTTGTAGCCTGAATCGCAACAATTCGGTTGCTTCGAGATCCAGCACCAGGAAATCGGCCTCTTTGCCCGCTTGCAAGCTGCCGATCACAGCGTCCAGATCCAGCGCGACTGCGCCGCCCAATGTTGCCAGATACCAGGCGTCGAACGGGTCCAGCGGCTCGCCCAGTAATTGCTGAACCTTGTAGGCCTCGTTCATGGTCGTCAACAGCGAAAAGCTGGTGCCAGCCCCAACATCGGTGCCCAGCGCCACTCCCGTTCCATATGCCCGCGCCTGACGCAGCGAAAACAGGCCGGAACCGAGAAACAGGTTGGAGGTTGGGCAGTGAACGATCGACGCGCCGCTGGCAGCCAGCATGCCACGCTCCTCATCATCCAGGTAGATGCCATGCGCCAACAGGCTGCGCCGGCCCAGCAGGCCATGACGCTGGTAAACCGCCGCGTAGTTGGCGGCATCGGGAAACAGCTTGCGTACCCAGGCAACCTCCTTTTCGGTTTCCGCGATATGCGTCTGCATGTAGATACCGGGAAACTCATGCAGCAGCTGTCCTGCCATCTCGAGCTGCTGCGCGGTGGATGTGGGTGCAAAGCGCGGGGTTACGGCATACTGCAAACGATCGACACCATGCCAACGTTCGATCAAGGCGCGTGAGTCACGATAGCTTTGGGGCGCATCATCTCGAAGGGAATCAGGTACATTGCGATCCATCATCACCTTACCCGCGATCAATCGCAGCGATCGGCGCTGCGCTTCGATAAACAGCGCTTCAACGGACTGGCGGTGTACCGATCCGAAAACCATCGCCGTCGTCGTGCCATTGCGTAACAGTTCATCGGCGAAACGCGCTGAAATGGATGCGGCATAACCGGGATCCCCGAACTGGCTTTCGACCGGGAAGGTGTAGGTTTCCAGCCAGTCGAGTAGTCTCGCACCCCAGGCGGCAATCATCTCCAATTGCGGATAGTGGAGATGTGCATCGATAAAGCCAGGCACGATCAGGTGATGGCGGTAGTCACGTACCGGCACGCTACTGTCGAGCGTCTTGATCAGATCGCGGTACTCGCCAACTGCATGGACACGCCCCTGCTCCAGCCACAGCAGGCCGTCCTCGATATACACCCAGGATGCTTCGCCCAGTTCAACTGGCGAACCAATAAAATAGAAGATGCTTCCGCGTAATGCTGTGCCAGCCATGATGCTAGCTTAGCAGCTCTGGCTCAGCCTCAGCGCATGGTGAAGACTCAAGAGGCTGTCAACATCGATACTCGGTGGCTCGACCCCTGCTGGCAGCGGTTCGCCCGGCGCAAAACGTCCCGTGCGCACGAGAGCCGTCGGCATGCCCAGCCTCTGCGCGCCGAGGATATCGGTATCGGGCCGGTCTCCGATCATCATGCACTCAGCTGGCGCCAAGCCAAGCCTCTGCAACGCCATCTGGTACAAGCCTGGCTCGGGTTTACCGATGAAAACAGCGTCTTGCCCCGTCGCCACCGTAAACGGCGCCATGAGTGCACCACCACCTGGAAGCACCACCCGCTCTCCATCGCGGGAGCCATCGACGCTGGCATCGGGATTGGTGCCAACCAAACAGGCACCACGTTGCAGTACCAGATTGATACCAGTGACGATGCCGTCGTAGTCAATCGCACCTTCGCCAACGACGACGAAATCAGCGTCCTCCCGACTTTCCTCCCCTTTGTGGGCTAACGCCTCCTGTAATCCGGCCGCACCTACCGCAAAATAGCGGAACCCAGGCTTTTTCTCAGCCAGCCAGTTGGCCGTCGCTTCCGCTGAGGTGATTATCTGTTGTGGTGCGACACCGTGGACTCCCATCCGGGCAAGCCTGTTCGCCACCGCCGACGGAGACCGCGTCGGGTTGTTGGTAATGCAGCAAAACGGCCAGGCACGCAGCCATGTCATGAATGCGGCCGCATGCGGTAGAGCGTGATCTCCGTGGTAGAGCACGCCATCCATATCGAGGACGAAACCTTTGATCATGGTCGGTGGTACTTATACCGGATAGACATCAAAGCGAGTACTACGCCCGCGCAACTGCGAGGAGGGCTTTGTCCCGGCAAGTGGTTCTGCCTTGAGCGGTCGTTTTACCACCACCTTGGTGTTGGCGAGCTGGCGCGCTCGTTCGAGCAGCATTCGCTCATCGCTCGGTTCCCGCAACAGGTCTTGCAACAAGGCCATCTCTTTCTTGATTTTCGCGGACTTGCGGCGCTGTGGAAACATGGGATCGAGGTAGATGACATCAGGCTTCTCATCGCTGTCAGGTTCCCAGGTCAGCAAATCCGCTTGGTAGAGGCTGATGCTGGCGGCGATCTCCCGCGTCGCATCATGCGCTTGTGCCCGATCGATCCCGTCGGCCAGCAATGCGTGAACGATCGGATCACGTTCGAGCAACGTGACCGCGAAACCATGTGATGCCAAGACGAAGCCGTCACGGCCAAGGCCAGCCGTCGCATCGAGTACGCTGACCGGCGCCCTGCCCCGGATGTTCACGGCTTTGACGATCAGTTCGCCCTGCCCCCGCCGCCAGGCCGCCTTGCCAGCAACAAATTCGGCGCGCAGTGGTGCTGGCGCATCAGGCTGATTCGGCTGGATCGAGAGCCCATCATCATCCAGTTGCATGACGAAACGGGCGCTATCAGGTACATGCTCGCACAGTGGTATCGACAGCCGGGCTGCAACATCGAGGGCGCGCAAAGAATCCTGTGCATGATCAATCAAGACCACCTGCGCTGTTTCACCCATGCGGCACATGCTCAATAATGCGGTGGTGGCGCATCCTCCTGCGCCGTCGCAATCATCGACGGACGCAACGATTGCAGCGCCTCTTGCAGGCTTTTCACCGCAACCGTAAGCTCATCGATTCGCTGTTGCTGTTCATGTACCTGTGCGTTCAGCGCCTCGATCGCATCCTCCTGCAATGCCACGCGGCACTCCAGTTCGACAACTCGATCGTCCATTCTTTCTTTTCTCCAGAAACAGCAAAGCCCCGCGTCGCGGGGCTTCTCATTGGTCAATTCAAAACCAGAAAAACTAGTCGCCGCTCAGCCCGGCCACCAGATTGAGCATATGCGTGAACAGCACATAGATGTTCGCGAACAGCGATACCGTCATCATCACGTAGTTGTCCTCGCCACCATGCACCATGCGGCTGGTGTCGAACAGGATCATGCCGGACATCAGGATTACTGCAGCGGCCGAAATCGTCAGCGACAATGCCGGGATCTGCAAGAAGATATTGGCGACGATTGCAACGAGTACGACGATCAGACCCACCATCAGGAAGCCACCCATGAAGCTGAAGTCCTTGCGGGTCACCAGGGCATAGGCGGACAGGCCGACGAACATTGCTGCCGTCAAACCAAAGGCAGTCGCGACGATCTGCGGGCCATTGGGCAACTGCAGATACAGACCGATGATCGGGCCAAGGATGTACCCCATGATGCCGGTGAAAGCGAAGGTCAGTGGCAGGCTCCAGACCGAATTGCGCACGGCATTGATCAGAAACGGCATACCGATGAATACCGCCAGCATGATGATCCAGTGTACCGGCCGTGCTCCGGTCACCATGGCGATACCGGCAGTGATGGCGCTAGTGGCGAGCGTCATCGACAGCAGCATGTAAGTGTTGCGAATCAGCTTGTTGGTGGCCAGTGCGCCCACTACCGGGCGCGTGGCTGAAATATTCTGTGGTTGCATCGTCTTTCCAATCCTCTCGTTTACAACAGTGGTGTTAAAGATACCTTAACAAAAGCGCGCGGGGTACTGGAAATATCCGTAGTCTGCCGGTAGAATCCCGCAGCTCAATCAGTCGCCGACTATAGCGTGAATTGCTTCACGCTATAGTGCTGAAGTCCCGGCCATCGAACCGCGACAACCCCATTGGAGAGGTGACAGAGTGGTTGAATGTACCGGTCTTGAAAACCGGCGTGGGTTCACGCCCACCCAGGGTTCAAATCCCTGCCTCTCCGCCATATCAAAAAAGCCCGGACAGCTTCGCTGTTCGGGCTTTTTCATGTCTGCGTCAACCGTGTGGCGATAACGACCAGAAACGCAGCGGCTCGTATCTTGGAGGCGCTCCCAGCTCCGGCGACGTGATTGACTCTACCAGCGCGAAACGATCGGCCTTCCAGATCACTGGGGCGTCGAGCTCCGCCTGAAGTGGCTGTTTCAGCTTGCGCTCCAGTGTCACATGCGGGCGGTAGCGGCGCACTTCCGGTTGGTAGCCGCAGGCGTCGGCCAGGCAGGTGTCGAGCTGCGCTTGCAGGGTGAAAAGTGCTTCGGGTGGTTTGCTGCTGCCTGCCCAGAGGATCTTTTGGCCGAAGCTGTCGATTCGATCGAGCTGTATGACGAAAGATGGCATGTCGATCAGCTGCGCAGCCGCTTCCATGCAGCGTTGCGTCGTTTCATCGACATAACCGACGAATACCAATGTCATGTGGAGGTTCGCAGCGGGCATGCGTTTGCCACCAGCACTGATGTCGCGCGTCGCATCGACCAGCCGCTGCCGCGTCGCCTCATCCGGCCACAGGGCGAAGAACAGCTTGCGCTTGCGCGGGGCGGCCAGGGTCATGGGAGCCGATAGTTGTCCTGGGTCATCAGGTCGGTGCCGCAATCCAAGGCTGAAATCCAGTCGAGAAACTGGTGAACGAGTTTCTTGCCGCGGAACGGTCGGCCATGTTGCGGCACCATCCACTCGATGTCGAGCTGGCGCACCATGTTGGCCCAGAGCTGGCAGACCTTGCGCGAGTTCATGTAACGCCGGTGAAAGCCCTCCATGAAGGGAATTGCCTCGTCGATCTTGCGAAACGGCTTGTCGAGATTGCCGGTCGCCAGATTGGCACCCATGTCACCGGAGAACAGAATTCGGGATATCGGGTCATAGAACTGGAAGTTCCCTTCAGCATGAAGGAAATGCGCCGGGATGGCCTTGAGGCCAATATTGCCCAGCTGCAGGTTCATGCCCTGATCAGGAATTGAGATGAGACGATCCTTGGTACGGCCCGGGGTGGTGAAGTGCGGAATGAAGCGTTCCCACAGCTCTGGCACCACGGCCTTGCAGTTGGTGCCGACCATCCAGCGGTTCAGTGACGCAACGATGTCCGGGTCCTGGTGCGAGGCGATGATGTAATCCAGCCCTTTGACGCTGACGTATTTGCCCAGCGCCATGTAGAGACGCGAGTAGGTCAGCTCGCCGCCGGGGTCGATGATGGCCGCATGCCCATTGTCGACGACAAGAAACTGATTGACCTGCACGGCCTCACCAGTCACCAGATCGGAAAATGAAACGCAAATATGTCCTTTCTTGTTGTACAGCTCCAGCGCCATCGCAGCCACCGATTCCCTTCAATGATTCGGTTGGCAATGATACCAGCAATCACCCCGGTTACCGGCCCGGATATGTTAGCTGGTGCACAGATACAGCGTTTCACCACCGGACACAGATCATGCTTAACTAGGATCAAGGAAGACGTGATGGCCGTCTCCTAGACTGAATGCCAATACTCGCGTGATTGAGCTGATCAGCATGCATACCAATGACAAACGACCTGAGCTGTCTCGACTCGAATATCGGTTGCTGAACGATTTCCAGCGTGACTTTCCGCTCACTTCCCGGCCCTTTTTGGCGATCGCCGAGGAGCTTGGGACGGACGAAGAAACGATCCTGAAAACGCTCGAAGGCCTGGTCGAGCGGAAAATGATCAGCCGGCTTGGGCCAGTGTTTCGACCACGCCGGCTTGGCGCAAGTACATTGGCTGCATTGGCCGTTCCCGAAGATCAGCTCGAAACCGTCGCTGCCATGGTGAGTGCCTATCCGGCGGTCAATCATAACTATGAGCGCGAACACCTGTTCAACCTCTGGTTCGTCGTTACGGCAGCCTCCGAGGAGGAGATCGAGAAAGTGCTCAATGACATCCGCGACCGCAGCCGCTGCCGCTTACTCAATCTGCCGATGGAAGATGCCTACCACATCGACTTGGGGTTCCCGCTATGGTGTTGACCGACCTCGACAACCGAATCATGGCCGCCATTCAGGAAGGCCTTCCCCTGTGTGCCCAGCCCTACAAAGCGCTGGCAGACAAGCTTGGGGTCGCTGAAGAAATCCTGCTCGAACGCATCCGGGCGGCGACGGAAAATGGCACCATCAAACGTTTTGGCATGGTCATCCGGCACCACGAACTCGGCTATCGCGCCAACGCCATGGTGGTGTGGGACATTCCCGATGAGCAGGTCGAAACCATCGGCCAGCAACTCGGCAAATATGATTGCATCACGCTTTGCTATCGCCGCCCCCGGCGCTTGCCGATGTGGCGTTACAACCTGTTCACGATGATTCACGGGCTAGACCACGACAGCGTCATCGCCAGCCTGAATCGAATCAGGGAGAGCGCCGGCCTGGAACACATTCCCTACGACATCCTGTTCAGCAAGCGGCAATTCAAGCAACGAGGTGCCCGTTATCTCGACACCAGCAACAAGGCCGCTGGAGGATAGCCGGCAATGGATGCATTGGATCGTCAGATCATCAACGAACTGCAGCGCGGCTTCCCGCTGGTCGAGCGCCCATTCGAGATGCTGGCCGAGCAGTTTGGCACCACCGAGGCAACACTCATCGAGCATGTCCAGAAGTTGCTGGACGACGGCGTTCTGTCACGCTTTGGGCCGATGTACAACGCAGAAAAGCTCGGCGGCGCGCTGACACTTTGTGCATTGAGCGCCCCTGAAGACCAGTTCGACAACATTACCGACAAGGTGAACAGCCATCCGGAGGTGGCGCATAACTATGCCCGCGATCACAGCCTGAACATGTGGTTCGTGATCGCAACCGACGATCCAGAAAGGGTAGCGGAGGTGCTCGCCGACATCGAACACGAAACAGGCTGCGAGGTATTGAACATGCCCAAGCTGACGGAGTATTTCATCGGCTTGCATTTTGCAGTATGAGGCGACAAAACCATGGGGAATATCTTTATCGACGCTTTCAGGCAACAGACGCCAATAGATTTCTCTGATGAATTTTCACGACGCCTGATCAAAGCAACGCAGGGAGGCCTTCCAGTCTCCCCAACACCCTATGCGGATATCGCCAGGCAACTCGGCGTCAGCACGGAAGCAGTCATCACCAGGCTGACCCAGATGCTCGAAGCCGGCGCCATTCGGCGCATCGGTGCAGTACCCAACCACTATGCGCTGGGTTACCGCGGTAACGGCATGAGTGTCTGGGATGTACCCGACGATGCCGTTGATGAAGTGGGACGAGAAATAGCCGCACTCGACTTTGTCAGCCACTGCTATCAGCGCCCCCGCTTTGATGACAAGTGGCCCTACAACCTATTTGCCATGGTGCATGGGCACAATCGTGATGAGGTGATGGCGCGTATCGAAGAAATGCAGGCAATGCTGGGTGACCGTGTGTGCTCGCACGACATTTTGTTCAGTACGAAAATACTGAAAAAAACGGGATTCAGATTGTAGCGAAAACTGCGAGGTTTTTTCGCACGGAGAATATTATCGAGACATCAGGCCCACCACTAGCCTGTCAAACCATCCTGGAGGATAGCCATGTTCAGAGTCAACCAATTCATCAAGGAGCTGCTCGATCCCACCCCCATCCAGCCGAAACGCAATCCTCCCGGGCCGGTGGTCATATGGAACCTGATCCGGCGCTGCAATCTCACCTGCAAGCACTGCTACTCTGTTTCCACCGACACCCACTTTTCCGGCGAATTGAGTACCACAGAAGTGTTCAGCGTCATGGACGACCTGCGCGACTATGGCGTGCCGGTGCTCGTGCTTTCCGGCGGAGAACCGCTGATGCGTCATGATATTTTCGAAATATCCCACCGCGCCAAGGACAAGGGTTTCTACACCGCGCTGTCCACCAATGGCACGTTGATCTCGCCGCAGAATATCACCAGCATCCGTGATGTCGGTTATGACTACCTTGGCATCAGCATCGATGGCTTGCGCGAAACACACGATAAATTTCGCCAGAAGGAAGGCGCCTTCGACGCCAGCCTGGACGCGCTGCGCCTGTGCCATGAAGAGGGAATCAAAACTGGCCTGCGTTTCACCTTGACCGAACACAATGCCGCCGAATTCCCTGCGCTATTGCAAATGATGGAAGACGAACATGTCGATAAATTCTTCCTCTCGCACCTGAACTATGGTGGCCGCGGCAACAAGAACCGCAAGCAGGACGCCTATTTCGCCACCACCCGAAAGGCAATGGATCAGCTGTTCGAGACCGTACTCGATGTGGTGGCGTCAGGCAGCAACAAGGAATTCGTCACCGGTAACAACGACGCCGATGGCGTTTATTTCTATCACTGGGCGCGGCGACGCTTCCCGGATCGCGCCGAGCACATCCGCCAGAAACTGGCGCAATGGGGCGGCAACAGCGCCGGCGTCAATATCGCCAATATCGACAACCTCGGCAATGTTCATCCTGATACTTTCTGGTGGGACTACAGCCTTGGCAATGTCCGCGAGCGGCGCTTTGGTGACATCTGGGATGATACCGGTGATCCGCTAATGGCGGGATTCAAACGCCAGCCACGCAAGATTTCCGGGCGCTGCGGGCAGTGCCAACATTTTGATATCTGTGGCGGCAACAGCCGGATTCGCGCCTTGCAGCTTTACGGTGATGCCTGGGCTGAAGACCCTGGCTGCTATCTCGACGACGACGAGATCGGCCTGCGGGAAACATCGCCGCAGCCAGACAATGCGGTAACAGCTTAGCTTCAGTCCGCCGTCATTCCTGCCGGCAAGCAACGTACCCAACCTACCCGTCTGGCAAACGAAAACGGGAGCCGAAGCTCCCGTTTTTTTACCCCGTACAAACGGGGCACCAACATTCTGATAACGCTCAGAACTTGGAGATGTAATCGGCCAGTGCGTCGATATCGGCATCAGACAACTTGGTGACCTGAGTCGCCATGACGCCCTTCATCGGACCGCCATAACTGCCGTCCTTGTAACCTGCAATTTTCTTGGCGATATCGTCCTTGCTCTGACCAGCCAGCACAGGCGACACATTCAACGCCTTCATTTCACCTTTGGGGCCATGGCAACCAGCACAGGCAGAATACAGCTTGGCAGCGTCGGCGCCACCAGTTGCAGCCGTCACCGCAGACTTGGCGCTTGCTACCGCACCACCAGCGACTTCTTTAGTCTTGTCTGCCACGGCACCGGCGGCGTCCTTGGCGGAATCGACCGCTTCACCAGCAACCTCTTTTACCTTGTCGACTGCTGCACCAGCGGCCTCTTTGGTGGCATCTGCTGCGGCAGTTGCCGCATCCTTGCTGCCTTCGACAACCGCTGATGCGGCATCTTTGGCGCTGTCGACTGCCTTGCCGGCCACGTCTTTCGCGCCTTCAGCTGCCTTTTCTACCATCGACTTGGATGCTTCGCCGGTGGCTGCATCATCACCACCACTACATCCAGCCAATGCTGCAATGATCGCGAGTGCGAGAATATGTTTTATCTTCATTGGATCGAGTCCTGTATTGAGTTGATAACCGCGTCGGAGTTTACCTTTGATCCGGGTCAAGGAAAAGCAAAGGTGCCGTTCCTACACTGCATCCTCATAGAATTCACCATTTGTCACACCCCGGAGGGAGCATGCCGTACCTGGATTCTTCGAGTTTTCTGACGATCTTCGTCTCCGCAGCGCTGGTGATTCTCTTCGGCGCGGCCTACGCCGGCACGTTCACCATGATCAAGATCGAGCGCCTGCGTGACTACATGATGCCGCTAGCCTACAGCTTCTGGGGTCTTCAGACCTACAGCCTGTGGGTGTTGTCTGTTCACATCAAGAGCGACCCCTTCACTCAGAAGGTGTTGATGGGCGCGATGGTCGGCTATCTGATCTTTCCCCATATCGTCTATTTTTTGGTGCAGCGTACGCATGACGCCTGCGAATCACCGGAATCTCATTAACCAAAACCAAGCAAACGAAAGAGGTGCAGCGTGGAAGAAAGACCAACTTCAGTCTGGAGCAGTACCCGCTTCTGGCGAAAGTCTGCCGGATGGGTTACGGGCGTCAGCGCATTACTGCTGATTTGGCTCAGTGTCGACACAGTGGCCCAGATTTCGATGGGCACGGACGAGGATATGCAGGCGAAAAAGCCCATGCGCATATTCCCTTCAACCGTAATCAACCATAAGGTCACCTACGAGTATGACGCCAAGCGCGGACACGAGGTGCCTGTCATCGGTGAGAAGGAGGCGTTTTTTGGCCGTAGCGACTATAGCCCCGAAGAAGCCGATGCACTATTGCGGCATGGCAAGCTGACGGTACAAGCGAAAAACTGCATGTCCTGCCACACACTGCTTGGGAATGGCGGTTACTTCGCGCCAGACCTGACCAAGGCATGGCTTGATCCGGCATGGAGCGAATCCGGGCCTTACATGGCAATGACCGGAACCGCCACACGCGAGGAAGCCATGGCCAAGTTCATGATGCATCCATCGACCTATCCAACCCATGCCCGCCGTATGCCTGAGCTTGGCATCACCGAAGACGAAGCCAAAGCGATTGTTGCTTTTCTCAAGCATATGGCATCGATCGATACCAACGGGTTCCCCAGAAACTTTGCGAAAATGAATGGTGGTGTCAATGCTAAGTAAACATAGTGAAGTCAAATGGGAGTCTCAGAAGCTCGCAATCAATTATTTTCGTGTTGCGATCATACTGTTTCTCGCCAACCTGTTGTTTGGTCTATTGGCCGCGATTCAATACATGTATCCGAACTTCTTGTTCGAGATCATCGACTTTTCAGTCAACCGTACCCTGCACATCAATGCGCTGGTCGTGTGGCTGCTCTATGCAATGATTGGATCGGTCTATTGGTTGCTACCGGAGGAAACCGGTATCGAGACCGTTGGAATCGGCATCGGCAAACTGTTGTTCTACGTCTTGACCGGCGCTATTGCCGTTGTCGTTCTCGTCATTCTGATTGTTCAGGTCGGTGCTGGCAATGAAACCACAATCTGGTTTATCAACGAGGGTCGGGAATACCTCGAAGCACCGCGATGGGCGGATATTGGCATCGTGGTGGTGGTGCTCGGTTTTCTTGCCAACGTCTTCCTGACCGCCTTCAAGGGCACCCGCACAGGCATTCTGACCGTGCTGATGTTCGACCTGCTGGCATTGGCAGGTCTCTACCTCGCCGGCATGTTCTTTACCAAGAATATCGCGATGGACCAGTTCTGGTGGTGGTGGGTCGTCCACCTGTGGGTTGAAGCCACTTGGGAAGTCTATGTTGCTGCCGTTGTTGGCTGGGGTCTGATCAAGACCATCGGCGCCAACCGCAAGATCGTCGAAATGTGGATCTGGATCGAGCTGGCCATGCTGTTCGGCTCCGGTATTCTCGGGCTCGGTCACCACTACTTCTGGATCGGCACCCCCGAATACTGGTGGGAGATTGGCGCGCTATTCTCGGCACTGGAGCCAGTACCACTGGTTGGCATGTTCGTCCACGTCATCTATGACTGGGGCAAGCAAGCGGGTAAGAAACATGGTGTCAGCAACAAGCCCGCCTTTGCCTGGTTTGTGGTCAACACCTTTGGCAACTTCCTCGGCGCTGGCGTCTGGGGCTTCATGCATACCCTGCCACAGATCAACATCTACACGCATGGTACTCAATGGACCCCCGCTCACGGACACCTCGCCTTCTATGGTGCCTATGCAGCGATCCTGATCGGCATGATGTATATCGCCGTGCAAGGTAAATACGGCCTCAAGGAAATGCGTTTTACAGCCGCCGGCAAGTGGGGTATCACCCTGCTCACGTTGGGCGTGCTCGGCATGACCATGGCGCTGACCATCGCTGGATACCAGCAGAGCATGATCGAACGTGCCGAGTTTGGTGCTACCTGGCAGGGTTACTTTGCCGCACAGAATTCGCGATGGATGCTACAGGCCATGGGTTGGCGTTTGGCCATGGGCGTTGTCACGATGCTCGGCTTTGTCCTGCTGTTCAAGGATCTGCTGACCATCGGCCCACGCCTGAAAGCTGAAGAAGCCGCCGGCGTCACCGCCAACAGTGGAGCTGCTAGTACGATAGCGGAACCCGCGCAAGCTTGATGCCCAATCGGCCATGCCCGAAAGCGGGCATGGCCAGCCAGATAACAATAGAGGAAACGACCATGATCGAAGCATTCACAGACGTCTTCCCCAGTTTCTTCGGTACGCTGAACCGGGGACCGATGACATTGACGATATTTCTACACACGCTAATCGTGCTGCCAATGTTCTTCATCTACTTTTCGGAGAAGAAGAAGATCGAGAGAGGAGAACCTGACGAGTAATCAGGCCCAAGGAAGTCGTTGATTTCGAAAACTGGCTCCACAACGAAAAAGGGAGTTGCCGTGCCGGGCAACTCCCACTGAACCAAACGTTTTCCGCAACACCAACAGTCCAACGAGGTAACTGAGATGGCTATGAAAAAACCCGTGAGCAAATTGCTTGCTCTAGGCATATCGATGGTTCTCGCGAATTCTGCGTTCGCGAAAGGGGACAGTAAAGAACCCACAATGACCGCCGATGAATTGAAAACTGCTACGCAAATCTATTTCGACCGCTGCGCGGGCTGTCATGGCATGTTGCGTAAAGGCGCACTTGGCCCCAGCCTGGAGCCAGAAAAGACCAAGGCCATGGGAACCGCCGCACTGGAGCACCTGATTTTCAATGGTACGCCCGGTGGTATGCCCGGTTGGGGCAAGTCAGGCGAGCTGACCAAAGCCCAGACCGCAATGATGGCGAAGTACATCCAGATGACACCTCCGCCACCGCCAGAGAAGAGCATGGCGGACATGAAAAAAAGCTGGAAGGTGTTGATTCCGGTCGACAAACGCCCCACCAAGCCGGAAGGCAACCGCAACTGGAAGAACTACTTTGGCGTCATCCTGCGTGACGTTGGCCAGATTGCCATTGTCGATGGCGACAAGAAAGAAATCGTCAGCGTCGTACCCAGCGGTTTCGCCACGCACATCCTGCGTACATCCAAGTCCGGTCGCTACATGTACGTCATCGGTCGCGACGGCAAGGCGTCCATGATCGACCTGTGGATGAAAAAACCCGAGAACGTTGCCGAGATCCGTACCTGTAACGATGCACGCAGTATCGATACCTCCAAATACAACGGCAAGAAAGGCAACTTCGATGACAAGCTGGTGGTTGTTGGCTGCTACTGGCCGCCTTCGATCGTCGTGCTCGACGGCCCCACGCTGGAGCCCAAGAAAATCGTCGCAACTGCAAGTTACACCTATGACACCGGTGAATTCACCCGTGAAGCACGTGTTGCCTCCATCGTAGCATCGCATCACGAGCCCGAGTGGGTCATCAACGTCAAGGAAACGGGACAGGTCTGGCTCTACAACTACGAGGATGTACAAAACCCCAAGATCACCATGATCGATGCCGAACGGTATCTGCATGATGGTGGCTGGGACCTGAGCAAACGCTACTTCCTCGTTGCGGCCAATGCGCGCAACAAAGTCGCCGTTGTCGATACAGTCGAGCGCAAACTCGCCGCAATGATCGATACCAAGGCCAACAAGCCTCACCCTGGCCGCGGCGTCAATATCGACCATAAGAAGTATGGCCCGATCTGGGGCACCGGCCACATCGGCGCCAATTCGATCGTGTTCATCGGTACCGACCCCGAGGGTCATCCCGACAATGCCTGGAAGATCGTGAAAACAACGAAACTGCCGGGCGAAGGTGGTGGCAACCTGTTCATCAAGTCCCACCCCAACAGCAAGTACATCTTTGCTGATCGTCCGGTCAACCCTGACCGCAAGCTGCAAACGCAGATCTACGTGCTCGATAAGGACACGCTGGAAGTGGTCAAGACGCTTCCGATGCCAAAAGAGTATCAGGGCGAGTTTGATATTGGCGACGGCAAGAAGGTCAAGCTGCGTGGCCCGGTACACTTCGAGTTCAATGCAGATGGTTCCGAAGTCTGGAGTTCGGTCTGGGGCCACAAGGAAGTCCCTTCTGGCATCCTGGTATACGACTCCAATACGCTCGAGCTGAAGAAAGTCATCAAGGACGACCGTTTGAAAACGCCTACCGGCAAATTCAACGTCACCAACACCATGTTGGACATTTATTGATCGGCTGATCTGACGGCATGCGCCTGCCCCATAAGGGGCAGGCCATTTCATCAATCATCCAGCAATAGACGTAACTATTCAGCTTTCGCTCGAGTAGAACCGTAACTGCTCAGATTGCCGCTGGAATGCGTCAGATCAAGGCGGGAAATGTGAGTTTACGAGTGTAAATGACCATTTCCCAACGCAGAGATGGCGCATTCCAGTGGTGAGCTGAGTAGTTACCAATAGACAACGTGGTTTTTCGCACTACTCCTGACTGGTCAGGGGTAGCCCGAAAAGTTACGATGCGTACAAGTAGTCAACGTGGTTTTAGTCTGCCCTATAAGCACGGTTGAACAGACAATAACAAACGATATAGAGGTGCTCACTTGTACTTGGCGATACGTGTTCCCTTTTTTCTGGTCCTCTCCTCCCTGCTTTGCCTAGCCCCGAGCCAGGCACTTTCTTCCTCAACCGCCGACGGCCTCGTCATCCACCAGTTAGAGGCAACTCAGCAGGGCGAACACACTATCAGCAGCGGCAAACGACTGTACGACCAGTACTGCGCCAGTTGCCACCACGTCGATCGCATCGGCCATAGCGGCCCGCCGCTGTTACCCCAATTCATCAAGCGCAAGTCTCCCCAACAACTGGAAAAAATCATTCTGCAGGGGCTACCCGCAACGTTGATGCCACCATTCCCCAACCTGACCGTACAAGACGCGGCTGCCATTATTGGCTATCTGTCGAAACCCGCAACATTCCGCTGGACGAAGGAAGATATCGAAACCAGTAGAACCGCGATCAAAGGGACAGAAAAAGACATTGGCATCAAGGACATCCGCAATATCACACCGGTCGTCGAGCGCGGTGCGGACAAGGTCTGGATCATGGAGGACGAGCGTGTTCTCGACAAGTTTCCGGTCAATAACGTACACGGCGGTATTAAGTACACACTGCCAGATGGCGAACGTATTTTTATTCCATCGCGCGATGGCTGGGTCACCCAGTATTCGTTGAACAAAGGCCGCCTGCTGAACAAGGCAAGAGCCTGCGTCTACTTGCGGAATATTGCCGTTTCACAAGACAACCGGCGTCTGTTTGCAACCTGCCGTCTGCCCCAGAACATGGTCGTATTCGATGCAGCATCGCTAAAGGTTGAAACAATTCTGCCACTGCAAGGCCGTATCAGTGCACTTTACGATCTCTATAGCCGCGATCAGGCGCTGTTTACCTATCGCGACAAACCGCTGCTGGGCATCCTCAATACGAAAACGTTGGCCATCGACTATATTCCGCTGGATGAACCCTACGAAGATTTCTTCATCGATCCGTTCGAGAACTTCATTATCGGTACCTCACGGCATGGTAAACAAATGGAAGTGTTCGACCTGAGAACCAAAAAGGTTGTTTTCAGCCACCCCATCGACAGCATGCCCCACCTTTTTTCTGCAACCTACTGGTATCAGGATGGCCATTTCTATTTCGCCACGCCGCATCTGAAACAGTCTGCTATTACCATCTGGAAAATGTATGACTGGAACTTTGTAAAAAAAATCGACGTTGGTGGCGATGGTTTCTTCGTCAAGACCCATCCTGCAACACCTTGGCTATGGGTAGACAATGGCAGTGATCAGCTGGTTCTGGTCAGCAAAAAAGACTACAAGACAAAGGTGCTGACACCGATCAACGGCAAGAAATTCAATCACACCGAATTCTCGGGTGATGGCAAGTTCGCCTATCTCAGCATTTACGAGCCTGATGGTGCGCTGCTGGTGTACGATACGGCATCGTTGAAGGAACTCGACCACTATCCTGCAAACGTTCCGGTCGGGAAGTACAATTTCGTCAACAAGAACCGGCGCTTTTATCCGGCACTGTTTGGCCAGACACTCTTCGAGGAAAAATGCTGGGGATGCCACCATCAAACAGCTGAAGCATTCGGCCCTGCCTTCGCACAGATTGCAGCCAGCCGAACCGATGCCCAGATCATGGCGCATATCACCGCGCCCGAATCGTCAGCCAAATCCCTCGGCTACAGCCGCAACCTGATGCCAGCGTTCAAACTATCACCAGAACAACTACTGAGCATCACCGCTTACATCAAGGGGATACGTCAATGAAGAAACTGCTACTCATCGTTCTACTGGCACTTCCTTTTTGCGGTGCGCTGGCCACCGAAAAGCTGTTTGTCATTGAACGCGAGGACTCAGCGCTGGCCATCATCATCGGTGACAAATTGGTCAACCGTATCACCGAAATGCGTAATTTCAACCACGCCGTGGTCAAGTTCTACAAAAACGAAGGCTTTGCTATTACCCGTGATGGCTACGTCATCAAGTTCGACCCAATCAGCGAGAAAAAACTGAAAGAGTACCGCACCAGCAAGAGCGCCATCGGCTTTATTGTGACGCCGCGATACCTGGCTATCGCCAACTACGACAACAAGACGGTCGAAATTCTCGATCACGACTTGAACCCCGTGCAGACGATCGACACAGGTTCAAAAAATGTCGGCATCAAACACTATAAGAACTATCTCGTATTTGCGCTGATGGACAAGGACTCACTTTGGGTGATGGAAGACGTCGCTGCCGACAAGCCACTACCCACATTCAAGGTTCACAAGAAGTTCGAGAATGTCGGTGTTGCGCCTTTCGATGCCATGTTGGATGGACAGTTCTATATCGCAGGCTTTTTCAACTCCCCATATGTCGGTGTGATCGATCTGGAAAACATGCAGTTCCGGAAATTGCCATTGCAGCTGGGAGACAAGCAGCCAGTGCTCAAGGTGCCGCACTTCGGTTTCTGGAGCCTGAGTGGTGACAAGAAATTCATACCCGCAGTGGGCGATAACAAAGTGTTCGTCTTCGGCAAGGACTTCAAGCATATCGCCAATATCGAAACCGAAGGGCTACCGGTCTTCACCTCGCTCAGTCCCGACAAGAAGTTCCTCGCCGTCACCTTTAGCGGTAAAGACTTCCCTGTCGTACAGATCATCGACACCGAGAAGCTCAAGATCATCAAGCGCCTGGCATTCAGCGGAAAGATCCTTCACCTGCGCTGGTCACAGGAAAAGCCGTTACTCTACTTCTCCAATAACAGTGACAACAAGCTGATTGCCGTTGACACCAGCAGTTGGGAGCGCGTGTACGAAGTACCGGTCCGGCACCCATCGGGCATTTTCATTCACGACAGCAGCGAATAGTCAGGCATCTGCCTGGAAGCCGGCTTGGCACACTAG
>Ga0256839_1002165_pt1 | contig 22427 bp, 23 predicted proteins | sample 354166metaG_FD_185968 | JGI IMG/M metagenome (GOLD analysis project Ga0256839, IMG submission 185968) | Hydrothermal vent microbial communities from Mid Atlantic Ridge, Atlantic Ocean - 354-166 | ecosystem: Environmental > Aquatic > Marine > Hydrothermal vents | place: Atlantic Ocean: Mid... | reverse complement strand
ATTGATAAAAAGAACTTTAACTTGCATCTCAAAGAGTGTGAGTTCAGGTTCAATCACAGAGGTGAAGATCTGTATAAATTATTGTTACAGATCTTTAGAAAAAAGCCTCTAAAGTTATCATGACCCTAAAAATATATCATCTAAACGGTTTTTAGAAAATCTCGTACATATTCATATCCGGAGTAGAGTGTTAAAACTACAGCAAACCATAATAAAAGTTCTCCGCCTCTCCACCCCATAAGTAGAAAGCCTATGGCTATCATCTGTATAACAGTTTTTGTTTTTCCCATCCATGATACGGCAATATCTATCCCCTCAGTCACAGCAGATACACGTAAACCTGTAATAAAAAGTTCTCTAGTAAGTATTAAAAATACAGCCCAAGGTGATGCGGCACCGCTCATCATTAATCCTAAAAAACCTGAAAGTGTCAGCATTTTATCTGCTAGAGGATCCAGTATCTTACCCAAGGTGGTTACCTGATGAAAGGTACGGGCTATATAGCCATCAAAAAAATCTGTAACAGACGCTATTACAAAGATAAAAGCAGCAAAGTAGTTTAGCCATGAAGGATGAATGTTTTCAAAGAGAGTAAGATCCTGATTGATAAGCAAAAGAAACATCAGCGGTGCTAAAAGCAGGCGGATTAATGCCAGGATATTGGGGATATTATAGATGCAAGAGTGTGGCATGAGGTTTTCTTTGTTTTTTGATTGATTTTGGAGTTATCGAAAAGTTGTCCCGCCATCAACCACAAGTGTCTGTCCCGTAATCCAAGATGCTTCAGGAGTACATAGAAAGTATACGGCTCCTGCCAAATCCTCGGGACTTCCCATCCTGTTGACAGCCGAACGTTTGATCGTCTCTGCTTTAACCTCTTCATAATTGGTAAAGGCTTTGAGTGCATCAGTGTCGATAGGCCCACCGGAGACGGCATTGACCCTAATCCCCATATCTCCCAACTCTACGGCAGCATAACGACTCATTGCTTCAACTGCTGCCTTGTTGGTGCCATGGCCTGCATAATTTTCTATGTATATGAGATTTCCTGTTGAAGAGAGGGTAATAATGGCACCGCCACCTACTTTTTCCATACGTACTGCAGCTTCTTGGCTACCGCGAACAAAAGCACCTACCGTGGCAGTAAAGATATTGGTTAAGCCTTTTTGGGGTCTTATTTTCATAAACTTTCCATATCCGCCTACTACGGGGCGTCCATAAATCATAGCATTGCTTACAAAAAAGTCAACCCGCTCAAAATCTTTATCTATCTCTTCAAAGAGTGGTTTAAACTCATCAAGTTCTAATATATTAAGAGGATAGGCTTTGGCCTTTATTCCATATTTGTCCATTAAATCTTTGGCAATAGTATCGGAAAGTTCTTTGTTAGAGTTATAGGTGAATGCGATATTAACACCGTTTTGTGCAAATTTTTCTGCTACGGCTTTTCCGATACCTTTGGTAGCTCCTGTAATTACTAGGGTTTTGTTTCTCATTTGTGACATCAATCAACTCCTACAATGTGATAATCTTTCATCGTTTTTTCAATTTTTTTCATATTTTCCAAAGAGGGTTTTACCAGAGGCAATCTGTACTCTAAGGTATCTGTAAGTCCGGCGATATACATAGCCGCTTTGATAGGTATAGGATTACTTTCGCAAAAAAGTGCTTTATTAATTTCAAAAAGCTTGTCATTGATGGATTTTGATGTTGCTAAATCTCCTTTAAGTGCCGCATGCGTAAGCGATGCTTTCATATCCGGTAAAAGATTCGCAGTAACCGAGGTGATTCCTTTGCCTCCACTGGCAAGAATGGGAAAATCTATAGTGTCGTCTCCGGAAAATACAAAAAGTTCAGGTACTTTTGCAAGCAGTTCAACCGTACGTTCTATAGAGCCTGTTGCCTCTTTGATACCTATAATATTGTCTACTTCATCAAAGAGTCTTTTGACCGTATTTGGGAGAATATCGACACCTGTGCGTCCGGGGACATTGTAGAGCATAAACGGTACTTTTACGGCATTTGCTATAGCTTTGTAGTGTTGGTAGAGTCCCTCTTGGCTCGGTTTATTGTAGTAGGGACTGACTGAAAAAATGGCATCTGCTCCACAAAATTCTGCATGCTTTGCTATATCGATAGCCTCATGCGTTGCATTTGAGCCTGCACCTGCTAGTACTTTGGTATTTGTACCTTTACATACCTCTACAGCTATCTCTATACACCTTTTGTGTTCATCGTGACTTAGTGTTGCGGATTCTCCCGTGGTCCCTACAGGACATACGGCATCTATATCGTTACGAATCTGTCTTTGGATGAGTTTTGCATATCCAGCTTCATCCAAGCTGCCATTTTTAAACGGTGTAATCAGTGCAGTGGTTGCACCGGTGATATAGGTTTGCATTATTTTGTATCCTCATTTTTTTTCAAGATGACGGTGGTACTAAGGGCATGGTTAAAATATTTTTTTGCTACCTCTTGGATATCTTTGCGTGTTATTTTATCCAATTTCTCTTCATATTCAAGTAAAGGTTGAATATTTCCTTTGACATAATAGTCACCGTAAAGTCTCGCTAAGGATGAGGAGCTCTCTAGAGAGTAGATAAATTCTGCTTTGGTATTGATTTTTACTTTCTCAAGTTCTGTTTGTGTTATTTTACCTGTTTTAAGGTTGTTTAGTTGTTCGAGTATCTCTTTTTCGAGCTCTGCTATATCTGCATCGGGAGCACACATAGCCATAATAAGAAATACGCCCTCGTCAATAAGTTCCATATTGTACCCATAGATTTGGTTTGCAAGTTGCTTTTCATTGATAATGACCTTTTGAAACCAGGAACTTTTTCCTGAACTAAGAATATGGGAAATTGCCGAGAGTGCCACCTGGTCATCATGTGCATAGTTGGGTATGCTGTATGCAATAGCCAGAGTATCTACCCTGTTACTCTCTTTGTGTAAAATCGCTCTTTTGGCGCCGTCAATCTTTGGCTCTTTAGTAACTACTTTGGGAATATCGTATCGATTTTTAATTTTTCCGAAATATTTTTGGGCACTTTTGAATACCCTCTCTTTATCAATGTCTCCGGCTACAACCAAAATAGCATTGTTTGGCTGATAGTATCGTGTATAAAAGTCTCTGATATCTTCTATCTTCCATGTAAGAATATCTTCCATAAATCCTATAGGGAGCCAATGGTATGGATGGTAGACGTAGTGTGTATTAAAGAGTCTGAAGTAGAGATATCCCATTGGATTATTGTCTGTTCTTAATCGCCTCTCTTCTGCAACAACATCACGCTCTTTTTGAAACTCTTTATCTGTAAGTTTCAGGTTGTGCATTAACTCTGCAAAAAGTTCCAGCGTCATTTCCAGGTTTTTGCTTGCAGTTTTGATATAGTAGTGCGTTTTGTCAAAACCGGTGGAGGCATTGTTTACGCCCCCATGGCTCTTGACAATACGGTCAAACTCTCCCTCTTTCAGTTTTTCTGTAGATTTAAAAGCCAAATGCTCAAGCATATGAGCAATCCCTGTTTTACCCATAACCTCATTACGGCTTCCTACTTTGTAGTAGATATCCGAAGTAATTACACCCGAGTCGTTGTGCATGGGTATTACAACAATTTGCATACCGTTGTCCAGTGTTTTTGTAAAATGTTTTGGTAAAGAGTTAGCCATTGAGATTCCTGTAGATATAAATAGTGCAAAGAGTGTTTTAGTTACTTGTCTGAATATGATCATTTCCAATCTGCTCCAACTGCTTCACTGATATGAGTATACCCATCTTTTTTTAACAGTGCAATAAGTCCTTCATTGATCTCTTTAATGAAGCGTGGTCCTTTGTAGATAAACATAGAGTAGATTTGTATCAGTGAGGCTCCTGCTTTGATGCGTCTGTAGGCATCTTGTGCAGAGTCTATCCCGCCTACGGAAATGAGCAGTGTTTTTCCGTAAAGCTCTCTCCCTATAGCGCGAAAGAGTCGGTATGATTTTTCTGTAAGTAGAGCACCGGAGATGCCGCCAAAATTTTTGGCATCGGTACTTAGCGAGTAATCCGTGGTTGTATTGGTGGCAATGATACCGTCTGCACCGGCATCTACCGCAATCTTACAGAGTCTGATTGCATCCTCTATTTCCATATCCGGTGCAATTTTAAGCAGTATGGGTTGTGCGGTAACTGTTTTACCTATGTGAAAAACGGCTTTGATAAAATCTTCATTTTGCAAATCCCTTAATCCCGGAGTATTGGGAGAGGAGATATTAATGACAAGATAGTTACCCTTGTCTTTAAAAGTCTTAAAGAGCAGTTCATAATCATCAAGTGCACTATTGTGGGGGGTTGTTTTATTTTTTCCGATATTAATACCTATTGGAAAATCTAAAAAATAGCGTTTTTTGAGTTGCCGGAGCATATAGTATGCCCCCTTGTTGTTAAAACCCATGGCATTTTGGATACTTTGCTCTTTAAGAAGTCTAAAGAGTCTTGGTTTTGGATTGCCTTTTTGGGCTTGCGGTGTGACGGTACCAATTTCTGCAAATCCAAACCCCAAGGCAGGTATAGCAGTGATATACTGTCCGTTTTTATCAAAGCCGGCGGCAAGCCCTACCGGGTTTTGAAAGGTTTTTCCGAAAATGTGCTGTTTTAGGCTACTATGGGTAATAAAATAGTTTTTAGCCAATAAACGCAAAAGCAGAGGAGAATAAGAGAGCACTCTTAGTCCAAAACCCACTACCGTATGTGCCGTCTCCGGTTGCAGCGTAAAGAGTGCTTTTTTGAGTGTAGCATAAGAAAAAAACGACACAATCATCTCCTCTGTGTACAATATAGACTGATTATAGCTAAAGATCAATAAAAGTAGTGTATGCTCATAGATGGACCTTTGATTGTATTGAGAGGGTCAATATCTTTGACTTTTTTGTACTGGTAAGAGAGATCTAAATCGATTCTATCCGTAAGGTAAAAGAGAAATCCAAATGCACCGCCGTAGTAGTATCCGTCTTGATTTGTCAATTGATTGTCATCATAATGGAGATACCCTAGCATACCGCCTAGATAGGGTCTTATTTCAGGATAACCAAAGAGGTCGTCTAGCAGGATTTTGTCAATCTCTAAGGTAAATTCTCCGATTTTTTCTCCTCCCGTGAGTGTGAACATAGTACGCCAATCTAAAGTCTGTTGGCCATAACGAACTCCTATGAGGGTCTCTTTTTGGCTTTGTATTTTGGAGAGAGAGCCGAAGTCAGTTTGGTTTTTTGCAGTACTGAGACCGGTAAAAGAGAAACTTTCAGGCAACTGGTTTGAAAAAAGTGCTGTAAGAAATAGTGTCAATAGCACAGAGGTTCTTAACATAGGAGTTCTCCAAAAAATATTTAAATTCATAGTGACTATTTGATATCATACCATACTTATGTTAAAAGACTATTAATATTATATGATATGGGAGGCGAGTGCTTGATAGACAGGAGAGTGTTGGAGTAGATAGTGATGCGTTCCTCTCTCTATGATTTTTCCGTTTTCAAAAACCAAAATAGTATCGGCATCTTCTATTGTACTGAGTCTATGTGCAACGGTAAACGTGATTATTTTTCCTTTGAGAGCACGGAGGGCTTTTTGTATAAGTGCTTCGCTTTTATTGTCTAGTGCGGAGGTTGCTTCATCTAAAATCAATACATCAGGATTTTTGTAAAGTGCACGTGCAAGAGCAATACGTTGTCTTTGCCCGCCTGAGAGATTGTTACCGTTTTCTGAGAGCTTTGTAAAGATCCCATCTTCAAGTTTGTCTATAAATTCCATCGCATAGGCTTTTTGCAAGGCCGCAGTAACACGTTTAGGGTCAATCTCTTCTGCATAGGCTACGTTGGCGGCAATGGTGTCGTTAAAGATATAGATACGTTGTGTAACAAAAGCTATCTTTTGATGTAGAGAGTGCAGGGTAAAGTCTCTGTAGTCTTTGTGGTTAATATAGATCTTTCCTTTACTTGGGTTATAAAAGCGTACTAGTAGGTTAACCAGTGAACTTTTTCCTGCACCAGAGTCTCCTACAAGGGCAATCGATTGCCCTTTTTGAACTTCAAAAGAGATATTACGGAGTGCAGGTGTCTGCTTATACTCTAAAAAGATATGTTCAAATTTGATAGAGTCGATACTCTGAGACAAATTCTTTTTCCCGGAGTGTATGGAGGGTTCTATCTTAAGCAGTTCATGCATACGCTTGTTTGCCATGATGGCATCTTGGGCTTTATTATAGAGTGTGGAGAGACGTTTTATGGGAGTGTAGAGCATAAAAAGGGCAGTAGCAAATGCAAAAAATGCTCCCACGCTCATTCTCCCTTCAATAACCTCCTTGCCTCCGATATAGATGACAAGTCCAATGGCTAGGGCGCCTAGTATTTCCATGATAGGGGAGATGAGTGCATTGGTTTTAATCTGTTTCATAATGAATCTAAAGAGATTTCGGTTCTCTTTGCTAAAACGTTTTTGTTCATATGCTTGTGAAGAGTAGGATTTAATGACTTCAATATTATTCAGTATCTCTCCTAGCCTTGTTGTCATATCGGCAGTACTCTCTTGAGAAAGTCTGGAGTATGTGCGCATACGTTTTGCCAGTTTCGTTAGAGGAAAAAGTGCAAGAGGCATAATAAAAAGAAAGTAAAATGCAAGTTTTGGACTCTCATAAATGACATAGCCGGTCAGTGCAATAATCGTTAAAGATTCACGAATCAAGTCCGGAATAATATTGGCAACGACAGTTTGGATACGTGCGATATCGTTAGTGACACGCGAGAGCAGTTCTCCTGAATGTACGGTTTTAAAAAAGGCCATATCTAAGCTAGTTAAATGAGAAACAAGTCTATCTCTTAGTTTTCTTACAACATCTTGACCGATATATGAAGTATAGTATGTTTGTATATATCCGCCTATACCTTTGAGTGCAAAAACACCGATGAGTAGGAAGGGCATTAGTTTAAGCATCTGTATATCTTTGTTGATAAAGATATCATCAAGCAGAGGCTTAATAAGTTGTGCCGTGCCTGCCGTACCTACGGCCACTGCCACCATTCCCAATAGGGCAAGCAAAAAAGATTTTTTGTAGTCTAGAAGATAGGGGATGTACTGTTTGACAAGTTCTTTCATCTGTTATACTTTTTCCCAAAGTGTGCCATCTGGTGTATCCATGATATGAATACCTAGAGCAGTCAGTTCATTGCGAATTGCATCCGAACGTGCAAAGTCTTTGTTCTCTTTGGCCTCAATACGCTCTTTTATGAGTATCTCTATTTTTGTTTTCAGTGTGTGATCTATACCGATTTGAAAATAGAAGAAGGGATCTTTGCCTCCAAAGCCTAGCAACTCTTCTATAAACAGGATATTGGCAAGTGTCTCTTTTTTAAGTCCTTTGTCTTTGGGGTTAGTATCAAGGAGTTCATTGGTATGTGCTACCATCTCATCTATGGCGGCTAAAGCTTTGGAGATATTTAGATCATCTGCCATAGCATCAAGCAAGGATTGCTTGAAGAGTCTGTTTGGCAGAGATGCTTTTTGTGGCCAGATACGTTTTTTTAGACGGTATAGTTTGTCTAGGCGTTTTTTGCTTTGTCGGAGATCCTCTTCGGAAAAGTTAAAGTTATTCCTGTAGTGTACGGAGTTAAGGTAGTAGCGTAGTACTTCTCCATCATAATGTTTAAGGGCGTCTTTGAGAAAAAAGCTGTTTCCAAGGGATTTGGACATTTTCTCTCCGTCTATCTGTACAAAACCGTTGTGCATCCAGTATTTGGCAAGCTCATGTCCTGTAGCACAGCGAGATTGTGCCGCTTCGTTTTCATGGTGAGGAAAGAGCAAATCAGCCCCGCCTCCATGGATATCTATCGTATAGTCAGCATTGCCTTGAAAATATTTTTCTATCATAGCAGAGCACTCTATATGCCAGCCCGGACGACCGCGGCAGAAGGCTGTATCAAAACAGTTATTATCCTCTTTTTTGCATGCTTTCCATAGTGCAAAATCTTTAGGGTTTCTCTTTTCTATATTGTGTTCTACACGGTTGATACTCTCTTCATCATTTGCTATACGGTTAGAGATAGTTCCGTATTTGGTATCCTTGGAGGTATCAAAGTAGATATCTCCTGTAGAGATCATATAGGCAATCTCTTTGTCTAGAAGCTCTTGTATCATCGTTTCGATAGCATCGAGAGATTCGGTAGCCTTAGGTTCTATATCGGCTCTTTGGATACCTAATGCTTCCATCTCTGCAAGATAGCGTTCTATGTAGTATGAGGTAATCTCTTCCATACTTTTACCTGTTGTTTTTACTTTTTTGATAATCTTGTCATCGATATCGGTAAAATTTTTTGCCATGGTCACCTCGTACCCGTGTGCTTTGAGTGTACGAGAAAGCAAATCGAAGGTCAAAGATGCGCGTGCATGACCTAAGTGTGCATCATCATAAACGGTAGGGCCGCAGACATAAAGAGAGACTCTGTTTTCCTCTATAGGTTCAAAAGGCAGTTTCTTTTTCTGTACGCTGTCATATATATACATATCCGGCTCGTCCCTGTTTTTGAAGTACCGTGATTATAGCAAATTTATCTGATGAGTGTTAGAAGCCATCTATTAAGCAGGTCAATAACTAGGTAAAAGAGTAGCATGAATATGATAAAATAGAGAGATTTTTTATTTTGAATTATCGTAATGAATTTATCTATGCCTACCTCTTTAATTGTAAAAAAGAGCAGTACAAAACCTCCTAGACTTCCAGCTAGTGCCAAGCCTGATGCTCCCATAGGATGCATAAGAAGGAGTGAAGCACTTACAGAAGTTATCAAGGAATATAGAGCAATTTTTGCAGCTTTAAGATGTCTATAGGAGGCATATAGGAAGAGTGAAAAGAGTTTTGCCAGTCCAAAGGGAAGGAGTCCTACCATATACATTCGTAGCACATCGACCGTCTCGATAGTCTGAGACAGGCCAAATTTTCCTCTCTCAAAAAGTAGCCAGACAATAGGTTCGGCTAAGACAATACCGCCTATCATAGAGGCACCCAATAAAAAGCATAAGATCCAAAATGCTTTGTCGAGATTCTCATAAGCACGTTTTTCATCACTGTTTTTAAGTGCTTTGGAGATGGCGGGAAAGAGTGCTGTTGCCGTGGCTATGGCTATAATGGCTAGGGGAAGCTGAAACACACGGTTGGCATAAAAGAGATAAGAGATAGAACCGCTTGCAAGAAAAGAAGCAAGCATCGTATCGATGAAAGCAGAGATTTGCGGTGTTGAATTTCCCAAAATACCCGGCATAAAAAGTGTGTTGAAGTGTCTTTTCTCTTTTGTGATCTCTTTGTGTTTTCGGTATTTCCAGCCACCGAGAAGCAGAGTGTGTAGATGAAGTTTTTTGATAGCCAAAAGATGTACGCATACTTGAAATACTCCACCTATTAAAACGGCAAAACTTAGTGCATAGGCTACCGTTTTTGGATCCTCTTTCATATAGAGCCAGAGGGAGAGTATCATCGAAATATTGAGTAAAGAGGTAGAGATAGCAGTGGTGGCGAAGTGCTCTTTGTACTGAAGCAGGGTAGCGAAAAAGGTGACAATAAAGATCAAATCAAGGTACCAGAAATTAATGGCAACCAAAGGCGAAGTACTTTGAATAAGCGTACTATCCCATCCCCATGCCAGAAGTTTGGTTACGGGTTCGGGAAAGAGAGTAATAATGAGAGAAAAAGCCATAAGAAAGAGGAAAAAACGTAAAAAAACGGCCGTAGCAAAGACACCTTTATGTCTACTGGCTATAAAAGAGGGCATAAAGGCTTGTGTAAAAGCACCTTCAGCAAAGATACGTCGAAAAAGATTCGGCAGTTTAAAGGCTATAAAAAACATATCTGACCATAGGGAGGCTCCAAGAGCCGAAGCCATCAATATATCGCGTCCCAATCCCGTGATACGTGAGATGAGTATGCCAAAACCGTTGGTGAAGATAGATTTAAATCGCATGGGTCTCTTTTGGTTTTATTGGATATATTTTAGCGTAATATATCTATAGAAAAAGTGTATATTCATATAGCAAAAGAGATTTATCGCATTGAAATCCGTTAGAGAAGTTTAATAATCTTGTGCTATCTTACCGTAGTATTGCAAAGCGGTAGAGATGATTTGAGATTAAAGGATAATTGCATGGGAAAAGAAGATAGTGTGTTGATAGAGAGATTCGACGATTTAGCATCGTTGGCTGATTATTCATTGATGAAGAGGCTTAGTCCTGATCCTCAGGCAACAGAGGATGGTGAAGATTACTATCCGCGAGAAGTTTTTTCGGGACACTATGTACCGGTGAAACCGACACCTATACGAGATCCGCAGTATATTACACATAGCAAGAGGTTATTTGCTGAGCTTGGCTTTTCAGATGCTTTAGCAGAATCAGATGCGTTCATGCGTATGTTTTCCGGTGATTTGTCTAGTCTGCCGGAACCTATGAGCAAGGTGGGATGGGCTACCGGGTATGCACTCTCTATTTACGGTACGGAGTATTATCGGCAATGCCCCTTTGGTACAGGTAACGGTTACGGGGACGGCAGAGCCATCTCTGTGTTAGAGGGAGTATTTAAAGGCAAACGCCGGGAGATGCAGCTTAAAGGGGCAGGACGTACACCGTTTTGTCGCGGGGCAGATGGACGTGCGGTGTTGCGTTCTAGCATTCGTGAGTTTTTAGCCCAAGAGCATATGTATGCTCTTGGTGTGCCAACCTCTAGGTCTTTGAGCCTATTTGTCTCTGCAAGTGAGCAGGTTCAGCGTCCGTGGTATTCCGATGATTCACGTTCTAAAGATCCGGACATGATGGTCTCTGAGTATGTTGCGATCTCAACACGTGTAGCTCCTTCGTTTTTAAGAGTAGGGCAGATAGAGCTTTTTGGACGTAGAGCTAGAAAAAAAGAACACCCTCAAGCTATGCAGGAGTTAGAAGCGATACTCTTGCACCTCATAGAGCGTGAGTATAGTGAGCAGATAGAGAAGAACTTGGCTTTGTCGGAAAAAATTGTATCTTTGGCAGAGGAGTTTTCTAAACGTCTTACTGCTCTCGTGGCCGACTGGATACGGGTGGGTTATTGTCAAGGAAATTTTAACTCTGATAACTGTGCAGCAGGAGGGTTTACTCTTGATTATGGACCTTTTGGATTTATGGAACTTTTTAATCCCGAGTATCAGCCATGGACAGGGGGAGGTAAACATTTTTCATTTTTTAATCAGCCTCGTGCCGCCTATGAGAATTTCAAATCATTTTGCAGTGCCTTGGAGCCTCTGCTTGTATCTAATAAGAAGGCATTGATACAACTTGGGGAGATACAAAGGGTTTTTCCTCTTATGATGCAGAAGCAGATGGAAAAAATGTGGGCTTCTAAGTTGGGTATAGAGCATTTTGATGCTGCGTTGTTAAAAGAACTTTTTGAGTTGATGATGAGCAGTTATGTAGATTATACGATTTTTTTTCGCGAACTTTCACAAGTCCCGGAGACGATAGAACCGCTTCAAAAAAGTTTTTACGGCAGTACAAGTGAGGATAAGCGCTTGTTAAACGAGTGGGCTAAGTGGTTAGAGAAATGGAGATCGCTTATAGATATCACCTCTGATAGTGCGCGTGAAGCACTTTCACGGAAAATGAAAGCCCTCAACCCAAAATATATTTTAAGAGAGTGGCATTTGGTATTTGCTTATCAAGCGGCAAAGACGGGTGATTATACGCTTATCAAGACTTTGCAAGAGGTCATGGATGAGCCGTATGCAGAACACTCTAAAGAGGTAGAACGGCAGTACTACAGACGTAAGCCGACGGAGCTTTTTAATATAGGTGGCATCTCGCACCTAAGCTGTTCATCTTGATATAGCGTGTTTATTAAAAGTCTATTTGTGCTTCTTTTGTTTTTTGTATATATATCACTGCATTGGTAAGTGCAAACTGATCTACCTCTTCAATCTCCCCTTCTTCATATTCATCCAAAAAGGCATAGCCGTCTAGTTCTTTATTTTTGACTTTTTTTAAATAGACAATATAAATGAGTAAATCAGCCAAATCACTAATGGGCATATCGTCACGAAATGCTTTATCAAAGGTTTCTATGTATGCATCACGTATATTTTCATTGCTCATAAAAAGCACCCAAAGTATGATATTGTCTACATCTTGAGGGGCATTGATTTGTTTTAGAAAATCATTATATAACTCTTTATCTTGAGCTATCTCTTCTATTTGTTCATTAGCCTGTTTTATTAAGATCTCGATTCTCTCATCACTGAGTTTGGTGTTTTTATAACCTTGCAATGCAGGAGCTGCTATTTGAAATGTGTTCATTGTCTCTCTTTTTGTTGAAGTATGTAATTATTACAAGATATCCTAACATATCTATAAAGTCTCTATGGTCTATACGAGAATAATATATCTGTTTAAAAAAGATCATACTTCTCTTATCTTTAGTGATTCTTTGGTATAAGATAGAGAAGAAGAGTAAGCATGAGAAGATTGAACCCTATAGTTATAAGATAGAAGGTCTTAAAAGGCTGTTTTTGTGTCTTGTGTCGAAAGGCTTTTTGTCCTATTACTCCACCGGTCCAGCCGCCAAAGAGTGAGAAGATATATAAAGTAACTTCGGGTATACGCCATACACCATTTTTAGAAGCATATTTGTCTTTTGCAAAGAGTATCAGTGTGATAAGACCTAGTATGACATAGTACAATAGCAGCATATAATGCACTCTACTATCAAGCACTAGGGCGAAAAGCAGTAGATAAAACAAGAGTACAAAGAGTATCATGTTTTTTTGTACGGAAAGAGTAAAAAGAGTCCTAGTGATAGGGCAGACACCATAATTATCGTTGCTCCCGAGCTAAGATCGTAAGCATAAGAGAACCATAAACCAGTAAGGGTAAAGAGTGTTGCAATGGTACCTGAGAGAAACATCATAGCAAATAGACTAGAAGAGAGTCTCTCTGCAATATAGACAGGGATAGTAAGCATGGCTATGACTAAGATTAGTCCTACTACTTTCATAGCAATTACGACAGTAAGTGCAGAGAGTATAAGGATAAACGTATAGAAAAAGCGTACATTGACACCGCGTAATCTTGCATACTCAGAGTCGTAAGAGACGGCTAGAATATCACGGTAATATAAGGTCACGACTGAGATAATAAGGAGCAAAAGAGCTGCCATAAAATATAAATCTTTTGTACTCACTGCTAAGATAGAGCCAAACAGATAGCTCATTAAATCTACATGATATCCTGGGGTGAGATCGACAAGAATTACTCCAATGGCCATACCTACGGCCCATATAAGCCCTATAAAAGTATCCATACGATCACGCTTTTTGAGTGTGAGTATGGCTATGAGCAAGGCAGCACCTATGGCAAAAAGTGAAGCTCCTAAAAAAATAGGCAGACCAAAATAGACAGCCAGACCAATTCCTCCATAGGTAGAGTGGGCAATGCCGCCTGCTAAAAAAACCATACGGTTTACGACGATAAGAGAGCCTATAATACCTGTGGCAAAGCTTACGAGTATACCGGCAATGAGTGCATGTTGTATAAATTCAAATGCCAAGGCTTCTATCATTTTTTGTCTCCTATGTTCTTACTCCTTACTACTTACAGGTATCGCAATGTTCAGTTCCAAGCATTTGTAAAAGCTCTATTTCACAGAAATGGGCATCATTTCCATGGGTATGGAAGGTTGAATGTTTGTCTGAGATATCGTGGAAAGAGAGGGTTTTGTTTATATGTGCAGCTTTATTGGCATACTCAAGGATGACTGAGATATCATGGCTTACGACAATGATAGTCATATGGGCATTGAGTGTTTTGAGGAGTTCGTAAATATCTCTTTGTCCGGTGATGTCTATACTCGATGTCGGTTCATCCAATATGAGTATTTGGGGATGATTACAGAGTGCACGTGCTATCATGACGCGTTGACGTTGTCCCCCTGAGAGCGAGCCTATTTTATGATCTGCGAAGTCTGTCATACCCACCTGTTTTAATGCACCCATGGCACAGAGTATTTCATCTTTCCCATAGCCAAAGAGCGGACGTTTCTTGCTAATATGTCCCATCATTACAACCTCTATCGCTTTGATAGGAAAATCTATGTTAACATTGGTATTTTGGGGTACGTATCCTAGTTTATAGAGGCTCTCTTTAGAGGGTTTGCCAAAGATAAGGATTGAACCTTGTTGGAGCGGATTGATACCAAGGACGAGTTGCAGTAGGGTAGATTTGCCTCCGCCGTTTGGTCCTATGATAGCTAAAAAGTCTTTCTCTTCTACAGTTAGGTTGATATTTTCAAGTACAGCTTCTTTTTCGTATGTATAGCTAAGATTTTTGATCTCTATGGCAGGCATCTATTCTTCTCCCGCTATGGTTTTGGCAATCTTCATGAGGTTCTCAGACCAGTTAGATGCAAGGGGGCTTACTTTGATCACGGGTATCTGAAGCTCTTTTGCAAGTATCTGCACAGCGGTATCGCTAAACTCCGGTTGTGTGAAAATAGCAGTGATCTTCTTTTCCTTTGCTACTTTGATAAGGGTGACGAGTTCTTTGGGTTTAGGTGTTTTTCCTTCTATCTCTACGGCAATCTGCCTGAGGCGATAAGCGTGAGCAAAATAACTCCATGAGGGGTGAAAGACCATAAAGGTGCGAGATTTGAGTGAGGAGAGTATTTTTTTGATTGTAGCATCGGTTTGTGTTACATGGGCTAAAAAAGTCTTCAGGTTGCGCAGATAATACGCTTTGTTTTTTTTATCTAATTTGATAAGGGCTTTATAGATATTGCGTGCAAGGATTTTGACATTTTCAGGTGAGATCCAGACATGCGGATCGTAATCTCCGTGACGGTGTCTATCATTTAAAGTATGGGATTTATGCGAGTGATGTTTTTGCTTTATAGCTATTTTTTGAATATCTTTCGTGATATCGACGATAGGCATTTTGTTGTTTAAATCTTGAAATTTTGGCAGCCATACTTTTTCAAATTCCACACCAATTGCCAAATAGAGATCTGCCGTGGAGAGGGCTCTCATCTGTGAAGCTTTCGGCTCATAGGTATGTGGAGAGTTGCCCGGTCGTACCATCAGGGTACTCTCTACTTTCTCTTTGCCTATAGCCTTAAGAAAGGTTTGTTGCGGAAGGATACTTACAACGACATTGAGCTTAGCATACAGGGATATATGAAAAAAGGCAAACATAAGAAATACTCTATACATAAGTAGATTATACCAAAACATAGTTTGATATCTCTCTATAAGATAGTTTGTTATACAATCAAAATCGAAGATAACCCCAATAAAAGGCATAAAAGCATGATCCAGTTTAATCGGAGAAAGAGTGAAACGATATCGTTTCATGAAAATGAAGTAAAATTGGCCAAAACAGCGATGGATAAGCTAAGAACGACTATAGAGTTTTTTTATTATCTTATGGAATATAGAGATAAAGATTCTTTTACGATGATTATGATATCTGCCGAAAACTTGTTACTGAAGGTGCCTCTTAAAAAGTGGAAAAGACAATCAGATGTTCTTATAGAGATTGATCCCGTACTGAATGTCTATGTGATTATCTCCCAGTCTACCGATGCCGAGGGCGGTAAACGTTTTGCAGAGATTTTACTTTCAAATATAGAGATGAACGGGGGAGAGGGTGCATATTGTATTGAGACCGATATAGACTCTACGGAACATACGATTCAGAAAGTGATATTTAAAATGGTTGAGAGATATATCACCGTGAAACAGGAGGGGAGAGTCAATCAAGTTCATATTGCTTATATGAATGAAGAGGATACGCCAAAAGAAGAAGAAATTAGCTATTTTAAAGGTTTATAATTTTTTGATTCTTTTTAAATATTTATATGTAGTATTGTATACTAAATAATATTAGGATGCACCATGTTTTCATCTGTAGATAAAAAAAATCGTTTTTCGTGTATTGTACGTTTTTTCGCCATATTGTTCATTCCTCTACTTTTCTTAACGGGATTGGTGTTGGCATATTTAGGCTTTTTCCCTTTAAAAATAGAGTTTCATACGCTATTGATTGTGGCTTTTATTTTTATTGTTTTTTCGTTGTTTGTTAAACATAATGCAAGCTATAGTGTCTGTCGTATGAGAGGTACGTTTGCACAGATGGAAGAGGATCTTGACGAAGCTTTGAGATTGAATGCTTTGACTATCATGGGTAAAACAAAATCAACGCTACCTATCAAAGAGTTTATTTCCGAATACTATCGAGATATACGTAATGATAATTTTGCCCGTGTGGCTCCTTCTGTCTTTCCGATGCTCGGTATTTTGGGTACATTTATTGCTATCGCTCTTTCTATGCCGGATTTTACCGTAGAAAACTCTGAAGCCTTGGACCATGAGATATCTCTATTGCTTTCAGGAATCGGTACGGCGTTTTATGCATCTATTTACGGTATTTTACTCTCGTTATTATGGACCTTTTACGAGAAAAGAGGCATAGCAAAAATTGACAAACAAATTTTGGATTTGGAAAAGTTATATGGTGCACGTGTATGGAAAAAGTTTGAACTTATCAAGCATGAACATATGTTGAGCGAACTCAAAGATCAGCAAATCGTACAGACACTTAAAAAGACATTTAATATAGAGTTTATCAAAGAGTTGAACGACCAGAATCTTACAGCTTTTACCAAAATTATGGAAGAGGCAAGTACAAATTTTGCAAAATTAACGCTACATATACAGGAGGCTTCGGCACAATTACGTCAAACGTTGGAGATGATACAAGATCGAGAAAATACCGTAGAAGCAGTAGCGACGATGCAAGAGAGTATAGAGGGCTTTAATCAAAATGCCAGAAACCTACAAAAAAGTATGGATCGTTTTGATAATTCGGTGGAGCATACCTTTGACAAGATTGACCAAGAGCTTGCCGCGGCAGTGGAGAAACTTGCCACCTTTGCAAGCATAGTATCTGAACAAAATCAATTAATATTGAATAATATGGCAATACTCAAACAGCAAGAAAAAGATGAGAGATAATCTATAATGTTTGAAAGAGACTATCGCGATTCAGAGAGTAATTTTTGGATATCGTATGCCGATTTAATGGCAGGACTTTTGTTTGTTTTTATTCTGCTTATTGGTGCAATTATCTCAAAAGCATATATCGTAAAGTCCAAACTGCACGAAAAAGAGGACTTTTTAGAAAAGAGTTTATTGATGCTGGATGAAAAAGAACGTGATATCTTGATAAAAGAGAGAGTGATTGCGACCTTAAGGGCTGATTTAAACAGGAGTAGAGTATCGCTACGGCAAAGTGAAGAGGCTTTACAAAAGAGAAATAGTGACTTAGAAAAGTATCAATCAATGTTAGTGGAAAATGAGAAAATAGTTGCGTTAAAACGCTCTGAAATTTCTGCACTAAATGAAAAACTTCTACTTGCAAATACCAAGATAGAAAGCCTTGATAAACAGGTTGATGAAGCACGGAGACTATTAGACAGCAGTATGCAAAAAGAGGCCAATACAAGTGAAAAACTTAAATCATATGAAGAGAAAATCCTTTCTTTGTCTGAGAGTTTAAATAGGCAAAAGGAGCAGGCAAAAACAAAAGATGATAGACTTTTGGCACTGAGGTCTGCTATAGATGAGGAGAAGGTAAAATATAACAAACTTGTCGAAAATTTGCAAAAACAGAAACAAAAAATTAAAAGACTTACGGGAATAAAGTTTCAGGCTATTGCTGCACTGAAGAAGGCATTGGGCGAAAAGATAGCTATCGATAAAAAGACAGGTTCATTGAAATTGGCTTCGAATATTCTTTTTGAGGTAGGAAAATCGACACTAAAAGAGGGGGCCAAAGCAGAACTGAAAGAGGCCTTTGAAGAGTATATAGGTGCCTTGTTGGCAGATGACGGGATACGGCCTTTTTTGGATAAAATTATTATAGAAGGGCATACGGATAGTGACGGTGAATATATTTATAATTTAAAGCTCTCTCAAGAGAGAGCACTTGCTGTGATGGAGTATCTTTTAAGCTTGGATTTTTCGAAAAAACATCATATTAAATCGCTGATGGTAGCTTCGGGGAGATCATATTTGGATTTGATTATACGTAACGGCAAAGAGGATAAAGAGGCATCAAGGCGTATTGAGATAAAGTTTAGACTTAAAAATGAAGATGCCATGGAGGAGATAGAGAAGGTTTTGGATGAAGCGTAATTTTGAAGCAAAAGAGATCAAAAGGGCAACAATGGTATTAAATAGATATATTCGAACTGCCAAATCATATGCCAAAATGAATGAAAGATACAAAAAAAAGATTTTTATGCAATCTTCAGGGTGGAAAAGGTTTTTTACGTTTTTTAAGGTTTGGGACTCTTAAAGGTATCTGTATCAATAGGCTCGTTAGAGATATTACTTTCATTGTTTTCTAATAATTTTATCTGTTTTTGTTTAGCCCGGTATTCTCTAAATAGAGCAATTTTTTGTAAATGCTCTTTATAGGTTTGGCTAAAGGAGTGAGTACCTGTAGGTGTGAGCATAAAAAAGAGATAGGGTTTATCTGCAGGGTGTATGGTTGCATGAAGAGCTTGTAGCGTGACTGCACAAAGAGGGTGGGGAGGGATGCCTTTGTGTTTGTATGTATTGTAGGCACTGGTATCGTATTTGATACGAGATGTGTCGACTACACTATGTGCGTAGGGACCGTAATTGAGTGTGGCATCCATTTGAAGATACATATTTTTATTGAGTCTGTTATGAATCACTGCAGAGATTAGTGGCATTTCCGATACAGAGTTGCTCTCTTTTTGGATAATAGATGCAATAATAAGTAACTCTCTGAGATCTCTTTTTTTATGTCCTATTGAAATATCAATCTTCTCATAGGGTTTCATACGTTTAGAGGAGATATCAAAAAGATATTGTATGACTGCATACTCCTTTGCTTTACGGGCAATTTTGTATCTATCGGCCAATATATCTCCCTCCTTGAATCTAGAGAGTCTATTGTAGTGCTCAAGCAGTTTCTCTTTGGAGAGTTTTGTATCATTTGCAAGTCTCTTTCCGATCTCCTCTTTGGTTTCACCCGCATAGATCACTATATGCATGAGTGCATCGGTTTTCATTTGATGTAGATGTGAAAAGAATGACAATCTGCTTTTGTATTTTGTGTTTGTTGTATACCAGCCTTTTTGGGGTATTTTTAGTAGAGATAAGAGGATTTTATCCAATGCAGTGACAGGATAGTTGTGCTTTTTAAGCGTTTCAATGATTTCACTTGGCTTAGATGTATGAAGATAAAATGTTTCTGATTTTGTGTTTACAGGCAGAAAAAAGTAAAGAAGGAATAGAAGCACAGTTATCAAGGAGATCTGAATATAGAACTTATAAGGCTTATATTTACGGGATAAAAAATCTATCATAATAGAGATTATAACGTAGTTATATTGCATCCGAAGATAATTTTTTATCCTGATTGATATTTTTTTGTACGAGTTGTTTGAGATAGTATAGCATTCACAATCCATACACGTTTTCATTCTAAGATAGAGCTATGAATCAATAAGGAGATGCAATGTTTCGAACAAAGTATTTAGGTATGGTTGCTATAGTATCAACAGCTTTTCTCTTTTCCGGATGTATTCAAAATCAGGATACATTTCCAAACCGGTATGGATATACGCAAACGAGTCTATCAGGTGTACATCTCTCTTTACGTGCATACTCATACCCCTACTATTTTGACAGACCCTTTTATTTTTTCAATGGGCTCTACTATTATGGCGGTTATTACAGGAATGGTTTGTATCACTATGGAAACAGACGTTTTAGACACGGGCACTATTATCGTGGAGGTTATAGATACTATAATGGCAGACGATATCGTGCATATAACGGTGCATATGGATATTATAGTAGCAAAGACCATTATAAACGTGCAAGATCCTCTTTTTCAGGAAGAGGCGCTTATGTCAGAGGTAGAGCCTATCAAAGAGAGCGTACAAACAGATATGACAGATTTAGGAACCATAAGAATAAGAGACACAGAAGTAGCGTAGGCATTAGAGAGAGAGGGAGAAGATCGACCCGTCTATTGCAGGGACATAGAGTATCATATGAAGGTCATCGGTCTGCTAGAAGCAGTATAGGCATGAATAGGGTATCAAGAGGGACAATGGGAGTTCGAAAGAGAAGCAGACCGGTAAGATAGTGCCTAGGGGTTGGGTGACACTATTCTTCTTTTCCGTTTCCGTAATGCTCAAAGAGATAATCCGTACTTGCTTTGGCAGATGCTTCATCCATAGGCGCTTTAAAATGAATGATCATCTTGTCTACTTTTTCGCGCCAAAATTTTCTTGATTGTCTGCCTTGGTTAATGATATAGCCAAAGGAGTGGCACATTAGACAGTTTGCCTGAATAAGTTCAAAACCTTTTCCCATTTTGATAGGGAATGCCACATAGGGTACTTCTACTTTCTCTTTTGTCTGGGCAAAGAGAAAGGTACTTGAAACTAACGTGATTATAAGGGCTTTTTTCATTATACTACCTCCACTGTTACTTTGTCTATACCATTATATTTGTAGCCACCGTGATTCCATTTGATCTCTTCTGAAAAGGGTTGGGACTCTCCGATAGTATTGATAGCTTTTGACATGATGGTGATTTTTCCTAAGGTAGTAGGTTTAAAGGTATATCTAAAGGTTCTATAGGCATATCGTCCGAGTTTTCCATCATCAAGAAGGGCTTTATCCCATGTTTTTCCATCATCAAGAGATATCATCACATCCTTAATCCCATGGCCATCATCCCATGCTACACCACGAATCACAACATGTGATTTATGGCTGATATTATCCTCTCTCGTTGGATACCCTATAATCGATTTTACATTCATTTTTTTGATAGGTTTTGTTTTTGGTGCACGTTTTTGGGGTGTTTCGCATTCACATTCATTGTCCGGTACACGATAGGCAACATCCATAAAAAAGAGTTTTTTATACTTGTTCGTGACTGTAATATTTGAGAGCATTTTTACTCAGGAATCCGAATAGTATCCTGGAATAACGAGTCTAAGAGGGTAGCCGTTAAGATACGGTAAATCTTCCCCGTTCATCTCATAAGCGAGAATCACATGATCATCAAGTTCGGAAAGTTCAAGTTCACGTACAAAATTTGGTGTTTCATAATAGGCAGCCTTCTCACTTCCGTTAAAACCAATCCATGCAGCATCTTTTTTAAGTCCTGCTTTATCTAAAATATCTCTAAGTCTTACACCTTTCCAAGTGGCACATCCCATTGCCCCTGATCCCCACTGTATACCTCCTGCTATAGGTCTGAAGGCTGAACGGCTATTTCCGCCACATTGAAGTACGGCTGTTACTTCTACCTGCTCAAATGTAGTTTTTATATCGTGAAGAGAGATTTGAAGCTCTCTTTCTACAAGGCCGTTTACAGAGATTGTAAAGGTGTCGGGGTTGATGTGTGTAGGGATATCGGGCATATGCCATCGTACGAAAAATTGATCATTGGGAGTGAGTGCAGAAGTAAAAACGGATCGTGGCGTCTCTAAAAGAGGAGGTCTGTCAGAGTAGACGATGAGCGGACGTTTTTCCGGAAATGCAATAGCTGAGACCTTTCTGTTGTCTATAGGCTGCTTGGTTCTTTCTGCTTTGAGCATCGTGCCTGTAAGGGCTGTGGTACCTGCTAGGGTGATTGTTTTTTTAAATAAATCTCTTCTTTTCATCTATTACCTTTATGTATAATATAAATATATTTTATTTATTATTTTATCAAATAATTGAAGAGGTATTATCTATTTTGTAGGCTTAATGAGGACTTAAAAAATAAAATATTTTGATGTAAATTTGTAAAATATAATATTTTACTGATAATCAATAGCCATTCATCTCTCCTTCTAGGTAGAGTAATGACTCTTTCAGCGCTTCTAAAACTGATATATCTTTTTCTTCCAGTTTAGTTAAAGCGAGCTGTTTGAGTTTTTCAAGATAGAGTTTGAGTAGTTCCTCTTTATGCATTTAATACTCCTTGTAGTCGTATACAAAAATCTTTTATGGATGGAAGAACAAGGGTAGACTCTCTTTGTTTTTCACCCCATACGGGTTCGGGGAAGTAGGCGTCATTGGAAAACGTGCTATAATATGCCAGTGTACATGAGGAAGATAGTTTCCAAATGATGCAATATTAATTTTTGTTGGGCGGTAGTATGCAAGCATCTCTCTTTCCAAGATATCGAGCAGATCGTATATTTGTATTGGGTCTAGACTAGTTCAGGGGTTCTTTTCTAAAGATTTTTAACAAAACTTTGTATAAATCTTCACCTCTGTGATTAAACCTGAACTCACACTCTTTGAGGTGAGTATTGAAGTGTTCTTTGTCTAGTCCTCTAAATTTGACTAAC
>Ga0256839_1002164_pt1 | contig 22430 bp, 25 predicted proteins | sample 354166metaG_FD_185968 | JGI IMG/M metagenome (GOLD analysis project Ga0256839, IMG submission 185968) | Hydrothermal vent microbial communities from Mid Atlantic Ridge, Atlantic Ocean - 354-166 | ecosystem: Environmental > Aquatic > Marine > Hydrothermal vents | place: Atlantic Ocean: Mid... | reverse complement strand
GGGAGGTGCCTGTCGTTGGTACGTAAAACGGATAGAACAGTATACCCAAGCTTACCCTGATCAAAAACTGCTCACACATACACCTGAATTAGTCATCCGGTTTTTGGAAAATGAAGGCAGGAATACCCAACTAAAAGACTGGCAGTTCATTCAAACTGTCGATGCTATACAGAATTTGTTTATTATGATCGATGCGCCATGCCTCGATAAAGTGGATTGGGCACATTGGCGATCTTTTGCTCATACTTTGCCCCAGAGTCATGCCACTCTTGCTAGAGAGGTTTCTGTTTCCAGAGAACCGGGTAAAACTGATAAAGTCGTAAAGAGTGCGGCCCAGAAAGCTGACATTTCAAAAAAAGGTCAATTGTCATTCTTTGCGGCACAGCTTTGCTACGCACCTTTTGATGTCGGGGCAGGATATACGCACGGTACAGGAGTTGTTGAGTCATGCCCAATATGTACAAAAACAGCTTTTCTTCTGACGACTGAACACGAACAAGACAAAACCGGAAGCAGTTCCCGTCGTTAGCTCAACGTCCAGACGGGTGCCGTCACAAAACTCAGCCGCGCATGCGCTTCCCGCAAAGCAGCTTCTACCTGTTCCGGTTTGGCTGCCCGGGCAAAAATGAACCCAAGGTACGCTGCCCCTTCTGGCAGCGGCACCAGTTCGTAGCCTTCGCGCACATAAATTTCCACATCAAGAATGCAGGGAACGTTACGCGCGGCGGGCAGGCCTTCGACGCGGCGCAAAATGCCTGCTTTGGGAATGGGGATCATTAATACACCAGCGGCGCTGCCGGTATTTTGTATGGGCAGGGGTCTGCCTATGGCTTGTGCAATAACCAGCTCTTCCAGTCCGTAGCCACTGCCCTGTTTTAACAGTTGTGCGCATTGACCACCGATGGTGCGGGCGGCGACTTCGAGTATCCACGCTTGCGGTTGGCCATTGTGTGAATGGGCGTTCAGCCGCAGTTCGGCATGCACCGGGCCATGTGTCAGTCCGTAGGCAGCACAGGCTTCGCGTACTCGTTGTGCGATAAGCGCCTGTTGTGTTTCTGTTAAGCGTGAAGGGGTGATGTAGTAGGTTTCTTCAAAGTACGGGCCTTCCAGTAAGTCGGGTTTGTCAAACAGCGCCAGCACTTGCAGTTTGCCATTGTGCAGCATGCCTTCCAGTGCGACTTCCATGCCCGGCAGGTAGTCTTCTGCCAACAAATAGCGGCGCTCGTGTTCGCCACATCGTTTTTCGATAATGGCGGCGATGCGCTGTACGGCCACCATCGCCTCTTCGATGTTGTTGGCACGGATGACGCCGCAACTACCGGAGAGGTTGAGGGGTTTGATGACGCAGGGGTAGCTGAGTGTTGCGACTTGCGCGGCAAGGTCGGTGTGCAGGTCGATGCGGGTGAAGCCGGGTACAGGTACACCGTGTTGTGCCAGCCGGGCACGGGCCAGATCTTTACGATGAGTGAGCTGCACGGCGTCTGGCGGGTTGTGCGGCAGGTCGAGTTTTTTTGCGATGCGGGCAGCAAGTTCGACGGCGCTGTCGTCGGTGGCAATGACACCGGCAAACGGTCGCTCATTGGCAGCAGCAAGCAGGGTGTCGAGAGCCTGTTCGGGTTGTGCGAGGTCGATGCGCAGGCCTTCGGCCACGGCGCTTACCAGTGAGTGTTCACTGGTGGAGGCGACAAGTACATCAACGCTCTGGGCGCGGGCGGCATTCAGGTAGGGGGCAATGCGATAGCTGCTGTGGGGGGCCACCAGCAGCAGGCGGGGGTGTTTGTTTTTTAAAGGGGGGGTGGGCACTTGATGGGACATCCGGCCGAGGTGGTTTTCCCGGCAAAAGCCGGGAAAACGCTTATTTGGGAGCCGCGTATTCTTGCCTCTTTATATTAGCCGCAACCACTGCTCGCTGCGCCACAACCGCCACAGGCACCGGAACCTCCGGTGGCAGCAAAGGCGTTTTTGAACACAAAGCTGGCCCCCATGCCTTGCTGTATAAAGTCGATTTCCACACCGTTGAGGAAGCCCAGAGCTACGGCATCCACGTACAAGGTAAGGCCGTCCTGTTCGAGAATGGCATCGTGTGCGCCGGGCGCTTCGGAAAAAGTCATGCCGTAAGTCATACCGCCGCAACCGCCGCCGGAAACGAAAATGCGCACGCCGTTGATCTCTTCTTCGCTTTTCAGCAGTTCCACGAGTTTTTCGTGGGCGGCAGGCATAACGGTGATTTCATCGGTAATGGTGGTTTTGTATTCGGGTAATGCGCTCATAATATGCTCCGGTGGTTTGTCATTTGGCCCTGCAAGGGAGGGCAATGATGTGATTTTAGCACTCCCGGCAGCGGAGAAATACGTGCATTCTGCGGGGGTTATTAGCTGTGTTTGATTTTGGGTGGACTGAGGCGTTCAGTTTTTGTGGAATTAAAGGTAACAACCGGGGTGTTTTGTGTTCTGAGTTGGGGTGTTATCAATTTTTTGTTCCGCGCTATGCAACTAAAACCGTAGGGTGGAACAAGCGCAGCGGTTCCACCAGCAGGCTAATGCCCTCACGGGCGCTGACAAAAACTCAAAACATAACATGTGTTATTACACTCTCTAAACCGTCAACTGCGGAATTAGGTTTAACATTGTCAGGATAACAGCGAATGACCTGTGCACGTAAATTGACGATATGGGCTTTGATGGTCACGCTCTTGCTGACGGCCGGACCAGCGCTGGCTAACGCGCTGAGCAAGCATGACTCGCCCTATCTGGCCATGCACGGTGATGATCCCGTGGCATGGCATACGTGGTCGGCGGAGGTGCTGGCGCGAGCAAAAAAAGAGAACAAGTTACTGTTTGTATCCATCGGTTATTTTGCCTGCCACTGGTGCCATGTGATGCAGCGCGAAACATATCGTGACCCGCAGGTTGCCAAATTGCTCAATGAGCATTTTATTTCCGTGAAGGTGGATCGTGAACTCAATCCTGCGCTGGATGCCAGACTCATTGAGTTTGTGCAACGCACTCGTGGTGTTGCCGGTTGGCCATTGAATGTGTTTCTCACCCCGGAAGGCCATCCTCTGGTCGGCCTGACTTATGCACCAAAAGAGCGCTTCCTTGCCCTGCTCGCTGATCTGCAACAGCAGTGGCGACAGGCACCGCTGTATCTTGCACAAACCGCTGCCAAGGCCGCTGCAACAATGAGCGCTGAGCATGCCCGGCCTGATCCGGCACTCAAGGCAGGTGATGGCCAGCGTTATGAAACCATACTGGTGCAACAGGCTTTGCAATTGGGCGATGAAATGGACGGTGGTTTCGGTGAGCAAAGCAAATTCCCCATGGTACCCCAGCTTGATGCATTGCTCAGTGCTTATGCGCATCACGCTATGCCATCGTTGAAAAACTTTTTAACACTCACGCTTGATAGTATGGCCACACAGGGAATGCGAGACCACCTGGGCGGCGGGTTTTTTCGTTACACCAGCGACCCTGACTGGCAAACGCCGCACTTTGAAAAAATGTTGTACGACAATGCATTGCTGGCCGGGTTGTATTTGCGTGCCGCAACAATATTCAAACGGGCAGATTATGCAGACATCGCCCGGGACACTCTCGATTTTATGTTAGATAACATGCGTGGATCACAAGGCGCACTGGTCGCCAGTTTTTCCGCTGTGGATGCGGACGATGTGGAAGGGGGTTATTACCTGTGGGAAAGTGAAACATTGCTGGATACTTTGACCCGCGACGAATACCGGTTGATGAAAATACTTTGGGGACTGGAAGGACATGCTGATTTTTCTGCGGGATATCTGCCGCGTGTGCAAATGTCACTGGCTGACGCTGCCAGCCAATTGCAAATCAACAAAGGCCTGGCGCAAAAACACTATTCGTCGGCGCGTGAAAAACTCTTGAATGTACGTGCCTGCCGTCATTTACCGGTAGACGACAAACGACTGGCAGCCTGGAATGGTTTGGCACTGACAGCGCTGGCTGAAGCCGCAAGATTGCCCAGCGGCAAAAAATATCGGGATGCGGCAAAAGATGTGCGCGATTATTTACTGAATACCCTGTGGGACGGCCAGCGATTGTTACGCGCCAAAGGGAAGCGTGGTGAACTGGGTCAGGCCGGGCTGGAGGATTATGCCTTCGCCGCACAGGGCTTGCTGGCCTGGGCGGAGCTTACCAACCATGATGACGATTTCCAGTTGGTTGCGCGCTGGGTGAATGATGCCTGGCAACGCTTTTACAGCGACACGGGCTGGCTGTTGTCGGACCAAACGCTGTTGCCCAGTGGTTTTGGTGTGGCGATTCTGGATGAAAGCCCACTGCCCTCACCGTCGAGCACCCTGTTAAGAATTTCATTGCGCGTGGCACAACGCAATGGCGATAAAATGTTATTGGCACGGGCAAAACAGGCATTGGTGGCAGGGCATACACAGCTGCAACAAGCAGCGTTTGATTATCCTTCACAGGTGACGCTGCTTGCCGAGCAGGATGTAACAAAACCCTGAAAAAGATGGGTAACCCTATAACCTGCGCACGCTAACGCAAAGTGGCAATATCCGCAGCCACCATGTCTGCCGAGGCCTGAAACGCGGCCTGTTCATCGGCATTGAGCTGCAACTCGATAATGTCGGTGAGCCCGGCTTCTGTCAGTACCGCAGGCACGCCCATGGCAATTTCATGCTGGCCGTATTCACCATCCAGTACACTCACACAGGGCAGGATACGGCGACGATTGTGGCTGATGGCATCCACCATAATGGCAACCGCAGCGGCCGGAGAATCGTAGGCACTGGAATGTTGTTTCAAGGCAAGAATTTCACCACCGCCCTGTCGTGTACGCTGATTGATTTGATGAATTCTTTCTTCACTCAAAAAATGCGTAATGGGAATGCCTGCAATGTCGGTAAAACGGGGTAACGGCACCATGGCATCACCGTGCCCGCCCAGCACCAGAGCAGAAATATCTTTTATCGAATACCCTGTTTCCATGGCGATAAAGCTGGTCATGCGTGCCGTATCCAGTGCGCCGGACTGGCCAAACACCCGGTGACGGGGCCAGCCGGATTTTTGCCAGGCATACCAGGTAAGTACGTCCACCGGATTGGTGACCATGATGAGCATGGCGTCAGGTGCGTGCTCAAGTGCATCGGCAACGATTTTATCGATGATGGCGAGGTTGGTCTCCAGGACATCCGAGCGCGACATCCCCGGCTTGCGCGGGATACCGGCCGTAACAATGATGATATCTGCACCCGCAATAGCAGCGGGATCGGTAGTGCCGGTAACGCGCGTATCAAAACGCAGCAACGAGGCGGATTCCTGAATATCCAGAGCGACACCCTGCGGCATGCCTTCGTGGATATCGAGTAAGACCAACTCCCTGCACAACTCTTCTTTGGCGAGAATTTGTGCGGTGGATTCACCGACCCGGCCTGCACCAATGATGGCAATTTTGTTCATCGAAGGCCTCCTTGTTTGGGAATTGTTATCTGGATACTCTCATCATAGACCACAAGTTCATGCACACGTTTCATCGGTGGTTTTTTATCGCGATAAAATCCAACGTCAACAGACCCTAACTACGATTACGCGGTCGGCGAGTCGGTGGCGGCCGTTCGCCAACGATAGCCTCGGCATCAAACTCACGACCGTTACGCAGAATTTTCAGGCGTAATTTTTCACCGGATGAGGTCCGGGCAATTTGATTCATCACCGTTTTGCTGTCACTCGCCGGCTCGCCATTGACGGAAAGAATAATATCGCCCGGACGCAACCCGGCCTGCGCGGCGGGGCCAGTGCGCTGGATACCCGCAATAATGACACCGGTGATGTCTTGCAGGTTAAATGATTCGGCCAGTTGCGGAGTGATATCCTGCGTTTCCACTCCCAGCCAGCCACGCGAAACACGCCCGGTTTCGATGAGCTGTTCCATCACATCGCGGGCAATGCTCATGGGGATGGCAAAACCAATCCCCTGTGACCCGCCGGATTTGGTAAAGATGGCGGTATTGATGCCCACCAGATTACCGTAGGCGTCAATAAGCGCACCGCCGGAATTGCCGGGGTTGATAGCCGCGTCGGTCTGAATAAAATTCTCAAAGGTATTAATCCCCATGTGGTCACGACCGGTGGCGCTGATGATGCCCATGGTCACGGTTTGCCCCACACCAAAGGGATTGCCGATGGCCAGTACCACATCACCCACACGCATACTGTTGGCAAGGTTGAAGGTGATGGTGGGCACGATGTCGAGGTCTATTTTCAGCACGGCGATATCGGATTCCGGGTCGGTGCCTACCAGTTTTGCCTCGGCGCTGCGGCCATCACGCAGCAGCACTTCGATGCCGGCGGCACCGGCGATGACATGATTATTGGTGAGAATGAAACCCTGGTCGCTGACGATAACCCCGGAGCCCAGATTATTTTCCAAACGCTGGCGAGGGACATATTGATCACCAAAAAAATAACGCAGCAAGGGATTAACCCGCTCGGTGATGACCTTGGTAGTGTATATATTGACCACGGCAGGCGCGGCGGCCTCTACAGCCTGTGCATAAGACACCGGGCCGTTACCGAATTGCTCCGATTCGGCATGGAGTGCCGGGCTTTGCTTGAGTTCCACCACCGGGCGCTGGTGGCCCAACAGATCAGGGCGCAGCAACAAAACCACAAAAGCGGCAGCCAGCCCGGCGACGACGGCTTTGAATAAAAACAGATAAAGGTTGGCTTTTTTCATGGGGCAAAAGAATACCACGGCTCCCTGCTTTCGGCTTTTCGGATTATGATGAAAGTATCACGTAACAACAGGAAAAAATAATGGTACAACGCGATGAATTACTGGCGTATCTGGCGGAAATGCTCGATGTACAGGCCTTTGCCGACTACGCACCCAATGGCCTGCAAGTGGAAGGCCGCGCCAACATAAAAAAAATAGTCACCGGTGTCACAGCTTGTCAGGCATTAGTGGATGCAGCAGTGGAACGAAAAGCCGATGCATTACTGGTACACCACGGGTATTTCTGGAAAGGCGAAGACACCCGCATCGTCGGTATGAAAAAACAGCGGCTCGGAACCCTGCTGGCAGCTGATATCAACCTGCTGGCCTACCATTTGCCGCTGGATGCACACCCGGGGCTGGGCAATAACACACAATTGGCAAAACTGCTGGGCCTGCAACAGGAAGGGGTTTTTGGCAGCGAAACCGGCACACCCATCGGCCAATACGGTCGGCTGACACAAACCGTGAATGCCGAGGCTTTCGGCAAATTGCTGGCTCGCAAGCTGGGCCGTGAACCTCTGCATATTGCCGGAGCCAGCGATACCATTCATACCGTTGCCTGGTGTACCGGCGCTGCACAATCTTACCTTGAACAAGCTGCCGCACTGGGCGTGGATGCCTTTGTGACGGGGGAGATTTCCGAGCAAACGGTGCATGTGGCCCGTGAACGGGGTGTACATTTTTTCAGCGCAGGCCACCATGCCACGGAACGTGGTGGCGTACAGGCGCTGGGCGCACACCTTGCCACGCACTTCGGGCTGGCTGTGGAATTTGTCGATATCGACAACCCGGTGTAAAGGATCACCGCCATTAAATCAAAACAGATGCCAACTACTACTTGTTAGCCCATCACTCTTGGTATGCTTTCTCATACCATTAAAAAACGGGTTCAAATACGGTGTCGTGAAATGATAGACTCCGCACAGGTTGCGTTTTTCACCGTTTTTGCCTTGCAAGATGACTGGGGTAATTTTGCAAGCGCCTCATGTGACAGAAATTCAGGGGCATATTAAAGAAGGGGGATTAAACCATAACCGTCAGGCTAAGCTCTATCCGGAAAGGGAATGAAGCTGGAGTATCAGCGGTTTTTTGTTCTGCTCTCTTCAATACAGCGTAAAACGGTAAGGTGGAACAAGCGCAGCAGTTCCACCAATGGGTGAAATGGGCGATAAAAAACAACAGATAGCCTCTGTACCCATCGCCACTGACAAAAAATCAACAATCCGGGTACCTGAAACAGGAGAAAAAGCCTTCATGTGATAACGGTTCACTGGCAAATGGCGACTCAAGGTGGACATCAATAACTGATCGAACCTTAATGTCCCTTTCCCGTTGGGTGGGCCCGCTGCGCTTGTTTCACCCTGCCCGGCTTAGCCTGACGGTTATAGGTATTACACCCCCCATTAACACCCACGCAAGAAAACGATTGAATTTCAATGCGCCTAAAATAAGGTTCGCGTCAATGACAGGCATGGTGTACGCATTACTAAAACCTGACATAAATAAACTCCAGGAGGGAGAATTTAATTAAATGGACAAACATATAACAATATCTGGCCAGTGGAATGTATACCTGTTTCTATTGGTACTCTTTTTTTTATCCGCATGTGGTGAAGAAAATAATCCAGCCGACATGGCGACCAAAGTCCCGAGGACAAGCGCCGAACTGATTGAACCCGACAACGCAGAAAATGCACCCGTCCCACAACTTACGCTGGATAATAACGACCCTGCCCCCGAAATGCCGGATCAAAATGATGATGCTCCCTCTGACATCCCGGCACATGATTTTAGTGAATCAGCATGGGGAACCGCCGAGCTGATTGCAGCCGACAAAACAAAGGATGTATTTTGGCCTCAGGTCACTCTGGACAACAACGGCAATGCCCTCGTAGTGTGGGTCCAAAAAGAAGGTGCCCGTACGAATATTCAGGCAAACCGGTTCAATGGGTCCGGCTGGGGCACTGCCGAATTGATTGAGACCGACCATGAAGGGGACTCTTTATGGCCTCAGATTGCCCTGGATAACCGCGGCAATGCCCTCGCCGTGTGGGCTCAGAGCGATGGTGCCCGCACCAATATCAGAGCAAACCGGTTTAACGGGTCCGACTGGGGCACTGCCAAACTGATTGAGACTGATAATAAAGGAGACGCCTTGTGGCCTCAGATTGCCCTGGATAATCGCGGCAATGCCCTCGCCGTGTGGGCTCAGAACGATGGTGTCCACACCAACATCTGGGCAAACCGGTTTAACGGCACAGACTGGGGCACTGCCGAACTGCTTGAGACAGATAATGCAGGAAGTGCCTTGTGGCCCCAAATCCGATTTGATGACACCGGCAATGCCCTCGCCGTGTGGATTCAAAGTGATGGCAGCCGCACCAGCGTCTGGGCAAACCGGTTTAATGGCTCACAGTGGGGGACTGCCGAACTGCTTGAGAACGACAATGCGGGCGATGTTTTGTGGCCCCAGATCGCGTTTGACCGTCGCGGTAGTGCCCTCGCCGTGTGGGCCCAAAACGACGGCACCCGCTATCACATCTGGGCAAACCGGTTTAACGGCACAGACTGGGGCACCGCCGAACTGATCGAAACCGATAATGCAGAAGATGCGTTCAAGCCGCAAATCGCCTTTGATAACAACGGCAATGCCCTCGCATTGTGGGGGCAATACGATGGCGCTCGCACCAACATCTGGGCAAACCGGTTTAACGGCACAGACTGGGGGACCGCTGAACTGATTGAAACCGACGATGCAGGAAACGCCTTTGGACCTCAACTTGCGTTTGACGACACTGGCAGCGCTTTCGTGGTATGGGTCCAAAACGATGGCGCTCGTTATAATATCCGGGCAAACCGCTTTGACGGGTCAAACTGGGGTACCGCCGAACTGATCGAAACCGACAACAGGGGAGATGCTTTCAAACCTCAAATAGCACTGGATAACAACGGCAATGCCCTTGCGGTGTGGAAGCAGTACAATGGTGTTCGTGAAAATATCCGGGCAAATCATTTCAGGTAAGCCCGGCTCGCGCGCACCGCATTTAACCTGAAATCCGCAGTTGAACAGCTTGCTGTGGTGGAAAAAATCCCTTAGAATGCGCGGCTCTCAGGCGTTCTCTCAACGTGGTTTGTCCACAGGGCGCTCATATAACAGATTTGAGGCTGATAGCATGAAGTTGGAAACTCATCCCGCTTACCACGAAATCAAAGTGAAATGCAGTTGCGGGAATACCTTCGAAACCCGCTCCACACTGAACCTGGATAAAGAACTGCTTCTGGATGTCTGCTCCGCGTGTCATCCGTTTTACACGGGCAAGCAGAAAATTGTGGATACTGGTGGTCGTGTTGATAAATTCCGCCAGAAATACGGCACAAAATAAAACCCGCATTGCTGATTCGCGCGTATCGCAACACGGTACAGGCGTGCAATTTTTGCTGTAGCAATGGCATATGGTGTAGCGGCATAAAGAAAACCAGCAAAAAAAGGGCGTCCTCGCAGGACGCCCTTTTTGTTTGTCTGCTGTTTTTTGTTTGTCTGCTGTTTTGTTTTGTCATTACCGGTTCACCAGCCATGGCGGCACAGGCCGAGCAACCAAATTGCGCGGTCGGCACTGTAACTGAAACCGTTACGGTGTCTCAGGTGGTTGATGGAGATACCCTGCGGCTGCGTGACGGACGCCTGGTACGTTTGATCGGTATCAACACCCCGGAAATCGGACGGGAAGGCAGACCATCCCAGCCACTGGCCAAAGCGGCCCGCAAAGCCCTGCAAACATTACTGGGCAAAACAGCCACTGTAAATTTGCGTTTTGACCGGGAAAAACGGGACCGTTATGGGCGTTTGCTGGCACATGTTTATTTATTGGATGGCACAAGTGTTGAGGCGGCCTTGCTCACCGCAGGCCTGGCGGCGCACATCGTGGTACCCCCCAATGTGATGCAGCTTGAGTGCTACCAAACGGCAGAAAACAGCGCGCGCAAAACCGGGAAGGGGGTATGGCAGCATGTTTATCGTCCTGTCCCGGTGAAAGAGATTTCGCCCAACACACGCGGGTTTCGTATTATTCGCGGTCGTGTGTTGCAGGTAGGCGAAAGCCGACGTTCAGTGTGGCTGAATTTTCAGCCGCGCCCCGACCAAGGGCCGCGCGAAGGGGTCGCCGTACGCATTGCGCGTACCGACCTGGAATGGTTTGGCGATGGACAGCTACACTCCTTGCGAGGAAAAAATATTATCGTGCGCGGCTGGCTGTCGCCGTATAAAAAACAGTTGGTGATGCAACTGCGACACCCGGCCAGTATGGAAATTGTACCGTAACATCCGACACGTAACATTCCACCAAAAGGCGGGTCTGACAAAGAACGCCATGACCATAAAACAAAAAAACGGAAAAACTATGAGCGAAGACACAAAACAAAAGGCACTGGATTATCACGCCGGAATTAATGTGGCCAATCAGGCAGGCAAGCGCCCTGGCAAGATCGCCATCGAAATCACCAAACCCTGTGACACTCAACAGGAATTGTCACTGGCATATACGCCGGGCGTGGCGGAGCCAGTGCGAGCCATTGCCGAAAACCCCGAGGCCGCCTACCAATATACAGCCAAGGGCAATCTGGTGGCCGTGGTCACCGATGGCAGTGCGGTGCTGGGGCTGGGGAATACCGGTGCATTAGCGGCCAAGCCCGTGATGGAAGGCAAGGGTGTGCTGTTTAAAAAATTTGCTGACGTTGATGTATTTGATATCGAAGTCGATGCCGCTTCCACCGCTGAATTTATCAGCACGGTGGCGGGTATTGCGCCCACGTTTGGCGGCATCAACCTGGAAGATATTGCCGCACCACGTTGTTTTGAAATTGAGCAGACACTTATCGACCAGCTGGATATTCCGGTGTTCCATGATGACCAGCACGGTACGGCCATTATTGTCGCCGCTGGCCTGCTCAACGCATTACAGATTCAGGGTAAAAAACTGGATACTGCAAAAATCGTCTGCCTCGGCGCAGGTTCGGCTGGCATTGCCTCCATGCGGCTTCTGGTATCGCTTGGCGCACACCGTAATAACATTCTCATGCTGGATCGCAAAGGGGTGATTCACACTGACCGCAAAGGGCTTAATCCGTACAAGTGGTCTTTTGCCAGTGAAGATACCAGCAAAAACACCCTGCTCGACGCCATGACCGGGGCCGACGTATTTATTGGTGTTTCCGGTGCCAACCTGCTGGGTGAGGCGGCATTAATGGCCATGGCACCAAAACCGATTGTCTTCGCGCTCTCCAATCCGGACCCGGAAATTGACCCGGAACTGGCGCACCGGTTACGTGATGACATGGTCATGGCCACGGGACGCAGCGACCATCCCAACCAGGTGAATAATGTACTGGGTTTTCCCTTTATCTTTCGCGGTGCGCTTGATGTGCGCGCCCGGCGCATCAATGAGGACATGATGATCGCCGCTGTGCATGCCCTGCAAAAACTGACCCATGAACCGGTTCCCGCTGAAGTCTGCAAAGCTTACGGTGTTGAAAGCATGACCTTTGGCCCGGATTACATTATCCCCAAACCCTTTCATCCACGCCTGCTGGCGTTTGTTGCCTCTGCCGTTGCCAGAGCTGCGGTGGATAGTGGCGTGGCACAGCTGCCTTACCCCGCACATTATCCGGTGATGACTGAAACCTGAATCCTGAGGAAAAGTAATATGCGCCCTTCTGTCTTTTTGCAGAGATCGTTGTTGATCACAATACTGTTTGCACCTGTCCTGTCATTTGCCGGGGTTATCAGCAAAGTCGCTAATTTCAGTGAAGGAGACCTGGCGGGCTGGGAAGAAAAATCATTTGAGGGTAACAGTCAGTATCGCTTTGTTAATGCACAAACAGCAGGCATCAACAGCCAGGAAATAAACGATAAACAGCAGGTGTTGCGTGCCAGCACCCAGGGAAAGGCCTCCGGCCTGTTCAAGGAAGTGAATATCGACCTGACCAAAACCCCCTATCTTAATTGGTCGTGGCAGGTGCAAGACCTGTTTAAGGATAATGACGAGCGCAGCAAAGATGGCGATGATTATCCCGCACGTATTTATGTCGTGGTATCCGGCGGCGTTTTTTTCTGGAACACCAAAGCCATTAATTATGTGTGGTCCAGCAATCAGCCCATAGGCAGTGAATGGCCCAATGCGTTCACCGGCAATGCCAAAATGCTGGCTGTGCGTTCGGGTGAAAAACAGCTGGGACAATGGATCACCGAACGCCGCAACGTGCGTGAAGACCTGAAAAAATTCTTTGGTGAAGACGTGAAAAAAGTGGATGCCATTGCCGTAATGGTGGATGGTGACAATACCGGGCAATCGGCGACTGCGTATTTTGGAGATATCTTCTTTTCTGATTAAACCTGGAATCCGCAGTTGAACAGCCTGTAGAGTGCGTTGCTGTTGTGGCAAGAAAAATCGCAAACACCACAGACAAACAGAAATAAAACCCTTGCGCCGGAAAACAGACCTGCAAGGGCTTCAACTCCCCCCATCATTGTGCCCGCGCTACGCCTGGCGGACAGGCCTGATTGCTTTATTCTTTCGCCGGGCGACTAAACTCAGCATGCCTATCCCTGCCAGAAGTGACAACGTAGAAGGCTCGGGAACACGGGTGATTGATGATGGCGTCACATTAAATGACAAGGTAGAACTCCTGAGTATTAAATCACCCTGAACGAAAAGGCTGAAATCCAGCAGCCCATCCATCGCAAGATCCAGTACCGATGCGTCGTTGAGTGTACCGCTTATCGTAAAGTCTCCGGCAAAACCTGTTGTGGTAACAATTGTTCGACGAAAGAGATTCCTTCCGTCGCGCCTGCCAACAAAATAGTCATTTATTTCGGTCGTCGTGCGGAGAGTTGTTTGGCCGGATTCACTTTGCGCCCCCAACACCAGCGTGGCAGACTCATCATCTCCCTCATAAAGACGGACTCTGGTATTGTTATAATAGTTATCCCCTCCTCCATTAGTATATACATCAGATGGATCTCTTCTGGTTAAAGAGGCTCTGATAGGATCATTAAAGTCATCACTAAAAGTAAACTCGAACGTGACCGAATTGATATCAAGGGGATAATTGTAGTTTGTTGACGGTGTTAATTCGGATCGAATATCAAAGAGTCCTGCATAAGTCGAATAACCTAACAGCACGTCATCACCAATGTTGCTACTGACGGACACGGGAATGGCATATGCAGACGTACTGGTGACAACTGTGATGAGCGCGAAAACCAACCGCTTTAACCTGCCGACCCCACAGTGTTGATGCTGTCGCTTGTCATTTGTACCCCTTCGTGAATTTTGAGCTTTCATTATAAATAGTCCCTTTATTTAGCAATGCCGCGTTTAGAAAACAATGCACCCGTATCCAGATGCAGGATGAATTCACGACCAGACTAAAGTAAAAAGCATATTTTATGCCAAGCACCTAACTCATTGTTTTTATTAAATAAACTTAAACTCTTACCGGGCTCGTTACTGATTTGCGATTAACAATATCAAAATGATTGTTAAAACGCCTTTCTTACTGACCCAGCGACAAAAAGGGTTTGGTGGAAAAATACAGGATCGCCAACACAATACCAATGTAGGCAATAACCTTTAGTGGCTCTTCCTGAAGCAATACCCAAAAGGTACGGTGTTTACCTTCGCGTTTCAGTTGTTCATAAATTTCACGCTGCTGCACTGCACGTTTGGCCTGATAGTCCGCAATAAGTGCTTTGGCGCGCGGCAGCTGGTCGTCATCCCGCAACCAGATTGCGGGCATTGAGATACCCCAATTGCCTGCTGAGGTTTCGTAAAATTCAACGTTGTTATCGGTTAACAATTCGCGGATATCATCCGCTTCGTCATCCGGCACACTTCGCAGGGGAAATAATCGCACAGCCATGGATAAGCCTATTTTTTATCCAGCAGACCTTTCAGGTCGGCGAAGGGGTTGTGGGTGGCACCCGACACGGTACCGGCTGCTGAGCCTGTGCTGCTGTGTCCATGTGCTTCCAGTTGTCGCTGATGCTCGTTGTCGTGACAATAAAGACACAGCAGTTCCCAGTTGCTGCCATCGGCCGGGTTGTCATCGTGATTGTGATTGCGGTGATGCACGGTAAGCTCAGGCAGGTTAGCGCGGGTAAATTCCCGTTCGCAGCGGCCGCAAATCCACGGATAAAGTTTCAGTGCTTGTTCGCGATAGGTTTTTGCGCGCTCGTCCTGATGACGACGGGCGTCACTGACGATTTTATCCAGTGCATCCGTGTTTGTTTTTTTGCCGGGCATTGGTCTGATTAATCCTTTTTCGCCAGACGCTGAATATAATCCTGCATGTTAACCTTGAGCATTTCGCGGAAATCATCACAGAGCATGTCGGTCATTTTGGCTTCATCCTTTGCCAGCTCTTTGGTGCTGAGTGAGGCTTCAAAGGTGTTGTAACGCGCAGCAGCGTAACGCAGCGCAGTGCCAACACTGGCCGAACCTTCTGCCTGCGCCAGCTTGTTGGCAAGGTGGATGAATTGATCGGCGAGTTCAAAAAAGGGGGTTTCCTGTTTATCTTCTGACATGGTGTTTCAGTGGTCCTGTAGAAATGATCGGTAATGTGTCTGCCCACATACCCTACGTCAGGTGGCGCGCGCTGCCAACTCCAATATTTCGCATTTACAACACCGGACCTGATAAAAGGGTTTTTCATGCCGGCATTATCGGCGGGCAATGCCCACCCTGCGATTATGCGTGCTGTTCGGCACTATAAATAACCCGAACTCAGACGCTGCTCTCCGCCAATTCCAATGTTTCGGCGGCCTCCAACCAATCATTTTCGGTTTGTTGCAGCTGCTGTTTCAATGTTGTCTGTCGTGCCAGCAGTTCTTTCAAGCGATCTTTGTTGTCCGCTTCATAAAGTGTACTGTCTGTCAGTTTTTGTTCAATGTCCTGTAGTTGTTGCTGAAACTCACCCAATAACTTCTCACTTTTTCGTACCTGGTCGAGATACGGCTTGAGTTGCTGGCGACGGGCGGCTTCCTGCTGGCGAAGCTGGCGTTTGTCGATGCCGGTGGTTTTGCTCGTTGTGCTGACCTTCTCCTGGGTATTTCCGCGCCGGTGTTCATTCAGCCATTGCGCATAGTCATCAAGGTCGCCGTCGTAGACCCGGGCACCGCCATTGGCCACCAGTACAAACTGGTCACACACCGTGCGCAGCAAATGGCGGTCATGGGAAACCACAAGTAGTGCGCCTTCAAAACCCTGTAATGCCAGCGTCAACGCATGACGCATTTCCAGGTCAAGATGATTGGTGGGCTCGTCGAGCAGCAACAGATTCGGACGCTGATAAATAAGCAGGGCCAGTACCAGTCGTGCTTTTTCACCGCCGGAGAATGGGCCTACCGGGTCAAGCGCCTGATCACCCACAAAACCAAAACCACCGAGGTAGTTGCGCAGTTGTTGCTCAGACGCCTGCTTGTCCAGGCGTTGCAGATGCATGAGAGGTGTATCGTCAGCCTGCAATTGTTCGAGCTGGTGCTGTGCAAAATAACCAACGCGCAGATTCTGTGCTGGGGCGTGTGTACCAGCAAGCAGCGGCAGCTCACCGGTCAGAGCCTTGATAAGTGTGGATTTACCCGCACCATTGGGACCCAGCAGGCCAATGCGGTCACCGGGTAACAGGTTGATGCTGATATCGTCCAACAAGGTTTTATTGTCATACCCCAGCCGGGCATCCGTCAGTTTCAACAAGGGATTGGGGATGTGTTTAGGGGGTAGAAAGGTAAACTCAAAAGGTGAATCTACGTGCGCGGGGGCAATCTCTTCCAGCCTGGCCAGTGCTTTCAGGCGGCTTTGTGCCTGTTTGGCCTTGGTGGCTTTGGCACGAAAGCGGTCTATGTAGCTGTGCAGGTGCGAGATGGTGCGCTGTTGTTTCTGATGGGCGGCCTGTTGTTGTTCGAGGCGGCTGGCATGTTGTTTTTCGTAGGCACTGTAATTGCCGGTGTAGACGTGCAGCGTTTCTTCACTGAGCAGGGCGATGTGACCAACGCAGTTGTCGAGGAAGTCGCGGTCATGTGAAATCAGCAATACCGTGCCAGGATAATTTTGCAACCAGCTTTGCAGCCACAGCACGGCATCAAGATCGAGGTGGTTGGTAGGTTCGTCGAGCAGCAAAACATCGGAGCGGCACATCAGAGCCTGAGCCAGGTTAAGACGCATGCGCCAACCGCCGGAAAAATCAGATACCGGTGTTTGCAGCTGGGCCTCACTAAAACCCAGACCATCCATGAGCCGTGCGGCACGCGCCGGTGCAGTGTAGCCACCGATGGCTTCCAGCTCACCAAACAGTGAGCCCTGTTTTTCGCCATCGTTGTCACCATCAGCACAGGCGGCGAGCTGCTGCTCCAGTTTGCGCAATTCGCGATCACCATCCATGACATAATCGATGGCGCTGCGATCTGTGGCCGGTGTTTCCTGTGCGACATGCGCCATGGCCAGACTGGCTGCCAGTTTTATTTCGCCTTTATCAGCCTGCAAGCCGACAGCATCCCGCGTGCCGAGCACCAGCGCCAGCAGGCTGGATTTACCGCTGCCATTGCGGCCTACAATGCCCCAGTGTTCGCCCGTTTGAATAGTGAGGTCAACATCCTGCAATAATACACGGGGGCCGCGACGCAGGGTGACAGACTGGAAACGTAACATGGGAAAGGTGCTTTTATCAGTTGTGAGCAGGTTATCTGCTGAATGGTGGATTATACGCTAAATTAGGCATTTTTTGATCCTGGTGTAAAATGTCTGCCGATCCATTTTTTTCCTGGTAAACCTGAAAGGTTCTGATGAAAACATTGCTGCGCAGATTATTTTCACCCATCCTGAATATATTTGAGGCCGGTGACGGGCCTTATTCAGTGAAACCGCTGAGTCGAAAGATATTGATCATTATTGGTGTGCTTTTTTTGGGGCTGGCATCCATTGTGGCTTATTTGGCATTTGATATGGGTGACGCAGGCTTTATGATTCCTGTTGTCGTTTTCTGCATTGTGTCACTGGTTACACTGGTCGTGGGTTTTTTGGGTACCGACCGTGCCGTGGCTAAAATCTGGGGTAATCGTTAAGCCAAAATTTTCCCGGCGCTAACTTTTCTTGCGACTAAAAACCCACACGTTATCCTGAGACAGTTTTTTATCGAACGCATAGCCGTCCTCATTAAACGTTTTAATATCTTCCGGGTCAGTCAGTTGGTTTTTAATAATGTAACGACTGAGCATACCCCGGGCTTTTTTGGCATAAACACCAATCATTTTATATTTACCGTCTTTATAGTCCTTGAACGCAGGCGTGATAACGTGTGCATCCAGTTCTTTGGGTTTCACCGCTTTAAAATATTCATTGGATGCCAGGTTGATTACATAATCTGATTGAATTTTTTTCAGTTGCGCACTCAACCCCCGGGTAATGGCTGACCCCCAAAATTCGTATAAATTCTTGCCACGGTCTGTTGTTAATCTTGTGCCCATTTCCAGGCGATAAGGCTGCATTAAATCCAGCGGTCGCAACAAACCATACAGCCCGGAAAGAATACGCAAATGTTTTTGCGCAAAACTAAAATCCTTGCGGTTAAACGATTCGGCATCAAGTCCGGTATAAACATCGCCTTTAAAAGCCAATACTGCCTGCTTGGCATTTTCCTCGTTAAATGCTTTGCTCCATGCTTCATAACGGTCAAAATTGAGGTCGGCAATGTTAATGCTGACGTTCATCAGCTCACTAATATCAAGGGATGAGAATTGGCGTAAACGGCTGATCAATTCCTCGGAATCATTAAGGTAATCAGGCTGAGTGAAAATTTTGGTTTTGGCAGGCGTTTCGTAATCCAACGTCTTGGCGGGCGAGATAATAATCAACATGATGGCGAGATATTCCGTTGAGTGAAAAAATGATTGTACCAAACTGATACAAACTGAGAAATTATGATTTTTCCTGTTCTGCTTTATTCGACAATTCCATACGCAATCGATTGAGTTCATCCCTTACCGATTTGGGAATTTCATTGGTATCACCTGCCATGGACCAGTTATTTTGCTGGGCATATTTTTGTAGGGTGGCAATACGATTTTGATTCAGGGGGTGGGTTGTAAAAAACTCCGGTATTTTGCCACTGGATTCTCCCTGTTGCTGGCTGAACAATTCAAATAACTGTATTGATCCATTGGAATGCCCATACTGTTTTACCAAAGCGTCCAATGCCAGTTTATCTGCTGCATTCTCCTGGCTTCTGCTGAAATTCAGAGTGGTTAACAGGCTCGTATCCCCTATCAGCTTTGCCACGATATCATTGCCTGCGACGCCTGCCATTGTTGCAACCGCAACACCGACGACGACACCACGCCCCAGCGCCCTCAAAGGATGGCGAAGTTTGATGTGGGCTATCTCGTGCGCCATAACCATGGCCAGCGTATTTTCATTGGGCATGACATCCAGCAAGCCGGTGAAAAATACAACATTGCCACCGAGTGTGGCGAAAGCATTAACGGTATCACTATTGATCACGGATACCGTAATATCCATGCCTTCTGGCAGATCCATTTTTTGCCGTAAATCATTCGCCAGCGATTGCAGGTAATCGGGCACCTGTCCAGTCTTACTCGCAGGTGTGTCAATGTTCACTGTACGCACCAGCGTACGCTCAACGTCAAAAGGAATGTATTGGATGAGAGTGTCTGCGAGGAAACTTAAGACAACGATAATAACGGCGATGACTGCGAGCACTCCCCCGCTCAAAAGAACGAATTCTTTAAGTGGGTGAGTTTTAGTGGTGTTGATACCTTCAGAAGGCTGTGGATTCGAGATGTCCAGAGTCAGTGCTCCCCGGGCATTGTTTTTGCCGGCAAAAAAGCGGTGCCATAAGCAAGCGCCTCCACAGAGCCAATGCTGTTACGCCGCCCTTTGTAAATGGAGCACATTTCATATTTCACATTCAGTATGACGCCCGCCCCGGATGCCTTGGCTTCTTCCTTCATTCTTAATATGGCTTCTCTGCGCGCCCTGTCGAGCAAGGTCTCATAAGGGGTGACACGGCCACCCACAACGTTGCGCAACCCGGCCACGAACTGTTTAAAATAATCCACAGAAATAACCACGCTGCCATTGACCAGAAAGGTTTCATGACCCGATGAGAAAGGGGGCGGAATAATTTTGGTTTGTATGATCAAAAGATCTTTAAGCTCTTGTTCGCGTTCACGGATGGAACGATAGTGGCTGCGCTCAAACCACTGGCCAAACCCGTACCCAAAGGCTAACAAAACGAGAAATGTAATAATCCCCGACATGACATTTATTCCATGACGACAGCGCTACCGTAAGCAAAAAGTTCAGCAGCACCCGATGTTATTGACGATGTTGAGAAACGCACATTGAGTACCGCATTGGCACCGATAGAGCTGGCTTGTTCAACCATCCTGGCCACCGCTTCTTCGCGTGCATCCTGTAATAATTCGGTGTAACCCTTGAGCTCCCCGCCAAAAATATTTTTCAGCCCGGCCATGAAGTCACGCCCAACATGCTTGGAGCGGACGGTACTACCCTGTACCAGCCCCAGGTGTTTGGAAATACGCTTACCCGGGATCAGTTCAAGATTGGATATCATCATTAGAGTATCCTCATTAAATCAATTATTTGTGATAACGCTTTTACCATATCACGGTTAACTGTTTGTTTTCATACGAATATGGCTAAACAATTGTCATTATTCCGCACATTTAACAACAAACAGCTGAATGTTATTTTTTACAACGCTTTTCAGCTGTTAGCGACCTTCTGCCAGCCTGGGCACCTGCCGCAATACGGGTACAGGTGGCAAAAGCACCTCAAAATTGACCATCCAAACCATCTGATCCACGATCATCACAATGGGTGGATTATCCAACGCCGACATAACTTTTCCGGCATAATGTTAATCAGTTTCCAAGCCATAGACCTGTTCCATCCTGCCCAAACCCATCTTTAGAAAATTTTCCCGACGAAACCACCGACAGGACATTTCTCGATCACCAAATGGTTTTTTCGGGATACCGACAAAAACAAAAAATATCAGCCCCCTCGGCCTTTTATATAACCCCCCCTTTTTTCACTTCTTAGCACTTTATGCCGCATTAAATTTAATCATCTATAAATAATAAATTTTTGATCTATTATCACCAATATAAGATAATTAAATTATTTGTTATCATATAAAGGTGATTATAATGCGCCCGATTGATCGAGTATCCGCCCGCAGACAACTCGATAAACGGTTTATTGCCCTGCAAAACGCAGACCTGTTCGCCCGCCCGCCACGGGGCTGGCTGAAAGCAATTCGAGAAGCGCTTGGCATGACGACCACCCAGCTGGCAAAGCGGCTGGGGGTCGTTCAGTCACGCGCTGTGGCTATTGAACAAGCAGAGGTCAAGGGCGCAATAACGCTTAATAGCCTGGAAAAGGCAGCCCACGCCATGGATTGCCGTCTGGTCTATGCCTTAGTGCCAAGGAAACCACTCGACGAGCTGGTTACCGAGCGCGCCCAACGTCTCGCAAAGAAACGTCTGGAGTCAACAAGCCATAGCATGGCACTTGAAGTCCAGCACGTTGATAAGCTTGATGAAGAAGAGCAACTCAATCACATGGTTCAGCGTCTGCTCGAAAAAACGGGCTCCGAGCTGTGGGAGAACGATGTATGACCAGATCCTCTGGAGGAACAGATTGACGGCTCCACGCCGCTGTCGGAGGAAGAGCAGGAACCGTTAATTCTCACCTATATCACACTGCGCTCAGAACTGAATGAAGCCGAGGAATGGGCTTTTGCGCGTAAACGTGATGTGCTGGATGAGCGCTTCCTGCGTAATTTGCACAAACGAATGCTGGGCAGAGTCTGGCGCTGGGCGGGAAAATCTCGTAAAAGTGGAAAGAATATTGGGATTGACGCCTATCGTATCCCGACGGAACTGAGACAGCTTCTGGACGATTGCCGGTATTGGATCGAAAATGCTACCTATGAGCCGGATGAGATTGCCACCCGATTCCATCATCGACTTGTGTGGATTCACATCTTTCCAAACGGTAATGGACCCCATGCGCACCTGGCAACAGACCTGTTGCTTGCAGCAATGGGACGTCCCCGTTTTTCATGGGGCCGGGAAAATCTGATAGATGCAAGTGAAACACGGGATGCTTATATTGCCGCTCTTCGTGCCGCTGACAGCCACGACATCAACCCGCTGCTTGAATTCGTGCAACCCTAGTTTGGCTTGTCATTGAAAGAGCGGAGTCAATCCTGTTTTGAGGATTATACAATAGGATTGACCTCTGGTCTTTTGACAGTTGCCGGAAAGTTGATCACGCCCACACAGAAAAGCCCGGCGAACGCAACGGGAGATGCAGTGATAGTAGGGAGCGGCCTCAAGCGAGACCTGGGCATAGCGGGGTTTGGGCATGGTTAACGCCTTTAACCAGTGGGGTTCCTTAAAGGTTTTATGGTGAATTTATTGGGCTGGGTTGTCAATCATTCAGATGGGTGTCCTGTTTTTTGCTATTGTGTCCTCCGTGTGTAAATACACCGGTGGTTTTTTAAAAAATAGCGTATTTTTAGCGTTTAAATCATATTCTATTAGTAACTACTCAGCCTAAATT
>Ga0256839_1002163_pt1 | contig 22431 bp, 21 predicted proteins | sample 354166metaG_FD_185968 | JGI IMG/M metagenome (GOLD analysis project Ga0256839, IMG submission 185968) | Hydrothermal vent microbial communities from Mid Atlantic Ridge, Atlantic Ocean - 354-166 | ecosystem: Environmental > Aquatic > Marine > Hydrothermal vents | place: Atlantic Ocean: Mid... | reverse complement strand
CTTTTCCTCCCTGCCCGGATCCTGAAGGGACTCCGGGCGTATCAAATCTGAAAATGTGGGCGCAGTGCCGACCTAGTCGTCGGCAGCCACAGTCATGCCAGCATCAAGCGCCTTGCGCTCGAAATATTTCGCGGCTTCCTCGTCGAAATCGTCCGTGCGAACGTAGCTGGACGTACGCGGGTGGTTGACCATGTTCGGATCGGCCGGAATATTCAGCGCATCGAGGAATGCCGGAACGCCGATACGGTCGATACACTCACCGATACGCTCGTGCTCCAGCGCGTTGTCCGCGAAGAATTCCATGACTTCTTCGGCAAACTCCTCCAGCTTCTCGAAGTCCTCGTCTGTCTCCAGCTTCATGAACGGAATGATCATGGTGCCCATGAGGTCGCCGATTTTCAGCGAGCGCTTGCCGCCGATCATGATGGAGGCACCGCGGTCATCACCCGGGCTCAGCGCCTTGGTCATAACGTTGATGCAGTGCATGCAGCGCACGCAGGACTTGTTGTCGATTTCCATCGTATCGTCGTCGTGCAGACTGATCGCGCGGGTCGGGCACATGGAAACAACGGTATCGATCGTGTATTTACGACCTTTTTCCGCGATGTGTTCCTTGACCTTTTCCTGATTGATCTTGATGTCGTCACGCCATGTGCCGATCACCGCAAAGTCGGCGCGGTGGATCGCGTTCACACAGTCGTTGCCGCAGCCCGAGAACTTGAACTTGAACTTGTAGGGCATGGCCGGACGGTGCATCTCGTCCAGCAGACGGTTGATGATACCACGATGGGCTCTCACACCGTCGAAGCAGGACTGCTCGCAACGGGCGTGGCCAACGCAGGACATCGCGGTGCGCAGTGCCGGACCGGCACCACCGAGGTCGAAACCGATCTCGTTGAGCGCATCGAAGGCTTTCTGCGCATTTTCCGAGGTACAACCCTGGAACATGATATCGCCCGACTGGCCGTGGAAGGCGATCAGGCCGGAACCGTGCTCTTCCCAGATATCGCAGAGCTGACGCAGAACGTCGGTGTTATAGTGGTTACCCGCCGGCGGCATAACGCGCAGCGTGTGGAATTCTTTCGACGCCGGATAATCCTTCGCCACTTCGGAGAAGCGCGGGATAATACCGCCGCCATACCCGAGAACGGAGAGCGTGCCGCCCTTCCAGAAGCCGAGGCGCTCTTCGTAAGAGTGCTCCAGCTGCCCCAGAAGGTCGTTCATCATCGGGGCGTATTGTTTGTCTTCGGAATCACGAAGGCGTTTCAGCCCGGTTACGAAGCTCGGCCAGGGACCGCCTTCGAGTTCGTCCAGCATCGGCGTCTCGTGGATGCCGTTTACCTTTTCATCACCGGTTTCTGCGTCTTTCATCGTGTTCTCCTCCTTTTTGAGTGCGGCCCGTCCGATATGGCTCTTGTTCTCGTTGGTTTCATATTTATGCCCTGCAAAGTGTTATTGGTTTGCAAAGCTCCGACTTAAATTTATATATTATGATTAACGAATGTAAAGCGAAACGTGGTCGCAGGTGTAACAGAATTTCTATTTTTGTTGTGTGCAGCGCAACATAACTGCGCAGCAAACAGGATGGAACCGGAGGGCAAATGCAAAAAGCACCAGAAAATACGGGGGGTTCCCCCTTCGCACCCGCCAAATCCACTGCCTGGCAGACATGGCGAGCGGCGCGGCTGGAAAGCGCCGAATCGGCCCTTGGTTCCGGTTTTGTCACTATACAGGATCCGGCCAATCTAGACGAATCGGAACGCGCGGAAATCCTCGCACGCTGTGAAAATACCAACATGGCCCTGTATCAGCTGGCACCCTCTGACAACGAATCGGATATTCGCGAATCCCTGCGTCAAATGGCCGAATCTCTGGATATGGGCCTGCCCGAAGGCCACCGCTCCGCCGGTGACAAGGGCATCGTTGCCCTGACGGTATCGGACAAATCCACCCAGCGCGGCTTCATCCCCTATTCGCGCAAGGCAATGAACTGGCACACGGACGGTTACTATAACGACCCCGCACATGAAATACGCGGTTTCATCCTGCATTGCGTGCAGGACGCATCGCAAGGCGGGCGCAACCAGCTTCTTGATCCGGCCATTGCCTATATCCGCCTGCGTGACGAGAACCCCGACTATATCACCGCGCTGATGCACCCGCAGGCCATGACCATCCCCCCGAATACCGAGGCCGACGGCTCCATCCGCCCCGCCTCCATCGGTCCGGTCTTTGCACAGGATTCGCGCGGCAACCTGACCATGCGCTACACCGCCCGCACCCGCTCCATCGAATGGCGCGACGATCCGCTGACTATCGAGGCGGCGGATTTCCTGCGCAACCTGCTGATGAACGGCGATCCGTTGATGCGCGAAATCAAATTGAAACCGGGGCAGGGCGTTCTAAATAACAACGTGCTGCACAACCGGACAGCCTTCGACCCGGATGAAACCGGAACCCGTAGCCGCCGCCTTATCTATCGCATAAGGTTCTTTAACCGAATTGGAGAGAAATAAATGGCACGACTGAGCGACCTTATCATCCAGCACCCCGACGTAACATCCTTTGCGGATCTCGAACGTCTGGTGGCCCATGCCGCCGAATCCGGCATCATGCACATCGAGTTCGACGTAAAGCCCGACTACCGCGACACGCCGCGCAAATGGGAATGGAAACTGGAGACGGTCTTCGCAAGGGGTCTGAAATATGACTGAGGGCGAAACCACCCTGATCCGCGAGGCCGACCTGCCCTTCCACCGCTGGGTCCGTCTGCAGGATATCGAGTTCATCGGCGGTCTGCACATGTTGCGCATGACCTTCAGGGAACGTAAACGCTTTACCATGATCGACCTCGACAAGAAATCGGCCGAGGCGCTGGCAAAAGACCTGCTCGACTGGGCAGCACAACAGGAAGAATAAGGCAGGACCATGGACCATCTCCCGATTTTCCTCGACGTCAAGGGGCGTAAAGTCATCGTTGACGGCGGTTCCAGCATCGCCGCCCGCCGCGTGGAGCGCGCTTTGCAGGCGGGCGCCAAGGTCCATGTCTTTGCCGACGAACTGGATGACGAATTCCGCGGCCTGCGTGACCACCCTGACCTGACACATCACACCCGCGCGCCGGAACTCCCCGATTTCGTCGGGGCCGCCGTGGCCTATGGCGCCACGGAAAACGAGGAGCGCGACCGCGCCCTGTATGAAATGGCCAACCACTCCCATGTCCTCGCCAATGTGGCCGACGTGACCGAGTATTGCGATTTCATCACCCCCTCGATCATCGACCGCTCGCCGCTGGTCATCGCCATTTCCTCGGGCGGCGCCGCTCCGATCATCGCCCGCATCCTGCGCGCCCGGATCGAGGCGATCCTGCCCGCCACCTACGGCAAGCTCGCCGCCTTCTCGGGCCGTCTGCGTGAACGGGTCATGACCAAACTGAAAACCGCCGGTGCGCGGCGCGAATTCTGGGAATCGACCATCGACGGGCCGGTGGCCGACAAATTCCTTGCCGGCGACGAAAAAGCCGCCAAGAAACAGTTTCTCAAGGAACTCGACGCCGCCGCCCTCGGGCAGGACATCGCACAGGTCGGCGAGGTTTACCTTGTCGGCGCCGGTCCGGGCGATCCCGACCTGCTGACCTTCCGCGCCCTGCACCTGATGCAGCGGGCCGATGTGGTGCTGTATGACCGGCTGATCGGCGACGGCATCATCAACCTTGTGCGCCGCGATGCCGAACGTATCTATGTCGGCAAGAAGCCGGGCAACCACGCCCTGTCCCAGCCGGAAATCTCGGACCTGCTGGTCAAACTGGCGCGCGAGGGCAAGCGTGTCCTGCGTCTCAAGGGCGGTGACCCGTTCATCTTCGGGCGTGGCGGCGAGGAACTGGAAACCCTGGCCGAGGCCGGCATCCCCTTCCAGGTCATCCCCGGCATCACCGCCGCATCGGGCTGTGCCTCCTACGCCGGCATCCCGCTGACGCACCGCGACCACGCACAGGCCTGCATTTTTGTCACCGCCCACGGGCAGGACGGCGTGCTGTCGCTCGACTGGGATACCATGGCACGGCCCGGCCAGACGGTTGCCATCTACATGGGTCTCGGCTCGCTGGAGTTCCTGATGTCCGAATTCATCAAACGCGGCGTCCCCGCAGACACCCCCGCGGCCATCGTCGACAACGGCACCCGCCCGAACCAGCGCGTCGTCAAGGGCACGCTGGCGGACCTGTATCAGAAGGCCGAAGCCGCCAAGCTCCCCGGTCCGGCACTGGTTATCGTCGGCTCGGTGGTGGAGCTGAGCGATTCCCTCAACTGGTATAAAAACTTCGAGGCCGACAAACACGCCATGTCGCTCGGCGCCAGCCCGGACCTGTAAAAAAGAGGGGTCGCCAAAACGACCCCTCCCTATTGCCGAAACCGGCTAAATGTGTAGCAAACCCGCATTTACGGGCAAGAAATGATTTGGCACTTGTTAATCCGCGACTTGAAACAGGCGTATTTTAACGGTTTGAAATCAACAGGTCATACTCCAAACAGGTTATATCTTCGATAGTTTTTGCTATTTTGCAGGGTGTTTTTCCAAATATTCCTCGGCCAGATCCAGCACATCCCGCCATTCCTTGAAAAAAAGCAGGGCTCCGATATCCGGGTAAACTCTGAAATCGATACCCGTATATTCCTCCCGCAATTCATTCAATGTTTCAGCCACAATGATCTGGCTTTGCTCTCCGTGCAGGGAATACACCGGCATCAGCCCGACAGTTTTACGTATATGCGGACGCCAGTCGACCCGTTCCTGAAGCAGCAATTCGGCACAAAAAGCCTCGTGAGCCAACCGATCACGAGAAACAACCACATCGGTTCCGGTCACGATAGCCTCGAACACCTGTGGATCCCTGCTTGTCTCTATATCGCCGGCGCTGGACCCGAATACCATGTTGACAAAATTGCGTTTGCCGACCTTGCGCGCCAGATGCATTCCGGCCTTGACCATGAACGGCAAAAGATGCGGCGCATAGCGGGCATTAGCCAGAATAAACCGGTACCACCGGTCCATACGCCCGTATTGCTCCGGCGTGCTTAACGGGTAAAGCGGATCGCACAGGATGATGGCGCTTACCCGTTCGGGAAACCGCGCCGCGAACAGAAAGGTGAAAAAAGAATCGCCGGCAAGGGCGATAATAGGGCAATGCCTTACAGCCTCGCGATCAAGGATAGCCTGCATATCCATAACAATTTCTTCGGCCATATCGGCGCCGCGTGCATAAAAATCCGAACCGCCAAATCCACCGCGAATTGGCACAATAACCCGGATATTCCGGCGCTTTGCCTCGGCTTCCGCCCGGGACGGCCAACGGACGAGACCATAATCTGTCGGCAGAAACAGACACGGGCGCCCATCCTTATCTCCGAGAACCAGATACTCCACCCGCCGCCCGTCACAACGCCGGACAAATTGTGGCGGTGCCGGAACGAGAGTCCGGTTTTCTGACGGATATTCCGGTTCGTGTGATTCCTCCATATCGCTGACCACATACAGAAGAGCCAGAACCATACGCACCAGTTCAGCCTGTGAATGTGTATCCGTCTTGGCCATAATAGCCCGCACCTGCGCACGAACCGTTTCCACCGAACGGCCACGTTGCCTCGCAATTTCGCGCAGGCTGGTGCACTCGACCACCCCCCGCAGCACGGCAATTTCCGATTTTGACAAACCGAAGGTCTGCGCCAACAAACCCTGAAACCCCTCCGGCCAACCGGTTTCCGAAGTTACAACGACAGCAAACGGCCCCTCCAGCGGATCGTGCGCGGCCTTGGTCTGGAATACCATAATGCGACCGGTATTGCGTGAAAGAAACCGCAATATTCCGGTTTCACCGGATCGTTCCGACAGGGTTTTCAGAATTTCCGTCCGAAAAACCGCCAGATCGTCCTCTTCCAGTGGCAGATTGGACAACGCATCTCCCGGTTCCAGTTCCAGCGTCCGCGCCGCGCCGCTGTTCACCGCCCGCACCTTTAGCGTGCGACCAACTGTAAACGCGGCCACCTTGCGAAACCGGTCGAGAACCGAGCTGAATTTTCCGGTCTCGGCTTCCTCGTCATGTTTCCAGCGGTCCAGCAACACCGAGGCACGATTGAAATGGGTTTCGACATCCAACCCGGTAAACCCCTCGGCCACCCCGCCGCCCTCACTAGCCATGCGCTCCCAGCTTTCCAGCAATACCTCCAGTCGCGCAGGATCAACCGCAACGTCATATATCTGGTCAAGTATCCTGCTGTTTTGCGCGCGAGTCATTGAACTTCCGAAAAACCTTGTGGAACAATTGCACGTCAGAATTTGGTGCGCAATCGCGGTTGTATTTCCCCAAGGTCATTTATCACGTCAATGTGTCCTGTGCCCGACACTTCTTTTTCTGTCGCATTCGCCCTATATCTATACAAACTATAGATTCAAGGAGCCACCTATGCTGTCCATCGGCGAACTCTCCCGCAAAACCGGCGTCAAAGTCCCGACGATCCGCTACTACGAACAACAGGGGCTGGTGGACGCACCGGAGCGGACCGAGGGCAACCAGCGCCGCTATTCCCATGCCGAACTGGATCGCCTGACCTTCATCAAACATGCGCGCGACCTCGGGTTGCCGATCGATTCCATTCGCGAACTGCTCGACCTTTCCGCCCATCCCGAACAACCCTGCGCACAGGCCGACCGGATCGCCCGCGAGCATCTGACCGAGGTGCGCACCCGCATCGCCCAGCTAAAGAAACTGGAGGCGGAACTGGAACGCATTGCTACCGGCTGTCAGGCAAACCATGTCGGCGACTGCTATGTTATCCGCGCCCTGTCCGATCATGGCCTGTGCGAGGACCAGCATCAGGGGATGCGCCCTGTAACCGCTCGATAAACTGCCGGTGCAGCGGCCCGCCCGCCGCCACCATGCCCGACAATTGCGGGTGCGGATTGTTATAGCGCGGGGCTGCCGCGTCCGGCGTCGTCACCCGCGCCCCCGCTTCGCACGCGATCAGATCCCCCGCCGCCACGTCCCATTCCCATGTCGGACGCAGGGTCAGCATGGCGTCATAGCGCCCCTCGGCCACCAGACACATGCGATAGGCCAGCGAGGGACGGAACTTGCGGGTCAGGTCCGGCACACCACCGGGCCACAAATCCGGTTTCAGGGTCGCACCGGTAACCAGCGCCCGCGCCTGTTGCATCAACGGTTGTTCGCTGGCGCGGATCGGTTCGCCATTCAGAAACGCACCTCCGCCCCGTGTGGCGCTATAGGTCAACCCCTTCATCGGCAGATGCACCACGGCCGAGACCACCTCCCCATCCTCGGCAACCGCCAGCGAATGGGCAAAGGTGTTTTCGCCGGCAATGAACGCCCGCGTGCCGTCGATGGGATCGACAATAAACACCCGTGGCCGTTCCAGCCGCGCGGCTGTATCGGTGCTTTCCTCGGACAGCCAGCCATAATCGGGCCGCGCCTGCAGCAGGTCACTGTGCAGCATCCGGTTCACCGCCAGATCCGCCTCGGTCACCGGACCCTGCCCATCACCCTTGTCGCGCACCTCTGGATCGGCCTTGAAATAGCGGCGGGCAATATGTCCAGCTTCTTTCGCGGCCTCCTCCAGCAGCTTCAGGTCATTCTCCGGCAATGGTCAACCCTTCTACCAGCAGGCTCGGCACCACGCGCGACAGATGCGCCCGCCCGTCGTTGGCCGGCCGGATCGACCCGAGCATCTCGCGCAGGTTCCCCGCAATCGTGCATTCGTTGACCGGGCCGGTAATCACTCCGTTCTCCACCCAGAACCCCGAGGCGCCGCGTGAATAGTCCCCGGTATTCGGATTGATCGAGGAACCAATCAGCGAGGTTACGATCAACCCCGTGCCCATCAGCGCAATCAAATCCTCGCGGCTCTCGCTGCCCTGCGTCAGCGCCAGATTGCCGACCGACGGGCTGGGCGGCGCCGAGGTCCACCGCGCCGCGTTCGCCGTGCTTTCCATGCCCAGCCTGCGCGCGGTGGCCAGATCCAGCACCCAGCCGGTCAGCACGCCGTTATCGACAATCGAACGTCGCGCGGTCGGCAGGCCCTCGGCATCGAAAAGCTTCGAGCCGGAGACCCGTTTGCGGTGCGGATCCTCGACCAGCGACAGCCCTTCGGGCAAGACCTGCTCGCCCAGCGCATCCTTGAGCCAGCTAGACCCGCGCGCGATGGAGGCTCCGTTGATCGCCGCCAGCAAATGCCCGATCAACCCCGAGGAAATCCGCTCGTCGAACAGCACAGGAAACGTCCCCGTCGGCGGCTTTTTCGCCCCCGCCCGCGCCACGGCGCGTTCACCGGCAATCCGTCCGATCCCGGCAGCGTCGGGCAGATCGGCACCGAACACCCGCCCCTCGCCGTTATAGTCGCGCTCCATCTCCAGCCCTGTGCCGGAAATCGCGACGCAGGAGATCGAGCGAGAGGTCCGCGCATAACCGCCGCTGAACCCGTTCGTCGCCGCTATCCAGACCTTTGAATGGCTATATCCTGCACCGGCCCCCTGCACCTGCGTCACCCCCTCGACCGCCAGCGCCGCCGCTTCTGCCGCCAGCGCATCCTCCTGCAACTCCGCCGCCGCGGGCGGGTCGGAAGGGTCGGCCAGCTCCAGTGTGCCTGCATCGGTATCCGTCGCCAGTTGATCGGGATCGGCCAGCCCGCAATAGGGGTCCTCCGGCGCTTCCTTCGCCATCGCCACCGCGCGTTCGGCCATCTCGTGCAAAGTCTCCGGCCTCACGTCCGAAGCCGAAACACTCGCCTGCCGTTGTCCAATCAGCACCCGCAGGCCGATGTCGATCCCCTCGGCCCGCTCCGCATGTTCCAGCTTGCCGCCCAACACCTCGATCGACTGGCTGTCGCCGGATACGGCAATCGCGTCGGCGGCATCCGCCCCTGCTTTACCCGCTGCATCCAGCAGGGCTTTGGTAAGGCTTTCAAGCGTCTGGGTCATATTTTCACCGTGTTCGGGACTACGTTTCCCCCCACATATAATACCTGTCGCCGGTTTTCACCCTCCAATGACACCGAAGCGTGACAGGAAGCCTGAAAACTACCCTTTCAGATTTTCTTAAACCGGAGTAGCGTGGGATATATTTACGAGGTGACAATTTGGCTATCAAAACAGAAATGTTGCGCTATTTTATAGAAGTGGCAGAAACCGGCAACCTGTCAAAGGCAGCCGAACGGCTCGGGCGAACCCCTTCTGCGGTTTCGATGATGTTAAAGCAGCTTGAGGAAAACCTCGGAGCGCCGCTGTTCGAAACAGACCGGAAAAACCGTCTGACCGACCTCGGCACTTTTGCCCTGGAAGAAGCGCGACGCGAAATCGCCCATTTCGAACAGACCCTGAGCGCAATACATCGCTTTGCCGAATCCGGCGAGGGACAGGTGCGTGTCGCCTGCCTGCCGGCGCTGTCGCATGCACTTATGCCCGGTATCACAACCAGAATTCACGAGGCAAACCCCAAAATCCTGGTGCGCATCCGCGATATGCTGACCAACGCCTCTTTGCTCGCGGTTCGGGAGCAAACGGTGGATATCGGTATTGTAAACCAGTTCATGATCAGCGGTTTCAGCAATATCAAAAGCGCACCGTTACTAAGCGATGTATTCGGTATCCTCTGCCTGCGGGACAGCGCACTGGGACGCAAGGAAACCCTGTATTGGTCCGACGTAGCCAGCGATACGCTGATTGTGAACGATCTGTGCTACTCCATCAACGATCCGGCAGTGCGCAAGGCCGTAACCGACTCCCATATCAACGTGGAGAGTGCCCTGACGATCAAGGCTTTCATCCGCGCAGGCGCCGGTATTTCCATTGTTCCGGGTCTTGTCGGCACGGATCTGGAACATGATCTGGTGTTCCGCATCCCCGAAGGGCCGGAGTTCCGCCGCACCGCCTATCTGGTCTGGAACGAAAACAACCACCCCAGCCCCGCCGTAACCAGATTTTGCAATCTGTTGCGACAGACGGTTGCGGATTTGGGCCTGACGCCGACCAAAGACGACATCGGACGGTCCCGGGACTGGCCCGGCTCTATCCGCTGATTTTCCACTTGGATCGGCAACGGTTTTGCGCTCCTATGGCCACAACCTTCCCGAACACGGATATACGCCATGACCAACTCTGCCTACGACACCCTGCTTGAGCACCTGAAAACCACCGCCGCGCTGGAGCAGATCGGCGGAATCCTGATGTGGGATCAGGAGGTGATGATGCCACGCAAGGGCAATGCCCAGCGCGCCGAGCAGAACGCGGCGCTGGAGGCCACCATCCACGCACGGCGCACCGATCCGCGCCTGCCGGACTGGTTCGACTCGATCGACGAGGATTCACTGGACATGGCCGGCAAAGCCAACCTGCGCGAGGCGAAACGCGCCTACGAGCGCAACACGAAAATCCCCGCCGAACTGGCCACGGAACTGGCGCGCGCCACCTCGGCGGCACAAATGGTCTGGGCCGATGCGCGTGCCAATGACGACTTCGCGGCCTTTGCCCCGACGCTGGAAAATATCCTCGACCTGCGCCGGCAAGAGGCCGCGTGTCTGGCCAATGGCGGCGACCTCTACGACGCACTGCTGAACGACTACGAGCCGGACGCAAAGTCGGAGACCCTAGCCGCACTCCTAGGCAGCCTGCGCCCGACATTGACCGACCTGCGCGGCCGCATCGCGGAAAAGCCGCCCGCCCCGCGCATCACGCAACCTTTCCCCGCCGACGTGCAGATGCGCGTCGCCCGCCGTCTGGCCGATGCCTTCGGCTATGACTGGGAAGCCGGGCGGCTGGACTTCAGCACCCACCCGTTCAGCTCCGGCAACAACCAGGACTCGCGCATCACCACGCGGGTCAATCCCGACAACGTGTTCGACTGTTTCTATTCCACCATCCACGAGGTCGGGCATTCCCGCTATGAACAGAACATGCCGCTTGAACTGGCACGCACACCGGCGGGGCAGTATGCCTCCATGGGGGTGCACGAAAGCCAGTCGCGGATGCTGGAAAACCAGATCGGCCGCTCCCGCGCATTCACCGAATGGATGTTCGGCGTCATGCAGGAGGAGATGGGCGATTTCGGTCTGACCACCCCCGAGGACCTGTATCGCGCCGTCAATCGGGTAGAGGCCGGATACATCCGCACCGAGGCCGACGAGGTGCATTACAACCTGCACATCCTGATGCGGTTCGAACTGGAAAGCGCCATGATCCGCGGCGACTTGCAGGTGGCCGATCTGGAGGGTGTCTGGAACGAGACTTTCGAGCGCGATTTCGGCGTGGCCGTGGACAAACCCTCGAACGGCGTGTTGCAGGACGTGCACTGGTCTGTCGGCCTGTTCGGCTATTTCCCGACCTATTCGCTGGGCAATATCTATGCCGGCGAGCTGTTCGCAACGATGCAGCAGGATATACCGTCGCTCGGCGAGTATTTCCGCAAAGGAGAAACCGGCGAGGCTATGGCATGGCTGAAAGCCAACGTCCATGACAAGGCCCACCTGAAAGCGCCCGAAGACATCATCGCCGATGCCGTCGGCCACAAGCCCACAGCGGCACCATTAGCGGCCTATCTGGAGGCGAAGTTTTCGGACCTGTATGATTTGTGAGGATTGCTTGCCCCTTTCCCCGAACCCCTGTAAACACACCCCATGACCCGAGTTTTCGACATGGACGACCACACCCGCCTGCCATGGCGGTTTCACGGCGAGGTTCTGCGCCTCGCCGCCAATGGCTGAACCGCGCCCGTTCTGTCTCCGAAACCCATCCAAACATACCTGCGGGAGAAAACCATGACCGCCAAAACCCTCTATGACAAAATCTGGGACGATCATCTGATCTCGACCGACGAAGACGGCTCCAGCCTGATCTATATCGACCGCCATCTGGTGCATGAAGTCACCAGCCCGCAAGCCTTCGAAGGGCTGCGCAATGCGGGGCGCAAGGTGCATGCGCCGGATAAAACCATCGCCGTGCCGGACCACAACGTCCCCACCACGCTCGACCGCCTGAACGGGGTCGAGAACGAGGAGTCGCGCATCCAGCTGGAGGCGCTCGACAAAAACGCCCGCGATTTCGGCGTGCATTACTACCCCGTTGACGATGTGCGGCAGGGCGTTGTCCACATCGTCGGCCCCGAACAGGGCTGGACCCTGCCCGGCATGACGGTGGTCTGCGGCGACAGCCACACCGCCACCCACGGTGCTTTCGGCGCACTGGCGCACGGGATCGGCACATCAGAGGTCGAACATGTTCTGGCCACCCAGACCCTGATTCAGGCCAAGTCGAAAAACATGAAGGTCGAGGTCACCGGCACCCTGCCCGAGGGCGTCACCGCCAAGGACATCACCATGCACATCATCGGCCTGACCGGCACCGCCGGCGGCACCGGCTATGTCATCGAATACTGCGGCGACGCCATCCGCTCGCTGTCGATGGAAGGGCGCATGACGGTGTGCAATATGGCCATCGAGGGCGGCGCCCGCGCCGGTCTGATCGCACCGGACGAAACCACCTTCGAATACGTCAAAGGCCGCCCGCACGCCCCGAAGGGGGCCGACTGGGACAAGGCGATGGCCTACTGGAAAACGCTCTATTCCGACGATGACGCCCATTTCGACAAGGTGCTGACCATCAAGGCCGAAGATATCGCTCCCTCCGTCACATGGGGCACGTCGCCCGAGGATGTTCTGCCCATCACCGCCACCGTCCCCGCGCCGGAGGATTTCGAGGGCGGCAAGGTCGATGCCGTTGCCCGCTCGCTGGAATACATGGGCCTGAAACCGGGAATGAAGCTGACCGATATCGAAATCGACACGGTTTTCATCGGCTCCTGCACCAACGGCCGGATCGAGGACCTGCGCGCCGTGGCCGAGGTGGTCAAAGGCAAAAAGATCAAGGAAGGCATGCGTGCCATGGTCGTGCCCGGCTCGGGCCTTGTCCGCGCGCAGGCCGAGGAAGAAGGCATCGCGCAGATTTTGCAGGATGCCGGCTTCGAATGGCGCCTGGCCGGGTGTTCCATGTGTCTGGCCATGAACCCCGACCAGTTGCAGCCGGGCGAGCGGTGCGCCGCCACATCGAACCGCAACTTCGAGGGTCGGCAGGGTCGCGGAGGCCGCACACATCTGGTCTCCCCCGCCATGGCCGCCGCTGCGGCACTGACCGGCCATCTGGCCGATGTGCGTGATCTGTAAGGAGTCGAGACAATGGAAAAATTCACCAAACTGACAGGCGTTGCCGCGCCGATGCCGCTGATCAATATCGACACCGACATGATCATCCCGAAGCTGTTCCTGAAAACCATCAAACGTTCGGGACTGGGTAAAAACCTGTTCGACGAGATGCGCTATGATGCCGAGGGCAACGAGATTCCCGATTTCGTGCTGAACAAACCGGCCTATCGCAATGCGCAGATTCTGATTGCGGGCGACAACTTCGGTTGCGGCTCGTCGCGCGAACATGCGCCTTGGGCCTTGCTCGATTTCGGGATTCGTGTTGTAATTGCAACAAGTTTTGCCGATATCTTTTTTAACAATTGCTTCAAGAACGGTATCCTGCCCATAGTTCTGCCGCAGGAAGATGTCGATAAACTGATGGACGACGCCAGCCGCGGCGCCAATGCCGTGGTCACCGTCGATCTGGAAAACCAGGTCATCACAGGGCCTGACGGAGGAGAGATTTCGTTCGAGGTGGATGCCTTTAAAAAGCACTGCCTTCTCAACGGGCTGGATGATATCGGCCTGACATTGCAGAAAGCGGACAAGATCGCGGCCTTTGAAAAAGAACACGGGGCAAAGATGCCCTGGGTATAAAAAGACCCCGCCAGCGGGGCAGGCAAGGGAAAGGGCGTAAATGCGCCTGTTGGGGGCAATAGTCAGGGGATTCTGGGTCGTGGCAGTTGTCGCGATTCCCTCGCTGTTGTTGCCCTCGGCCTCGCAGGCTTCGCTGGAATTTGCCCTGATCATCGGCGGCATTATCGCCGTATTCACCATCTTCGAATACGGTACCGAAAGCCCCGGTTTTGTCGATTTCCGTTTTGCGCCGCCCTACAACCGTTTTCGCGTTTTCACGCTGGCCGCACAGGTTATCGCAACCACGCTCATCGTGCGTTCCGTCGAGCTTGATCTGGTCAACTCCGATATTCTGCTCTGGGCGCAAACCGCCGCCGAACGGGTGGATTTCCAGTATAGTCCGGTAACCCGGGCCATTGACGTTATTCTGGAGGACGCCCGGTTCTCGGATACGGCTGCGGTATTGCTTGTGTATGCGGCCTCGGCCAGTTTCGTTGTCGGGCTGGGCCTGACGGTGCTGTTTTCATTGCTGCTGTGGCTGTTTCCATGGCCTCTGGACCGCGCGAACTTCAACCTGTGGCTCAATCTGCCGATGCTGCACATCAAGGACGGCGTCGATATTGTCAAAAGACTAAGGCGCGATGCAATTCTGAATATCCTTCTGGCTGCGGCGTTAATCTATGGTTTACCCTATATCCCTACATACGGGTTTGACTGGCTGACGACCGGCATATTCGAAAACAACCAGGCGATTGTATGGGCCACCACGCTCTGGATATTCATTCCCGGCGGGCTGCTGGCCCGCTCTCTGGCGATGCTGAAAATCGCCGGCATCATCCGGCGGGCCCAGCGCGGCTGACGTTTTTCCTCTTCCTGCTGCTGTTCGCGCCTTTTGCCCAGGCAGAGGTGCTGCGCATCGCCACATATAACGTCTCTCTCGGGCGCAACGGACCGGGCATGCTGTGGAAAGGCATCCTTGCGCGGGATGCACAGGTGGTTGCGGTTGTCCGCGTGATTGCAAACGAACGCCCAGATGTGCTGTTGCTCACGGATTTCGATTGGGATTATGACGGCGTGGCACTGTCCGCGTTCCGGCAATTGCTGGCAGCGGAGGGGCTGGACTATCCTTACAGCTTCGCACCGGCAGGGAACGCAGGTGTGCCGGCGGGTCGGGATCTGGACGGCGACGGGCGCGATACCGGCTGGCGCGATACGCTCGGTTTCGGAAAATTTCGCGGCAGCGGCGCCATGGCCCTGCTGTCGCGCTTTCCGTTCGGCAAAACGCGAAGCTTTACCGGAATTGCCGGGAAAAACGGTTTGCCACTGGCCTATCGCGCGTTCTGGGACATAACCGTGCAGGCACCGGACGGAAATCTGCGGATACTGGCCAGCCACACCACCCCGCCGGTTTTCGACGGGCCGGAGAATGAAAACGGGTTGCGCAATGCCGCCGAAATCGGGTTCTGGCTCCGCTATCTGGAAGGCGCGACATTCACGGACGATACTGGCACAAATGCCCCTTTCGCCGGAGGCGACTTCGTGCTTCTCGGCGACCTCAACAACGATCCGGTGCGGGGCGAGGGGCTGAAGCCGCCACTGCTGGCATTGCTTTCCCATCCCCTGCTGCAGGATGTGCCGGATTTGCGCAACGTGCCAACTGCCGACTGGGGCGCGATCGGGCAAATGCGGGTAGACTATGTGTTGCCCGCACGGCAGCTCAACGTGACAGGCGCAACGGTAATCATGGAAACAAATGCCTCGAACCACGCGTTGGTTCGGGTTGATATCACGCGATAACCGGACAACGAGTGCGACCGTCGACTGTTTACGAGGGTTTTTAAAACTACTAAACCGGTTTAGTGGTTCCGAGGGGTTCCGCAACTACATAAACTATAAGGGAAATTTCAATGTCAAAGCGTTAACGAACCCCTAATTGCCTTTTCCGGTGCGGTTGGCCGGAACTCCGGCAACAATGACTCCAGCGCCGAATTGTCCAGCCGATGCGGCCGGTTCCACAAATACCGCATGGCAACAACTTCGCGCACCACGGGCACAAACCTGCCAAGCAATGACAGCAGGACCCACGGAGTCCGCCGGATTTTCAGCCCACTTCCCACAGCCTCCTCGGCAAGGGATACCAGTTCCGCGCCCGTCAGAGCGAACCCCCCGAACGGAATATCGGCAAATCGTGGCAACGTCTCGCGAATTTCACACAGCCCGACCGCAGCGCGGGCCATATCGGGCAGATAGGCCCACGCATGCACCACATCGAGCGGACCGGGATAGGTAACAATCCCTTTGTCAACCTTGTTCATGATCATCGAGTCGAACCAGTTGCCGGTTTTCCGCCTCTCGATATAGTCCCCGCCACGCAGGATTATGACCCGGATATCGGAAGCGGTGCGCAAGGCGTTTTCCATCTCGACCCGCAACCGACCCTTGCCGTCGCGCGCAATCTGCGGAGTGCCAACGCTCAACATCTCGGGCATGTTCTGGCCATAGTTATAGACATTTCCCGGCACCAGCAACGTCGCGCCGCTGGCACGGGCGGCGGCAATGGTCGCTTCCGTGATCGACGGCAACATCTCCGCCCATTTGTCGTAAGGCGGGTTCAGGGCGTTGACGATTACATCGAACCCCTTGGCCGCCTTGACAAGGGCAGAGGCATCCGAGGCATCGGCCTCGACCACATTCGGCCGCCCCTGCGCCTTGCCGGGGCGCATAAGGGCGGTGGTTTGCCAGCCGGCGTCGGTAAAAGCTGCCATGGCGGCACGGCCGAAACGGCCATTGGCTCCAAGGATCAGGGTGGTTTTGGTCATGGGTCTCTCCTTTGTCAAAGCAAAGGTATAACATTCAATACTGCATGTAACTTGCGAAAATATGCAGGCATGATATTCATTTATGAATGATACAGAACCTCGACTGGACCCTGATACAAGCCTTTCTGGCGGTGGCGGAGCATGGCTCGCTCTCGGCGGCGGCGCGGGCTGTCGGGGTCAGCCAGCCAACGATGGGGCGGCAGGTGCGCGCGGCAGAGGCGGCGCTGGGAATAGAGCTGTTCACCCGCCGGAAACGCGGGCTGGAGCTGAGCGACGCAGGTCAGGCCCTGCTCCCCGCAGCACAGGCAATGGGAGAGGCCGCAGCGCGGCTGTCTCTGCTGGCCGAAGGACGGAACAACACCCCCGCAGGTATTGTGCGGATCACAGCCAGCGATATTGTCGCGCACCATCTGTTGCCCGGAATTCTGGCGGATATCCGGCAAAAGGAACCGTTCATCGAACTGGAAATCCTGCCATCGAATGAAACGAAAAATCTGCTGTTCCGTGAATCCGACATCGCGGTGCGCATGTATCGGCCAACACAACTGGACCTGATCGCAAGGCATCTGGGCGGCATGAAAATCGGCATGTTCGCCACGCGAGCCTATGTGGCGCGCAAGGGGTTGCCGACCTCGGTGCGGGATATCCGGACGCACGACTTTGTCGGCTACAATGACGATCCGGCGATTGTTGTGGGAATGCGGGGACTGGGGATGCGGATCGACAAGCATTTCTTCAAAGTCCGCTGCGATCAGCAAGCCGTACACTGGGAACTTGTGCGGGCCGGTTGCGGTATCGGGTTTACGCAGGAACGGATAGGGCAGGCCGATCCCGAAATGGTGCAGATCATGCCGGAATTGCCGCTGCCGGTGCTGCCCGTTTGGCTGACCGCGCCCGAGGCCCTGCGCAACAATCCCCGTATCCGGCGGGTGTTCGACCTGCTGGCCGAAGGTCTGGGAAATCTGGTGGACGCTTGACCATCCTGCAGCGACGCGATACGCGAAACGGGAATTGTATTGCGAGAGGACATGCACATGGGTAACCCTTCCCTTCTTATTCTTGCCGGTGACGGCATCGGCCCCGAGGCAATGGACGAGGTCAAGAAAGTCATCGACTGGTTCGGCGCCAAACGCGGCATTGTTTTCGACATTACCGAGGATCTGGTCGGGGGTGCTGCCTATGACAAACACGGCACGCCGCTGACCGACGAAACCATGGCACTGGCGCAGGAAGTGGATGCGGTTCTGCTCGGGGCCGTGGGCGGTCCTAAATACGACGAACTGGATTTCAGCGTGAAACCCGAACGCGGCCTGCTGCGCCTGCGCAAGGAAATGGACCTGTTCGCCAACCTGCGTCCGGCACAGTGCTTCGATGCGCTGGCGGATTTTTCATCGTTGAAAAAGGACATCGTTGCCGGGCTGGACATCATGATCGTGCGCGAGCTGACCTCGGGCTCCTATTTCGGCGAGCCGCGCGGAATTTTCGATCTGGAAAACGGCGAGCGCGAAGGCATCAACACCCAGCGTTACACCACCAGCGAGATTCGCCGCGTCGCCCGTTCGGCTTTCGAGCTGGCCCGCAAACGCGACAACCGTGTGATGTCGGTCGAAAAGGCCAACGTGATGGAAAGCGGTATCCTGTGGCGCGAGGAGGTCACGTGGGTGCATGAAAACGAATACCCCGATGTGCAACTGGACCACATGTATGCCGACAACTGCGCCATGCAGCTGGTGCGCGCCCCGAAACAGTTCGACGTGATCGTGACCGACAACCTGTTCGGGGACATCCTGTCCGACTGCGCCGCGATGCTGACCGGCAGCCTCGGGATGTTGCCCTCGGCCAGCCTCGGTTTGCCGATGGAAAACGGCCGGCCCAAGGCGATGTACGAGCCGGTGCATGGCTCGGCCCCCGATATTGCCGGTCAGGGCAAGGCAAACCCCATCGCCTCGATCCTGTCGTTTGCCATGGCGCTGCGCTATTCCTTCGATCAGGGCGACGAGGCCACGCGGCTGGAAAGCGCCATCGAAAAGGTTCTGGCCGATGGTCTGCGCACCGGCGACCTGCTGGGACCGGAGGGCGGTTCGCCGGTTTCCACCTCGGAAATGGGCGATGCGATTGTGGCAGCGCTCGACGCCAGCCTGTAAAAAACCGCTCAAATCACAAATGCCATCCGGCTTGTTTTTCGGGTGGCATTTTTCTATGTAAATTCCGCCAATTCCCGAAACAGCGTGTTGACCTTCCCCTTGGTGGAAGGGCTAAGAAATTTTCCGGGCACTTCAACAAACGGAAGAACGGGAAATGGACAAGAAAGTGATGATTGCAGGCATCGCGGTTGCCGCTGCGATTGCCGGCGGGATTTTTTATCTGGCATTGCCACAAGAGGGGGCGCCACCCGTGCCGGTAACATCGGCCATGCATTCGGGTGCCGACACAGCGCCGGCAAAAGCCGCCGATCAGGTGGTGGTGCCGGAACTGTCGCAATTGGCCCGCAGCGGCGAAGTCGCCTTCAACGAAAGCTGCGCGGTCTGCCATGGCAAAAATGCTGCCGGAACCGAAAACGGCCCGCCGTTGATCCACAACCTCTATCGTCCCGGGCACCACTCTGATGCCGCCATTTTCGGCGCGGCAATGAATGGCGTTATCGCCCATCACTGGCGTTTCGGAAATATGCCGCCGGTCGAGGGAATCACCGAGGCGAAACTGCGCTGGATCGTGGCCTATGTGCGCGAAATGCAGGTTGCCAACGGCGTGAAATAATACCGGCGGGCGCCTGTGCGTATTTTGCACGGTAAAATCGCCGCGAGGCGCTTGCCAATCCCGCGCGCAGGGTGTAATCGGCTGTTCATTGTTCGGAGTGTAGCGCAGCCTGGTAGCGCACCTGCTTCGGGAGCAGGGGGTCGGAGGTTCGAATCCTCTCACTCCGACCAATTCACCAAATTCCCGGAAATATCAGCGCAGGGTGATCGGTATGCCCGATTCCGACCAGCCATCCACGCTGCACAACGCGCGCAGCATGACCTCGTCCAGCCCGACATCGACAACAACCCCCGGAATCCGGTATGTAACCGTCGAGAAACCGACACTTGGACGCGGCACATCTATACGGGCCAGAATCGTGTCACCGGAAAACACGGCAATCGCTTTCAGCATATGCTCCGCACCGCTGTCGGGATGTTCGACCGTTACATCGAATTGCCACAAGCCATCGACCTGACGGGCGGCAACCATTGTTATCGCGGCTTCCTCGGCAAAGGCGGGTGCGGCGAGAAACAGGGCAGTGACAAGAGCGAACAGGGCTTTCAAGTGATTCTCCGGTGTTGCCCGATATGGATAACAGATATGGCGGTAAAGCGGCATTCACATTTTCGCGCTATAGGGGCCGTCCCCGCAATCCGGACAATTCGCCCATGCGCGAGATCAAGGAATACCTTTCCATCGGGCGCCGGACGGTCTAGATAATCTCCGCTATCCCCTATTTCAGGAGAAAAAACGTGGGTTATCGAATCGTAGTCGTAGGCGCGACCGGCAATGTGGGCCGCGAAATGCTGAACATTCTGGACGAACGCAAGTTTCCGGTGGACGAAATCGCCGTGCTGGCCAGCCGCAAGTCTCTCGGGACCGAGGTGAGCTTCGGCGACCGGACACTCAAGACGCAGGACCTCGACACATTCGATTTCACGGGCTGGGACATGGCGCTGTTTGCCGTGGGGTCCGAGGCGACCGCGAAATATGCGCCGGTAGCGGCAAAGGCCGGTTGCACCGTGATCGACAATTCTTCGCTCTATCGCTACGACCCCGATATTCCGCTGATCGTACCCGAGGTAAATCCGGACGCGATCGAGGGCTATTCGAAAAAGAACATCATTGCCAACCCGAACTGTTCCACTGCCCAGATGGTAGTGGCGCTGAAACCGCTGCATGACCGCGCGACGATCAAGCGGGTGGTTGTGTCCACCTATCAGTCGGTTTCCGGTTCCGGCAAGGAAGCGATGGAAGAGCTGTGGAACCAGACCAAGGGCATGTATGTGCCGGGTCAGGAGGTCGAGCCGAACGTCTATCCCAAGCAAATCGCCTTCAACGTCATCCCGCATATCGACGTGTTTCTGGACAGCGGCGACACCAAGGAAGAATGGAAAATGGTGGCCGAAACCAAAAAGATCGTCGATCCGGCCATCAAGGTTACCGCAACCTGCGTGCGGGTTCCGGTGTTCGTCGGACACTCCGAATCCGTAAACATCGAATTCGAGGATTTCCTCGACGAGGACGAAGCACGGGACATCCTGCGCGAGGCCCCCGGCATCATGGTGATCGACAAGCGCGAGGACGGCGGCTACATCACGCCGGTCGAATGTGTGGGCGACTACGCAACCTATATCAGCCGCATCCGGCAGGATACGACAATCGGGAATGGCCTGAACCTGTGGTGTGTCTCCGACAACCTGCGCAAGGGTGCGGCACTCAACGCCGTGCAGATTGCCGAGCTTCTGGGCCGTCGGGTGCTGAAAAAAGGCTGACCTCCGGCAATTCGGAAAATTCAGGGGCCGGCCTTCGGGTCGGCCTCTTCCGTTTGGCGGCGTTACGCGCATGAATGGCACGCCTCTTGATCCGATTATGGCTTCGCTGCACAGTGGGCCATATCATTCAGGAGTTCATATCATGCGCAGTCTTTATCTTTCCGCCTCGATACTGGTTGTGGCGTCGGCAGCAACAGCCGACACCTATGCCCTGCAAAGCGCCGTTTCCGGTGCAACCGTCTATCCGGCCGGTGCGACAGTGATGCGCGCCATTACCTTGCCGGAAATGCCTGCGGGCGAGCATACGTTGCAAATCACCGATGTTCCCAAAGGGATAATTGCCGACAGCCTGCGAATTTCCGGTGGCAACGGATTGCAAATCACCGCAATCGGGTTTCGCAACGACCGCCTGCCACCGAACGACCGTGAAATCGCCGCGCGCAAGGCCATCAAGGAGCGGATGGCCGCAAAGCGTGAAGAGATGCGCGCAAAGTATGACGAAAAAGCCCGCGCCGAACTGGAGGTCGAGGCTGCACAGGCACGGATCGCCTTTCTGGAAGCGATGACCGACGGACAGGCCGGAAATGCCGCAGGCGGGCTGGAAAGCGGCACGATATCGGTGGATACCCTGCGGGAGATGCTCGGGCTGGTCGGCTCGGAAACGCTGAAAGCGCTCAACGATGCCCGTGAGGCACGGAACCGGATGAAGGACATTGACCGCGAAATCGATGCTCTGCAACGGGATTTGCACCGCCTGCAACAGGAACTGGATGCCGTGGCACTACCGTTGACCGGCCGGGTGATTGTCAGCATCGATGTAACGGCGGCAGAGTCGGTTTCGGGGGAACTCGGGATCAGCTACCAGATAGACGAGGCTCACTGGACGCCGGTTTACGAGCTGTTTCTGGATACGGACTCCGCCAGATTGCGCATGGAGCGCAAGGCGGTAATATCGCAGGACACCGGCGAATTGTGGAACAACGTGGCGATTACCCTGTCCACTGCGCGACCGCATATGCAGTTGGCGCCGGGAGATCTGCCGGCAGAACGGGCCTATCTCTACGATCCGGCTCCGGTCGGCCTTGCCCGCAGCACTATGCCGACTGCCGAAATGATGGCCGCCCCCGCTCCGCTGATTGAAATGAAGGCGGATATGGTCTCGGCAACGATCGAAATGCAGGGGCTGACCGCGACCTATGTCCTACCAAAACCGGTGCGACTGGAAGGGGACAACCAGGAAGGCCTGTTCAGTATCGACACGCAAAACCTGCCGGTAAAACTGAC
>Ga0256839_1002162_pt1 | contig 22440 bp, 22 predicted proteins | sample 354166metaG_FD_185968 | JGI IMG/M metagenome (GOLD analysis project Ga0256839, IMG submission 185968) | Hydrothermal vent microbial communities from Mid Atlantic Ridge, Atlantic Ocean - 354-166 | ecosystem: Environmental > Aquatic > Marine > Hydrothermal vents | place: Atlantic Ocean: Mid... | reverse complement strand
AATACTACAACTGACAAAGCCTTGTGCCCCGGCCTGCTTTTAACCTGATAAATTTTTTCAATAGCGCTTGGACTATTCGCCAAGCCTGCCAAACCATAAACCGTATCTGTTGGCAAAGCGACCAGTTCCCCTGCCTGCAATAACGCGGCGGCTTTTCTAAAACCCGCCATATCTGCCTTCATCATCTCAGCCATCTAATTCTCGTTAAATTCGGTTTCAATTTGCAAGTTGATTTCGTCTCCAATACCAAACCCGGCGAGCGTGGTCAGCCCAAAATTCGAGCGCAAAAAAGCCCCCGTCGCGGAAAACCCCAATGTCTTGCCCTTATGTCCAAAAGATTTTCCTGCGCCGTTAAATGCGACGTCTAAGACCAAGGGCTTGGTCTGGCCACGAAATGTCAAATCACCCGTAATAAGCCCCCTGTTGTCTCCCATTATTTTTATATTGGTGGAGATAAATCTTATTTGCGGGTATTTCTCTGCGTTAAAATAGTTGCCGCTCTCAGCAATGGTTTCGTCGAACTCAGCATCTCCCGTACTCACACTGGTCGGGTCTATAATGATGTCCACGCGGCTGTTTTGTGGGGCGAGAGGGTCAAAGAATAGTGTTCCGCTTATATCATCAAACCGCGCCGTATAATTGGAAATGCCCGCATGGGAGATGCGCCACACCACACTGGTATGGGCGGGGTCAAGCACATAATTCCCCGCAATATCCGGCGCCAAATCTACAACTGGCGGGGTATAGCATGATGCCAATAGTACCGATGCTAATGTTGCAATGATGCGGCGGGTTTTCATATTGATGCATTCCAAATCTACTGTATACCATGGTATTACAGGAAATATAATTGATTGTATTGTGTAAAATTATCATAGATAACGACTTGCCAAACTAAAGAGAGAATATGTCAAAAAAATCAAAACAAAAACAGGACGACGCAGAACCTAAAACCCGCAAAGAAATCATTGTCGAGGAAGCTAAATTTTTTGCTGGGCTGGCGGTTTTTCTTTTGCTGTTTTTCAATTTTGTCTTTGGGCATTTTAAAATTCCGAGCGAAAGCATGCAGCCAACCTTAGAGGTTGGCGATCATCTTTTTGTTAGCAAGCTAACCTATGGTGCCTCACGAGAATCTCTTATCTGGCCGTTTCGAAAATTACCCTTGCCCGATGGACGTATATTCTCAAAAATGCCCAATCGAGGCGATGTGCTTGTGTTTCGAAACCCGAAATCTGGTATTATCATGATCAAGCGGTTGGTTGGCCTACCGGGCGATAAAATACAGGTCGAACATGGCCGTTTATATATTAACGGCAAAATAGTAGAACGCACCGAAAGAGATGCTTTTTCCTATCGCGAGCATCGGGGCTTGGTTCAAGCTATTGTGAAATACGAAGAACAATTTGAGGGCGAGAAAAACCCTCACTTTATTTATGAGCGCAATGATTTTTACCCCCTCGACAATAAAGGGCCATTTATAATCCCGCAAGAAAAATTGTTTTTTATGGGCGATAACCGCGATAATTCCGAAGACAGCCGTGCGCCGGGCGGGCCGGGTTTTGTTCCGCTCGACCATGTAATCGGGAAAGCTAAAATGATGGTTTATTCCCTCAAACGCTGCAAAAAAGAAGAAGATTTACGGTGTCCACCAAAGCGGTTTTTCCTTAAATTATGAAGCGCCAGCAACCAGGCAAAAAAGCAGGTGGTATCTTTCTTAATGACGTTATTATTTTATGTCGTCACGGGGAGCCGGCGCTTTCTCGTAAAACCCGCATGAACTGGCGCGGCTATAAATATTGGTGGGGACTTTACGACGAGGGCGGATTGGTGCACGGACAAGATGCCCCGCGCGTCATCAAAGGTTTAGCCAGACAGGCTGATATTGTCATTGCCAGTCCTCTACGCCGAGCCGTTGAGACAGCCGCTTTGGCCAAAGGGGCATCGCCGGACAGATTAGAGCCTTTGATGGTAGAGGCCGGACTGCCGCCGCCCAATTTGGGTTATCTCCGACTCAAACCACCCACATGGGGCGTGCTGGCGCGTATATGCTGGATGATCGGGTTTTCCGGCGAAGTCGAAAGCCAAGTCATGGCCCGTAAGCGCGCTGAAAAGGCGGCGGACATCTTATCCGAAGAGGCTAAAGGCGGCAAAATGGTCTTTGTAGCCGCGCATGGATGGTTTAACCGCATGATGCGCCCGGCCCTTAAGCGGCGCGGATTTGTTTGCGTCGAAGACCATGGTGATCTACACTGGAGTTATCGCCGCTATGAAAGAACTCAGAATCAGAAGGCAGAAAATACATGACCGACATTAAAGATTTAAGTTTCGAAGACGCCCTATCGGAGTTGGAGAGCATTGTCTCCAAACTAGAGCGCGGCGATGCACCACTTGAGGAAAGCATTGATATATATGAGCGCGGCGCCAAGCTTAAAAAGCACTGCGAAGGCAAACTTAAATCCGCCCAATTAAAAGTCGATAAAATAGTGCTAGCGCCAAATGGTACTATAGGCACAGAACCGCTTGATAGCGACGGCTAAGCATTATGGCGAATGCCCACAATAAGTTCCAGACCCGCCTGGCCAGTGTTGCCGCTAATATGGAAACCGTATTGGCACAGGTCTTGCCCGAACCTGCTGGACCACAAGCCCGTATAATGGAAGCTATGGCCTATGCGCTTTTGGGCGGCGGCAAAAGGCTACGGCCTTTCTTGCTCATCGAAGCAGCACATATGCTCGGTGCTAAGAACCCAGGTATTTGGCAAGCGGCGGCGGCACTGGAATGCGTGCATGTTTATTCACTTATCCACGACGATCTGCCTTGTATGGATGATGACGATTTACGGCGTGGCAAACCCACGGTTCATAAAGCTTACGATGAAGCCCTCGCCGTTTTGGCGGGCGATGCTTTGTTGACATTAGCATTTGAAATTCTTGCACAGGATAATGTGCATCCAAACACTGATATACGCTTGAAGTTAATTTCGGAACTGGCGGAAAATTCAGGCACGCACGGCATGATTGGCGGGCAAGTTATTGATATTTATGCAGGAGATGGCGCCCAAGATGCAGCGCTCATCACCCAGCTTCAAGCCCTCAAAACAGGAGCGCTTATTCATTATAGTGTCCTTGCGGGTGGCAGGCTGGCGGGCGCTACGGATTTTGATCTGCAAAATTTAAGTGCCTATGCCAATGCCCTTGGTCTCGCCTTTCAAATACGTGACGACATTTTGGACATAGAGGGCGATAGTAACGTAATGGGTAAGCGCACAAACAAAGATGCCGGTCTTGGAAAGGCCACATTCGTTTCTATATACGGACTGGATGGTGCCAAGCAAATGGCGCAGGAATTGGGCGAAAAGGCAAAATATGCCCTGAAGCCGTACGGAGAAAATGCGGATATACTGTGTAGCACGGTTGATTTTGTTCTGAATCGACAGAAATAAGTGAACTCAGTTATAAACTGCGCTAAGCACAAATTATGGAAGACAATAAAATGTTGCATAAAACGCAAATTTTAGATCGGGTCAACACACCTGCGGACATGCGCGATCTGGACACGGAGCAGCTTAAAAGGCTCGCAGATGAAGTGCGCGCCGAAGTTATCTCGTCCGTATCTGTGACGGGTGGTCATTTGGGTGCAGGTCTCGGCGTGGTCGAGTTAACCGTAGCCATTCATCATGTTTTCGACACGCCCCACGACAAGCTTATTTGGGATGTTGGTCATCAATGTTACCCCCACAAAGTCTTGACCGGTCGCAAAGGCCGTATGCGCACAATTCGCCAAGGGGGCGGCCTGTCCGGCTTTACCAAGCGTGCCGAAAGCGAATATGATGATTTCGGCGCGGGTCACGCGTCGACCTCTATTTCAGCCGGACTTGGTATGGCCGTATCCAGCGCCCTTCAGAATACGGATCGCAATGTTGTCGCCGTGATTGGCGACGGGTCTATATCGGCGGGCATGGCCTATGAGGCTATGAATAATGCCGGGGCTATGGATGCTAAGCTCATCGTTATTCTGAACGATAATGATATGTCCATCGCGCCGCCTGTTGGCGCCATGTCGGCACATTTGGCACGTATGGTTTCTTCGCGCGGTTATCGAAACTTTAGAGGTGTCGCCAAAGGCTTGGTCGAGAAAATGCCAGAGCCGATAAAATCCACAGCCCGCAAGGCAGAGGAATACACACGCGGCATGGTCACAGGCGGTACGTGGTTCGAAGAGTTAGGCTTTTACTATGTCGGGCCAGTGGACGGTCATGATTTGGATCATCTCCTCCCTGTTCTGCGCAATGCCAAAGCCATGAAAAACGGCCCCGTGCTGGTGCATGTGGTTACGCAAAAAGGCAAAGGCTATAAGCCTGCCGAAGATGCGGCAGATAAATATCACGGCGTTTCCAAATTTAATGTGGTCACAGGCGTACAGAAAAAATCCGCCTCTAAAGCCCCAAGCTATACCAAAGTGTTCTCCGATGTGCTTATTGCCCAAGCCGAGCACGACGACAAAATCGTCGCCATCACCGCCGCCATGCCCAGCGGCACAGGACTTAACCATTTCGCCGATAAATTCCCGAGCAGGTGCTTTGATGTCGGCATTGCAGAACAACACGCCGTCACCTTTGCGGCGGGTCTGGCGGCAGACGGGATGAAGCCGTTTTGCGCCCTATATTCCACATTCCTCCAGCGCGGTTATGACCAGGTTGTGCATGATGTGGCCATTCAAAAACTGCCCGTGCGCTTTGCTATTGATCGCGCCGGACTGGTGGGTGCCGATGGCCCAACCCATGCGGGCTCTTTTGATATTGGTTTCATGGGTGCTTTGCCCGGCATGATTTCCATGGCCGCTGCCGACGAAATTGAATTGGCGCGCATGGTAGCGACTTCAGTAGCCATAGATGACCGCCCCAGCGCCTTTCGTTTTCCGCGCGGCGAAGCTACGGGGCTGGTTATGCCGTCCAAGATAGAGCCTCTGGAAATTGGCAAAGGCCATATCGTTAAAGAAGGCAGCAAGATTGCGATTTTGTCACTCGGTACAAGGCGCGGCGAAGCTTTACAAGCGGCTGAAGATTTAGATGCGCTTGGCCTGTCAACCACGGTTGCCGATGCACGTTTTATCAAACCACTGGACAAAGACCTTATCCGTAAATTGGCCGACGAACACGAAGTCCTCATCACTATTGAAGAGGGGGCTATGGGTGGTTTTGGGGCATTCGTAATGAACGAATTGGCGGAAAGTGGTAGGCTTGAGCGGGGTATTAAAGTTCGCGCAATGGTATTACCAGATATGTTCATTGATCATGACACGCCGGAACTGATGTATAAACAAGCCAGATTGGATGCTCAGGCAATCGTCGAGAAGGTATTTTCCGTCATAGGCCGTGACATGGCCGAAACGGCGTTTTTGGCTTAAAAGCTGATGAAGCTGTGCGCTTTGCAAAGCTTATTCTTGAAATGCGTAATTTCACTATTACGCAAAATTGTTTGATTCTTTACATGGCTCAAACAGATACTGTTAACCTTTTGTTAGCTATAAATTCGCATACCTAAGCTGTTTATTTTTTGTTAAGGGTTTGGTTATGGCAACCGTCAAGTTTTTGGGGCTTTTAAGTGCTGGTTCGGTGCTCGTAGCCGTGTCGATTGTGGCTGTGGCCGGCCCAGGTTCTAACTCCCCGTTCGCCAACAAAAAACCAAAAGCCTGGGAAGCGCCCGCCGCGCCAACTCAACAATCTATGCCGCAATATACAAAACCATCTGCGCCGGTTCAATCCCAATTTCGCTCTCAAATCCAGACTAAGCCATTGGTACAGGTTCCGTCGCAGGTGCAATCGCAATACCGAAAACCAAATACCAGTTACGGGAATACTTTGGCGGGCGGCGCTTATTATCCCGGCAAGAAACCCAGCTGGCAACCACCATCCGATCAGCGCCCACAAGTCGCAAGCCCATATGTACAAAGTCCGCAAACCGCTTCGTCGGTTCAAGTGCCCCCATGGGCCAATAAAACATATCAAGAATCGCGCCAACAAAACTGGCCAGTAAAATCTCCATTTGGGCAAAAGCCCGGCCAGGTGTCTGCATGGGCACAAGAGGGGGCGCAAAATGGAAATCAAGGAAGTGCGCAAAACATACAAAATAGCGCACAAAGCCAAAACTCCTCCGGCTACCAACCCGCTTACGCAGGTATTCACGGCTACAACACCCAAAACCAACCCAGCAACGGCGCACAAAAACAACAATGGCAACAACAAGCGCCGAGCTATGCCCAAGACTACGATGCAGCTCAACAAGCTAGTTATGGCCAACCCCCACAATCCGCCCCTGCTCTGCGCGGCGGTTCCAGGCCATCATGGCTAAAGCGGCTTGGAGGAGGGTTACAAACCGTATTTTCCGGCCATGCCAAAGTCGGTGTCGCTGCCGTAGACCGGAGCGGTGCAGAAGTGACCGCAGAAAGCATTGTCGATTTGGATGCGCGGCTTGAGGTCAGCGCCATCACCGAAGGCGGGTTGGAATACGGCGCAGGTCTGCGGGTACGCGCTCAGCGCGATCGGTATAGGCGCGGTTTTGGCGGTTTGGTTGGGGGTTGCCCGGCTGGCGTTGCCGATTGCGCATCAGTTCTGGTCGGGGGCAATACCCGTTCTGTGAAAGGTCATACCAGCCAGTTTTACAATAGCGGGCCGGATGATCGCCGCGAAACACAAGTGGCGCTTGAGGGCGCCTATTTGTTCTTGCGGTCGGCTTATGGTGATTTTGTTGTTGGCCGCGATGATGGTTCAGCTTTCCTTTTTTCCATAGGTGCGCCGTCCTTGGTCGCGGTCAATGCATCCAATTCTCCCGTCGACTATACAGGCCTGGATAGTGTAAAAACTTATAATGACGCGTCTGGTTTTGCTGAAAAAATTGCCTATACCAGTCCGAGATTGTTGGGCGATACTGTCGGAGTTGGTGTACAGGTCGGCTTATCTTACGCACCTAATGCCCGCGCTTGCGGCGTGGACTATTGTGTACGGAGCAACCCGGCGGGCGCCCTTGACCCGCTCGCGCCAGAGATCTCAAATATTTTTGAGGTCGGGCTAGCTCTTGACCGTAAATTCGACAGCGGCTTATCCGCAGAACTGACAGGCACTTATGCGCGCGGTAGTGAAGATAGCGGCATTCTGAACGGTGGAACGGAAGTGTTTGATAGTCTGAAAAGTTACGGGCTTGGACTGGAACTTAAATATGCAGATTTTACCTTTGGAACGTCCTTTTTAAAATCAAATAACGGATTTGCGGGTCAGGGGGGGTATGTCGCTTATGATGTCGGCATTACTTGGAAGCCGTCCAACTGGGGCATCACGGCCAGCTACGGCCATGCCGACGACGACATAGCCAATATTACATCTGACCAAGGCGTGCTTGCGCTTAGCTATGATTTGGGCAAGGTTCGCCTCGGCACTGGCGTGCAATATATAAAGCGTGATGTGCCTCTGGTTGTTGGTGCTGTACGCACCAAACGCAAAGAGGATGCGGCGGCCTTGTTCATTGAAGCTGGTATTGATTTCTAGTTTCTCCCGCGCGTTTATTCATCCTCAACCCGGGCTTCAAGCGCCGCTTTGTTCAACACGAACAACCGCCTACCATCGCGGCGTAAAACACCGTCCTTGACCAGGTCAGAAATGGCGCGGGATATATTTTCCCGGTCAGTATTTAGCTGACGCGCTGTTTGTGCCAACACCAAATTGGGGAATATTGCATATTCACCATTAGGTTCCGGCCATTCTGCACACTGGGATAAAATTTTTGCACACATGCGCGTTGTCATATTCAGCGCCACCCGTTCGTATAATTGGGTGGTGGTTTTATCGAGCCTGAACACCAATTCACGCATTAACCACAAAGAAATATCTGGATGGTTTTCGAGCAATGCCAAAAAATCGACCTTGGAAACTATCGCGGTTTTAGTTTCTTTTGCGGCGACAACACTGGCGCTGCGCACACCGCCCGTAAGTGCTGCCATCTCGCCAAATGTCTGCCCCGGACCTAATTTGCTATACCAAATCTCTCGCCCGCGCGACGAATAACCTGTAATATTGACCTGACCTTCTAGGATAAAATAAACCGCTCCGCCCTGGTCGTCTTCGTTGATAATAGTGGTTTTAGCCTCAAAGGTCTTAAACACTGCGATTTTGCGCAGAGTTTCATTGCTACGAATCGGATCGCTAAAGCTGGAAAATCTATTTATCATACTTTGCCCGACATATTGGAACCTTTTGCCCAGATAATAATCTAACACGTATACACACTAGGTGCAACATTCGTAAAAAAGCGACATTAGGGCAAAATTAATTATAAAACCGTGATAAACCTCACGCTTACTCGGCAATCATTTGGGTTATACAATTGATGGGCGTGAAACCTAGAGCCCTGATACAGACCGGTAATTACACCGCTCATATCCCCAGCGTATCAGGGAACTAGGCCGCTCCCACCAATGGATTAGGTACTCTCTCTTATCCAATGACCCCTATCAACTTGACCTGCCTTGGGCAGGTTTTTTTTGTGGTGTATTTACGCCGCTTGTTGGTGGTTTTCTTTTTTGGATATGGCAGCCAGTCCTGACATAATATCTGCTAGAATATCACTGGGGGTTTCCAAACCCACCGACAAGCGGATTAGGCCATCGGTAATACCGTGGCTGGCGCGTTCTTCTGGTGTGTAAGATGCGTGGGTCATAGAGGCTGGGTGCTGAATTAGGCTATCGGGATCGCCTAGGCTTACCGCGCGTTTAATCAGTTCTAGCGCATTCATCATGGTGCGTCCGGCTTCGATGCCGCCCTTAAGTTCAAACGCAATCATACCGCCGAAATCGTACATTTGTTTCTTCGCAAGCTCGTGGTCGGGTGAAGTTTCAAGCCCCGGATAAAACACTTGTTCCACCGCCGGGTGGGCTTCTAGTTCTTTGGCTATCATCATGGCCGTGGCGCAATGCCTATCCATACGCAATTCCAGCGTTTTCATGCCGCGCATAATTTGGTGCGCGGTGAGCGGCGACATTACCGCGCCCGTCATATCTTTCAATCCTTCGACGCGGATGCGCAACATCAATTCCGCTGAACCTGCCACTAAGCCAGCGATTAAATCACCATGCCCGCCGAGATATTTTGTGGCCGAATGAACAACCAAATCTGCACCAAGTTCTATGGGACGGGTTAAATACGGCGTTGAATAGGTGTTATCAACAACGGTGAGCACATCATGGGCGCGGGCAATTTTGCTAATCGCTGCAATATTGATCAAGCGCATATTCGGGTTGGCGGGGGTTTCGAAATATACGACTTTCGTAGCAGTCGTTATCGCCGCAGCAAATTCGTCCGCGTTTTGCAAATCAACAAATTTGACCTTAACCCCGAACCGGGTCAAGCCATGTTCAAAAAACGCAAAGGTGCAGCCGTACAAAGTCTTATCGGCGATAATTTCGTCCCCCGCAGACAACACTGTCCACAAGGTCGAAGTAATCCCGCCCATGCCGGACGCAAAGCCAACGGCGGCTTCGGCACCCTCAATAGACGCAAAGCGTTTTTCAAGCACGTCAACCGTCGGGTTAGAAACGCGCGAGTAAAAATGCCCCGCCAATTCGCCTTCAAACATCGCTGCGCCTTGTTCGACGGTTTCGAACGCATAGGTGGAAGTCATGTAAACCGGCGGCACCAAAGCGCCATATTGGTCAGGTGTCGTGCCCGCATGAATGGCGCGGGTGGCGAAGCCCATATTGGCAGTGCCGTGGTTATTATTCTCGTTTGACGCAGGCATTTTGTTCTCCTTATTTATTTTGCTCACGACAGTGCGCAAGAGCGCACGCCTGCGCGGGCGCGGCGCATAAGCGCCGACGGGCAGTCGCCCTTGCCTCGCTATGCTCGGTACATCAGACGCGCTTCGTTAATATACGCTAATACTCGCGCTATTTATTTGCGTTTATAGCTTTATATAGTAATATATTAGCAGATTAAGGAGGTTTAATGCAAATGGACACAATTGACCGCAGAATAATCCGCGCTTTACAGCAAGATGCCCGCCTGACCAATCAGGACTTGGCCGCCCGTATTGGCCTGTCCCCGTCGCCGTGTTTGCGACGTGTTCGTAAACTTGAGGAGGACGGTATAATCGCCGGATATACGGCCTTGGTGGATCAGGAAAAACTTGGCTTTCCCATTAACGTATTCGTTAATATTCGCCTCGAAAAACCATCGCCACAAACCATACGCGCCTTTGAAACCGCTATTGGCAATATTGACGCCGTGGTGGAATGCTATCTGATGACAGGCAACCGCGATTATCTCCTGCGGGTGGTCAGCAGCGATCTTAAATCCTATGAACACCTAGTACGTGACCGCCTCACCACAATCCCGGGCGTGCTAAGTTTGGAATCCAGCTTTGCTTTCGGTCAAGTCAAACGCACGAATGTTTTGCCATTATCTTAGGTGCTATTTGTTTCCCAAATATGTAAACCCTCGCAACAGAGCTTCCATAGGGCCGCGTTGAAACTTTACACGCCAAAGGCTGGAAAACACTAATGACAACAAAGCGACCGCCAAGGCGATTGCGATAGATTTAGCCGCACCAAATTTTTCGAAATAACCTAATCCGTAATTACTGAATATGAAACTTAGTAAAATCGACTGCATAAGGTATGATGTCAGCGTCGCCGTGCCGCCGCGTGCCATAAAGGTCTTCAGTCTGGTCGCAGGGCTTGCCGCCCATTTGGCGATAAGTCCCAAATAACCAGCACTGGAAAACGGAGCGGCAGCAAATAATATTGCCATGCCCCACATGGTTTGCGGGCTTAGAAATGTTTCAGAGCCAGCATATAAATACGCGCCAAACACACTGCCCAAAATACCGATAGGCAAGAGCCATACACGGGCTATGCGCCAAATTTTAGCATCAGGGTTAGCGATCACATTCGATTTAACTGCAGCAAAGCCGAGCAGAAATGCGCCGAGCACGCCGCCGCCTTGCGCAAAAATTCCGAAAATGGCGAAGTCGACCCATTGATCTATCCTCAAAAACACGGCCTCTATATATGTACCGCCCCCTAAAACCTCATGGGAGCGCTCACTTTCGGCTAGCATTTCTTCAGCAGCAAGCAGCATTTCATCAGGCGCAAATTGATAACCGAGCTGCATAGCCAAAGCTAAAAACCCCATAACAAAAATCTGCAAGCCAATGAATATGAGACCCCAAATAATCAGAGTTTTGGTTTTTGCATTTTTAAACAAATACAAAAAAGCACCAAATACGGCATAGGTCACCAATATATCACCGGGGAACGCTAGAAATGCATGCAACAACCCTAACACCAACAGCCCGATAATTCGGCGAAAATACCGCGCTTTAAAGGACGCACCAGCGCGGGCGGCAGACTTCATTTGGTAAGCAAAACCAACCCCGAACATAAATGCAAACAGGCTATAGGTTTTCACAAGGAAAATGGCACTCACCAGAAAATTTGCCCAATAATCCGCATTTGACCGAATGCCACCGCCAAAATAACTGGCTTCCATGGAATAGGCAATAAAGCCAACATTAACCAAAGCAATGCCGATAATTGCAAATGCCCGCACCAAATCAGGCATTAAGTGCCGCCCGGCTGCGCTACTTTGTTCAATATAATTCATACGATTTCCCCATACACCTAGGTCTTACCAGTTCACTATAGTATAAATGTCGTTTTGGAAAGCCTATGTCCGCACGCCAATACACCGCACTGCATCTATGGTTTTTGTGCGGGAGGATAGGGGGATAGGGGTGTTTGAATTGACCATGGGGTCACGGATCAAAAAACCTTGCTTGCTTTCGCGCACCACCATGGCCCAGTGGGTTCTGCTGGACTTTAGGTTAAACCGCACCAAAGGATAATAACCTGCCGACAAACACGACCGCACGGCTGCATCATCTTTGCGGTCATAAAAAACCGTTTTGGCTTTACCGGATGTGGCTTTTTCCAGCCCGCTCCATATGAGCCACCCGCGCGAGTTAAACCCGCCATAAGCCTTGAGCCTATAAGCCAAATCACCCGGGTCGGTTTGAAAACCAAGGTTAACCAACGCCATAGCCGCCGCCGTCACCAAGCAGCCATCGCTCTCCAAGCTCTCGCCCGAACCACCAAGTGTCTGCCGCGCCCAGCGTTTATCGGTCTGGAGGAACTGAACTTTGTCGGGCAGATGCAACCCCGATTGGGATTGCGCAGGCGCCCGTGTTACAGGCGCTGTCGTTGAACATGCGCCTAACACCAAAAGAGTTGCCACGCCTAGCCATAGATTTGAAATATAATTCATGAAATATTGCTAACATGCAAATACTAAGAAGATGTGTAAGGCTAGGGTATGGCCAAATACTCTCTAGCCTTAACCTTAAATACGCTCATCCCGTGCTCCGACACGGGAACCAGCGCATAAAGAGCGAGCAAAGCTCGCACATTATTGAAAAATACTGGATACCGACTTCCGTCGGTATGAGCGGATAATGAGAGGTAGTGACAGACTAAGCCTGCAAACGCCGCTCTATAGCGTCCCAGGCCATGGTGACAGCATCAATGCCGGTGAACTGTTTCAGCTCGTTGACGCCTGTGGGGGAGGTTAAATTTATCTCTGTCAATTTATCGCCAATCACATCAATGCCGACAAATATTTGCCCGCGTTCTTTGAGCATTGGACCGATAGCGGCACATATTTTTTTGTCAGCTTCGGTGAGGATAATAGCCTCCGCCGTACCGCCCACATGCAGATTAGAGCGGGTTTCGCCCTCGGCTGGCTTGCGGTTAAATCCGCCTGCAACCTCGCCGTCAATCAGGATAATGCGCTTATCACCCTTGGCCACATCCTTGAGGAAGGCTTGGGCGATAATAGGCTCGCGGGAAATCTCAAAAAACATCTCTAATAATGAAGTATAATTACTATCCCCGTTCCGCACCAAAAACACACCCGCGCCGCCATTCCCATAGAGGGGCTTGAGGATAATGTCTTTGTGTTTGGCGCGAAACGCGTCGATGGAGGTTTTATCACGGCTAATTAGCGTGTCGGGAATGAGATCAGGAAATTCCAGCGGAATGATTTTCTCGGGGCAAGAGCGCACCCATTTCGGATCATTACACACCAGAGTTTTCCCCTCCAGCATTTCCAAAATATGCGCCGCCGTAATATAGGACATATCAAAGGGCGGGTCTTGGCGCATCCAGACCACATCCACATCCTCGGCCAGGTCGAGAATAATCTCGTCCCCGAAGGTGACATGATTACCCTTTTCGCGGCGAAGCGTCATAGGCCGGGCGCGCGCTTCGACCCGCCCCACATTATAACTTAATTGATCCGCGCCGTAAGAATACAGAACAGCACCGCGCGCCTGTGCTTCCATCGCGAGCGCGAAGCTAGAATCCGTATCAATATCCACACCCTCCATAGGGTCCATCTGAAATGCTACTTTATATGTCATAGCTCCTATGTGGCGGAGTAGCGCAAAAAATTCAATGGGGAAGTTTTACAAAATTACAATTCTTGACCTGTGACAATTCACCAAGTTCCAATCTGTGAGATATTGTCTAGGCTGTGTTTGAAATGGAGAACGGTATGTATTTTGATGTTTTGGTGATTGGCGGCGGCCCGGCCGGATTGGCATTTTCGGCTTTGGCCTCAGATATGGGACTTACGGTCGGGCTGCTTGACCGTCAGGCTAAAACCGCCCTCTCCAAGCCCAAAAATGATGGACGTGACATCGCCGTATCGGAGGCTTCGCGTAAAATCATGGCTAATCTAGGTGCGTGGACGATGATTGACGGAGCCGACATCTCGCCTATCCGCTCTGCCAAAGTCGTGGACGGAGATGCGCCGTTTGCCCTGAACTTCAATCCCGGCTCTGCAGGTGCGGACAAGCTTGGTGATATTATCTCCAACCATATTATCCGCCGTGTGCTTTATAGGGTAGCCGCTCAAAAGGAAAACATCACATGGTTTACAGGGGCAGAAGTGAAAGCCCTGAGCCGGAACGCAAATGCCGCGACAATCACCCTAGCAGATGGTCAAGTTTTTTCATCCCAACTGGCCATTGCCGCTGATACCCGGTTCTCCGGGATCCGTAGGGATGCAGGTATCAAAGCCGACATGCACGACTTTGGCCAAACCATGGTTGTTGGCCGTATGCACGGCACTATTCCCCACAACCATGTCGCCCATGAATATTTCCGCTATGACGGCGGGCTAGCTATATTACCCCTCAACAACGATATAGCATCTGTGGTACAGACATTCTGTGCAGAACAAGCCGCACAATTCATGGACATGAACGACGCGGACTATGCCAGGGCTACGCAGGCGCGCCTAAAAGGCCTGATGGGCACATTAAGCTGCACCAGCAAACGGGTAGCCTATCCATTGGTCGGGGTCTATGCTCGGCAGTTTTACTCACAACGCCTTGCTTTGATTGGTGATGCTGCCGTTGGTATGCATCCGGTTACCGCCCACGGGTTTAACTTTGGCATTCAAGGCGTGGCTAATTTGATAGAACATTTACGCAAGGCGCAGGCTCGCGGTTTGAGCCTCGGTAATATCGGCGCTCTCAAGGCCTATAACACGGATCACCGCCGCCTAACATGGCCGCTTTATCAACTGACAGAAAAAATGGTGGGACTTTATACGACCAACACAATCCCCGCTCGCTTGGCACGAAAAGCCGCCCTACACACCGCCCAAGCCGCTCTGCCCGTCAAAGACGTGCTGATGGCAAAGCTTGCAGGCGTCCCGGTCAGCAAAGTAATTGCCAGTAAGTTATCAGGGAAATTTCCGGTTCCGCCTAGCCTACCAAGGTTTTAATCATTCCCGATATGCGCCAATATTTCCAGCGCCGCTGCCTTGGGGTCAGGTGCTTGGGTGATTGGTCTGCCGACGACGATATGGCTTGCGCCATTGGCAAGGGCGTCTTTGGGCGTAGCAACGCGTTTTTGGTCGCCTTTGTCACCGCCGGGCATACGAACGCCGGGGGTGATGATTAGGAAATCTTTGGGGCCATTTATATCTTTCACAAGGGCGCGGATTTTTTCGGCCTCCAGAGGCGAGGCAATAACCCCGTCTACGCCCGTTTTGACCGCTTGGCGCACGCGGTGCATGACCAGTTCTTCCACCGTATTGAAATATCCCATGTCAACGAGCGCCGCATTATCTAGGGAAGTTAGAACCGTTACCGCCATTATTTTCAAATCGCTCTCACCGCGCCCGCGCACCGCCGCCGCCATGACATCGGGTGTGGCATGAACCGTAAGCAGATCAGCGCCAGCCCCGACTATGCTGCTTGTGGCTTTTTCTACCGTAGCACCGATATCGTGCAGTTTGAAATCTAGGAATACGTTTTTGCCAGCGCGTTTCAGTTCGCGGGCAAATTCTGTGCCGCCGAGGGGGAGCAATTGCAGTCCGATTTTGTAGGACACCACCGCGTCGCCCAATGTCTCGACCATAGCGCGGGTGCTATCCATATCTGGTAAATCCAGTGCTACATACAAACGTGAATCAGCTCTCATTTCTTGTCTTTTCTAAATTTTTCCGAATTACGGCTCATGAGTTTCAGCGCCCAGCTTTCGGGTATCAGACGCGCCAAAACCGCAATCATTTTGTTGGGGGTTCCCGGAATATGTACGGCGCGGTTTCGGGACAGCGCCATAAAGCCGCTTTCGGCTACTTCTTCGGCGCTCATCCACATCCAGCTCGGGAGCTTATCCACCGCCGCACGTGTTTGGTTAACATCATGAAATTCGCTATAGGTGAAGCCGGGACACAGGGCGGAAACTTTGACACCGTGTTCTTGCATTTCTAGGTTAAGCGATTGGGAGAATTTTATCAAAAAGCTTTTGGTGGCTCCGTATAATGTATGGCCGCGCGACCCCGGCACATGTCCGGCCAAGCTGGCCACATTGATGATACGGCCAAAGCCGCGCTCCACCATATCGTCCAACACCAGCCGTGTCATTTCACAGGGGGCTTCGAGCATGACGGTTAGAAATTCCTTATGCGCCTGCCAGTCATTCTCGGTATAATTCCCGGTCAGTCCGTAACCTGCATTATTGACCAGCCCGTCTATATGGGTGGTTTTCTTGACCAAGCGTGCCAAAATATCCGCGCAAGCACCAGGCTTGGAAAGGTCGGCAACTATAATATGGGATGTGGCACCAAATGCCTGTTTAAGTTCTTGCGCCAGCTCTATCATCGGTTGTTCACGCCGCGCCGTCAGTGCCAAATCCCAACCCGCGCGGGCAAATTCGCGCGCCAAAGCCGCACCAATCCCCGCCGAAGCACCCGTGACAAGACAGACAGGTCTTTTCTTATTTTTGTTTTTCACCATGGGGCGAAACTACAAGTGCATTTTGATTCCGGCAAGCCTATATATCAGGCATGGCCATTTTGCGGCGGGCGCATGATGCCAAAACGGTATTGCGCAGCAAGCAAGCAATGGTCATAGGGCCAACACCACCGGGCACAGGTGTGATGGCACCTGCATTTTTCGCAGCTGCGTCAAAATCCACATCACCAACCAATTTCGTCTTGCGTTTGGCGTTTTTATTATCATTGGGCACACGGTTAATACCCACATCAATGACGATTGCGCCTTTTTTAATCCAATCACCTTTGACCATCAAAGGACGCCCTACGGCGGCGACCAAAATATCGGCGCTGCGACAGACTTTGTCCAAATCTTTGGTGCGAGAATGGGCAATAGTTACTGTGCAATTTTGCTCCAGGAATAAAAAAGCCGCAGGCTTACCAACAAGGATAGACCGCCCAACAATAACACAGTGCTTGCCGGATAATGTATCGCCGTAGCTAAGGGCGCGTTTGGCCAGAATGACACAGCCTTCTGGCGTACACGGACGCAAGCCCGGCTTACCCAAAGACAAACGCCCAGCGCTAATCTCCGTCAAACCGTCCACGTCTTTGGCCGGGTCAATAGCGGCAATGACCTTGTCCGTATCAATCAGCTTTGGTAGGGGAAGTTGCACCAATATGCCGTCAATCCTATCGTCCAAATTCAGATCGTGGATTAAATTTATGACCGTCTTCTCGTCCACATCGGCAGGCAATTTATGCTCTATAGACCCCATGCCAACCGCGCGGGTAAATTTGTGTTTGGACTTCACATAAACCTGCGAGGCCGGGTCTTCGCCGACCAATACCACTGCCAAAGTCGGGACATAGTCATAAGTGTTTTTTAATTGTGTCACGGCTTCGCTAACATCGGCGCGGACAAGTGCGGCAATAGCTTTACCATCAATAAGGTGCGCCGTCATGATTTATCCTAAAAAATATTTCCGCTGCGTAAGAACGAGCCGAGTACATCAAGGATAAAATACAAACCCAGAATAACTACGATTGGTGACAAATCCAATCCACCAATAATTGGGATGACGCGGCGGATGGGCCGCATGACAGGCTCAACAAAAGCATCTAGAACCGATAATATTTGCCGAACAACCGGATTGCGCGCATCAATAACCCCGAAGGTTTGAAGCCAACTGGCTATGACCCAAATAACAATAATCAACAAATATATATTGATAACACTGATCAATAAATTAACTATGGCATATGACATATTCTCTCCATTTGTGCTTTACTACGCCTAGGCAAAGTCTGTTGCAATCACAATATTCCACCCAGCGCACCTTTAACACCGTCGATGACAAATTGCGCCGCTAGCGCAGCCAATAAAAAGCCGAGGACACGGGTCAACACATTGGTAAATGTCTTGCCCATCAATTTCATCAAGAATCCCGCAACGAGAAACGAAAGTAAGGTGATGAGCAACACAGCCGACAAGGCCGCCAATATAGACGTAACATCTACCGTGTTGTCAGCCTCGGACATAAGCAATAAGAGCGACGCAATCGTGCCGGGGCCTGCAATCATGGGAATGCCCATGGGGAATACAGAAATATCTTCTGGGTCTTTGGTAGCCTCCAAAACTTCTTCGGCACGATTTTCACGGCTTTCGGTGCGCTGCTCGAACACCATTTGTAAGGCGATGATAAACAACATAATACCGCCCGCAATACGCAGAGCGTTGAAATCAATGCCCAAGGCATGAAAAATATGCTCCCCGAAAAACGCAAAGACGAACAATATACCCGAAGCCACGGCCACAGATTTAAATGCCATCACCCGCTGGTGACGCTTGCTGGTACCTTGGGTTAGGCTCGCGAAAATTGGCGCACAACCCGGCGGATCGATGATGACAAACAACACCGCAAACGCCGCCATAAATAATTCATAATTCAACATAATGCCCCAATAGCCGAACACCGAACAACCTGCAAGCCCACAACACGGTATTGGCTATGCAAATAAAGAAGGCTGGCTTGTACCAACAGCCCTAGTATTATATGCTCAGAAGCTGCAATAATTTGTCATAAATATGTTATAATCTATTGGTATGGCAAATATAATTGTGCCAAATGGCACCGCAACATAATCGCGAGATTCGATATGAAGACACTTTACGTGACCAGTCTATTGCTTGCCGCAACCAGCGCAATATCCATGCCGGCTTATGGCGGCGAAACCAATGCCGATATATGGCGCGTGTTTCAAGGTGCGCCAAAAATTAAAGACGATAAAGGCAATAGCTGGAAACTACGCGGACGGATATTATGGGATGGTGCCAGCATTTCCGAAACCAGAACTAGCGGGACGAAAAACAGCTTTGACGACAGCGAAATTCGCACAATACGTATTGGTATGGTCGGCAAATATGGCACGGTAAAATACAAGGCCGAAGTGGATTATGTCGGCGGAGAACCCACGGCAAAAGCGGTGAATCTCATCTGGACAGACAAAGATATTATCCCCATTTATGTTAAAATTGGTCAGATGAAAGCCGGCAATACCATGGAAGAATCTACATCTTCCTTGCACTCCACATTTTTAGAGCGCGGCATGGTCACGGACGCGGTCGGGCTTGACCGACGCATAGGTGTCGAGTTGGGTCAGGCGGGAGAGAATTACTCTTGGATGGTGGGCGCGTGGGGCAATTCCATTAACGGGGTGGCAGACCGTAAACCCGCTAATACTATATTGGGCGCCCGCGCCAGCTATGCACCCATACTCACCAAAACCGACCTCATACATATTGGTGCATTTGTGCGCCATACGGATACCCAGCGCGGCGCACCCAAACGCTCGGCTCGTTGGGGCTCCCATCTGGCCAGTGAGAAAATCCAGCCTGTACTCGGCGACAACGCCCTACTTTACGGTTTGGAGTTTGCCAGCACACACGGAGCTTTCCACACCCAGGCGGAATTTATGCAAGAGGACGGGGACACGGGTTCGCTCTCGGGCGGGTTCGCGCAAATCGGCTATTTTCTCACAGGGGAGACCAGAAAATACAAGGCGGGCGCCGGGAAATTTGACCGTACCAAACCCTTACGTCCTTTATCGGACGGCGGTATTGGCGGCTGGGAAATTGCGGCTCGGTTCGACACCCTAAACGCCCGCCACGCCGGAGACGAAAAGGTCGATAGTTGGACATTGGGTCTTACTTGGTATCCAGAAAGTCATTTGCGCGTAAAACTAAACTACTCGGACGCCAGCGCAGACACTTTCGGCGCCAAAGGCCTGTATACCCGCTTGCAGATAGACTGGTAATTTTGTAGCGTCTCTTTGGTTCATGGCGAATCACGGAGATGTACATGACCAATATTTTTTCAAAACCTCTATTGTTTTTGAGCAGCTTAGCCTTGCTTGCTTGCACACCTAATCAGATTATATCGGCACAAGACCAATTTATCACAAATTTGAAAGCCCATTGCGGTAAAGCTTACGCTGGCAAATTAGTCAGTCAAGATGCTGCTGATGCCGACATGGCTAGCGAAAACATGACCATGTATGTGGATTGCACAGACGGCGGCCTGCGTATTCCGTTCACCGTCGGGGACAACCGTTCCCGCACTTGGATATTTACCAAGACGGAAACGGGACTACGGCTTAAACATCAGCATAATCATAAAGACGGCACGGCGGACGCAGTCAGCATGTATGGCGGCGATACTGCGGATATAGGTACAGCGACGCGGCAGGAGTTTCCGGTAGACGATTTTTCCAAAGAACTGTTTTTAAAAGAAGGCCTCGATGTCTCCGTGACTAATGTTTGGGCCGTGGAAATCACGCCGAAAATATACGCCTATGAACTCCGCCGGGAAAACCGTTTCTTCCGCGTAGAGTTTGACCTCAGCAAAGAAATCCCTACCCCGCCAAAACCTTGGTGAATTTGTCTCCATCTTAATCTTAACGAAACCCTAATTCCTACACGGCTCCAAAGAAGTTCTGCCCATTAACTGAATATTTGGAAAAACCGTTTAGTGAACGATACTTTGTGTAGACTGGGGAAATTTTAGAAATAATGGCAAATTTACTAGGAAAACTTGACGGATTCTTGCGGGTTGAAAAACTTTCTCGCACCAGTGATAAATTACGTGTGCGGGCAGTATATATGATTGCCTTTGCGCTGATTATTTCCCAGGCCATAAATATAGCGATTATGAGCCATACCTATGGGTATTGGACCTTTGACCATACAATATCATTGGTCGCGGCACTGTCTTTCGCATTATCCGTCATCGCGCTTCGATATTGCAAAGCTTTTTATATATATGCCAGTTTTTATAGCCTCTTGCTATTTGCCAGCATTGCTGCCGTATCAACAATAGATTTTACCGGTATTAACTCTGCTCTTCTGCCTTTTTTGGTTTTTGGCACCATTGTTTGCGGTTTTATTAGCGGGTGGCGCATGGTGATTCTGTATACAACCATCGCCATAGGACTTGTCTGGTTTTTATATTATACGTCTATGGCTGCCCCCCAAGGAGCGCTTTTTGATCTCTCCGTGTTTTCGACTAGAAATTTTCAACGCGCCATACAAGTTACGATAATACTGGGCTTGTCCGCCGCCATTTCTGCATTTGCCAGTCACTCCATGCACTCCGCCTTTTTTGAATTAGAGGAAACCGCAGAACTCGCTAACCGCGCCAATGAAGCAAAAACACAGTTCATGTCCGATATGAGCCATGAACTACGCACACCTCTAAACGGCATGATTGGCATGAGCGGCCTCTTGCTAAAATCAAAAATGGACCCCACCCAACAGCAATATATTGAAATTATCAATAAATGCTCACAAAATTTGTTTGGAATTATAGAAGACGTATTAGATATTTCCCGCATTGATGCGGGCAGGTTTGTGATTAAAAAAGCCCCCTTTAACCTTCGCAAACTCATGGAAAATTTAATTGATCTGTACAAACCGGTCACTATTAACTCAGACGTGAACATTGGTCTAGAATATCCAAGTGATCTTCCGTCTGAATTTTATGGGGATGAAACTGCTATCCGCCAAATTGTCAATAATTTCATGAGCAATGCTATGAAATTCACAGAAAAAGGCTCTGTCACCCTTAACATAAAAGGTAGATTGCTACCGCATGATATATCTAAATATCAGGGCGAGCAGGCGCAAACCTACCAAATATGCATATCCGTGACTGACACAGGTATAGGCATTGCACCTGAAAATGTGGAAAAAGCATTTGAACGATTCTCGCAATTGGATCAAAGCTTGTCCCGCGATCAAGACGGGACAGGGCTTGGCCTCGCGGTCTCTCGCAAAGTGGCTGAGCTGATGGATGGAAATATCATAGTTACAAGTCAATTGGGAAAAGGCTCTTCATTCACATTGGATATTGAGTTACCCACAAAGAAAATAGACAATGTTACTGTGCCGCCTATTGATAATTTTCATCCCCTACCACAAAATGCTTCTGTCACCAGTCAAACAGATTATACCGAAGCTGGCTATGAGTTAGAAGAAATTAAATTGGAAACCGGTTAGCGCATTTACCCAGGCTTCAACTTTTTATTGCTTTATATGTATTTCATCCCCTATAAATACACTTATGGATAAACGAAAATTTTGGCGCAACTTAACGCGCATTCATAAATGGGCTGGACTTGTACTGGGGATACAAATCATTTTATGGTTTGCCTCCGGCCTGTTCATGAGCTTTTTTGACATCAACAATGTACGCGGTGACCATATTGCCGAAAAACAAACATGGCCACTACAAATGGAACAAGCCGTGCCCTTTGATGTTGCACTTGATAAATATATAAAAGACCAAGAAGGACTTAAGTGTAGGCCTTGGCAAAAAAGCCCTTGTATTATTGACCCCATCAATAATGTAAGCTTGTTATCAGGCGCAGGCATGCCCATCTGGGAATTTGACAATGGCACCACCAAAGTTCACTATATAAGTAATCCAAGTACAAGAAATCCCGTGAAGTATTGGGAAGGCTTTAGCGAGGACAAAATTAAGGAGCTTGCCCGTTCCTATTACAAAGGCGACGCGCCCATTAGCAAAGCGGTATTGTTTAGCGAAATT
>Ga0256839_1002161_pt1 | contig 22446 bp, 26 predicted proteins | sample 354166metaG_FD_185968 | JGI IMG/M metagenome (GOLD analysis project Ga0256839, IMG submission 185968) | Hydrothermal vent microbial communities from Mid Atlantic Ridge, Atlantic Ocean - 354-166 | ecosystem: Environmental > Aquatic > Marine > Hydrothermal vents | place: Atlantic Ocean: Mid... | reverse complement strand
CAGCTCTCACCCTATGGTAGAGTTTTTTGAGATGATGGTGGTGACACAGTTGCTTGCATTAGAAATTTCTGTTAGACTTGGGAATGATGTGGATATGCCGAGGAATTTGGCTAAGAGTGTTACGGTGGAGTAAGAGCATCTTTGCTCATTGCCTTTACGAAAAAAGATTTATAAAGTTAATGTAAATTATATTATAACTTAACTTTCGCACCTAAACCCAAGCATTTTCTGCGTAACATCCTGCAGTACAGCGATGATACTCACTAAATCCTTATTCCTCTTGACAACGTCTTCAATCTTGGTTATTTCATCAAGTATAAGAATGAATGTCTGCATAGCAATAGCCAAAGTGTGAAGTTCACACTCCAAGTCCTTAAACAACCCACCTATAGTCTGTGGTTCATTACTGATTCTATTGATGTAGCTGACTAGGTTGTAAGTAAAGAAGGAGAGTGTAATCCTAGCAATGAGAGCTTCATGAATTCTATTCTCTTCTTGTCCAAATCCAAAGTGCTGACGTAGTTCCTTATAGCCTTGTTCTATGTCCCATCTTCGTTTATAAGTCTCTATAATCTCTTTATCGTTTATCTCTAGGTCTGTAGAGGCTATAGATATGAGTTTGTCTTTGGTTTTGATAAACACAATTTTAAGTAACCCTGCATTTTTATGTTCAACCACAACAGAGAAGTAAGTGAACTTTATCTTTTTTCCATAGGTGCCTTGCTTTGCAGTTTTAAGTGCTTTAAACTTGTTGTATATCGCGTCAAGGGTCTTCTCTTTCCCCATGAAATTCCATATCTTGTTATTGTTGGCAATACGTGATATGACTTTAAGTCCTAGCTCATTCATCTCTTTGATAAACACAGGTTTACTGTACCAACTATCTACAAGTAGGTAATCCGCGTAAATACCATTACTTACGGCTCTTTTAATCATATCTATAGCTATTTGTGACTTCCCTTTCTTTGTTTCTAGTCTTCGCTTGTGGGCATGACTTCTTTTATCTATTTTGTTTGTGAAATCTTCTATGGCTACTCTTGCGTATTTGTTCATGGCTATAGAGAAGTCAAGTATAAAATTTGAGAAGCCGTCACTATAGTTAAGTGAGACTACGTTGATACCTCTGATGGTTCTTTTCTCTTTATTGCTCCACAACTTATCACAAGAGCCTTCTACCTGTTTACCTACCTTATCTTCGACGGTATCATCAAGTATAAGTACTTTGATAGCTTTGGCATCTTGTATTTTATGCAACAAGGAGAGTATCTTTGCAACAGACAAGGTCAACAAACTTCTCCAGTTGTACGTACTGTTACTTAGTAGTCTATAGTAGACATCTTTTTTTAGGCTATCGTTGCTTTGTTTCATAAAAGTAGATATTTTTTTATTCATCACCAGCATATACACAAAGTGTAACATTACCATATGTGCTGCAACACCTTCTTTTTTTGTGAAATTACTTTTAGTGAGGATAGTTTTCAGATTTAACAACTTCATGGTTGTATAGATTGGATTTCTTAGTTTATCATTGATGATGTTACTGATTTGTATTTCTATGGACACTTTTTTACCCTCTTGTTTGGAAGGTATATTATAGCTAAAAGTCCCGTGTATAGGGCTTTATATGGGTATCCTCTTCATAACTATTATCGGATGTCAAGAGTTATGACGTAATAGTCATAGATACTTCTGCCTAAGGGTTTTGAGGTGATATTTATGTGTTATTTAGGTGCGAAAGTTAAGATTATATATTGCTGAACGAGGAGAAGTCAAAATACCATTAGCATAATAAACATCAATTAAATACTCATCGACAGCTCCAAAGCTAAACACTGGATATATCCAAATAAAAAATAGAAGTAGTAGTTTTTTCATCTCCTACTCCTTACCATAGGATGAAGTATTAAAATCACAAAATGATTTTAAAGTTTTAATTTTTGGCAAGGCATAACTACCCCCACTCAACAAGGTATCATATTGCCAATAAATATTCTTTCTTTCTTTAGTATTAAAATATTTAGTAAAAATAGAGGGGTTAATATCATTTTTCATTAAAAGTGGTTCGTTAAAGAACTTTGCATATCCCTTATAATACCAGTTGCAATGTATCGATGCATTCACTACCCCCCTAATCTCCTTAGCCTTCGCAGGAGTCTCCAGCACAAGTTTATACCCTCTAGCTGCCTGCATCCCAATATCTATATGTATCGGGTGCTTATCCTTATACTCTTCATATATCCACCTCTCCACATCATCCCTCACCCCATTGTCATTGACATCAATCCCAAGAAGCGTAGAGTCATTGAGTGCCTTGTCAGGTTCTGGTGGCAAGACATGCCCGTTTACTACCCATGTGATGTTGAGGGTTATGGTGTTTGAAAGTATGTTTCCTACTTTGGCTTGTAGGGTGACGTTGGTATCTTTTTTAGCTGTGAGTATATGGTCTGCTATCTGCACTGCGTCACTTGGGCTTACTATCCACTCTATGTTGTTTGTAAGTGTTTTACTTGTGTTGTTAGCATAGGTGGCTTGTAGGCTTAGGTCTGTGGTTTCGTCTTTGTTGAGTGTGGTTTTGGCTAGGGTGAGTGTGAGAGACTTTAGTGTGGCTGTAGTGTTTTGTTCTGTTGTATTGTCATCAGTGTTGTTTGTGTTGTTGTTTTCTGTACTGGTATTGTTTTCTGTATTTTGTGTTGTGTTGTTATCTGTAGAATTGTTATTATCTACAGTATTGGTCTCATTGTTTTCTGTACTTGTATTAGCATTGCTATCGGTACCTGTATTGTTTTCTTCATTATTAGTAGTCTCTGTACTTGTACCATCATTAGAACTATGGCTAGTCTCATCTGTACTGCCACCACTTGTACTTGTTGTCGTACCTGTACTGTTTGTAGTACTGCCATTCTCCCCAGCATCTTGTGCAGTACCTGCTGTCTGCCCTGTAGCATTTGCATCATTATTGTCTTTGTTGCTACAAGCACTGAGTGCTAGTATGAGTAGTGTTATTAGTGTGAGTTTTTGTATCTTGTTTAAAAGTTTAATTTTTCTTTTCCCTATGAAGTGTGTTTTTTATGTTACTTATTGTAGCAAGTCTTTCATAATGTTCAATTGAGTTTTTTTCATTCACACATTTTTATACGTCTTTCATTAACTTAAGTATTCTATACTTTAAATGATATCTTTCAAAAAATTTAAACGATAATTATTTTCCTTTAAGTTTACAAAAGTTATACTTGCACCCCATAAAGGATAAAAATTATCTTTTAATAAATCAAAGGAGAAATTATGGCACGCAGAGGAAATTCTATTATCAAGGGTATTGAGATAAATGAAATTATTACCGTACTAAACAAAGCATACGCAGATGAGTGGCTGGCGTATTACCAGTACTTCATAGAAGCAAAAGTGATTAAAGGCATCATGAAAGATGCAGCTATCGCAGAACTCCAACAACATGCAAACGATGAACTACGTCATGCAAACATGGTAGCAGACCGTATACTTCAACTTGGAGGCACGCCCCTACTTAACCCTCAAGAGTGGTTTACCCATACAAACTGTGGCTACGAAGAGCCTAAAGACTTTGATGTTGTCAGTATCTTAGAAGACTCTATAAAAGGGGAACAGTGTGCTATCACTGTCTACTCGCAGCTCGCAGAAATGACAAAAGATAAAGACATTGTTACCTATGACATCGTCTCGTCTATCTTAGCAGATGAAGTAGAACATGAAGAAGACTTACAAGCACTCTACGATGACATCACAGAGTTTGTAACAGACATAAAGAAAAAACTAAACTAAGGAAAGCAAAATGAGACAATACGAAACATATAAATGTGATAAATGTGGCAATGAAATAGAAGTACAAAATGTAGGTGGTGGGACACTTACTTGCTGTGGTGAAGAGATGAAGTGTGTCACCCAAGACCTTACGTCTGTAAACCTTATGAAAGCATTTGCAGGAGAGAGTATGGCACGAAACAAGTATGACCTTTTTGCTGAAATCGCAGAAGAAGAGGGTTGGCATGCTATCTCACGTCACTTTAAAGAAGCAGCTATCAATGAGATGTGGCATGCTCGTGCCCAGTATAAGGCTTATCATAAACTCATAGACGGTGAAGAGCTAGAAGGGACACTTAAAAACCTTGAGACAGGCATGGAAGGTGAACACTATGAGCATACTGAGATGTACCCTAACTTTGCAGCTATTGCAAAAGAAGAAGGTCACAAAGATCTAGCACGTCTCTTTACTGCCATTGGTAAAGTGGAAGTAGAACATGAAAGAGAGTATGAAGCACTGAAACTTGCTATGATAGAAGATGGTTTCTTTGAGAGTGAAGACGAAGAGTACTGGGTTTGTGAAGTTTGTGGACATGTGCATAGAGGTAAAAAAGCACCAAAAGCCTGTCCATTATGTAAAGTAGGACAAGAGTACTTTAAGCGTGAACACCTCTATTAGACTACCTTTTGATGTAAAATGACTTTTGAAGGTGATGCAGATAAACTTGCATCATCTTTATGTTTATCATACGCAATGACATAAACTTCATCTCCACGTTTTAAATAATTATTTTCTCCAAACTCTGCATAGGCAGTTGCACCTATAGACACAAGTGCTTGTTTTGGATACTTACAGTCTTGTAAATGTTTGTAAATATCTTCAAGTGGTCCAAACTCTTTTTGATGATTTATCTTATCTATGAGCCAAAGTTTGAGCTTACTATAAAAATAAGAATACCCAAGTAATGGAGCATCTACCCCATAAGGGTGTAAAATACCCTCACGCTTTACAAAAGAACACAGATGATAGTTATCCATCACTCCACCCTCTTCAAACGTATCTATGGGTATCCATTTATCACCAATGCCTTTAGAGTTAACTCCCCATGATTTCTTCTCCGATATCTTTTTGGCACCCTCTTTACGTATAGTACAATCATTAAACGTTGTAAATTGTTTTGCGATTAAATCTATAACCTCATATGAACTGTTATAGTCAATGTCAAATAGCACAGAAATCTCTGGTTCTACTTGAGCATTAGCAGTATAGTTAGGAAGTTGTAAGGTATCTGTGCCTATAGAATAGAGTCCTAAAAACCCCTCACTGCTAGGCAGATAAAAGGGGAAAATGCCTTTAGGTGCATCTACATTATCAGTCACGACATCTTTAAAATCTTCTTCTTCCCCTGCTTGTTTAAGATGATGTGCAAAATTTCCTGCAACACCTAAACATATAACATCATGTAAATCCATAAGATAACTCCTCAATAATATGAGTAGTAGTATAGCTTAGAGATGGTTAGTATGTGTTTTAAAAAAATTATTGAAGTTGCTTGTCAAAGTGAGTGAAAAGAACACTTACTACCCCCCATGTAGTAAATGTTTAAAAAATATTATAGAGGATTAGTTTCCTGCTACAGCATCTTTAAGTGTTTTACCTATTTTAAATTTAGGTGCAGTGTGTGCTGCTTTTGTATATGTTTTATCTGTTCCTGGAACTTTACCAGATTTTTCTGCTACTTCTACAGTTGAGAAAGTACCAAATCCTACCAAAGATACTGATTCTTTTTTTACAAGTGCTTCTGTTACTGATGAGATAAATGCTTTAACTGCTCTCTCTGCTGCTGCTTTACTCTCAAACTCACCATTCTTTTGCACTAGTTCTACGAAATCTGATTTTGTCATTCTTCTTCCTTTAATTTTTAAGATGCAGTCATTATAGCACAACCTTATCTTAAGGAAAGATAAAAAAATGTTCTAAATTCCTAATTTTACATAATAGATTGTCTAATTTTGACAAAGTTATGCTAGTTACCTAGTAAAACTACACATTTAAGTATTTTTATTCAAATAGGACAAAATTAATTCTATTCTTGATTATTGTCAATAGTGATGTACTATTACTTCGATATATTTCGTCATCAAACATTTTTAAAGGATATACAATGAATGAAACAACAAAAGCAATAGTCAAATCAACAGCACCACTTTTAAAAGAGAAGGGTGAACAAATCACTACAGTGATGTATGAACATCTTTTTACAAAGCATCCGGAAGCAAAAGAACTTTTTGAAAATGCTTCTGCAAATCAATATGTTAAACTCGCCAATATGATTTATGCTTATGCAACCAACATTGATAATTTGGATAGCTTAGAAAAAGGCATAGAAAAAGTAGCTAAAATTCATGTAAATACAAAAATTCTTCCTGAACATTACCCTTGGGTAGGAGAAGCATTACTACTTGCTATTAAAGATGTACTTGGTGACACGGCAAGTGAAGAAGTTATGAATGCTTGGGCTGAAGCCTATGGATTTTTATCTACTGTATTTATTAACAAGGAAAAAGAACTGTCTAAAACTTCTTAACTACTATTAGGAACTTCATGGTATAGTTAAATATGGAAAATAAATCAATAAAAACTATATTATCTGAAGTAAAGATGTTCTCCTCTTTAAAAGAAGATGAACTCAAAAGTTTAGAAAAAATGTCACGTATTTACCATTATAAAGAAGGGAGTACACTCTTTGTCGAAGGAGAGTTAAACGACTCCCTTATAATTTTGGTAGATGGGGTGGTCAGTATATTTAAACATGACAACAAAGGCAATGAAATAGTCATAGGCTATTTCAAATGTTATTCTTTACTAGCTGAACCTGCAACACTTCGTCACACACCCTTACCCTCTTCTGCAAGTTTTAAAACAGATGGTGCCATCATAAAAATAGATATCAATGCTTTTGAAGAACTTTTGATGACACATCCAAGAATCTCCTATGCCATTATCCAATCCATACTTGAAAAAGTAGAACTACTTCAACAAAATATACATTTTAACATCGCATCAACTGCCAGAGAGAAAATCCTACAATTTTATGAAAAGAACCCTACCTTGAGTTTAGATTTAAAGCAGTATGAGATAGCATCACTGTTAAGTATGACTGCTGAGACATTTTCACGTAATGTTTCGAAACTTGTAAAAGAGGGGAAATTAGTTAAAGTGACAACTGGATTTAAGCTATCGAAAAATGGATAGTCTGTACATACTGTAAAAGAAAAATATGAATGTATAAAAGAAAGATGGTGCGCACGAGAGGATTTGAACCTCCACGCCGCGAAGCACGAGCCCCTCAAGCCCGCGTGTCTACCGTTCCACCACGTGCGCATATATAGTTGAAGTACTATAAAAACTTTTAAAACTGAGGATAACAAAAAATTCTGAAGGATACAATCCTATCAAAATTTTTTAAACTCTTTGAGTTAGCCCAAAATTCGACTAGTCGAATGAGCTAACTGCTGAAGTTGTCCTAGTGACAACGTAGCAAAAAGAGCTTTGCTCTGTTACGTCCTAACCAATGAAAGGGTTAGCGTAAAGAGCGATAAGAGCAATTACTAGTGTATAGATAACTTGCGCTTCGATCATTGCAAGAGCAATAAACATTGTAGTCATTAGTTTACCACCAAGACCTGGGTTTCTAGCAGTACCAGCGATAGTAGCAGCAGCTGTATGACCCATACCGATAGCTCCACCAAGAGCAGCAAGACCAAGACCAACACCAGCAGCAACTACTGAGTATGCTTTAATCATAGATTCACCATCTGCTTCACCAGCAAATGCAACAGCACCAAGTGCTAAGAAAAGTAAGAAAAACTTTTTCATTTTAATATCCTTAAATTTGAGTAGAGTTAAAGTCTCTTCGACTGATTTTAAAGTATGTTCGGATAGCGTAAACATGTTTCCATGCCAACAACCACATAAATGCAAATTGTTTCCCTACTAAATACTTTAATAAACGATGAGATTATAGCGAAAATAGATTAAAAAAAACTCTTTTTTAAACTTTTGTATTTTCTTCTAGCTTTATGTTTTCAGGATCCATCATTTTTTCTAGGTCTGCATGGGCAAATATCGTTTGAAGCAACCTTGCTTTGTTGAGATTGAGTGGTTCGAAAGTATGTTCTTCTAAAAGTTCTGTAAATTCAAAAATTTCTTTGTTTATTGCAAACTTACCTTCTGTTACTCTTAGGGTTTTAAAATGACTTAAGATCGCTTGTATATTTTTGTTCTCACTGTTTTCTATCTCGAGATATCCAAATGCTACAACATACACACCTGCATGATAGGCTGACTCTACAAAGTTTTGTATTCTTCTTAGCTCTATATCTTCTGTTGGGAAGTTTTTTAGATTTAGAAGTACCACATGATAGGTTTCTTTCAGTTTAGACTTTTGATTATGTTCGCTGATATTTGGTCTGTTACAACAGAGTAAATCGTTATGACGTGAAATAATCGTTGCTTCTAAATTTTCAAAAAGTGTTTTCATCATTTCATCATTATAGGCTGTTTGATAGAGTTCGATGGCTTGTAATGGAGAAAGAGAGTAAAACTTTTTCTTACCAAAATCAAACATATCAACTTTTAAAGAACCATGAGGAAGTACAGAAAGCAATTCAAGACAAAGACTTTCCATCAGATGGTCTGCCTTTGCTTCAGATGCCTTGTCATACAAAAGACAAAAACCCCCATCATTTGTAGGCGTGTAAAGAGGTATACTTGTACCCTCTTTACGTAAATCACCTAAATGAAACCCCCAAGGGAATGCATATTTTTCATCGTTTTTTGCCATAGGATGACTTTCGAGTTTATGTTCCATTTATGCTAAAAACTCCGGTGTTGCCAACTCTACTTTTTTCCCTTTTTGTTCCATCACAACCACGGTAATAGCATCACCTTCACTGTATCGTTCTGCTAAATTATTGACACGTTCTTTTGCTACTTTTGAAATGTGTAAAAGAGCATCGAAACCATCAGGCATTTCAACAAAAAGTCCAAAGTCTACAATACGTTTTACTTTACCCTCGTAACTTTCACCTACTTTGTATTCCATCTGCTTTTTTACAGGCGTAGAGGCGATGTCTTCTATGTGTGCTTTAGCAGCGGCTACTTTCTCTTTGTCTCCACCAGAGACTTTTACGCCTCCAGCATCACGGTCAAGGTCTATACTCACTTCAAAACGCTCAATGATTTCTCTAATCGTAGCCCCCGCTTTACCAATAATATCTACTATCTTAGAAGGGTGTATACTAAAGTTCTCTGTACTTGGTAGTGCCTGACTTGTCTGGATGTTTTTTAACGCGTCTTCCATAAGCCCAAGTATGTGGTTTTTTCCTTTACTTGCTTGTATCAATGCATCTTTAAGTACTGCCATCTCTATGCCACCAAATTTGATGTCCATTTGTAAAGCTGTAATCCCCTCTGCTGTACCTGCTACCTTAAAGTCCATATCTCCATCATGGTCTTCCAGTCCCATGATGTCTGTGAGTACTGCATACTTAGATCCATCTGTTACCAATCCCATAGCAATCCCTGCCACAAGAGCTGTCGTTTGCACTTGGGCCGCTCTTAATGCCAAGGAACCCCCACAGATAGTTGCCATAGAAGAAGATCCATTAGACTCCAATATCTCAGAGACCACACGAATACTACCATCATAGTTTAAAGGTACCGTAGGCTCCATAGCACGTTTACCAAGGTTACCGTGCCCTAGCTCTCGCCGTCCAGGAGCTCCTATGAACTTAGCTTCTCCCACAGAGTAGCCAGGGAAGTTATAATGCACCATAAACTTTTCACTTTGTGCCATGTTTTTAGTAATGAGTTCATACATTTGAGCATCTTTTTTGTCACCAAGAGTTACCGTCACTAGAGCCTGAGTTTGTCCTCTAGTAAACAAACAGGAACCATGCACAGAAGGAAGTAAATTTGTTTCTATATCAATAGGACGTACTTCATCTAATGCTCTCCCATCTGCACGTGTGTTGTTGTCCAATATCATACTACGTACAATTGTTTTTTTATAGGATTCTAACACTTTGCCAACAAGATTTTTATCTGCCTCTTTGCCTTCAGCAAGTAAGGCGTCTAAAATACGTGTACGTATCTTCTTTAGTTCACTCGATCGTTCTGACTTAGCCATGTGGTTGATGGCTTTTTTCACATCGTCAGCATACGTTTTTTCAATATACGAAAAAAGTGCCGCATCTACTTTCTCTTCTTCCATTACTAAAGTCAATGCTTCTCTTGCCATAGGGGTAAAGGCTTCGATATAGGCTGTTGTAGCAAGTGCTATACTCTCTGCTGCCATTGCTATGACATCGACAAGAGCATCTTCAGAAAATTCATTTGATGATTGACCTTCTTCTGTCTCAGAAGCCAGTGTACGCATTTCAATCATCACGACATCTTTACCAGACCCCACTACCAGTAGATCAAGTTCAGAGTTTTCTTGCTGTGTGAGTGTAGGGTTTATGACCAAATTATCTCCCTCAGTACCTACTCTCACTGCAGCGATAGATTTGGATACAGGGATATCAGAAACATATAACGCTGCATTTGCAGCATGAAGAGCGGCTACTTGCATATCTACATCTTCATCTGAACTTACTACCATAATAGTAATGGTCACAGGATAGTGAAAACCTTGAGGAAAGAGTGGTCGTAAGGAACGGTCTACTATCCGTGAAGTCAGTGTCTCAAAGTCACCTGGTTTTGTCTCACGTTTGATGAACCCTCCAGGTATCTTTGCCGCAGCATAAGACTTTTCCATGTACTGTACAGTTAACGGTAAAAAATCTTCCTCTACAGCTTTTTCGTTTATGGCAACGGCTGCAATAAGTACTGCTTTTCCTTGAGCGTACATCACTGCACCTGAAGCTTGTTTTGCTACCTTATTAAAAATATATTTTTCGTCAAGGTTATTTACATTTATCTCTATCGTTTTTTCATTCATCAATTTCATTTTCCTTAGGAATATCATTTTTCTTTATTTGCATTTGTAATTCAACTATCTCTTCTATCTCTTCAAAAGAAAGTGGCTCAAAGTTTTGATAGTAGTATTCTATCGAAATATAGTCTTGTATCTTATGTGGACAAAACACACCATCACATACTGTAAGTAGGTTTTGATACACAGTTTTATCTAAAATCGGTGTAGCAATGTATATATTTTTGGCACCTCTTGCTATCACAGATTTTAATGCGACCATCATCGTAAGCCCAGTCTCTATACACTCATCAGCTAAAATAACATATTTTCCATCTAAAGAGAGTAAATCTCTACCTTTACGGTACTTATATACATAGCTTAACACTTCTTCTTCATATTTGCGGTGTGCCTCACTGTAAACAAAATCTTCATTGATATCAAAAGCATCTATAAGTGCTTTATGCATCACCACTTCATCTGTTTCCGAAATCATGGCAATGGCTACCTCTGGATTGTTCGGTGCAAATATAGGCTCAGTTAACAATATATCCATCTGAGCATCACATGCTTTTGCAATCTTATCTGCAAAATAAACACCACCTTCACTCACCCCAATCACTGCTGTTTCATTATCGGTGAGTAATGCTATAGGTAAAGTTTCAATCAACTGTTTTGAAGCATCTTCTCTGTCTTCAAAATAAATATTAGGGTTTAAATCGTTGGACATAGTCTGCTCCTGGGAATTGTTTACCTATCTCTTCTTCATCAAAAGCATAACGAAAATCATCAATATATTGTATTAAAAGCGTATAGGCACAATTTATTGCTTCCATCTTTTCTACACTCCCTCCAATATCTGGATGATTTTTCTTTGCTAAAAAATGGTACTGTTCTTTAATATTTTCTTTTGTAACAAGTTTAGGTAACTGTAAGGTATCCAAAGCTCTTTCTATCTCTTCTAATGGTGAAATCATTGCCGTTGTAATTGATTAAAGGTATCTGTACCAATAGAACCAAATGGTGTAAAGTTTAATTGAATAAAATAGGTATTTTCTTCAATTACACCAGCAGATGTAGGTCGTATATCTTGCCTAACAGAGGCCACAAGACTCCAACAGTCACGATAATATTTACCACCCACTCTCCATTGTCTACTTTCTGATTTATCTATATTATAGGTGAATCCTCCATTAAGACTCACTTGTTTATTGTATGTATAGGCAAAATTGAAGTTAACATCATTCGCAGCAATTGCCGTTGGTTCATCTTCTAATACTTGTTTATAACTGTGTCCTAAACTTACAGTATAATCTTTTTTTCTATAGGCAAGAGAAGAAGTGGCATAACGGATTTTATTGAACTCATGAGAATAACCTAAGATACTATAGATACTTAATGCATCAAAATTATACTGCATCTCATTCTCCAAGTCAGCAAACTGATATGCTCTCTCTTCATAATATTTTTGTGTCAAACGTTGAAAAAACTTTAATGACATCTTGTCATCATAAAAATACTGACTTAAAGAAAAGTGATATTGCCCTTCAGGTATAGCAAGAGCAAAAAGTTCTTTTTGTCTATCATCTAACCTAGAGTACTCAAGTTGAAACCCTGTTTTGCTATCTCCATTTAAATATTGTAAAGAGGGTTGTAAAACATGGGTAAAACTGCCATAATCTTTAGTTAAATCTGTAAAAAGTTTGATTTTGTGTGTATTATTATAGTATTGAAAATCATCTTGCATAAAATCACCATTACCAAAAAAGTATGAACTATAATACAACTCTTCAGAAAGGGTTAGATTGACAAAATTATTGAAAAATGAAGTTGTAAATTCTAAAGGAATTCTAAATTCGGCTTGTTGTAACGTTGTACCCTCTTTTCTATCGAAGTTATTTATTCTAAAATCTACACTATACGTAAAGTTTTTTACCATAAAGTGTTCTAGGTTTTTATGTAACTGAATAGATGGTAATAGTTGCAAGGTTTTATCTCTATTTGCATCCTGGTCACGTGTATCAATAAAGTACTTTGCATTCAAGCCAAAATAGTAATCATTGTCTTGCAAAAAGTAATTGACCCTAGATTCTTGTATAGGCGTACGACCAAAATGTAGCAGGTTATTTCTCTGCATTGTAAGGTAGTCAATATCATTCAAATAGGTTGTATTGACATACAAACCATCTTCAAATCCTTTAGGTAAATATTTTTTAAACACTTCACTAGACTCGTAGTTAAATTCAAACCCATAATGACTGCTATTAGGTAAATTGTATGTATTTGTATAACTTTCCTGATCTTTGAAATACCCCATTCGTAAGGCACCAGAAGAGTGATCTGTATCTACAAATCTTAAGGTTCCATACAATCCTAAGGACCTATCCATACGAATTTGTGGATTGATTTCTAAATCGACACTCTCTGAAATTGCCCAAAAAATAGGTTGTTCATAGAGCAGTCCTTCATTTTCTGTGTATCCAAATAAAGGCGATAGCAATCCCGAACTTCTTTCTTTATTGGTAGAAAATCCTAAATAGGGTGTATAAAAAACAGGAATATCCCACATATAAAGCTTAGCGTTATACACTTTTATATATTTTTCATCAATATCATAAAGTGAATCAGAAAATCTCATGGTCCATAATGGATCTGAAATATCACAACTAGATATAACAGCGGTTTTCAATTTATACTCTTTTTTCTTTTTGCTTACATTTTTAGAAACAATCCATACATCATTTTCACTCAACAAAAATAACTCTTTAAAGGTAACTTCATTTGTTTCAGTATTAATTTCCATATGATTACTATGTTCTTTCGTACCGTTATACCCTATGGTCTCAATATTTCCATCAAGCGTTAATATTTTTGTTGTTTTATTGAACTTTGCATTTGATGCTTTAATGACCATATTGTCATAATGTACCACAACATTTTCTGAAGCCATGACTACTCCGTTACTTGCTTCAATATTTTTTGCTTTTATTTCAATCTTGTTTGAAGAAGCAGAAAGTACTCCTGTAGTAAGTATCATACTTATAGCAAGGCTACTCATATAGTTTAATGATGTTCTTTTTTTAGACATAAATTCTCCCTAAAGTGCTTGGTATGCAATATCTGTACGACATTGTTTCCCAACATAATGTACCTGTCCCACAAGCATATAAGCTCTTCTTTGAGCTTGTGCTATACTATCCCCTAAACCAACACATACAAGTACTCTTCCTCCACTTGCATACAGTTTTCCATCCTCACCACGTGTGACACCAGCATAAGAAATATGTGCATTCTCAATAAGCTCATCATGATAGATATCATCCACTATTATTTCTGCCATAGGTGAGCTTTTATATGGATAATCCTTTGATGCCATCACCACGCCTACTGCATATTTATCGTGAAATTCTATTGTAGCATTTTTCAAATCATTTGTTGCCGCTTTATAAAAAAGTTCTGAAGCGGGCGATTTTAGTAAGGGCATAAGCTCTTCACATTCAGGGTCACCAAAACGTACGTTGTACTCTAAAATGATAGGCTCACCCTCCACCACCATCACCCCAATAAAAAGTACCCCTTTAAATGGCATACCTTCAGCTTTCATGCCCTCCAATGTTGGGATAATCACACGTTCATCTAATTTTTTATAGAGTACATCATTAACTAAAGGTGTAGGTGCATAAGCCCCCATACCACCAGTGTTTGGTCCTTTATCTCCATTTAGAAGCTTTTTATGATCTTGTGCTGCAGGTAAGACAACATAATCTTCCCCATCACAAATGGCAAAGACTGAAAGCTCATACCCATCTAAAAACTCTTCAACAACAATACTCGTACCTGCTTCACCAAAGGAGTTACCTGAAAGCATTTCTCCAGCAGCTTTTTTTGCTTCATCATGTGATGTTGCAATAATCACACCTTTACCCCCACAAAGTCCATCAGCTTTCACGACGATAGGAGCTTGAAGTGTATCTATAAATGTATAGGCGTCTTGCAAAGAGTCAGTTTCTATGTAGGAAGCAGTGGGTATGTTGTGGCGTGCTAAAAAGTTTTTCATAAAAATCTTAGAACCCTCAAGCTGTGCTGCTTTAGCACTGGGTCCAAAGATAGTCAGCCCTCTTGCTTCAAACACATCAACCACACCTTCAACCAATGGTCCTTCTGGTCCAACAATCGTCAAATCAACACCATTGTCTTCTACAAAATCTGCCAATTTAGAAAAATTAGAAATATCCAAATTTTCACCTAATTGATCTGTCGCACCATTTCCAGGAGCAAAATAAATCTTCTCTACATTGTCATCTTTACTTAATGCCAAACCTATAGAGTATTCTCTACCACCTGCACCTAAAATCAATACGTTCATCGTTTTTTCTCCAAAAAAAATTAGAAATTAGAAATCAGAAATTAGAAATATTTACATTCCATAATCATCTATCTTCATCTTTCTGAAAGGAAATTTCTCAGTAGTTTTCGTGCTTGTGCGTAGAGGATTTTGAAAAGATTTGAGTCGAACTTATTGTTCGTCGATAAGCTTTTCAAAGTCCTATGCGTGCAATGACGATGACTAATGAGGCCCAGGTGAGCGTTCTGTGTGAGTCGGCCCTAATAAGCCAACGGTGTAGGAGAGAGTCCCTCTTTAGGGGTAGATTTCTCGTTTATGGCTAAACTCAAACGAAAACGACCGCACACCAAGAGACTACATGTCCCACTAAGATTAATGTTGGACCCCAAATACAGTCTCGCATCACCCAGGTTAAGTAAATTATAGCCTATTTGGAGTTAGAAGAGAGTAAAAGTTCTTTTGCTTTTGTAACACATGCTTCAATCTGTGGTGATGCTGCCACTTCTACGCATACATATGAAGGTAAATGTTTTTTAGTTGCTTCGCCTATTACCACTGCTGTATAACTTTCGTCCCAGTCAAAACTTTTAAAAAAACATTTAATAGTTGAAGGTGAAGTAAAAATGATAATAGCATTTTTAGAAGGTTTTTTCATTTTATCATATGCTATGCATGCTGTTTCATAAATTATTTTTTCATCCAATACGATATCTTGCGTTGCTAAGTATGCTTTTGAATCAAATGATACTTCTTTAGGTCGAAGGTAGAGGATTTTTTTCTCTTTAAACAATCTCGCGATGTCTTGATTGAGTCTTTTTGCATAAAAGTTTTGTGATTGATATACTACTTTAGCCTCCAAAGATATTATCTCATTTGCTGTGGCTTCACCTATGGCGATACAGGGTATTTTTTTCCAATGAGGGTTTATTTTTTCTATGCTTTTGACTGCTTGCTTAGAGGTAAACATGAGTACATTATAGTCTGTAAAATCAATATCTACCGCTGACTCGCTAAAAGATATCATAGGTAAATGTATGGTACCTTCATACGCCGTAGGAGATAGAAGATAAATTATCTTAGACATTAATCCAACATACCTTTAAGTGTTTCAGGTGTTTTCCCGTGAAGCATTACCTCATTTACCTGCTCATCATCATAGGGGTCAAAATGTGGGGTAATGACCCAGCGTTTCCTAGTCTCAAGTTCTCTTATGCTGTCTTCTACTTCATCAGCTATACGGTGTGCTTCCAATAAACGCATACTAGGGCGTAGCACCATGTGAAACTCTACATAGTTAGTCGTACCATCTGTACGTGTGCGTAACCAATGATACGAAGTCACTTCAGGATGCTTAGAAATAATTTCACCTATTTGTGCAACCAGGTTACCCTCTAGAGCACGGTCAAGTAAAATTTCTATACCTTCTACAATAATCCCATAAGCAGAATAAATAATATATACCCCAATGCCCATACCAAAAAGGGCATCTATCCAGTCTAACCCAGTGAGATATACCAATCCTAAGGCAAGTAAAACCGCAGCATTTGACCACAAATCCGTCTTGTAGTGTAAGGCATCTGCTTTTATTACCAAGTTATCTGTCTCTTTAGATACCTTTAATAGATACTGTACTAAAAAATAAGTGACAACAATGGAAATAGTCATCGCTACAATAGAGGGAGTAAGCAGTGATGTGACTGACCCTTCTATCAATTTTTCAGCCCCAACATAGATGATATACAACCCAGACATCGAGATAATAGTACCTTCAATCACTGCTGCGATGGCTTGTATTTTACCTTTTCCATACTGATAGATGTCATTTGGGTTTTCTTCTGATTTTTTGATGGCAAAAAAGTTGAAGAGAGAAACCAAGGTGTCAAGTAATGAGTCAATAGCTGATGCAAGTACAGCTACTGAACCACTGGCAACACCAATGACTAATTTTATAAATACTAAAATAGTAGCTACGGTACTCGAGACTACTGTGGCACGTTTTTGTGGCGACATGAAATTTCCTTATGGCTTATCTTTTATTACTTATTTTAGCTGTTTGAAGCATCAAGAAAACTTCTTTAACTGTGATAGCTAAAGCTATACAAACAAAAAGCATTAACGCAATCAAAAACAGATGACTCACCTCATCAAGAAAAGGGAAGAAATGCATGATACGATATATCACACCTAAAACTACGGTATATTTAATACTGTTATGTATACACAAATACACACGTTTTATATGTTGGGTATTATATCGTTTTTTTTTGATGCTCTTCGTTTCTTGTTTATCTAAAAAATGGTATATCATTTTTAAAACATACCGCATAAGCACTATAAGCACCCCAATACGAGTAAGTGTCCACACTAAAGAGAGCCAAAAACCCTCTGGTATCTTCTGCCAAAGGTCGATAACCAAACCTTTAAGACTCATGCCATCCATAAGTACTGCTATTGAAAAAACAGACATGGCTATAAGTCCAAAAAATAACAAAACTTTCAGAAAAATAAAAATATATTTTTTAATTTTCTCAATTTTTTCTTTTTTCTTAACAGAAATATCTGTTTTTTGTACCAAAGCAAAGGCAAAAATATAATGTAATTTTAACGCATAATATATCCCTAACACTCCTAGCAACAGGAGTGCAAGAACCAGCAGTTCTTCTAGGGGAAATAGCATAGCTAACTAGAGTGCTTTTGTCGCTAACGTTGCTATGCGAGAAGCAAAGGCTGCTTTGTCTTTAGGTTGTATGCCTTCTGAGATTTTTGCAGAGTCTAAGAGTATCCATGCCACATCATTAAAGAGTGTATCATCTTTAAGTGCATCTAATTTTTTAACCATTTCATGATCTGGGTTTATCTCTAAAATAAGTGGTGCTTCTGGCATCGCTTCACCCATTTGAGCAAATATCTGTGCCATACCTGCCATAGGGTCATTTGGGTCTTTAAGTACACAAGAAGCTGAAGAGGTCAATCTTGTAGATATCTTCACATCTTTAACCTCCCCACCTAAAACCTCTTTAATTTTATCTGTAAGCTCTTTGAACTCTTTGGCTACCTCTTCTTTTTCTTCTTCTGTCTTAGAATCAGGTGCATCAATAGCTGTAATGTCTTTTAATGCCCACTCTTTATAGTTACCTATCATAGGTGTCACTAGGCTGTCTACTTCTTCGTCATCCATGATGAGTACTTCAATGTTTGCTTTATTATACGCTTCAAGTAAAGGAGAGTTTCTCAGTACTTGCTCATCTGCTCCTGTAATGTAGTAAATCTCTTTTTTCTCAGAGTCACCACGACTTACATACTCTTCAAAGCTCACAAGCCCATCTTCAGTAGAAGACTTATATTTAACGATATCAAGCAGAAGGTCTTTATTGACATGATCTGTGTATATACCCTCTTTTATCATTCTGTTGTACTGAGACATAAAGGTTACAGCATCTTCACTTTTTAGTTTTTTAATCGCTTGAAGTATTTTCTTTGTTGATGTCTGCTTGATATTTGCCAAGATTTTGTTTTCTTGTAACAACTCACGAGAAACATTGAGTGGTAAATCTTCAGAATCTATGATACCTCTTACAAAACGTAAATATGAAGGCAATAACTCTTTATCATCATCGGTGATAAACACACGTTTTACATAGAGCTTTACACCAGGTGCGTAGTCTGCTCTGTACATATCCATAGGTGCTTTTTTAGGGATGTAAAAGAGTGTTGTAAATTCACTTGCACCTTCAACTTTGTTATGTAAGTACGTAAGTGGCTCTTGCGTGTCATGTGCTATAGTCTTGTAAAACTCAATATAGTCCTCTTTTTTAAGTTCAGATTTAGGCAATGTCCAAAGTGCAGTAGCAGCGTTGACTTGTTCTGTTTTATTGACCATTTTAGTCACAGCATCATCGCCCTCACCCTCAGTCTCTTCTTCCATGTAGTTCATCATGATAGGGTAAGCGATGTGGTTAGAGTATTTTCTTACAACTTCTTGGACTCTATGTTTATCTAAAAACTCTTTTTCATCCTCTTTTAGCTTGATGTAAATCACTGTACCATGCTCTTCTTTTGTCACAGGTTTTACTTCATACTCACCTGTTCCGTCTGTAGAAAACTTATAGGCTTGCTCTTCACCTGCTTTTTTAGAGATGACATCAACATGGTCTGCGACCATAAATACAGAGTAAAAACCAACACCAAACTGACCAATCAAATTGGAGTCTTTCTTAGCATCACCTGTAAGGTTTTCCATAAATGCTTTCGTACCAGACTTAGCAATAGTCCCTAGGTTATCCATAAGGTCTTGTTCACTCATACCGATACCATTATCACCAATCGTTAATGAGCCATCTTCTTTGTCTAGCTTGATAAATACTTTACCAGACCAATCATCCTCTTTAAACTTTTCATCTGTAAGGGAAAGGTAGTTAAATTTATCGAGTGCATCACTTGAGTTAGAGATGAGTTCACGTATAAATATCTCTTTATTTGAGTAAAGAGAGTGTGTCATAAGTTTAAGTAGTTGTCCTATTTCGGTTTGAAACTGATGTTTTGCCATCGTATTTCTCCTGTAATAATTTATTTTGTGGGATTATATACTATTTTTGTTAATAATTCAAGTATTTTTTATAAATTGTTTTAAGATAGTTTAGTCAAACTGACTAAAGGTTATAAAAAGCACAAAAGTCACATACTTTAAGTGCTTATATTGAAATATGTACTATTTTTCAGAAGCTAAGCATCCAAGTTTTCTTTGTTCTGCCTCAAGTGATGCTTTTCTTTTTGCTGCATCTCTTAACATTTTAGGTTTATTGTTACTGACTGTCATCTGTGGTGCTAGCATTGCGATAGATGCTTCTTCTAAGTGAAAAGCACTCGATTTTTCTACTTTTTGTGTAAACTCTTCAACCTTTAAAAGGTTTTTGCTTATTGTCAAGCACTCCTCTTGTGTGTCTGTATTAACATAAGGTATGCTTTGACCACACCCAGTAAGCACTATAGAAATAACCAATGAACCAAGAGTAAGAAGTGATGTCTTTTTCATGATAAAACCTTTTTTACAAATATTATAGCACAAGCACCTCAAAACAACTATGGACAGATGTTACCCTATACGTTTTGAAGTTACCTCATCTGATTCAACTTCACATAAAAGTGTATCCTGTCCACAATGACGACAAGTGCTTCTCATAGTAAAAATATACCAACCATTTTTTGCTTTTAATATAGGCTCATTACATTTTACGCATCGAATACGACTCCACATAATAGAAAAGATAAATGCAGGAACAAGATAAAAAACTCTGTCATAAAAAACGGAGAGTATGACAAGTGTTCCTACAATGATAGCCAAAAATAGATATTTATAATACGGGGGGATACACATTTACTTCTCCTTTGTACATTTTTTAATGTTTTTGTCAAAGCTCATGACTTCATAGCCTTCTAATTTGTTTTTCACACAGAGTATGGCATCTGCGAAATCTATATTTTTTAAAACATACACCTTTAATGCTTCTCTTATAATATATTGATTTTCAATATACAAATATTCATACTCAAAGAGTAGTTCAAGCTGACTTCTTATCAGGTCTTTCTTGTGTTTATAGACAGATTTTAAAACATAAATGATTTCACCGACTATGATTTCTAATAATATAGCACTCTTATTTCCAAGTTCCAAATCTTTAAAAAACTCTTCTGCGATGATAAATTGCTCTTCATTGTCTCTTACCAGTAATCGAATAACGATATTTGTATCGAGTAAAATATTACTCTTCATTGAAACGACCATATTTTTCAATCAACTCTTTTTCTTTTACTTCATGATAAGCCTTATCTATGTCCTTGACAACAATACCATTTGCCATAGACCCTGCCAATTGTTCTGTGAGGGATTTCTTTTTCTCTTTTTTATGAGGAAGGATGGTTGCCAATATCTCATTGGTCTTCTTATCAACCACATACAACCTCTCTTTGAGGTTACGTATAATGCTTATATTTTTTTGTAGTTCTGATACACCTATGGTCATGCGAACTCCTATATATATGTTTTAATTTTATTATATATAGATTAAGATTAAAGTTTTATAAAAGCTGTCTAGAAAAATCAACCTTACTGTTCTTTTTTTTCAATTTTTATCACTGCTTTCCACAACTCTTTTATATTGTCCGTTTCTATAGATTTTTTAAAAGCTTTATCAAGTATTTTTTCTTTTAGAGTTCTTTCTCTAGGATTATAATGTTCATATATTGCACTGGAAAAAAACCAAAAACCCCATGATACAAAACTTACAAGCAATAATCCACCTATGGAGATTTCAATCTTATCTCTCTAACTTGTATGCCACTCAGCAATAAGTTTTTTTCTTTTGGGCTTATAAAAGATAAATTGTACTATTTTAAAAGCACCCAAAATAGTATTGATAAAAATATGTATCAATAACTCACCTATTCCAAGCAATAATGCGTCCATGATTATAGCTTTTCTATAGTACTACTCCCACTCTATAGTAGCTGGTGGTTTACTACTAATGTCGTAAACAACACGGTTTATCCCATCAATTTCGTTGATAATTCTGCGACTCATTCTTTCAAGTACATCATGAGGTACATGTGCAAAAGTGGCTGTCATACCATCTACAGATTCTACCATACGAATACACACAGTATTATCATAGGTTCTATTATCTCCCATCACACCTACAGATTGCACATTGAGAAGTACAGTAAAGGCTTGCCATACTTTGTCGTAGTAGCCTGTGGCTTTTAGCTCTTCTTGCATGATAGCGTCTGATTCTCTGATGAGATGTAGCCCTTCCTCTGTCACTGCTCCCATGGTACGTATGGCAAGTCCTGGTCCAGGGAAAGGGTGTCTGCCTATCATGTCTTTAGGCAGACCTAGTTCAAGACCAAGTTTACGTACCTCATCTTTAAAAATCTCTCTAAGAGGTTCTACCAGTTCAAAGGTCATCCAGTCTGGTAGCCCGCCTACATTATGGTGTGACTTGATGGTTTTTGAGGGGCCTTTGACTGACACAGACTCTATGACATCTGTATAGAGTGTCCCTTGGGCTAAAAATGCTACATCTGTGTGTTTTTTAGCCTCTATATCAAATATCTCTATAAACTTTTCACCAATAGCCTTACGTTTCGTCTCAGGGTCAGAGACATCTTTAAGTACTTCCATAAACTCTTTTTTTGCATCTATTGTAATCAGGTTCATATCTAGCATTTTAAACATATTTTGCACTTGAACAGCTTCATCTTTACGTAAAAGCCCTTGGTCTACAAAGACACAAATAACCTGCTCTTTTGGTAAGGCCTCATGGAGCATAGCAGCAACCACAGAAGAGT
>Ga0256839_1002160_pt1 | contig 22452 bp, 22 predicted proteins | sample 354166metaG_FD_185968 | JGI IMG/M metagenome (GOLD analysis project Ga0256839, IMG submission 185968) | Hydrothermal vent microbial communities from Mid Atlantic Ridge, Atlantic Ocean - 354-166 | ecosystem: Environmental > Aquatic > Marine > Hydrothermal vents | place: Atlantic Ocean: Mid... | reverse complement strand
GCCATTGGCCACACCACAATCCCCTTCGGTGGTTGTAACCGTAACTTCCAGGCCATTTTTATTGGCCACTAAGGCGGTGTTTTCTGCGGTACAGCCATTTTTATCAAACACAGTAATCGTGTATTCTCCGGCAGCAAGGCCTGAGAAAAGCGCGGATTCCTGCACCGTTCCCCCGTTAAGGCTATAGGTAAACGGCCCCTCGCCAGCGGTAACCATTATTTCAACAGAGCCGGTGGCCTGGCCACAATCGGTATTGACCAGGGTGGCGGTAAATTCAATCCGGGCCAGTGAACAATCAACAGGCCCGGTAAGCTGGTTGTTCTGACAGGCTGAAAAAAACAGCACAGTAACAAGAAAGATTACTGAATACTTCATTGGTATAGCGGTTTTATTTAGTTTTTGGTTGTCTGTTGCTATTGATAACGAAAAACCGCCAATAAAGATTACATTGAAAAGAGAAATTATCCGTGATTGTGTACCAGGTTATGGGCTTCTACAACTACTTTTTCCGTCTTGCGCAGGCTAAAACCCAACTCAACCAACTGGTTTTTATTGGCCAGCAGGTTACGGCAGGTAACAATACCCAGAGCCAGGAGGGCCTGCTTTTCCGATTTTTTCAGGCTAAACAAGGAAGTTACCGGGTGTAACCCCGACCTGTCGATACGGTTGCGCAGGTTGGTATCGGCCGGGTAATCCCAACTGATCAGGTTCATGCCCGAGCATTTGCCATAGTCAATAGCATCGGTGGTAAAGCGGGTATTGGTAACTATCCAGCTTTGGTGCAACCGGGTATGATAGCCCGGCAGGTTCTCCATGGTGGCGATAATGTCACGGAAGCGGGAGTGAATATAAAGCGGTACGATAACGTTGCTTTTTTTGCCCGGGTCAGAATGAAATTTACACTCTACCATAAAGTGGTTATGGTCATTTTCGGCAATAACATCTAATTCATGGCGCACACATTTGCCCTGCACGATGACCCCGACCTGCACCTTATAGCCCTGGCTTTTAAGGATTTCACCAACAAACTTCTCGAAAGGGTAGCCACTGGGCCCCAGCTCAAAGATAGCTTCTTTGAGTTTATAGCGACCTGCGTGCCTTCTTGATAACTTGTTAAGTATCCGGTACGCTTGCCGGTATATCTTGCGGGTAGTGATACCATCATACAACTGCCCGTCAATAGCCGCCAGCACCTCCGAAATCAATTCCTGCCCGGCCCCGGCCCGGTCAAGCGATCGGACTAATTTTTGCTCATCGAAAACAACTTTCTCCCCGGAAGCCTTGATAACGCTGATATCCTTCATAGCACCCTGATCACACCTTGAAATTAGTAAAATATTGGCATTCTCAAGGCATAGGCCGATGATATTTTCGAATAATCAGCCGGTTGCCCTTGTCGTAAGACAAATAACTGCCCAGCCAGTTAAGGCCAACAAATAGTTTGTTTTTGAAGCCGATAATCGACAGCAGATGCACCGTTGACCAGATTAACCAGGCGAAAAAACCCTTAAAGTGCCAGCGCCCCAGGTCGGCCACCGCCCGTTTCTTACCAATAGTGGCCAGGGCGCCTTTGTTGTGGTAAACAAAAGGCTGCAATGGCTTACCATTAATTTGCCGCATGAGATTAGCGGCCAGGTGTTCGCCCTGCTGAATAGCTGCCGGGGCCACCATAGGGTGCCCGTTCGGGTATCCTGCTGCCGGCATACCGGCAACATCCCCTATGGCATAAATATTCGGCTGGCCGTTTATCCGGTTAAATTCATCTACGGCTACCCGGTTACCGGGTAAAATCCCGGCCTTGTCAATCCCGGCCGGAAAGTTGCCCTTTACCCCGGCTGTCCACACCAGGGTAGCCGCAGCAAGTTGGTGGTTATCCCCCAAATCAACGGTGCTGCCATCATAGGTTTTGACGGCTGTTTGTAACATTACCTCCACCCCCATGCCGGTGAGATCGCTAAGGGTGGTTCCGGAGGCTGCCGCAGACATAGCCGGCAGAAGCCTGGGGCCGGCTTCTACCAGGTAGATCTTCATGGTTTCGTCACAGAAATAGGGATAATCTTTCGGCAGCACATATTTTTTATACTCGGCCAGCGCCCCGGCCATTTCCACCCCTGCCGGCCCCCCGCCTACAATAACAACATTGGTGAGCCTATGCCGCTCCTGCTCATCGGTGGTGATGGCAGCTTTTTCAAGGTTTTCCAGCATCAGGCTACGTAAATCCAATGACTCTCTGATGCTTTTCAGGCCGATGGCATGTTTTTCTACCTGTGCTAACCCATAAAAGTTGGTCACCGAACCGGTGGCCACTATCAGGTAATCGTAACGCACAAAACCTTCATCGGTATAAATACGATGGGCGCTGGTATCCACCTCTTCAACGCTGGCCATGCGGAAAAGAAAGTTCGTATAGCCTTTAAACATTTTCCGCACCGGGAAACTAATGGCGTCCGGCTCCAGGCCACTGGTGGCTACCTGATAGAACAAGGGAGGGAACTGATGAAAATTATTTCTGTCGATCAATACCAGGTTAACCGGCTTATCCCGTAGTTTTTTAATCAGGGTAATGCCGGCAAACCCGGCCCCGATAACCACTACCCGTGGTTTATCGGGGTCATCGGGCAGCCATATTTCCTTGTTTCTGGGCGCCACAACCTGTGGGGCTGATTAGTGTTGTGCTTTGCGCACCGGCCGGGAAGAGTTGTGGGCTTTCATGATTTTCCACTGGCCATCTTCTTTGTGCAGTACCGAGGTTGCCGCACCCTGCCTCTCAATAACTTTACCACTTTCCTTAAATACCAGTACAAAACCGTAGGTTTCCGTGGCAAAAGCATAGTCGCCATCAACAATTACCTTCACCTGGTAGTTGTTAAACTTAAAAGACTCTAAGTGGTCCAGTTCCGGGCCTATATGATGGCTGACATAATCATGATAGCTGCCTTCTACCTTACCGGTTTCAAGGATTTCGGAATTTGCGGTAAAAAGCTTTTCAGTCCCTTCGATACTAAGGTTTTCCAGGGCCGATTTATAGGCCTTCAACACAGCTTTTACCTGTTCTTCGTCCGCTTGGGCCAGGGCTGTGGTGGCGTTGGTAAGGCTACCAGCCAGCAAAATGTAAATAAAGTATTTTTTCATTATTCTGATTTTTGTTGTTTACGTATTTTTTTAAAAAGCTGCCTCTCCTCACCCTGGCAACTGCCGAAACAGGAATAACAGGGGAGGAAAGGACAGCACACCATAAGAAATTTTTATCATCGCAAAATTGGCCATAGCCTTGCTGCAGCAAAGCCCTATTGCGCCATGCGATAAATTAATGTTCAGCTTCCAGCGGGGTTGCTTCTACCTTTTTAACCGAAACGGCCCCATTGCCACTCACCACAATACCCAACATGCCGGGGCTCATTTCATCGGCATGGCCGTGGGTAATCATTTCCCCGTTAAGGTAACCTTTAAAGTGGGTTCCGGCAGCGGTTACCGTAAGGGTAAACCAGTCGTTGGGAACGCTTACTTCCTTGGTATCCAGGATTTTCTCCTCACCGTTCTCTACCCGGCCCAGCTTCATGGTATTGCCTTCAATAGCCACAAACTCATAATTATCTTTGCCGGTGCTATGGTGCAGCAGCTTAACCGTAGCGTCCGGTTTTTCCAGCTTTACGGTAGCCGTTACGCCAACATTGCCTTGCTTGCCTTTAAACATGCAGGAAGCCGACTGCCCGGCCGGTTCAAACATCAGCACATCCTCTTCGCCCGAGGTAGCCAGGGTAATGTTATCGGTCTTATACTCCATCATGCCCATGGCCTCTTTACCGGCCATCCAGGTAAAGGCCTCGCCCATCATGCCGGCATGGTCCATGTTTTGCATATCATGGCCTTCCCCTTCGGCATGCGCGTGCTCTCCGGCCTCATCTTTGGGGTGTTCGCCTGCTTCACCCTGGGGATGTTCTTCCCCTTCGTTATGCTCCATGCCTTCGGCATGTTGATGCCCTTCTTCGGCCTCAGCGCCAGATTTAGAGCCGCATGACATGGCAAATACCAGGGTCATGGCCATAAGAAAATAAGTGATTTTTTTCATGTTAGTTTTCATAGTTATTAATAATTAAAAGATTGAGAATTGTTTTATACTAGTATGTTTAGTTCTGTACCCCCAGCCCATATTCAAATACCAGGCGGCCGCCATATTCTGCCGTTTGCGCCAGAATAAAAAATCCTGCCAGAGCCAACACGGCTAAAATAACCTTGAAAAGGATTTTGTCCTGTTTGAGCATGAACTTCACCAGATAATAGATGATGGTCATGGCAAGAAAGTAGAGCAAGGTATAAAGCCCCCAGTCGGAGTGGGTGCCAATAGCTACCTCGGCTTTCAGGTTCAGGCCAATGCTGTCGGCTGCCGAGCGGCCGGAGATATAGGAAGCAATGGCCCCCAGGCTACCCAAAAGGTACAACCCTGCCGTAGCTTTGGTTAACCACTTACGCGAATAAGCCAGGTCAACCACCGTTAGGCCAACGGCCAGTGACAACAGGGCAATGGGGAAATGTATAATAAGCGGGTGGACCCCAGGGGCCCATGCCGGTAATAGTTCCATAATTCAGCTCGTTAAAAATTTGACAAAGGTCATCATCAGTTTATGCCAGTTTACGCTTGTTCAAGTAACTTGAAACCGTACATCCCTGGATTTTTTTAAACTGAGATGATAAATAGTGTACACTGCTGTAATTCAGGCGTACGGCAATCTCACTCAGCGAGAGTTCACCGTAACGCAGCAATTGTTTTACCCGTTCAATTTTCAATTGTAAGAAATAGGCTTCAATGGTTATTCCTTCGCGGGATGAAAACAACCTGCTCAGATAGGTGTAGTTTTTACCGAGGTTTACTGACAGGTACTCCGAAAGTTTGGTGATTAACAATTGGTCTTCCATTATGCCAAGGTATTCCCGGCAGGCAAGCTTAATTTTCTCTAGCAGCCGTTTATCTGCATCGTATAATAATTCAAAGCCTACCTTGTTGAACTCTGCTTCAATAAGATTAAAGGTTTGTTCATCAACAGGTTTTATTTCTGCATAGCCCATTTCCAGGTGCAAAAGTTTCACGTCAAGCGCTGCAAGTGACTGCCTAACCACCATTTCACAGCGCGGACATACCATATTTTTAATGTATAAATGTTGAGATTCCATGATTCCACAATTAATTGAACTAATGATTAACATTATTCATTACCGGTAGCCGTATTCAGCCGGCCACCTGGTTGTGCACGGAAACTCAATTAAGGAATGACTGGATGACCACCCGCAGGCGGAAGCCGTCTAGTGGCGGAGGGTCGTCATATTCATGGTAGATTACATTTCTTTGCGTATAGCGAGGTGATGATTGTGTACCAAAGTCAATCGTTTGCAACAAAAAATACTTTACTGCCGGTACCGGACTGATGAGCTGGTAAAAGAATAGCCCTGATTCAAGGCTGCCGGCAATCTCTTCGCAGCAGGCTTCATCTTCATGGCCGCCATTATGTTGGTGGGCCGTATCGTGGTGGCCTGTATGCCCGGAGGCCGCTTCCCCGTGGTGGTGATCAGCATCATGCCTGTGTTCTTCATCATGCTGATGCGTCAGGTTGGCGGCATAATCGATTACCCCGAGGTCACATAAGGCGCTAACGGCAAAGGCCCCGCTAAACACCAGTAAGAAGGCAGCCGACAAATGGACAATATTTTTTCTCCGCACAAACATTAGTTATTCTTCAGCCGCTTTTTCCATTTACGTACCGTGGGTGATGATATATAGAATACTAAAAAACCACTAAACACAGTAACTAAACCCAAAACAGAAAAAGTTCTGAGCAGCAAGTTACCAAATTTATCCCGGCCTTCATAATCCATGGTGTGCAACATCCACAAAAAATCGAAATTTCGCCAGGTATCGTGCCGGATCGACTCGAAAGTACCCGTACGCGCCCCGATATAAATGGCCGGGTTATCCGGGTGGTTAAAGCGTACTACCCAGGCCGGCAGGGGCTTTTCACGGTATTCGCTGTGTTTGCTCACCACGGTAATGTATTCTACTGATGAAATATCCTTATCCGGAACAAACAATGCTTTCGCCATTTCCCTGGCTTCCTCCTGGCTGATTTCACCACGTAAGGCACCGGTGGCGGCATCCGCCAGGGCCACCTGCTTCACCGGAATACGGCCATTGGTGGTAAGGTAGGTGATCCGGTAGGCCGGTTTCCCAAGGATGTTGATCAACGCTAACGAAACGATGGAATCGATATGGGCAGTTGACCGCAACTGTTGCAGGGCTATACCCGGGCTGGCCAGCGTTATCCCGGCCGCCAAATGTGGCTGCGGGCGGTGCAGGTGGTCGCCATGCACATAATCTATATCATGCCAGCTAAAGTATAAGCCACCGGCTGCCCAGAGTAAGAATTGCACCCCAATAAACACGCCCAGGTAGCGGTGGCTTTTACGGATAAGGTAATTACTGTTTCTCTTCATACAGTTACTTAGCAAATTGTCTTTTCAGCAATTGGGCGTTAATGGCTACAATAACCGTGCTTAAACTCATAAACACCGCCCCTATGGCCGGCCCCATCACGATGCCATAAGAATATAACACCCCGGCCGCCAGCGGAATAGCAAAGGCATTATAAGCCGTGGCCCAGATCAGGTTCTGGATCATCTTGCGGTAGGTAGCCTTGCCAAACATAATTAGTTTGGCGATATCCTGTGGGTTACTGTTTACCAGGATGATGTCGGCCGTTTCGGCCGCTACATCGGTGCCGGAACCAACGGCAACACCTACATCAGCCTGGGCCAGGGCCGGGGCATCATTGATGCCGTCCCCGGTCATGGCCACAAACTCGCCTTTATCCTGTAAATCTTTTACCACTTCCACTTTTTGGTGTGGCAGCACTTCGGCAAAATAGCCGTCCAGGCCAAGCTTATCGCTTACGGCCCTGGCTGTTTTCTCATTGTCGCCCGTGGCCATCAGCACCTTTATGCCCTCCTGCTTAAATGCCGCCACCGCTGCATAGGACTCCTCACGTATTTCATCGGCCAGGGCTATATAGCCGGCAAGCTGGTCATTTATCAGCACAAATACCACGGTTTCCGCCTCATTGCCAAACACATTTTCGGGGATCGTGATTTTTGCCTCCTGCAAATATCCCGGGCTAACCACAGCCACTTGTTTGCCCTTTACCACGGCCTCTACCCCTTTGCCCGTTATGGCTTTAAAGTCTTCGGCAGTGGCCATAGGCAGATTAAGCTCCTTCACCTTATTAACAATGCCCATAGCAATAGGGTGTTCCGACTTTTGCTCCAGGGCCGCGGCCAGGGCCAGCATCTCTTCATTGGCTAACCCTTCAGTTTCTGATTTATAGCGTGAAACACCAAAATCACCCACTGTAAGGGTGCCGGTTTTATCAAACAACAGGGCCGATATTTTACGGGAGTTCTCAAAAGCCGTACGGTTTCTGATGAGCAGGCCATTTTGTGCCGACAAGGCTGTAGAATTGGCTACCACCAGGGGTACGGCCAGGCCCAAAGCATGCGGACATGAAATAACCATCACGGTTACCATCCTTTCCAGGGCATAAACAAATTCAAACCCCAGTAAAAGCCAAACCGCCAGGGTTAGAAAACCAAGGGAAAGGGCAATATAGGTAAGCCATTTGGCAGCCCTGTTGGCCAGGTTCTGGGTTTTGGATTTGGCCTTCTGGGCCTCCTGTACCAGGGTAATCACTTTGTTCAGGTAGCTGTCTTTGCCGGTATGTTCAACCTTTACTTTGACAGCGCCATTCCCATTGATGGAGCCCCCGATTATTTTATCATCGGCCGTTTTCTTTACCGGTTTGGATTCCCCGGTAAGCATTGACTCGTTAACATAGCTTTCCCCATCTACAATAACCCCATCGGCAGGCACTTTTTCGCCCGGCTTAACCAGGATGATATCCCCTTTTTGCAAATCTTCAATACGGATATCCAACACCGCATCCCCCTGTATTTTATGGGCCGTAGAGGGCATCATACTCACCAGCAATTCCAACGATTTAGAGGCCCCCAAGATAGATTTCATTTCAACCCAGTGCCCTAACAACATAATATCGATCAGGGTTACCAACTCCCAGAAGAACATCTTACCTTCCAGGCCAAAAACCACGGCCGAGCTATAGAAATAAGCCACCGAAATAGCCACGGCAATCAGGGTCATCATGCCGGGGTTGCGGGCCATTACTTCCTCTTTCAACCCTTTCAGAAAAGGGAGGCCTCCATAAAAAAACACAACAGAAGCAAGCCCGAACAACACGAACAAACTGCCGGTAAATTCCAGGTTGAAACCGAAAAATTGCTGGATCATCGGTGACAGGGCCAACACCGGTACAGATAACACCAGCGAAATATAAAACCTGCGTTTATAGTCTTCAATCATCATTTTGTGATGATCATGACCGGCACTGCCATGCTTATCGTGCCCGGCATGGTTAGCCTGGCCCGTATGTTCACCATGCTGCTGACCCTTTTGGCCATGACTTTCCTCCTTATGCCGGGACATCATTTGGTGATGATCATGATTTTCCATTGTAGTTGGTTTAAAATTAGCTTTATTGCTTTCTTCTTTTGAGTACCGTTTGCAAGACCTGCACTTTAATTTCTTTTATATCCTTGTTACGGGTAAACTCTGCCGGGATAGAGGATTTATCAAGAACAAATGAGAACCCGAGCAGGCAGGAGACATCCCCGCCACCACCAATATGCTGTAATTCAGCCCGTCCTGTTACCGGTATTTCCTGCTGAGCGTGGGCAAGCACCCCGGTAAATTCAAACTGCAGCGGTTCATGGTTGCTCGTTTCAATATGATCTACACCAAACTTACCGGTAAGGGTAATTTCTGTGAAGGGCATTGTATTGCCGCCCGGGTTACCTGTAGCCGACTTATTAACCAGGGTATTCATGGTTAAGGCGGCCCTCAGCAAGGCGTTATCATAATCTAACTGTACCTGCAGTTTATTGCTCTGGAATAACGTAGAGGTGGGCCCATAATCGAGGCTGATGGAAACCTTACCCCCCATGGTTTGGAACACTTCTTCCTGTGCCAGGGCCGGGGTACCCAGGGTAAATACCAGCAACATAGAACAGTATAGTCTTTTACCAGACATTACGGGCTTTTAATCGTTGCTTTTTTCTTCAATATATAATGCCGGCTAAATTTATTCTGCAAATACGTAAGGGGCCCCACCAGGTCCGTTTCGCCCTTACCGGTAGATAGCTGCCGGGCATATTTATTTACCAGGGGCAAGGTAAGTTCAACATCCTGCTGCCCGGGGTCAAGGGCCAGCACATCCCGTTTAAATTGTTCCAGGCTCTCCGCCCCGATGATCGTTACGGTATTAAGCCAAATAGCATCGGTGAGCATCACCACCTCAATTTTATGGTCCTCAAACGCCTGCCCGGCAGGCAAGAAATACCGGTAATCTTTGTGCTCGGCCGTAGAAAAAAGGATAGTATCCGTTTTTGCCATAGGGATGGCAAACGTACCATCTTCATTACTCATAGTACCAAGGCCCTGGTTAATATTATACACTACTACCCGCGCCATGGTACCATTCAAAGGGTCTATACAGTTTATATGGCCACTAAGCAGTATTTGCTTCTCTTCATCCTGCGCCACGGAAGCGTGCCCCACCACAAGCCATAGCATGACCAACATAAACTGTATAGACCGCATAATTTTAGTGTTTAACTTTTACTAAGATATTTTTCGTAATTCTCTTTCGATTTAAAATAAAGCACGGCCCCCGTTTCCATGGATTTAACCACAATGTAGGCCTCCACTTTATCCACCTTTTCTTTGGTTAACGGATCGATGCTGTAGCGGTACTGATCAGAGTTCTTCAACTTATCCACACAATTCTCACAGCAACCGTAATAAATTTTATCGCCAACCGGCACGGGAAACTGCTTGCGGCCCATATACACATCATTTACCATGCATACAAGTTCAGCCGGCACCTGGATATCCACATGGGTGCCCTGCGGCAAGGCGGGGTTATCGTGCGGCAGTGGGTTGGCGGCAGGTTGCGTAGCCGTTTGCGTTACTGCGGTGGTTGATTTTTCAGTTTGCTGACAAGCAATACCCATAAAAACCATACTTAAAATAACCATTGTTGTTTTAGCTATACGTTTCATATCTTTACTTTTAATTGGTCCTGTGAAGAGAGCAGTGGCGGTTTGCCTGCACTGTGCCACTTTTATGCTCTCTTCCAGGGTGTTTGTTTAACATCAATTTATTTATAATTACTTGTAGCATTATTTCTACCCAGGGGCCACATGTGGCATACCATCTGTGGCAAGGGGTAAATCATACCAACTTTTCATACTCTTTTTCTCTTAATGATTGGCGGGATACTACCTTAATTACAAGGAACAACCAGGATAAAAGGTGCCGGGCACCTTACTCCTTTATCACTAAAGAAGAAAAGACTCATTATGCAAAAAGATCCTGCTATTTATATGGGGGTGGGAAGGCGCAATGATCATACGATTGTAGTTATTAGAAATACTCAATCTGCCGGCAACTTTACCGGGTGTTTCATATAATAATTGCACCGATTTGATGATGCTGCTGCCGAAAGGCGTAAATACTGCCTGCCCGACCAGCCAACAACCCGTTACGTCATCGGTACAAGAACCTGCAGTCATCGGCATGGTGGAATCACACTTGTCTCCCAAATGAGGGTAAAGAAAGACATCCACCAGTTGGCCATTGCAGTAATGCCTGTCAAGGGTTAACCCACTAACCGACACAAGTAAAATCAACAACAACAATATGGATATCTTCCTTCTCATTTTCTAACCCCAATATACTACTTTAAAAAACAGGTGTTGTTACACAATTTTGTCTATTTATTATAAAATTATTGGTTTCTATGCGCTACAACATCTGTTTCTTCAACATCCTGTTAGTTTATGGTTTCTTTAACAGAACCACATTTCAACATTTTGCTCCCGTAATAAGGGTTGTTGATGGTTTCGCTGTCACTTAACCAGGTGGCTTTTACCATGGGGCAATACTGGTAGTAAACTGTTTCGCCCACACCAAAGGATTTAACAGCCTTATACAGCCCCTCGCTAACACCGGCATAGGCCTCCCGCTGGGCCTCAATATCGTCAGCTACGGATATTTTATCCAAACCATCGGAGATCGTCTTCATGTACTGCATCCAGGCCATGTGGGCATCGCCTTCCAAAGCCGCCATATCCACTTCCGATACCCGGTGGATCATGTTGCCGGCCTGGGTTTTTACTTCGGCCGCATCGCCAGCCACAAAGGCTTTGTTCAGGGCAAGGCTGGCCTGATACACCGCTTGCAGTTGTTGCTGAAATTCTGCACGCACATCATAATGCTTAACCTCGGCCTGATCATGGTTCATGTCCATGTTATGACCGGGGTGTTCCTGGGCCATGGCGCCAAAGGGTAAGCTAAGTACCCCTACTACTAAACTCAAAATTTGCTTTTTCATTTTACTTCTACTTTAAATTTAACTTAATAACTTACTTAATCCTTTCTTTTGTTTCGCCACAGGTAAGCATGGCTTCCCCATAATAAGGGTTTCTGATCCTGGCTTCAAGACTTAACCAGTAAGCCCCTTCCCCATCACGGGCCATCGGGCAAAACTGGTAGTATAAATTGAGGCCGGTTACCTTAAACATCTTAACGGAATTGTATATCCCGTCTGTCAGGTCGGCAAAAGCCAGACGTTGCTTTTCAATAGCTGACGAAGCGATTATCGTCTCAAGTGACCGGTTTATCGGCTTCATCATGTCCATCCACATAACATGGTTATTGCCTTCTAAGAGCTCCATCTTAACATTGCCCATAGCCGATTTTACCGCTTTGGCTTTGCTAACGGCTTCTTTCACATCGGTGGCCACAAAGGCTTCCTTTAATGCAAGGTAGGCGTTCACTACCTCCGCAAGCTGGGCCTTAAACTTTGGGTCTATGGCCATTTGCTCCTGCATGGAAGTTTTTTCCTTCGTTTCTTCCTTTCCTTCACCCTCTTTCATCGTCTCTCCTCCCATATTCATCCCGGCATGACCACCCAGGGCGGGCTTTCCTCCTTCGGGGTTCATCATGCTTTTCTCACCTTTAAGCTGGGCGGCCGCATCAATTTTAAATACTCCGTTAGTGGCCACCAGTTCTCCGTCTTTGAGCCCGTCTAAGACCACATAAGAATCTCCGGCATCGGCCCCCAGGGTAATTTCGGTAAACCTGAACATGTTGTCGTGGTTATTGGTGCGCACATACACGATAGCCTTTTTACCACTCCACAAAACAGCGGATTTAGGTACCAGCAGTTGCTCGCCACCGCCCGGAAGCATGGTTTTTAAAGTACCGGAAGCCAACATCTCCGGTTTTAACAAGTCTTTACGGTTATTCAGTTCAGCACGTACTCCGGCTACCCTGGATTTAGGGTTAATTACGGGATCAATAAAGGTTACGGTGCTTTCAAAGATTTCATTGGGTATTGATTTTATTTTAAATTTTATGATATCACCAAGCTTAATCCAGGGGATGTCACTTTCGTAAGCATCAAACATTACCCATACGTGGCTCAAATCAATAATTTCAAAGAGTGACGTTCCTTCTTTTACATAATCCCCCAATGAAACCATGCGCATGGTTACCGTACCCGTTAACGGTGAGAGAACATCAAAGTAAAACTTAACATCCCCCGATTCGGCAATCTCATCTATTTGCCCTTCTGTCAGGTCCCAGAGTTTTAGCTTATTGCGGGCTGCCCTGTAATAGGCCGGGTTAGTTTCCTGAAATTTCATTGCCTCAAATAATTCCCGCTGGGCCGTAACCAGTTCAGGCGAGTATATTTTGGCCAGAATTTGCCCTTTTCTCACCTTTTGCCCGGTAAAATTGACATATAATTTTTCAATCCTGCCCGGAAACCTGGAGGTCAGCTCTGCTATCCTGCGTTCATCCGGCATTACCTTACCGGGCAGATACACCTCTTTATAGGGCGCTTTTCTTTCCACAGCAACCGTAGAAACTTCGGCTATTTTCATGGCCACCTCAGAAAGCTTTACGGTATAATCACCTTCCGCATCCCCCTCATCGCCCGATTCCATGGGGATGAGTTCCATGCCACAGATCGGGCAATTGCCCGGGGCCTCCATTTGAATCTGCGGATGCATGGCACAGGTCCATAGAGTGCCCGGTTCATGCTCATGTTCTGCTGCCGTTACCTCTGCTGCGGCTGTGCTTGCTTCTTTGCCGCCACCAAAGATCAGGCTACCGGCAACAATGCCGACAATAAAGATTATGGCAAAGGATAGCCAGATATGACCGGCTACCCATTCTTTAATCATGTTTAACATATTTTTCATAGTTCTTTTCGTTAATACGTTATAGTCAAATATTTTTTATGTTGATTATTGTTTTCCTGTCAGATAAGTAATGTACGCAACTGCGGTATTTTGGTCTGCCCTTGCCCTTTCCAGTTCCAGTTCATAATTAAGTAACTGCCGGTCCATGCGCAGTACCTCTTCGAAATCTTTACCGGCCGAGGTAAACTCGGCTAACAGGATGTCGAGGGATTGGTCAGCCAGCTCAATCAGGTACTCATAAAGGGCCACCCTGCGCTGGGCATCAAGGTAATCCCGCCAGCCTTTTTCCATCTCGGTAACCAATTCGTTTAACCTGTCTTGTTTTTGCTGGTTAACGGCCGTTTTTAAATACTCCTGCTCGTTAATCATGGCCGTATATTTTTTTCGATAAAGGGGGATACTGATGCCCACCTGGGGAAAGATAAGCTGGTCTTTGCCATTGCCAGAAAAGTCGGCAATATCGGTCCTTTTGGCTACGTTAGTGTAGGCCACACCTATATTAAAAGAGGGCAAGCCCTTTTTCCTGGCCACTTCAATCTCACTGGTAAGGGCGCCAATTTTAAATTCCAACTCCTTCAAACCCGGGTTTCGCTCTTTTATAGAATCGAGCAAGACGCTTTTGCCATGGTTGAAAGCAATTGTTGAAAGTGTATCGGGTATCTCAATTTCCTGACCAAAGTCAAAGTTGAGTAGTTCGATAAATTCAGCATAAATAGGTTGCCTCGTATCGACAAAATATTTGAGCTGGTTATCCAGTTCGGCCAGGTCCATTTCTACCCTTAGCAGGTCAACGGCACTACCGGTGCCGGCCTCGAGCCTTACGTTGGCCAGCCCCCTGAAAGATTCCAATAAGTCAATATTCTCTCCGGTAATGCGAATGGCTGCTTCCAGCACATATAACCGGTAATAGGTTGACCGCACCTTGAAAAACAGCCGGTTTCGTTCATTATTCAGGAGCTCAAACCTGCTTTTGGCATATTGTGCTGCGGCATTTTCCTGGGCCGACAACTGGCCAAACCAGGGGAAGGCCTGGTTAATGGCCACACCTGCCCGGGTGGCACCCACCCGGGTTTCAACCGGGCTGGTAAAAATACTGAACAATACCGTAGGGTCGGGCAAAGCCCTGGCCTGGGGCATACGCTCCAGGGCCGCCATGTACTCGTTAAACAAAGATTTCAGGTAAGGGTTGTTCTCGGCTGAAATCTGCAGGTACCGGTCCAGCGGGCTGCCCGTGGCCGAGGTATCGGCCGGGGCTGCCAGTTGCTGGCCAGATGCCCCCATAGTGCTAACCGCATAAAGCAGTATAATTATGCTATATATTTTACTATTTTTCATCTTACTAATTATTCGTTTTATGCTGATTTTAGTTTCTTGGTCACCACACGTTCCTGCCACATAGAATACAGTACGGGCACTACAAACATGGTCATCACCTGAATGAGCATACCGCCAAACGAGGGGATGGCCATAGGCACCATAATATCTGAGCCTTTACCGGTAGAAGAAAGTACCGGTATCAGGGCAATTACCGCCACGGCAGCCGTCATCATAGCCGGCCGCACCCGGTTTTCCCCGGCATGCAAAATAGCCCTGCGAACCCCTTCCACATCATGTGGTTTTTCTTTCTCAAAAGTCTGCTTAATATAGGTTCCCATAATTACCCCGTCATCGGTAGCTATACCAAACAAGGCAATAAACCCTACCCATACGGCCACACTCAGGTTAATGGTGTGCATCTGAAACAGGTCACGAAGCCCTACACCAGCAACGGAGAAGTTCATAAACCAGTCTTGCCCGTAAAGCCAGATCATAATAAAGCCCCCGGCAAAGGCAACAAAGATTCCTGAGAAAACCATGAGGGTGGGCTGCACTTTACCAAATTGGAAATACAAAATCATAAAAATGGCAATCAGCGATATCGGCACCACAATAGCGAGGCGCTTTGTTGCCCTGATCTGGTTCTCATAATTACCGGTAAACCGGAACGTAACGTTGGGCGGCAGCATAAATTCACCACTGGCCATTTTTTCGTCAATCAGGCGTTGGGCATCCTCTACCACATCAACTTCGGCATAACCTTGCTTCTTATCGAAGATGACATAGCCATTTAAAAAGGTATCTTCACTCTTAATCACTTGCGGGCCCCTGCGGTAGGTAACCTCGGCCAATTCCCCCAGGGGGATCTGTGCCCCTGTGGGAGTGGGTATCAACACCTTCTTAACATCCTCGGGGTTATCCCTGAATTCACGGGCGTAACGAACCCTGATCGGGAACCGTTCACGTCCTTCAATGGTAGTAGATAACTGGATACCCCCGATGGCCACCTCGATGTAGTTTTGAATATCTTTCATGGTTAACCCGTAGCGGGCAATTTCATCGCGGTCAACATCAAACTCAAGATAGGGCTTACCTACTATCCGGTCGGCAAAAACCGAAGACCTTTCAATGCTGGGCACCTCCTGTAATATTTTTTCCAGGTCCAGCCCCACTTTCTCAATAGTAGCCAGGTCAGGCCCGAAAACTTTGATACCAATCGGGGCCCGCATACCGGTGGAGAGCATGATGTTCCTGGTTTCTATCGGCTGCAGCTTTGGGGCCGAGGTTGCCCCGGGGATTTTAGCCACTTTGATAATTTCCTGCCAGATATCTTCCGGGGATTTTATATGCTTTCGCCATTGGCGGAAATATTTGCCTTTCTTTTTGTCCTCGATGAGATGCTCTCGTTCTATCAGGCGGAACGCATCTTTGTCCGGGTCATATACTGAACCATCTTTTAATATAAAGGCATTATCTTTATTCACTTTAAAGCGGAGACGGTGGCCATTCTCATCAACCATATACTCTTCCTTGTAAAGAATGGTATTTTCAAACATGGATATGGGTGCCGGGTCAAGGGCGGAATTTACCCGTCCCCATTTTCCTACCACCGATTCCACCTCGGGAATGGCATCTACATAGGAGTCCAGTTTACGGATGACATCAATGTTTTCCTCAATACCTGAGTGCGACATGGTGGTGGGCATCAGCAGGAAAGAGCCTTCATTTAAGGCGGGCATAAATTCTTTGCCTACACCCGGAAACTTCTTGTTCATATATTGCCAGGTATCCGTTTGCCGTATATCCCAGTTAACCACACTGGCCCCACCGGCCACAAAGCCAAACATCTTATCAAACCCCTGCCAGGTAGTTATGCCAAACATTAATACCATGAACGGGATAGACAGGAAGGTCCATTTATGGCGCAAACACCAGCGCAGCATAACCGGATAAAAATGAACAATCGTCATCAGGAAGCCCAGGATCAGGGATATCACGGTCAGGCCAAACATATAGTTGATGAACAAACTGTTTTGTGCCCCCAGTGGCATCCAGGCCCGGGTGAGGAAATAGACCATGGTCATCAGGATAATGGCCGTATTTATACGGTTTGTCCATACATGGTACTTTTCCGGCACTTTCGATTCAAAGAAGTTGTTGATACCAAACAATATTAAGGCTATAGAAGGCAGAACACTGGAGTACATGATGAGGAATGTTACCCCGAGGCCGGCAATAACAATAGCCCATATCCTTTTGCTCCTTTCTTTGTCAAAGCGAATAGAGAACACCGTGTGAGCCAGGGCCGGGATCAGGATTAACCCTAACACCAAAGCCCCTAACAAAGCAAATGTTTTGGTAAATGCCAATGGCTTAAAGAGCTTACCTTCCTGGGCCTGCATGGCAAATACCGGCAGGAAGCTGACAATTGTGGTGGACAGGGCCGTCATAATGGCGGAGCCTACCTCAACGGAAGCCTCATAAATAATAGCCAACAGTTTCGTGCCGCTGGCCCCTTCATTTTCCGGCATTTCGAGGTGCCGGACGATGTTCTCGGTAAACACAATCCCCACATCCACCATTACGCCAATAGCAATGGCTATACCCGAAAGGGCCACGACATTGGCATCTACACCAAAATATTTCATGGTGATAAAGGTCATCAGTACGGCTACCGGTAAAATACTGGAGATAATGATTGAGGCCCGGATGTTCATTACCAGTACTATTACTACGATAATACTGATAAGAATTTCATGCTCCAGGGCTTCTTCGAGGGTTCCCAGGGTTTCTTTAATTAGTCCCGAACGGTCATAAAAGGGCACAATGGTAACTTTGGATACGGTACCGTCAGGAAGGATTTTGGAAGGTAATCCGGGAGAGATTTCCTCAATTTTTGCTTTTACGTTCTGAATCACCTCTAAGGGGTTAGCCCCAAAACGTGATACCACTACAGCCCCGGTAGCTTCAGCCCCGCCTTTATCGAGGCCTCCCCTGCGGGTGGCCGGGCCAAAATTAACAACGGCCACATCCTTGATACGGATTGGGGTATTGCCATGTACGGCTACTACTGCTTTCTCCAGGTCTTCAAGGCTTTTCACATAGCCTAAGCCCCTTACCAGGTACTCGGCATTATTTACCTCCATGGTGCGGGCGCCAACATCAAGGTTGCTTTTACGCACAGCGTTCATTATCTGGGCTACCGTAACGTTATATTCCCGCATGGCATCAGGGTCAATATCTACCTGATACTCTTTAACAAAACCACCGATGGCCGCAACTTCCGATACCCCTTTGGCCGAGGTGAGGGCATAGCCGATATAAAAATCCTGTAAAGTCCTTAACTCCTGCGGGTCCCAGCCGCCTGTTGGTTCACCCGTTTCAGGGTTCCTGCCTTCGAGGGTGTACCAATAAATCTGTCCCAGGGCGGTAGCATCGGGGCCTAAAGCCGGTTGCACTTCCGCTGGCAGGGTGCCGGCAGGCAAGGAGTTGAGTTTTTCAAGAATCCTGGTCCTGGCCCAATAAAATTCAACGTCATCCTCAAAAATGATGTAGATAGTGGATAAACCAAAAATAGAATTGCTGCGAATGGTTTTTATCCCGGGTACGCCCAATAAAGCCGTAGATAACGGGTAGCTGATTTGATCTTCAATATCCTGCGGTGAACGGCCCATCCAGGTGGTAAAGACGATTTGCTGGTTTTCCCCGATATCCGGGATAGCATCTACCGGTACCGGGTCACGCGGGAACCAGTCCATTTTCCAGTTGAATGGCGCCACTGAAATTCCCCACCCAATAAAGATCAAGGTAATCATACCTGTAATCAGTTTGTTTTCGAGGAAGAATTTGATAAAGTTATTTAACATAATTTTGTTGATTTTTAATATTGTACACTAAATAATAGCTGTTTATTCGGGTAATAACTTGTCATCGAAACCTGCTAAAGGTGATGCGCTCCTTCATATTCTCTTGAGAATTGCCTCACGAATGCCGGGCAACCGACAAATAAGGTTATCTGTTACTATTAGTGCTGGTGGTCATGACCATCATTACCGGCATCTGCAAGCACCAGGGCCATACCACATTCAGAACATTTGTCCCCTTCCTTACCGGTAATTTCCGGGTGCATGGGGCAACTGGCCATGGCCTGCCTGTCAGCTTTACCATCAGTGGCCGCAAGCGCCATACCACATTCAGGGCATTTGTCGCCCTCCTTACCGGTAACTTCCGGGTGCATAGGGCAGGCAAAGGTAGCGGCCATAGTCTCACGCTTGGCTTCATGGTCATGATCGGGGTTTTCCATATCATGTTGGGCCGCTGAACCGGCCTCGTTTTGGCTGCCGGAGCCACAACTGGTGAACAAAGTACTGCCGGCAATAAAGGCTATTATGGTGCCGAAGGTTAATACTAAAGTTTTCATATATTATCTTTTAAGCTATAAATTTATGATTTTTTTGTTCCACTACTAATTAACCCGGTCAATTAACTAATGGTCGGCAGGTGCCTAAATCATAAAATCAGCCTAAAGAAGATAAGCCTGAACCCTGGTATAGATGTTAGGTTCAGAAGGGGGCGGAGAGATATCCGCATAATAGTTAGAAGTGAAAGTTGCTTCAGGCAATGAAAAAGTTACGTTGGCATGAAATACCTTAACCCATTCCACAGCGGGGGCAAGATTAAAGCTAACCGTGGCTATAACCAACGGGCTGTCAACATTATACAAATCATGCTGGTCTTCACAAGAATGATGGCCCATGGGCATATCCGCACCACAATGGTCTCCCTCCCCGTGGGGAAGAATAGACGTTGCTATCAGGGTTGAATCACAATAATGCTTGTGCACGGTGATGCCAATGGTTGATACCAACAAAAGACTGACAAGCGATATGGACAATACCTTTTTCATCTAAGCTCCGGCAAATATAACGCTTTATTTTAATACAGGGTTTTATAAAATTTATAGAAAGACTTATAAAATGTTATGATGTAAAAAAATGGCCCCGGGAAATTGCCCGGGGCCAAAGAAAAAAAGGGCGGATAATTTAGTTTCCCGGATGGTAGTTTTCATGCGCACGCATCAGGGAGTCCATTAACTCGAGGTTTTCAGAAGTGCAGAAGCTGGCATTAAAACCATTGCCCGTATGACCACCACTATTCATGTGGCCATTGCTGCCATTCATCCAGCCGCTGCCCATCATCCAGCTATCCCCGTCATGGTCATCGCCACTGTTCATGTGGCTGTACATCTCGTGGTTGGCGGCAAACATGGAATCATACCGATGATACATGCCATCATAGTAAAAACTGCTTTCATCATGGGTAATCCCCGTTGTTTCAATGTAGGTGGCAAGTGAATCATTATAGGTGGCAGCCGCATAATAGGCGGTTTCCATGGCCTGCAATGCCGCTACATCTTCGGCTGACATCACGTCCTCCAGGTTGTTGTTGCAGGCATAAAATAACAAGGTTGCACTCATCAGAAGAAATATTTTTAACGTCTTCATAACTGTAATTATTAATAGATTAGAAATTATATACTAAAGTGAAAACAGGGGGCAGGACTCTGTTCTATCCCCTATCCGGCTATAACAGCCCGGTTATAAGCAGGTTTCATAGGAGCAGCGACTGGACCCTGACAAATATCCTGGCTTCTGCCCGGGGTGGAGAGCCGGCCACGAAAGGGGCCGCTACAGGGGCTTGTGGTATAGCTTTAATACACTCAGTATAATTACACGTAAGCAAGGCCGGGGCTATGCCCTGTACCCATACTATCACGGATGGGTTATTAAACATATCCGTTACCGAGAAGAGGGTAGTCTGGTCATCACAACAGTTGTTTTCCATGGGCATATCGGTACATGGGTCGGTGATGGGCAAACCAATGGTGGTGGTGTAATAACTCCCCCCACAATAGTGGTTGTTTACCGGAATACCAACCGTAGCTATCAACAAACCCGCCATAAAAACCAGGGCCATAATTTGTTGTTTAACCTGTCTCATTCCCTTCTTGCGCATAAAAAAACTGTACCCCGCAAAGGAGTACAGTTTTACTGTTTTTTACCGTGATTACCATCACGTTAGCACATGATTTTCGTCATGTTCCGGCTATTAATTTGCCGATTGCAGAAACTCCACTATTTTCCTTGTTTCCTCGGCAGTAAGATTTGCCCTGATGCGCATATGCAAACCAATAGTTTCCCAGTCGGTATCGTTATAAGCTGCCGGTGACGGTGTGTTATGGCACCTGACACAGTTTTCCCCCCATAACTGGGCACCGGATTTCATTGCCACCTTAGTGGATACACAAGATGCCGCCAGGAACAGGCCAACGGCCAACGGTAGCGCAAATACAAGTATTGTTTTCAAGTTTTTCATTTCAGTCATGTTAAATATTAAAAGCCCATTGCCCAATGCACAAACAAACCATTTGTAGTTACTGTTTCCCCGGCCGGAACACCATGGCCACCCTGTTGCACCGTGCTTTGATAATTTACCTTAAACACGGTACGCCAGCTTAACCAATAGTTAATCCCAAAAGACCACTGTGTGGATTGCTGTTCCCACTCGGCTCCTTCCGGGGCCTGAAAGTTTGAATAGCGCCCTACCAACTCAAAGTTCTTCACTATGTCATTGCCTGCCATGGTGGGCCGGTAACTCAACTGGGCAAAGGAGGCATTACTGCTATTGTTAAAAGTATAGGGCGTAAAAGAACCATCGAGTTCCTCCTCAAAGTAGGTGGCCTGGTCAACATTATTAATATTGTATTGCGCCTTAATATCAAGGATTCCCCGCACCGCACTTAGCTGCCGTACATAAGAAAGGTCAAAGGCATACAGCAGCGCCCCAACATTACTATAAAGCGAATCGTTTCTATCGCCCACAGTACCGCCATAAACAGATGCCCCCAGTTCCAGAGAGGAATTGGAGAAGGGCAGCAGGCCAAGCCGGCCCCCGAAAGCTTTGTTGTTGTTATTGTCTATAAGGTTCTCAAACATAAGTTGTCCTGCTTCTTCCGGCTCATCAACACCGGTGTTCAGGCGAGGGCCATTGACCGCATAGACATAATACAGCAATTTGGCGCTACCCACAGGAATTGCCCCCCTTACTTCTACCCCCGTACCGGCTGCCGGGGCGATGCCCCCATGGCCAAAGCCTAACGGGGCATTGGATAACCTGTTGATCCAGGCAGGGTGTAAACGCTCAGTAAAAGTACCAAAAGGCAACATAAATTTACCCATACGCAGGATTATGTAATCATTAACAATATAGGATACATCTGCATACTCAAAACTAACTTCCACCTCATTTCTGCTATTATAGAAAAACCCTAATTCAGCCTCAAACAATAGCCTGTCGGAAGGTTTAAAGATAAATATCGGCACAAATGAACTGCCCAAAAAGGTTGACCGTGCATCCCCGTCAACAGCCTGGTACTCAAAACCGGCATGGGCATAACCGCGGATCATGAACTGGGTGCTACTGGGCTTGTAACCCTGGGTGGTTTCCTCCTGGGCCCATGCCACAGTATAACAAGACAGTAACGCAAGTACTACTATAATTCTTACTTTCATGGTTATATGGGTTTGTTATTTCTTCAAAGTCCTGATATAGTTTACCAATTGCCACCGCTCTTCTTCTTTCAGAATATCGCGGTAGGCAGCCATGGGAGGGCGGCCTTCGGTCATCTTCCAGAAAATAGCACCATCGGATTGCGCCTGCACTTTATCCGAAGTGAAATTGGCCGGTTTG
>Ga0256839_1002159_pt1 | contig 22455 bp, 21 predicted proteins | sample 354166metaG_FD_185968 | JGI IMG/M metagenome (GOLD analysis project Ga0256839, IMG submission 185968) | Hydrothermal vent microbial communities from Mid Atlantic Ridge, Atlantic Ocean - 354-166 | ecosystem: Environmental > Aquatic > Marine > Hydrothermal vents | place: Atlantic Ocean: Mid... | reverse complement strand
CTACGAGCGGCCCCACCAGCTCTCGGAGGGTGTGCTGGAGGTCTGGATCAACGGCGTGCGGGTGCTCCGCAACGGAGACCACACCGGCGCCACCCCGGGCAAGGTGGTGACCCGCTAGCTCGCTGGAAAGGGGCGGCAACCGTACCGAATCCCCCAACAATCCCCAACAAATTGTCGCACCTGACCATCCGGACCCTGAAAGGAGCCGGGAAGATGTCCGCTACGACCCCGTCGCCCCGCCGCTGCTTCCTCTTCATGCCCGGCGACAGCCCTCGCAAGCTGGAGAAGGCCACCACCCTGGACGTGGACGCCGTGATCGCGGACCTGGAGGACGGCGTCGCGCAGGAGCGCAAGCAGGTGGCCCGGGAGACCGTGGTCCAGGCCTTTCAGAGCCTGGACTTCGGCTACCGGGAGCGGTGGATCCGCCTCAACCCCGCGGACAGCCCCCTCTTCCTGGACGACCTGGTGGCCACCTTCGCGGCCCGCCCCCAGGGCTACGTGTTGCCCAAAGTGGAGTCCCCCCGGCAGGTGCTCCGGCTGAGCCACATGCTCCAGGTGTTGGAGCACGCCCGCGGATGGCCCGCGGGCCACATCCAGATCCTGGCCCTGCTGGAGACGGGCCAGGGAATCCTCCGGGCTCCGGAGATCGCCAAGGCCGACCCCCGGCTGGTGGGCCTGATGTTCGGCGCGGAGGACCTGGCCGGGGATCTGGGGGCCCGACGCACCCGGGAAGGCTGGGAGATCTTCCACGCCCGCAGCCACGTGGCCCTGGTCGCCCGGGCCCACGAACTGCTGGCCATCGACACGGTCTTCGTGGACCTGGAGGACCTGGAGGGCCTGGCCGCGGAGGCCCAAAGGGCCCGGAACCTGGGCTACACCGGGAAGATGGCCATCCACCCCCGTCAGGTCCCGGTGATCCAGGCGACCTTCTCCCCCACCGAGGAGGAGATCCAGGCGGCCCGTCGGCTGGTGGAGGCGTTTCAGGCCCACCAGAACGCGGGCACAGGCGCCTTCGTCCTGGACGGCCGGATGGTGGACATGCCCATGGTGCGGGCAGCCCAGAAGCTCCTGGCCCTGGCCGAACAGATTGCGGGCCGTTCCACCCCCTGAGCCCCCGCTCCCCGCAAAGGGGCTGTTGGGGGCCGCGGGCTCCTGCACGACGACTGGGCCACGTTTCCCCCACGCGGCCCGTCCCCATCGGGCCATTTCCGTGGCGCCCGCCCGATGGCTAGACGAAACGAAATGGCCGTGGATTTCGTGCCTCTTCGCGGGCTATGCTAAGATAATCGGCACGCCGTACAGCGGCGGATCCCCCGGTCGTCTGGCCGCGTTCGCCCCCTGGAGCCCGGTGGGCTCTCCATCCAGTCGGCACGCTCGGCTGGGTGGGGCGCGGCCCCAGGTCACCGCCGAGGCCGGATTCCTTGTGGAGGAAACAGAGCATGCAACGAATGGACTATCAGCCGCGCAACTCGTTTGGGACGAACCTGGCTCGGGCCCTGGAGAGCTCTGCGGCCGGTATTCTCAGCACCGTGGTCGTATTGGTCCTGCTGGTGTTGGCCCTCCTGCTCCCCCCGGTCAACCTCCTGGAGCGGATCCAGGGGCTGACCTATGCCCGCATCGACACCGGAGGGGCAACCCTGCAGGACCCCGACGGCACCCAGGTGATCTTTCCGCCTGAGGCCATCCGCGAGCCCTTCCGGGCCGCGTTGACCAGCATCCCCCGGCTGGAGTTCTTCGCCAAGGGCAGTGTGGAACGACGGTGGGAGGAGGCCGCGGCCGCCCTGCCCGATACCCTGATCCCCAAGAGCCCCGTCTACGTGCTGGACCTTCGAGGCCAGGCCCCGGCCGAGGTCATCCTACGCGTGCCCATCCCCAACGACAGCCAGCCCTACGCCATCCTGGACCTCTACAGCTGGAACGGCAGCCGCTGGGAGTACCTGCCCAGCACCGTCCTGGCCCAGGAGGACCGGGTGGAATCCCGGCTGATCGGCCGGGTTCCCGACAACTTCGTGCTGATGCACACGGGCCAGGGAGCTCCCCAGGTCCGCCTGAACCTGGGGATAGGCACCCAGATCCCGGCCGGCGCGGAGTCCGCGGTGACCGCCATCGCGGTGGGGGGGCTCTACCTCCGCGGGGACGGCGCCCTGGAGGGCCAACCCCCCGCGGTGCCCCCGGGCAGCTACGGCGTCATGCCCGTGCTGCGGAACTTCGGCCCCGACGGCGTGGTGCGCACGGACCTGATCAACAACATGCTCATCGACCCGGGCCTGATGGACAACCAGATCCGGGCGGTGACCGAGCTGTTGGTGAACAACAACTTCCCCGGCGTGGTCATCGACTATCGAGGGGTGGACGCGATCCCCAGCGCCCGGGCCGACTTCGTCCGCTTCATCGGGCTCCTGGCGGAACAGCTCCACGCGCCCGAGGTGAACAAGACCTTGGCCGTCCGGGTGGAGGCGCCCCGTCCCATCTCCGCGGAGCAATGGGACACCCTCGGCTACGACTGGCAGGGGCTGGGGCAGGTGGCGGACCTGGTCATCGTGCCCGCGCCTGTGGACCCTCGAGCCTACCAGGAGGGCGGTGAGTTCGACGCGCTGCTCACCTTCGCCACGGACAACATCGACCGTCGCAAGCTCCAGATCGAACTGCCCGGTCTCTCGGTGGAGCGGAGCGGCGCCTACCTGCTCCTGAAGGGATACCAGGAGGCCCTGGCCCCCCTCATCGCCCAGATCCAGGCCCAGGAGGAGGTGGCCGTCCCCGGGGAACCCCTGGAGCTCTCCCTGGAGAACCCCCGCCTGCTCGATCGGGTCACCCTCGACCCGGCCATCGGCATGTACACCTACAGCTACATCGACGATCAGGGCTTCGAGCGGGTGGTCTACATCGAGAACGCGGACAGCTTCGCGCACAAGCTGCGGCTGTTGGAGCGCTTCAACATCGCGGACGTGAGCGTCCGGGATGCGGAGAAGGGCGATATCGATCCTCGGCTGTGGGAGGTGGCCCGACAATGGCAGCAGGGCAGCCTGGCCCAGGGCGACACGGGCGCTTCCCTGGCCGTGGCCTACACCGTGTACGGCCCCGATGGCGCGGTGTTGGCCCAGGAGATGCGCCCCCTGGAGGCCCCGAACTTCGCGTTCGTGCCCCCTGCAGGCCAGGGCAACATCCAGGTGGAGGTCCGCCTGGCCGAGGACAACCGGCCGGTCTCCGATCCCCAGGCCCTGACCCTGCCCCTGGCCACGCCCACTCCGGTGGCCACCCCCACCCCGGTGCCCACCCCCACGCCGGCCTTCCCCTCCCTGCGCAGCGACCAGGTGGTGAACGTCCGGGAAGGCCCCAGCACCCAGTACAACCGCCTGGGCCAGATCGAGCCCGGCGTCACCTATCGGGTGACGGGCAAGAACCAGGACGGAGACTGGTGGCAGATCGACTTCAACGGCCAGCAGGGCTGGGTCTACGGCCCCCTGGTGGAGGCCGGTGGCAACCTGGCCACCGTGGCCGTCATCACCGACCTGCCGCCCCCGCCTGAACGGCAGGTGGTCGCGGGCGGGGCTCCCCCTCCGGCCGGGGGCGGGGAGTTCGGCTACGGCTTCCAGATCCAGCCCTGGGGCGGGGCCGACATCGGCTTCGCCATCAACGCCACCAAGCAGGCCGGCTTCAACTGGCTCAAGTTCCAGGTCCCCTGGAAGGATATCGAGGGCGGGGGCAAGGGCCAGTACGGCTGGGGCGGCCTGGATGCCGTGGTGGACCAGATCGACGCGTCGGGCATCAAGATCCTCCTCTCCATCGTGAAGGCGCCCAAGTGGGCTCGCCCCCCCAACACCGACCTCAGCGTGGAAGGCCCCCCGGCCAACAACCAGGACTTCGCGGACTTCCTGGGCGCGGTAGCGGCCCGCTACCGGGGCAAGATCGAGGCCATCGAGGTGTGGAACGAGCAGAACCTGTGGTACGAGTGGGGCGGTGAACCGCTGGACCCGGGTCGATACGTGGACATGCTCTGCCGGTCCTACGCGGCCATCAAGGCCGCCGCGCCCGAGATCTACGTGATCTCCGGGGCCCTCACCCCCACCGGGGTCAACGACGGCCAGACCGCCATCGACGACTTCATCTACCTCCAGCGGATGTACGACGCGGGGGCCAAGGACTGCTTCGACGGCCTGGGCGCCCATCCCAGCGGCTACAACAACCCGCCGGACGTCCGCTTCGGCTACCAGAACCCCGCGGAACCCAGCTTCAAGAACCATCCCTCCTTCTTCTTCCAGGACACCATGCTGCGCTACCGGGATGTCATGGTGAAGTACGGGGACGTGAACAAGCGCATCTGGCCCACGGAGTTCGGATGGGCCAGCGACCCGAACCCGGTGCCCGGCTACGAATACGCCCGAGATGTGACCCTGGAGGAACAGGCCCAGTACCTGGTCAAGGCCTTCCAGATGATGAAGGCCTGGGGATGGGTGGGCCCGGCCTTCGCCTGGAACCTGAACTTCGGCATCACCAACCCCGGCACCGAGCTGGCCCAGTTCGCCATCTGGGGCCGGCCGGCCTACGACGCGCTGCGGGACATGCCCAAGTGACACGGACAAGGCCCACCGCACGATCCGCGCCCCGGGGAAGCCCCCGGGCCCCATGCAAAGGGCCATGAAATGCAAGAGAGGCGACCGTCAGACGGTCGCCTCTCTCTGTGGTCGCTCCTCCGATCCCCGAGGAGACAGGACACTCACCTCCGCGGAAGGATCGAAGACGAAGGCATCTCACGGGGCCTCGCTGCTGCCAGCGATGACGAAGTAGATCACCTGACCCTCCACCTCGTCCTCGGCCACCTGGACCGTGACCCGATCGACCACGGCCAGGTTGTAGCCCAGGCTGTCCTCCACCTGGACGGTGTACTCACCGGGCTCCAAGGCCTCGAAGAGGATGCCCTGATCCGTGGTCAGCTCGCTGATGACCTCCCCGTTCGCGGCGATCAAGGCCACGCTGATACCGATCAGGTTGGCCTCGTCCATGTCCCGCAGGCCATCGCCGTTGGCATCCACGAAGGTATACACCTGGATCGCATGGGGCGGAACATCGGGGCTGGCCACCACCACAGGAATGGGAAGGGCCGCCCCCATCTCCGCCGGGGCCTCCTCGGTCACCTCTCCGGTCGGTGCCTCCTCCGCCGGCATGGCCGCCTCCCCGGGGACCTCCTCCGCCGGGACCTCGGCTTCCGCCTCCGCCGCAGCCGCCTCGGACGCAGCCGGGGCCTCCTCGGTCACCTCCCCGGTCGGTGCCTCCTCCGTCGGCATGGCCGCCTCCCCAGGGACCTCCTCCGCCGGGACCTCGGCTTCCGCCTCCGCCGCAGCCGCCTCGGACGCAGCCGGGGCCTCCTCGGTCACCTCCCCGGTCGGTGCCTCCTCCGTCGGCATGGCCGCCTCCCCGGGGACCTCCTCCGCCGGGACCTCAGCTTCCGCCTCTGCCGCAGCCGCCTCGGACGCAGCCGGGGCCTCCTCGGTCACCTCCCCGGTCGGTGCCTCCTCCGCCGGCATGGCCGCCTCCCCAGGGACTTCCTCGGTCTCCTCGGCTGGCGCCACCGGCTTCTCCGACGGAATGGCGGGGATACTCTCCGGAGCTGGGACCACGCCGATCTCGCTCAGAGCCTCGGCCAGCTTCAGGGTGAAGGTGTCGAAGTTGCGGCGGGTCTGGTCCAGGGTGGCCACGGCCTGGTCGAGCTCGGCCAACTGGATACCCTGCTCGTCCAAGATCGTCTGGACGCTTTCCAGGTTGCCCTGGAGTGCTCCCAGGTTTCCGGCCAGCTCCTCCACCTGGCCCTGGACCGGCCCCAGGACCTCCACCTGCTCGGCCAGCACCTGGACATTCTGATCCAGGGTGCCCACGTTCTCGTCCAGTCGGGCCACGCTGGCCTCCAGGGCCTCCAACCGGGAGGAATCCACGAAACGCAGGGTGCCTCCGTTGATGATGGCCAGGACGAGCAGGGTCAGCAGGGTACCGATGATGGCCCCGCCGATGGCCGCGCCGTAGGCCGCTAGGGACTCGTCCGTGTCCCGGGCCGTATAGGCCAACTGGGGAGGGGCCTCGGTCCGTGCGGCGCGGTCAGCGCCCAAGGAGGCTCCTCCTTCGCCCTTCAGATGTTCCTGTTGCACACTCATGGCACTCCTTTCTCTGAGAGCGGACATCGCACCTCTTTCAATTGTTAAGGTGTCGGCATCGTGCGCGGCCCTCTTTCAGGAGCCTCCTACACCATAGCGACATGGCCCTGGAGGTTCGGCCCGGCAGAGGGCTCCGGCCGCGCGGAGACCATCGCCCATCATAGTGGCCCGGGCCCGGCTGTGTCAAGTTCGATCCCCCTACAGTTCGGCTACGGGTTCCAGACCTGATGGCCGAAACTGGTATAATGGAGCCCATGGTCCAGACCACCATGCGCCCCGGCACAGGCGCGGAGTTCACCCTGGAACAGGTGGCGTACCTGCTCTCTCACCGGGGGCAAGAGGGCCTCCGTCGCCTGGCCCACGCGGACCTCTCCGAGGCCAACCGGCTACACCTGGTGGAACGGCTGCGGAACGTCCACGGCCTCCAGGAGGCAGACGCCCTCATCCGCCAGGCCCTTCTGCGTCGGCGGGCCCGGGCCAAGTTCCCCCATGCCGAGATCATGTACTTCACCGCCCAGGGGCTGGAGCAGGCCACGACCTGGACGATTGCCCGACGACGGGCCGCGTGGCTCCATGCCTCCCTGCCCCCTGGACCTGTGCTGGACCTGGGGTGTGGCATTGGCGGCGATCTGTTGGCCCTGGCACACCACCGACCGGTGATCGCGTACGAGATGGATCCGGTCCGTCTGCGCTTTGCCCAGGCCAATGTCCAGGCCCTGGGATTGGGCCCTGCAGTCCAGTTCCGCCAGGGCGACTGGCGCCAGGACCTGGCCGCGGGGAAACTGGGCCCCGCGGCCGGGGCCTTCGTGGACCCGTCGCGACGGCGGCACGGACGACGGCTCCACGGCCTGGCGCGCCTGGATCCGCCCCTGGCCGCCCTCCTGGCCCTCCGTACACGGGTTCGAGCCCTGGCCGTGAAAGCCGCCCCTGGCGTCCAGGGCTGGGAACTGCCGCCACAGGCCGGTGTGACCTACATCAGCCATCGGGGAGTGTGCAAGGAGGCCCTGCTGGCCTTCCCTCCTCTGGACCGCCCCGGAACCCGACGGGCCTGGGTCCATGCCGGCCAGGACTGGTACGTGTTGGAGACTCCGGAGGGCCCGTCCCCGCCGGTGGGCCCCCTGGAGCCGGGCATGGTCCTCCACGAGCCGGACCCTGCCATCATCCGGGCTGGGGCCTTTGTCCCCCTATGTCGCCTGCTGGAGGCCCACCTGCTGGACCCGGAGCTGGCCTACCTGGCCGGCCCCCGCCCGGCCCAGGGAACCCCGGCAGGGCCCTTTGTGCGTTCCTTTCAGGTCGAGGAGGTCCATCCCTTCCAGCTCAAGGCCCTGAATCGACGGCTGCAGGCCCTGGGCATCGGTCGGGTGGAGCTGAAGAAGCGGGGCGCGCCCTTCGCGCCCGAGAGCCTGCGTCGCCGCCTGCATCTGGTCCCCGGAGGCCGATCCGCGGTGATCTTCTTCACCCGGCTGGGCTGTCGCCCCACCATGATCCTGGCCCGACGTCTCTGAGGAGGGCTGTGCCATGACGTCCACGGACCGTATCCCGACCTTGACCGAGCTGGTGGCTCTGGCCACACGCACCGGCCAGGCCCTGTGTCGGGCCCGGCTGGTGGTTGCCACCGGGGAGAGCTGCACCGGCGGCCTGGTGGGCCACCTGATCACCGAGGTGCCGGGCAGCTCCGACTGGTTCGCGGGGGCCGCAGTCACCTACAGCTACGCGGCCAAGGAACAGGTCCTGGGGGTGGATCCCCAGGACCTGGCCCGATACGGCGCAGTCAGCCCCCAGGTGGCCCGCCAGATGGCCCACGGTGTCCTGAGGCTCCTTCCAGAGGCCCAGGTCGCCGTGGCCATCACCGGCATAGCCGGGCCCACGGGAGGCACCCCGGACAAGCCCGTGGGGTTGGTCTACCTCCACCTGGCTGCCCAGGACGGAACGGAGCGCGGGGAGTGTCGGATCTGGTCAGCGGACCGCCGGGGAAACAAGTTGCTCAGCGCGCAGCTTGCCCTGGAAATGCTGTACGAGCACGCCCAACGGAGAGGAGGAGTGGATCCATGCGTGTAGAAGTGGTGGTGGAGGAGCCCATCCAGGTGTTGACCCGCTTGCTGCCGTCCGGCCAGTTGGCGCCTACCTCCTTCGTGTGGCGGGAACAGACCCGGTATGTCATGGATGTGGGGCGGCAGTGGGAGGAACGAGTGGAGGGGCGCCCTGTGCGCTGCTACCTGGTTCGCACCGTGGATCTGGACACCTACGAGCTGTGCTGGGACCCTGCCGCGGACACCTGGACGGTCCGCCGGGCCTGGCTCTCGAACTTGGCGTGAGAGGAGGGAACCCTGTGAAGCCCTTTCGTCTGCCCCGGGCCCTGGCCGAGGAGATCGTGGCCCACGCCCGGGAAGGCCACCCGGAGGAGGTCTGTGGCATCCTCCGGGGACGGGATGGCCGGGCTATCGCCCTCTACCGGGCCCGGAACATCGCGGAGGACCGCCTCGAGAACTACACCGTGGATCCTCAGACCCTCCTGCGCCAGTTCGAGTTCGAGGAGCAGGGCGACTCCCTGGTGGCCATCTACCACTCCCATCCCGTGTCGGAGGCCTACCCCTCGGCCACGGACGCCTGGAACGCCCACTATCCCGAGAGTGTCTACCTGATCTGCTCCCTGGTGCAGCCGGAGTCCCCGGTGCTCCGGGGATTCTACCTGGTATCCGAGCCCCTGGAAGAAGAGGACGTGGAGGCCCTCCGCCAGGCCCTCCCGTTCCAGGAGGTCCGTCGCCGGCTGTTCGGCTACCACCAACCTCCGAGCACGTCCATCCCGCCCGCGCTTCGGGAGCTGGCCGGTCGGGTCCCGGCCCCGTTCTACATCGTCTTCGCCACGGACGAGCACGGGAACCTGGTGGAGGATGCCCGGGTGGTCCGGGTGGTGGAGGTTCCGGTCGCGGTGGAGTAGAGAGGTCCCTCCCGGGGATGCCCCCACCTCATACCATGCGGTGCTCCAGTCCGGCCTGGGTGGCCACGATGAGATCGGTCACCAGGTCCAGGAAGAGACCGTGTTCCACCACACCGGCCCGACCTTCCAGGGCCTGGGCCAGGGCCTCGGGCTCCTGGATGGGCCCGAAGGCGCAGTCCAGGATGTAGTTGCCCTGGTCCGTGCGAAAGGGCATGCCGTCCTCCTGGGTCCGGAGGGTGGGTGTGGCACCCAGCTCCTGGAGAAAGGCCAGGTGGGTCCGCCACCCGAAGGGAAGCACCTCCACGGGGAGGGCCCAACGGGTACCCAACACGGGCGAGAGCTTGGTCTCGTCCACGATGATCACTTCCCGACGGGTGGCCTGGGCCACGATCTTCTCTCGAAGGAGCGCTCCACCGCCCCCCTTGATCAGCCGGGCCTGGGGATCCACCTCGTCGGCGCCGTCGATGGTCAGGTCGATGGTGGGATGTTCTTCCAGGGTGGTCAGGGGGATGCCCAGGCGCCGGGCGTCTGCGGCCACCTGTTCTGCACAGGGGACGCCGCGGACATCCCGGAGCTCACCCCGGTGCAGACGCCTGGCCAGGAGCTCCAGGGCCATCCGGGCCGTGCTGCCGGCCCCCAGGCCCACCACCATGCCGGATTCCACCAAGGACACCGCGGCCGCCGCGGCCTGACGTTTCAGCTCGTCCACCTGGAACCGAGCGTCGGTCTCGCCCATCCTCCCTTCCCCTTCGCGGTGGTGCAGAGCCCAGGTGTCCCGAACCAGGCCCGGTGGATCAGACCAGGGTCATCCGAGGGGCCAGGGCCGGCTCCTCCATCTCCGCGTCGAAATAGAGGTATCGCTTGCCCGACACGGTACTGAAGCCCGCGTGGTGGCCGTCTGGGGTCATGGCCACGATGTTCATGTACCGGCCGGGCACCTGTTCCAGCCGCTCCAGCTCCCGCAGACATTCCAGCCCGGCCGCGATCAGGTCCATGCCCATCTTCAGATAGAGGACCAGGCTGCGGGCCGTGGAGACCCGGATGGCCATCTCCCCCATGCCGGTGCAGGCCGCAGCGCCGTAACGGTTGTCGCAGTAGTTCCCCGCGCCGATGAGGGGGGAATCGCCCACCCGTCCCGGGTACTTCCACCCCAGGCCGCTGGTGCTCACCCCCGAGGCCAGGTTGCCCTGTCCATCCCGCACCAGGAAGTTCACCGTGCCCTGCTCCACCCGGTCCTCCAGATGGAGGGGCGTGGTCAACCGCTGGACCAGGTGGCGGAGCTCCGCCTCGCCCAGGTGGAGCCCCAGCTCGTCGAACCGTTGCCGCCAGCGGTCCAGCGCGGGCAGGGTGCGCTGGTCCTGGGGCCGGAAGCCCATCTCCGCGGCGAAACGCGCGGCGCCGGAACCGACCAGCAGCACATGGGGCAGCTCCTCCATCACCTTCCGGGCCAGGCGGATGGCGTTTCCATAGCCCTCCACGCCCGCCACCGCCCCGACCCGGAGGTCCCGCCCATCCATGAGGCTGGCGTCCAGCTGGACCTGGCCCAGGGCATTGGGGATGCCGCCGTACCCCACGGTGTGTTCCTGGGGATCGTCCTCGGTGACCTGACAGGCCAGTTCGGCCGCGTCCAACGCGGAACCTCCCCGGCGCAGCAGCTCCATGGCGGCCAACGCGCCGCGACGACCGTTCTCGCTGGCCACGACCAGTGGCCCTTTCGAGGGGGGGATGGGGATCTCCATGGGCCGAGCACTCTCCTGGATGCATGGGAAAGGGAGGCCATCGACGCCCTGGCGCCGCGCGGAATCCGCAGATCCACGCGTCCCAGCGGCCGGGTTTCCTGGTAGGATGGGGTTGTTGGGCGCCCATCGAGCGCCGCCGGCCGATCCCACCGCCTTTGGAGCTCGTCGCCAGAGTGGACCGATGCACGATCCTGCGCTGCTCAACCGGTTGGCCTTGATCAAACAGCTCTACAACCACGCGGTGGAGCACAGCCGCTCCCGGGCCACCGTGGACAAGATCATCTGCATTACCGGCCTGGACCACGCGGTGGAGATGCTGTTGGAGGGCGTGATCCAGGCCTACCCCACCCCTACCCGATTTCCCGGTCCTCCGGGTCTCTACTTCGCGGATCCAGCCCGCCTGCGGCAACAGGACTTCCAGGTGGAGCGGGCGGGTTTCTTCCGGCTCTGGGACCAGGTGGTGGCCATCTGCCAGGAGATGCCGGAACCCCAGAGCCTGATCCTGAAGTCCGAGATGCGCAGTCTGCACCTGGCCCGCAACGACGCCCAACACAGCATCAAGGTCCCCTCCAGCGAGTTCCTGGCCGAGATGACCGGAGCCACCCGGGCCTTTCTGGACCACCTGCTGGACGTGGCCTTCGGGCTCACCCTGCGCCGGATCAGCGACGCGCTCCTGGTCCGTAGCCCCACGGTGCGGCGTCTGCTGGAGGAGGCCCAGGAGGCCCTGGACGAGAACCATGTCCTGCTCTTCGCAGGCCTGCTCCGCCTGGCCTTCACCCTGGCCCAGATGGGGGCCCTGACCCGGGTCCCTGTGGGCCGCTTTCTCACCGGCCCACCTCCGGTGACCCTCCTGGAGCCCGCCCTGGCCGAGCTGGTCCCCGACAGCGGCCTGGCCCAGGGACTGCAGGCGCTGCAGACCTATCTGGCCCAGGTCCACGCGGAGCTGACCAGCCTGAGCCTGGAGCTCGGGCTGGGGCTGGAGCGCCAGGCGTTCAGCCGCTTCGCGGTGTTGACCCCAGCCGTACCCCATGTGGAGGCGAACGGGTACATCCGCTGGCTGGAGAGCGGTCCCGAACTGGGCTGGCTGCGAGAGCAGTTGGATCCGGACACCTGCCTCTGGATGCAGGACTACGCCATCCGCACCGTCCTCCGCTGGGAGGCGGACGGTCTCCTGGACCAGGACGTGCAGCCGCCGAACCTGGAACAGGCCCGAGAGGAACTCCGCCGTCGGGTGGCTGCCGGGTAGGGTCCCGGCCCCCCGGCCGTTCTCCGGGGGGCTCGCGGCCGCATCTCCCCTGCCAAGGATGGAGCATCTCTCAGGAGGGCCGGAACTCCGCCCGAGCCACCGTCACCGCGTCCAGGTACTCCTCGTCCACCTGGGCACCGCTCCCGGGTGCCGTGGGCACGGCCAGGGTGCTGTCCGGGTTCAGGGTGAAGGGGTTGACCACGATGTCCCGGTGGAAGTAACGGTCGTTCGCGCTCACGTCCCCGGGCAGGGAGAAGTTGGGCAGGCTGGCCAGCGCCACGTTGATGGCCCGACCGATACCGGTCTCCAACATGCCGCCACACCACACGGGCAACCCGGCCTCCTGGGCCCTGTCGTGGATCTCCACCGCATCGGCCAGCCCTCCCACTCGGGAGGGCTTGATGTTGATCACCCCACAGGCCTGAAGTTCGATGGCCCAGCGGGCATGGCTGGGGGAGACGATGCTCTCGTCCAAGCAGATGGGGGTCTGCAGCGTCCGGGCCAGCTTCGCATGGTCGAAGATGTCGTCGTGCTCCAGGGGCTGTTCGATGAGGAGCAGGTCGAAGGCGTCCAACCGCCTCAGGTGCTCCGCGTGCTCCAGGGTGTAGATGCTGTTGCCGTCCACCTGGAGCATGAGCTCGGGCCAGCGCTCCCGGACCGCCCGGGTGGGCTCCACGTCCCAGCCGGGTTTGATCTTCAGCTTGACCCGCCGATATCCCTGGGCCAGGTACCCCTCCACCGTCTCCAACAGCTCGGGGATGGATCGATGGATGGGCACGCTCACCCCCACCTGGATCCGATCTCGGGTCCCTCCCAGGAGCTCCTTCAAGCTCCGGCCCTGCATGCGGCCATAGAGGTCCCACACCGCAAACTCCAGCCCAGCCTTGGCCATCCGGTTGCCCCGCACCCGGGCGAAGATCTCCCGCACCTGGCGGGGGTGCTCCAGGTCCGCGGCCAGGAGCATGGGGGCCAGGAACTCGCCCAGGATGGCCCAGGCGGTGTGGTGGGTCTCCTCGTTGTACCAGGGTCCGTCGCTCACCGGGGATTCGCCCCAGCCCGTGGCGCCCTCGGCATCCACCCGGACCACGATCCCCGTGTGGGCGTCGTGGGACCACCCGCTGGTCTCGAAACGGCGTACGTAGGGGAGGTGGATGCGACGCAGCTCAATGCGTTCGATCTTCACGGCAGGACCTCCAGCCCCATCTGCTGAAAGTGGTGGTCGAAGGAGAACGCCTGTCGGGCCTGGCGCCGTTGAGAGAGGGCAAGGCAGGCACAGTCTGTGTAGCTCCAATCCTTGTCCCGGTACCGGCTGAACAGTTGCCACGTCAACGCCTCGTCCTCCGGCCCGAAGATCACCAGCTCCACCAGCCGGCTGGAACGCAGGCGGATGCCCAACTGCAGCGCGACCGGAAGCCCCAGCCGGATCTTGGCCAGGGTCATGATCTCGTCGAAGACATGGTTCGAGACCAGCAGGGTCTGCCCCTGGGCATGCAGATTGCGCAGGAAGGCCGCGGCCCGGGCATGGTGGAGATCGTTGCGGTCCACCGCGGCGTAGAGCCCGCTGGTGTCAGCGATAATCGGCTTCATCCTCGGCCACCCGGGAGAGCGGATCCGGCCGGGAGGGACGATACAGGACCTGGTCCAGATTGGCGCTGGTGATGCCGTCGGCAGGACCCGCGCCCAGGCCCACGATCCCCAACAGCGGATCCTCCTCCATCTCCACCATCTGGCGCCGCTCAATGGCCTCTGTCAACAGCTCCCGCAACAGCGCGGACATGGAGGTCCCTCGCCGTGCGGCCTCCTCGGCCAGCCAGCGGTGTTGCCACTCCTCCAGGATGATCTGCGCACGGCGCATGGAGCCCCTCCCCTCGCGCTTCGAGCCAGATAGCATCACACCCCGATCATGCACATACGCTGCACACATAAATTATACACACAAACCATACACATGTCAAGGCCCGCGGAGATCCGCTGCCTCCCCAAGAGTGGAAACACACCCGGCCGGGGGATTAGGGTCCAGGCCCTCGGCGAGCGGCCGCGCCCCCGCTCCCGAACCTCACGGGCGTACATGCATGTCCCCCATCACCACCCACTTGTAGGTGGTCAGCTCCCGGAGCCCCATGGGGCCCCGGGCGTGGAGCTTCTGGGTGCTGATGGCCACCTCCGCGCCCAGGCCGAACTGGCCGCCGTCGTTGAAGCGGGTGCTGGCGTTCACGAAGACCGCGGAGGAGTTCACCGCGTCCACGAAACGCCGGGCATTCTGCAGATCCCGGGTGAGGATGCCGTCCGAGTGGTCCTGGCTGTGTTCCTGGATGTGTTCCACGGCCTCCTCCAGGCCGTCCACCAGCTTCACGCCCAGCACCAGGGCCATCCACTCGGTGTCGAAGTCCTCGGGGCCGGCCTCCACCACCTTGGCCCCATGGTCGTGGGCCTGGAGGATGGCCAGGGCCTCTGGGGTGGCCCGGAACTCCACCCCATGGGGTGCCAGCCGGGCAGCCACCTTGGGCAGGAACTCCTGGGCAATGGCCCGGTGGACCAACAGGGTGTCCAGGGCATTGCACACGCTGGGCCGCTGGACCTTCGCGTTCTCGATGACGTCCAACGATCGCTCCAGGTCCGCGCTCTCATCCACAAAGAGGTGGCAGATGCCGATCCCGCCGGTGATCACCGGGATGGTGCTCTCCTCTCGGCACAGGCGATGGAGGGCCGCCCCTCCCCGGGGGATCAGCATGTCCACATATGCGTCCATGCGCAGGAACTGGCGGACCAGGGCTCGATCCGGGTTGCCGATGTACTGGACCGCCTCCTGGGGCAGCCCTGTTCGCGCCAGCGCGGATCGGATCACGTCCACCAGGGCCAGGTTGCTGCGCAGGGTCTCCTTGCCGCCGCGGAGAATGGAGGCGTTGCCCGTCTTCAGGCAGAGAATGGCGATGTCCACCGTCACGTTGGGTCGGGCCTCGTAGATCACACCGATCACCCCAATGGGGATCCGGCGTTTGCTCACCCGCAGGCCATTGGGCAGGACCCGGCTCTCCATCTCCTCGCCCACGGGGTCGGGCAGAGTGGCTACCTGGCGGACGCTGTCGGCCAAGGCCTGGATCCGCTCCGGCGTGAGGAGCAACCGGTCCAGCAAGGCCTCGCTGAGCCCCTGGGCGCGACCGTCCTGGATGTCCAGCGCGTTCTGGGCCACGATCTTCTCCGCCTGGGCCTCCAGCTCCTGGGCGATGGCCAACAGGGCCCGGTCCTTCTGGGCTGTGGCGAGCAGAGCCAGTTTGCGGCTGGCCATCTGGGCAGCTCGGCCCATGGCCTCCAGATCCACGGTACGGGCAGCCGCCGAGCCATTGGTGCGGGTAGCCGAGGTCATGCGCGTCTCCTTTCGTTTCGGGGTCGTGTTCCGTGGGCCGTCGTCATCCTGTCGACAACGGGCCTACTCGGCAACGGGTCTACTCCAGCAAGATCATGTCATTGCGGTGGACGGCCACCGGACCGTATGCGTAGCCCAACAGGGTCTCGATCTCGTCGGAGTGGTGGCCGGCAATGCGGCGCAGGTCCTGGCTGTCGTAGCGGCTGATGCCCCGGGCCAGGGTGGGCCCCTGGGCCTCCTGGATGGTGACGGTATCGCCCCGTTCGAAGTCGCCCTGGACCGCCACGATGCCCGCGGGCAGGAGGCTGCGGCCGTGGCTGCGGAGGGCCCGGGCCGCGCCGGCATCCACCACGATGGTGCCAGCCGGTGCCGGGCCGGCCAGGATCCAGCGTTTGCGGCTCTCCAGTGGGGTCTCCAGGGCGGGAAAGCGGGTGCCCACCGCCTCTCCCGCGGCCGCGCGCAGGATCACGTTCGGCGCGGAGCCCGCGGCGATGATCACGTCCACGCCGGAACGGCGGGCCACATCCGCGGCCTGGAGTTTGGTGGCCATGCCCCCCACCCCCAACCCCGTGCGGGTGCCCCCGGCCAGGGCCCGCAGGGATGCATCGATCTGGCGCACCTCCCGAATGAGCTCCGCGTCGGGGTGCTCCCGGGGGTCCGCGGTGAACAGGCCGGGCTGGTCCGTCAACATCAGCAACAGATCCGCGTCCACCAGGATGCTCACCAGGGCCGAGAGGTTGTCGTTGTCCCCCACCCGGATCTCCTCGGTGGCCACCGCGTCGTTCTCGTTGACAATGGGCACGATCCGATGCTCCAGCAGAGCGTGGAGGGTATCTCGGGCGTTCAGGAAACGGCGGCGTTGCTCCGCGTCCGCCCGGGTGAGCAGGATCTGCCCCACCGGGATCCCGTAGATGTCGAAGAAGCTCTCCCACATGTACATCAGCCGGCTCTGGCCCACTGCGGCCAACATCTGCTTGCTGGCCAGGGTCGACGGAAGGCGGGGAAAGCCCAGCTTGGCCCGACCGGCCGCGATGGCCCCGGAAGTGCAGACCACCACCTCCACGCCCTGTCCGTGGAGGGCAGCGCACTGCCGGGTCAGCTCCACCATCTGCGGCCGATCCAGGTGGTGGGTTCCCCCCGTCAACACGCTGGTACCCAGCTTGACCACGATACGGCGGTACCTGGAGGCTGTGGAGTCCGGAATAGAGGTCCGGTTCTCCCAGCGGGTGTGACGGTGGAAGTGGGGATCCACAGCGGCGACCATGGGACAGGAACCGATCCGGGTGGAGAGGATCGCGCACACATCGACACTGAGATCCAGTATACCTGTCCCGGCCGCGGGGCGTCAAACCGATCCGGGTTTTCGGACAGTTTGCCTTCGGGTAGGGATTCCCCTATAATAGCTCCTATGTGAAAGGATTCACGTGCGGCAGCGATCGGACACATCCAAGCGCGCCGTCTTCGGCCTCCTCACCGTACCCCTGAGATCCCTATGGCCACGGTTTCCGTGCCGGGCCCAACATCGGAATCGGCGCACCGGACATCTGGACGCAGACGGTTTCGACGAGGCGGACGCGGGACATGGGCCCTGCTGTTGGTCGCGGTGCCCGTGCTGGCCGTCCTCCTGTTCGTGATCTTTCGCCCCATCCTGGTGCTGCCCCGCATCGGCCCAGCCCCGGGCTTCGTGCTGACCGATGCCCAGGGCCACCCGGTCTCCCACGAGGACTTCCGGGGCAAGGTCACGGTCTACACAGTGGCCACCACCGACTGTACCGACGCCTGTGCCGAGACCTACGCCCTGCTCCGCCGGCTGGCCGCACAGACAGGCCAGGAAACGTGGCCGGCGCCCGTGGAACTGGTCACCGTGTACCTGGACTCGGCCACCCCGGAGCAGCTCCGCCAGGTGGCCGCCCAGGTGGACGTGGACCCTTCTCGCTGGCGTCTGCTCTCCGGCGATCCCCGCAGCCTGAAGTACCTGGTGGGGGGCGGCTTCGAGCTCTACTACCGGGAAGGTCCAGCAGGCCGCATCGAGTTCGAGCCCGGGCTGGTGCTGGTGGACGGTGTGGGGGTGTTGCGGGCCATGTACCGGGGCTCCCTGCCCTCTTCCCAGGAGGTCCTCCGGGATCTGGAGACCTTGATGGCCGAGATCCAGAACAGCAAGGGGTGGACCCGCTACGCCTACGAGGCGGCCCACCTCTTCCTCTGTTATCCGTAACCGTTCCGGTCCATCCATCCCAAGGAGGCAAGCCGTGAAGGAACCCGACACCCCAAAGGGCACCCTGGCCCTCATGTTGCTCTACTTCCTCCTCATCCTGGTCCTGTGGGGGAACGCCTATTTCACCGTCCTGGCGAGAGGAGCGACCCAATGATGCACGTGGACCGCTACGAGCAGATCTGGATCCGGCTGTCTGTCTTCGTGTTGATCGCCTTCATCCTGGCCGTGTTGACCGCCAGCGTCTCCGCGGGAATCCAGGTACCCGGCGTGGTCCAACGGGTGGACCCCAACACCGTGACCGAGCCCGGAAGCCCCTGGGCCGAGCCCGGCCTTCGGGAGCTTGCTCCGGGCAAGTACGAGGCCTACATCCTGGCCCAGATCTGGGTCTTCACCCCGGACGAGATCCGGGTGCCGGCCGGCTCGGAGGTCACCTTCTACGTGACCAGCAAGGACGTGCAGCACGGCTTCAAGATCCTGGACACCAACATCAACATGATGGTGATCCCGGGGCAGGTCTCCAAGCTGACGGCCCGGTTCGACGAACCCGGCACCTACACCATGGTCTGCCATGAGTACTGCGGTGTGGGCCACCACACCATGTACGGCCGGATCGTGGTGGAGCCGACCCAGGCGGCCGCCGAGTAGCCCTGTTCACCCACAAGGAGGAGAGACAGCGTCATGGCCGTTCAATCCATGGCTCAGACACCCGACGAGGCGGTGAGGGATGTCCATGCTGCCGAGGCCCGATTTGCCCTGGAGAACACCCTGACCCGTTGGCTCATCGGCATCGCGATGGTGGCCCTTTCCATCGGGATCCTGCTGGGCATCTTCCAGGGCTTCGAGCATGCCGGCCTGGACCTCTACCGGTTCATCCGGCCCGCCATCAAGGACTACTACCAGGGGCTGAGCCTCCATGGCGTGCTCAACGCCCTGGTGTGGACCACCTTCTTCATCGTGGGGTTCTTCACCCTGGCCATCACCCGCAGCCTGGACCGTCCCCTGAGCCATCCCTGGCTGAACGTCGTGGGCTTCGTGCTCATGGTCACCGGCCTGGTCCTCACCGCCTACCCCCTGTGGTGGAACCTGGCCACTGTGCTCTACACCTTCTACCCGCCCATGCAGGCCGACTGGACCTTCTACGTGGGCCTGACCCTGATCGTGGTGGGCTCCTGGTTCGCGGGGTACGGCTTCTTCGCCACCCTGATCCGCTGGCGGAAGGAGAACCCGGGCAAGCGGACCCCCTTCATCGCGCTGACGGCCAACATCACCATGGCCATGTGGCAACTGGCCACCCTGGGCGTGGCCGCGGAGATGCTCACCCAGCTCATCCCCTGGTCCCTGGGCCTGATCGAAGGGGTAGACCCCCTGTTGGCCCGGACCTATTTCTGGTTCACCGGCCACCCTCTGGTCTACTTCTGGCTCCTGCCGGCCTACATCTCCTGGTACGCGATGGTGCCCAAGCAGGCCGGCGGCAAGCTCTTCAGCGAGAACCTGGGTCGCCTGGTCTTCTGGCTCTTCCTGCTGCTCTCCACCCCGGTGGGCTTCCACCATCAGTACACCGACCCGGGCATCCCCACGGGGTGGAAGTTCCTCCACGCGATCCTGACCTACGGGGTGGCCTTCCCCAGCTTCATCACCGCGTTCACGGTGTGCGCCTCCCTGGAGCTCGGGGGCAGGGCCCGGGGCGGCAAGGGATGGTTCGGGTGGATCCGCAGGCTTCCCTGGAACGACCCCTCCTACACCGCCCAGAACCTGGCCATGATCCTCTTCGCGTTCGGGGGCATCAGCGGCATCACCAACGCATCCTACAACGTCAACCTGGCCATCCACAACACCACCTGGGTGCCCGGCCACTTCCACCTGACGGTGGGCGCCGCGGTCACCCTGACCTTCTTCGGCATCGCCTACTGGATGGTGCCCAAGCTGTCCGGCCGCCAGCTCTTCGGCCGCCGAACGGCTCTGGTCCAGGCCTGGACCTGGTTCTTCGGCATGCTCCTCTTCGCCAACGCGTTCCACCTGCTGGGGCTCCGCTTCGGCGTCCCCCGCCGCACCATGTTGGGCGCCGCGCCCTACCGGGATCCCGCCTGGACCCCCTTCCTCATGGAGTCCCTGGTGGGGGTCATCCTGCTCACCATCAGCGCGACCCTCTTCTTCTACGTGATCCTGATGACTGTCCTGGCCGGCAAGAAGCTCACCAAGCCCGTGGAGATGCCCGTGGCCCAGGCGCTGGACCAGGACAAGATCCCCGCCTGGCTGGACAGTTGGAAGCCCTGGGTCTGGGGGGCCATCTTCCTGATCATCCTGGCCTACGGCCCCATCCTCTACCAGTTCATCTCGGAGATGCAGCCCACCTCGCCCGGATTTCGGGTGTGGTAGGCCGGGAGCCCCACCCGATCCCCACAACGAAAAAAAGATGGGGGCGGAAAAACCGCCCCCATCTCGCGTCCAGGCCCTGGCCGCCCCTCACCGACCGCCCCTCTGCTCTGCCCAGAGCGCCTCCAGCTCCTCCCGGGAGAAGAGATAGCGTTCGTGGCAGAAGTGACAGTCCACCACAGCCTGGCCCTCTTCGATCAGGGTCTGGAGCTCCTCCGGCGGCAACAGCCGAAGGGGCTGCCAAGGATCGTTCCCGGCTGCAGAAACAGTGGAAGGCCACGGGCCGGGTCTCCAGGATCTGGCGATCCCAGTCGGCCGCCAGTCGGTCCAGGAAGGCCTCGGGCGTGCCCCCCTGGGCCAGGAACACGGCCAGAGGGGGCAGATCGTCCAGCCGGTGCCGGAGGGTGGCCAGGGTGTCCGGGGGCTCGCCGGGCATGGTCTGGAGGAGCAGACCGCCGATCCCCTGCAGCACCTCCGCGGAATCCATCAGGAAGTCCATCTCCACCAGGGAGGGGAGCTGGTCGGACTGCTCCAGGTAATGGGCCAGGGTCGCGGCCAGGTCACCGCCCTGGAGGGAGACCACGCTCTCGTAGAGGTGCTTCATCCGGAGGTCCTTGACCACCACCAGCTCGCCCCGACGGCCAATGGCCTCCCGCACGGCCTCCGGAGTCACCGGAGGGGGCATGGACACATGGGGACGGCCCACGTATCCCCGGACCTGGCCGTGGCCGTCCGTCTCGGCCAGGAGCTTCTGCAGGGGCCCATCGGCCTCCACCTTCATGGCCAGGCGATGCTCGGCCTTCAGCAGGCCGCCCATCAGCACCGCGCCGGTCAGGGCCTGCCCCAGGGCCACACCGGCCACCGGCGAGGCCTCGTGGCGTTGGGCGGCCTCCCGGCTCAGCCCGGTGGTCACCGCCACCACCGCGCGGACCGTCCGCTCCTTGACCAGGGCACGCACCAGGCGATCCGTCATAGGAAAGCCTCTCCGCAGACTGGGTGGAGTCCTCACCGGCCAGGCGGCCTACCGGTTGTCCCGCTCCCGATCTCCCTGCCGTCGGGTCGTCCGGCGCCTCCGCCTTCCCGAGGGGGGAAGGTCGGCCCGGAAGAGGCGGTTGTACTCCCGACAGGCCTCCACCAGGTGGATCGCGGCAAAGTGCCCGCCGGTCCAGAAACGGATAGGGGGTTCACCGCCGAAGAGCTGGACCACCATCTCCTCTGGGTCCATGCCGGCCGCCTCCAGCCGGGCCACCTCCCGGCAGAGGGTGAGGAGGTGGCCGATCTTTCCGTGCAGCTCCGGCAGAGGGGTCCGGCGGACGTTGCCGCTGCCGGGGAAGATCCGCTCTGGACGCAGCTCGGCCAGGGTGCGCAGGGTGCTGATGGTGGCGAACATGTCCGCCTCTCGGGGCCAGGCTACATCCCGCCCCCCGATGAAGGCATCGCCGCTGAAGAGCCAGCGGTAGCGGGGTTCGAAGAAGACCACGTGGTCGGGGCTGTGGCCGGGCGCCTCCACCACCCGGAAGCGGTGCTCCGGGGTATGGATCGCCAGCTCCAGGGGGCGGACCCCCGACACGGGTCTAGGCTGCCCCCAGATGAGCCGTCGGTAGAGGTGAAGGTCCAACTGCCGGGGATCCTGGATGGCCGGGATGGTCCGGTGGGAGGCCCAGATGACCGCCTGGGGGTAACGGCGTCGCAGGAGGTAGAGCCCCCCGATATGGTCCTCGTGCATGTGGGTGATGGCGATCTGCTCCACCGGCCGACGGCCCAGGGCCCGGAGCAGCTCTCGGGCCGTGCAGGGGGGACCGCTGTCGATGAGCAGACCGTCCACCCAGTAGGCCGTGGTCCAGTAGATGGGGCGGCCGAACAGGGCACGGGCCATGCGGATGGCGACGACAGGGCCGTGTTGTTGGACCTCGATCATGGGCGCTGGTTCCGGGAAGGGCTGGCCGCATGGGCAGCCTGCTGGGCAAGGCGAACCGCGCCGGCTCGCAGGCCCTCCAGGACCCATCCAGGGATTCGGGTCATGCGGTTGTGGCTGTCCACGCAGATGTGCTGGGTGTGGCCGGTGGCGTACAGGGCGCCGGTATCCGGGTTGCGGGCCACGTACTCGAAGCGGACCTGGCGGCTGCGCAGGGCGGCCAACCGGGTGATCACCTCCACAGCATCGCCGAAGCGGGCCGCACTCCGATAGCGGCATCCCAGATCGGTCACCGCGAAGTGGTATCCGGCCTCCGCGATCCGGGTGTAGGGCAGGCCGGCCGCGTCCATCCACGCGACCCGACCGGCCTCGAACCACACGATGTAGGCGCTGTGGTGGACCACGCCCATCAGGTCTGTCTCCGCGAAACGGACGGCAATGGCCAGGGAAACGGGGCTGTCCGGCAGCGAGGGTTCAGGAGCGCTCATGGGGCCCTGTTCCGTCTCCATTTTCATTTTACAT
>Ga0256839_1002158_pt1 | contig 22487 bp, 18 predicted proteins | sample 354166metaG_FD_185968 | JGI IMG/M metagenome (GOLD analysis project Ga0256839, IMG submission 185968) | Hydrothermal vent microbial communities from Mid Atlantic Ridge, Atlantic Ocean - 354-166 | ecosystem: Environmental > Aquatic > Marine > Hydrothermal vents | place: Atlantic Ocean: Mid... | reverse complement strand
TCACGCTTCGTGGTGATTTTCTTTTTATCATAGGCTAGGCTGGCAAAGCTTTGTTGTTTCATTGAATAACCCCTTTCTTTGGATTATGCTATTTTCTCATGATCCTAGGACTTAATCAGGAATTCCTAAAGGAGAGCCTGATTAAGTCGATTAGAGTTTAGCGTAGAAAAAATATCGGCTGTTTTAGCAAGCTAAAAATAATGGACTTGATCAGGATCTCCTTAAGTATTCTGAATCACAATATTAGGGAACTTAGTACTATAGTCTTTACCTTTTACTGCCAACCTTGCTGCCATGGTTCTTGATATTTCTTTATAAAGCTCAGTGTTTTTACTATCAGGCTCTGCAACTACAGTCGGTTTACCATTATCCGCTTGTTCACAGATGGTGAGATCAAGCGGCAAAGCACCTAAGTAATCAACATTAGATTCGTCCGCCATACGCTTGCCACCACCTTCTCCGAAGATATGCTCTGCATGACCACATTCCGTACAGATGTGGATGCTCATATTTTCCACAACACCAAGTACTGGCACTTCAACTTTTTCAAACATTTTCAGTCCTTTGCGGGCATCAAGCAAAGCTATGTCTTGAGGTGTTGTAACAATAACCGCTCCACTAACTGGAATTTTCTGTGATAGTGTTAACTGGGTATCGCCAGTTCCTGGTGGTAAATCAACAATTAAATAATCAAGGTCACCCCAGTTAGTGTCATTCAATAATTGCTCCAAAGCCTGCGTGACCATTGGGCCGCGCCAAATCATGGGGGTATCTTCTTCAACTAAGAAACCAATCGACATGACTTTAATGCCATAGTTTTCCAGAGGCTCTAATGTTTTACCATCTTTTGATTCTGGTTGACCACTCAAGCCGAGCATGCGGGGTTGACTTGGACCATAAATATCGGCATCCAACATACCAACGGTTGCTCCATCGGCCACCAAAGCTAAAGCAACATTAACCGAAGTAGTCGATTTACCCACTCCACCCTTACCTGAGGCTACCGCTACAATATTTTTAATACCTTCAATGCGTTTTAAACTTTTCTGTACGGTATGCGCACTCACTTTTTGATCGACAGTAACTTCTGCTGTTGTGATGGCTGAATCTGATTCCAACGTTGCTTTCACCTCAGCTGCGAGCTCTTCGCGATATCCCCCTGCTGGGTAGCCTTGTTCAATATGAACAAAAACCGTATCATTTTTAATATCAACATCTTTAACAAAGTTAGTCGCAAGTAGGTCTGTTCCAACATAGCGCTCTTCAATTGTTTTTAGTAAGGCATCGACTTGGTCGCGTGTAATTTCTGACATGAGTTTCTCCACTCTAAAGGTAGTATGGCAGCGCATTCTACACTAACTTGTCGCGCACAAAAACTGGATAATTAGTAAGGCTAAATTTTATATAGCTGACATAAGGAATTTCTGAATAACCTAGTTGAAGTCTGCAGGCTTACAAGGCATCAAGTCCTAGGCGTATTTTTTGAGAACGAATACGCCTGCGGCAGTTGCAACAACCCTTCGTAAAAACAACAACAACGGAATTGATGCCTTGCAAGCTCACCCTACGAGGCTTAGCCAAGCTTCCAATTTCTTCGTTATTGATTTGAACCATATTTAGTGCTTTGCTTGCAAATGACTTAAAAGCGCATGCAGAATGACTATGCTTAAAATCAATGCCTCGAACTTGAAAACTTGGTTTACACAATAACCTTTACCGCAATCACTACTCCCGCAAATCAGCTAAGTACAACTGATACAAACTAGGCATCATAATTGTATTTACTGGCACATCTAGTTTCTGAACATCTTTAGCAAACACTTTAGCTGATACCATAACGTCCTCATCCATAAAGCGAGTAGCAACCTCAAATTGATAGTTTCCGGGCAACGGAGCATCACGCCTTGCGAGATTAAACCCCCAGTCACCAAAAGATGGAACATTCACGTGGTAGCTCAAAGTATCATCAAAAACAGCATCTAGCGTTGTTTGAATACACCAGAAGGTTCTGCGTGTGAAAAAAGGGGACGAGCTTTGTGAAACAACAACACCATTTTGAGACATCCGTTTACGAATCATCGTATAAAACTCTTTTGAATAGAGCTTGTTTATGGCTTCATTATGCGGATCTGGCATATCAATAATCACCCGATCATAAAGCACACCAGCTTGATTGATAAAGGTAAAGGCATCTTGGTTAAAAACCCTTAAACGCGCATCTTCTAGGCTTTTTTGATTGAGCTTGGATAAGATATTCAAACGTTTGCTAATGGCTGTCATTTCAGGATCAATATCAACCAAGTGTATTTCTTTCACGTCCTTATATTTTAATAACTCGCGAACCGCAAGACCGTCACCACCCCCCAAAACCAGTACCCGTGATCTTGGCCCACTCACCGACATTAAAGGGTGTACTAAGGATTCGTGATATCGATATTCATCGCGTGATGAGAACTGAATATGACCATCAATATACAAACGGTGTTCATTAGTAGCCACCGACTTTGTGACAATTATTTTTTGATAGGGCGTTTGTTTTTTATAAATAATTTGATCAAAATAAAGATGTTTTTCAGCGTAGCTGGTGAGTTGTGTGCCAAAAATTGTAAACGCAACTAACAATGCTAATACGGCTAAACTAAGAAATGTCAACAAGCGCGGAGAACTAAGATAATCTCTTAAAAAATAGATATTGGTCAAAGCCGTTAAAATAGTGATTAAACCGATTGCAAAGGAGGATTGAATTAGACCCAGTTGCGGTAATAAAAATAACGGGAACATCACCGAGCCAATTAAGGCTCCGATATAATCCAATGACATGACATTGGCGATGGAGTCACGGGTACTCTTTTTATCCGATAGTACACCCATAATAATCGGAATTTCCATCCCCACTAAGGTGCCAATGATAAAAATTAAGCCATACATGGTCACGTCATACAAGGCACGAAGCATGGGAAATGCCATCAGTAATAACAAACTACAAACACCACCCACCAAGGCTATTGCAATTTCTACAAGAATAAAGTTTTGAACATGATTGTTCGGCAATAACTTAGAGAGGTAAGAACCGACTCCCATCGAAAACATGAAAAAACCAATCGTCAACGAAAATTGATAAACGCTATTACCCAGCAAATAACTCGAAACTGTACTGATGATAAGTTGGTAAGCGATGCCACACAGAGCCACCACTAAAATAGAGATTAGAATAATACCCGTTTGTTTTTTAGTAAGCTGGGAATAATCCTGTACGGCTTGATTCATAAATGGAATCCAAAATTATAAGGGACAAATAAAAAAAGCCCTCTGCTAAACGATTAACAGAGGGCTTTTAGGTACTAATAACTATTTACCTGATGCGTGACTACCAGAACCTGCGCGTGAACGCGCACTAGGTGATGATTTACCAAAGCTTGATTTACCTGCTGATCGAGTCGGTGTCACTTTACGACGTGCAGGGTTTATGCCTGAGCTTCGTTGCCCGCCAAGCATATTCCCGAGTAACATTCCCATAAAAAACCCAGAACCCATAAAAGAGTGTTCTTGCTCAACCACGCCTGATTCATTGGATGCAACAAGACGATTATTCTCAGCATCGGCCTCTACTTTAAATAAATCTTTCTCACCCGCATCTTTTACATTATTTTTATTCGCATCGGCGAACGTCGAAAATGATCCATCTTTCTCTGCCTTAACGCCCATTGGGCCATAAGACGATGATAATGAAGTGTCTTTATTTAAGTTATCCGCATACTTTTTTGAGAACGTATCCATGACATTGTCTTTATTAACAGATTTATTATCAGCACTCACTGACTTATCCATTGATGACATGGTGTTTGATGCCACGCCTAAAGCGCTATTCATTGCGGCTAGTGATGATGTATTTTGGCTATCATTACCGTTGCAGGCACTTAAAAAAGCGCTCGTAAGTGTTAAACTAATCAGTCCAATAGTTATTTTTTTCATTCTTGTCAATCCTATAATTTATGTATTCGGGTGAAACAGTCGCTATAAAGAGACCTTTGTACGAATCAGATGAGTCGAGCAAAGTCTCATAAAGTATGAGTAAAGTGTTGATCGTGTATGCCATCATCATAATAATTGTGAAGCACACCTGATTTTTTAAAGCCCGCCGCAATTAATACTTGATCAACACCCGCGTAATTTGAAGGGAAAGATAAAAAAACAGCTCTACCTTCTTTATCTCTTACATCATCAAGCCCTATTCTAACATCTTCGATGCTAAATATCTGCTCGCCTTCATCACCCCAAGCAAAGCTATAGGCATCATCCGTATCGGCAATTTCATAAACAGCTTTAAAATTCACCGCGACGTTTTCTTGTGGTATGTCACTATTCGCAATCATCGCGGGGGTTTCACTTAAACGTAAACCCAGCACAATTTGCGACTCACCCTTGTCATAATAATCTGGGTGCGTAATTTCAATTTTAAAGCCCAATGATTGATATAAGTGTAAAGCGGCGGCATAAATCGCGCCATCATCACCCTCTTCTGGATCATCATCAACATAATCACTCACGTTAACAAATAACATGCGCGCGTCTTTTTCTTTTAAATGATCAATCAGCGCTGTGAGCATTTTTCTTCCATGACCTTGGTTGGCGTAATCTGCATCCACGTAAGTCCATGATAACCAGTAGGTTTGATCACAAGCTGGCGGTGTTAAGTAGCCTGTTACCCCAATAATTTCACCATTCTCACGCATGACAAACTGATCAAGACAACCTCCTATGGCACGATAGCCAGGCTCTGCTTGTTCGGCATCATCATCATCTTGCGATTCGATAACGGCTAACACCGCATCAATATCGTCTGCTTGCATGGCTTCAAGAAAGTTTGACATGCTATTTTTAACTCCCTATTTCATTGTTATTGGTAGATGCTTGTTGTTGTTTAGATAGTGATGGCGGTGGCACGACACCACGTAAATGCGTCGTAACCGTAGTGCTGTGTGTTTTAAAGGCTGCTTCAAACACAGGAATCGCTTTTTCAGGGTGCGTATCACCGCACATAAAAATATCTAACGCTGCATAGTCTCGTTCAGGCCAAGTATGAATACTAATGTGGGATTCAGCTAGAACGGCAACGCCAGACACCCCGCCATTAGGGGTAAAGTGATGTAAATGGATATGTAATAACGTTGCTCCAGAAACGCGAATAGCTTCGCGCAGAGCCGACTCAATGTGAGCTAAGTCATTTAAACGACTTGCCCCCCAACAATCGAGAATAATATGTATTCCTGCAAAGCTTAAGCCATCTTTTTGGGTAAATAAGTCTTGAGTCTCATTACCCTGAGTTTTACTTAATAATGACTCATCCACATAAGATGGCCACTTCGAATCAGGAACCTCATTAGTCATTTTCTATTAATCTCGAAAGTTAGTAAACTGAACAGGAACACCAATATTTTCTTCGCGAAGCATGGTCATTACCTTTTGTAAATCGTCACGCTTCTTACCCGTAATTCGTACCTGATTCCCTTGTATTTGAGTTTGTACTTTAAATTTACCGGCCTTGATCAATTTAGTGACTTTACGCCCCGCATCGCCATCTAAACCCTGTTTTAATAGTATTTTTTGTCGTGTGTTTTTTAATGAGCCTTCAGGGTCTTGAATATCCAATGCACCCGTATCAATTTTGCGTTTCACAAGCTTTGAACGCAACACATCGCGCATTTGTTTTAACTGAAAGTCACCCTCTGCCTTTAGGGTAATCTGTTCGTCATTTAGCTCAAAACTACAATCAGCACCTTTAAAATCAAAGCGTGTACTTACCTCTCGGTTCGCTTGATCAATAGCATTCTTCAACTCGTGCATTTCAACTTCTGAGACTACATCAAATGATGGCATGGTAACTCCGTATTACTATTCTAAAAACTAGGCATGACTGAGAATATCTTCAAGCAAGCCTTCAGATGCAGACTGTACCATATCAAACACCTCCTCAAAACCATTAGCGCCGCCGTAATAAGGATCAGGTACTTCATCGTTATCCCAATCTTTAGCAAAATCCATAAACAGATGGAGCCTTGATAAATCAGCACCCTGCCCTAAATTCTTAAGGTTTTCAAAATTAGAGCGATCCATCGCTATTATATAATCAAATTTCTCAAAATCTTTTGCCACTGCCTTCCGCGCGCGCTGTGCTGATAAGTTTACACCGTGTGAAAGTGCTGTGGATTGCGAACGTGAGTCTGGTGACTCACCAATATGGTAAGCATGCGTACCCGCTGAATCTATAGTGATTTTATTTTGCAACTTATGTTGATTAACCACATGACGGAAGACACCTTCGGCAGTGGGCGAGCGACAAATATTGCCCATACATACAAATAAAACGGATGTTTTTTTCATCTTTTACTTATTATCTCGGTAATATTAAAAACAGACCATAGCCAGCCTTACCCGCTATGTAATTAAACGTGTTAGCTACCATATAAGCAGTACCACCTTGCTGCCCTAAGAATAACAACTATGACACTCTACCCTTTATCAAAATCTCTCATGATGCTGCTTAGTTTTTCTTTAAAAATCTACAGAATTAATAATACCATGTCAATGCTTTGCGTTTTAATAAAACTATGGCAAAATTTACTGATTTATCTTTATCGGATTAACTCATGAAAATAGCAAACAAAAAAGTTGCCACCCTCCACTATACCCTTAAAAATGATGATGGACAGGTGCTGGATCAAGCGGACGAAACTTCACCTTTCTTATACATGCATGGCACTGGCGGTATTATCAAAGGTTTAGAAAGCGCGTTGCTTGATAAAGCCGCTGGGGACGAGTTTCATATAATTGTTGCACCTGAGGATGCCTACGGGATTCGTGATGATAAGCTAACCGAATCGGTACCACGTACCATGTTTGAAGGTATCCCTGATGAAGAGTTGGTTACCGGTGCGCAATTCCATGCATCAACCGCTCACGGCGAGCAAGTTATTGTTATTGCTGGTGTTGATGGCGATACCATCAAAATAGATGCGAACCATCCATTAGCAGGCGAAACCTTGCATTTCGATGTCGCCGTTAAAGATATTCGTGATGCTACCGAGGAAGAGGTTTCTCATGGCCACGTACATACGCCAGGTGGCTGTGGGCATGATCATTAGACTTTTTGGCCATGGTTATTTTGAAACTATAATCCAAAAATAAACAACAAGTGGGTTAGTACGACTTTCGCATTGACCCACAATAACCACGCTCTCTCATTTTTTATACGGTAAGGCTATTATTCGAGTTTCCTCTAAAAATTCGTTTTCAAGCTTCACAAAATCAGGAATATTCTTTAGACCGTGGCGACTTATATAAATATAACCCGCTGCGGCACCTGCTAAAAAAGCAACCGGGTTTTTAACACCGACTAAGGCACGCGCTCCCATACCTGCAGAATAGAGTAATTTCCCACGTCGTGATTGTTGGCTGCGGTGCTCTCCTGTAATACACCATCCTACAAAATGCTCACAGTTGTTATGTAAGATATGGTATTGATCCTCTCCCAAGCGTAACCGTGCACGAACAATTGCTTCATCAGCAGTATATTGTCGCTCTAAATGTGGTCGAATTTCGATAGACTTTCCCTGCGCAAACTCTTCCAAGTCAACCTCTTCAATAACGCCCGCTGTGGTTAAGTCATTCGCTAAGCCAGAATAATGAATGACCTCACCCTCTCCCAAACCCAAGGCATGATGCGTATAAGTGCCTCCGGCTTTTTTAATAATCAAATGCTGTCCTTTGTAACTACGTTTTTGATTATTCTTAGATTGGGTAGTTTGCTTGTTCATAGTTTAAGTTGACCGACAAAGCCTTTTGTAAACCAAACCCCATTAGTCAACTGACAATCAATTGAGTCCAGCCCCATATGAATCAATAATCCAATCCCCACTAATCTAACGGCGAATGGGCGCGGAATAAAACAAAGCGCCGCATAGAAAATAATGGGAAAAACCGTATGTAAAGGGTGATAACCTATGCTACAGCGTTTCGGATCATAGATTGGCGTGGCAAGTAAATGGTCTAAATCCACTAACATAGTCGACATTAAAATAACATAAGAAAATAAATATTTTTTTCGAAAAAATATGCCTACGAATAATAGTGGAACAATGAAATGTACTGCAATATGTAACATTTAAGAACCACCCTTATGAGATTTTCTTACTGGTTTATATAAGTTTATAGGAAAAAACTCCGTCACCGTAATAGCTACTTTAGCATTCACCTCGATATTATATGCTCTGGCGATAAAGTCTGAAGACTGTGAGCATTGTTGTAATAAATCATCTTGCTCAACCTCGTCTTTGCTTAATAGTTTCACCGCAAAAATATCTCGGTAGGTTTCTAAACCTTTATCACGTAACAGCTCACCGATACCGATTTTTCCTTCCTGTAACGCTAGTGCGATAGTTTCGGGTAAGTGTGATAAAGCAACATCAGACCGTGCGCACGCAAATCTTTGTTGTGACTGTTTTCCACTAAGAATCACTTCGCGCTGTAACGAATTTTCTGCTGAAATATTGCTTTTTGAAATAATTTGCACAGGCTCCCAAAACCATGATTCCAGCGCTTTAGTCACAGTACCATCCATCACTAATAAGGTTCTTAAAAAAGCAGGTAATGATGCAGCATTAATTGACTGACCCGATGCGCTTTTTAAAATCAAATCAGGACTAAAGCCACTACTACGAAAATAAGATTTAGACATTCAAAATTGCCTTCTGATATTGTTTTAGACAAATTAAACTGTGCCCTTGTTGTCTAAACTTTGAAAGTTTTTCTCGGCTTGGCCATGAATCATAGGACTGATCGTTAGTATAGTCATTTTCTACCGCCGTAGCTTGTGATGATTTATTTGTACGGATTAAGCTATCAGAAGAAAGATAATTAATAGCCAATTTAACCCCCTCATCAAACAAGCGGCAGTTACACCTAAAAACACTATCAGTCGGTTTTGCTTGGCATTCACTTTGCAACACAGTCTGCCCTGTATCAAAAGACTTTGCCATTTTATGTAAGGTTACTCCTATCGTATTATTTTTATCCAACAGCGCATAAAAAACAGGATCAACCCCTTTATAAGCGGGCAATAAAGATGGGTGGATATTAAGGCAGGCTAAGTTTAAAAGAGGAGTTTTAATAAGTTGGTTAAAGTGGGCTGCTAATAAAAAATCAGGCTTCTTTGTTTGGATGAAATTAAGTGCCTCCGTTGAGTTAATATCAGCGGTATCAATAATCGGAATTTCATTTTTTTTTGCCAAGCCATGCACTGTTTTCGAAGGTCTTAACCATGAGAATAAATCAGTAACCATAAAAAGGTAGCTCGCATAACGCCAACCCGACAACTGTATTTGACTGACAGCACCTTGGATAAAACCATATTTTGAACTGATAACACGCGTTGAATTTACAATGGCAACAATCTCAATATGCTCAGATGCCAATAGTTTTTTTAAAACGAGTGATGAGTAAAGACTCGAATAAGTACAAAAAATTAAGCGTTTTGTAGCTGGCTTTTGCACACTTAAAGCTTTGCCATTTCATCAACTAAAATATCGATAGTTTGACTAATCTGCTCTTCGGTGTGCGATGAACAAATAAAGAAGCGTAAACGAGCCATGCCTTCTTGCACCGCAGGGTAAAAGATAGGCTGAACGTTAATACCACGTTTAAACATTGCATTGGCTAAACGCCCTGCATTAGCAGAGCCACCCGTAATAATGGGTATCACCGATAAACCTGCACTGGAGCCAATATTTAGACCTTGCTGTTGCGCTAGTTCAAGAAATTGATGACCTCTATCTTTAAGTGCTGTTACACGATGCGGCTCTGCATCCAGAATTTTTAGAGCCGCTAGTGCAGATGCAGCTAAAGGCGGTGAAATGCCGACACTGTATAAAAAACCTGGTGCAGAAAATTTCAGGTGTTCTATCAAAGCATTTTCACCCGCAATATAACCACCGCAGCTCGCTAAGGTTTTGCTTAACGTCCCCATCCACAGGTCAACCTCATGCCCATCAACTCCTGCATGCTCCTTGATGCCATGACCTTTTTCACCTAGCACACCCAGCGCATGCGCCTCATCAACCATTAAAAAAGCTTTATGACGTTTTTTAATTTCTACAAAGCGTTTTAAGTCAGGATAATCGCCATCCATACTGTAAATGCCTTCAATAACAATTAACACTCGTTCGTATTTTTTACGCTGCTGAAATAAAATTTCATCCAAGGCCTGCCAATCATTATGTGGAAAAGGCAAACGTGTTGCGCCTGAGAGTTGCCCGCCCTGAACAATGCTATTATGAATTAATGAATCATGTAAAATTAAATCTTTGGGGCCAAATAAATAGCCAATGGTGGTGACATTAGTCGCATGCCCACTGACAAACACAATACAATCATCGACATCATAAACTTTTGCTAGCGCTACTTCTAAGTCACGTTGAACAAGTCGTTCGCCAGCTACCGGGCGGCTGGCCGATGCGCTGGTACCATACTGATCAATCGCATCTTTTGCCGCTTGTGATACATCTGGGTGACCACATAAATCCAGATAGTTATAACTTGCAAAGTTAATATATTCTTGCCCAGCTATCTGCGTGGTATTACTCGCGACACCTTCATGAACTTTAAAAAATGGAGTTTCAACACCGAGTTGCTTACCTCCTGTTTCTAAGATACGGATCTGCTGATAGCCGGGAAACTTGTCAAAACGGCAAAACTCATCAGGAATCTTAGAATTTGATAATAGAGATTTTCGACTCCGTTTAGCGCTTTTATTGTCTATTTCAGATGCTGATACCTTTTTTAGACGCTTTTCAAGCATTTTCTGCGCGAGCTGATCCTTCACAGAACCACTCAGGCCAAATAGGTTACTTTTAGGTTTATTCATACGTTTTAGTCAATCCTAAACTACTTAGTAGCCTGCATCGCATCTTCAATCAGCTTTTTCGATAAGGCTTCAGCCTCATCTTCAGTCATTTTTTCATTATGACCATGACGTGCAGCTGCGATTGAAATATCATCCTGATGTGCGTGCTTCTCTTCAGCACTTTCTGCACCCGACCCGTCAGAGCTCGATAGTTGTGCCGTAATACGCTCTGCGATACGCTGAATATTAGCACCTTCAGTCAATGCCATAACAGGTAATTTAACCCCGAAGCGCTCTTCAATGGCTAACACAAGCTCCATACCCATCAATGAGTCCATACCTAAATCAAATACAGACTGCTCAATATCTAATTTCTCACGCGGTAAACGTAGTATTTGCTCGATTTCATCTAATAATAAATCAACCACCAAGGTTTGAATTTCAGCTTGGCTCATGTTTGCAATAAGCACATGAATATCTTCATGATCACTGTCTGAAGATTTAACCTGACGCTGAAGAATCTCATATTTAGCCGAACTTGCCGCTGGCATAACACGTTGAATCACACCCCAATCAAGATCAATCACGGCAACCCCAGCTTTATCTGAAAGGATAATTTTTTCAAGCATTTTCAAAGCTTGATCAGATGCCAAAGCACTGCCACCTAGACGGGACTGCAGCGCATCCTTAGTTTCTTCATTTCGGGCTAAATAACCCACATCTGAGATAGCTCCCCAGGCTGCATATTGCGCTACTAAACCTTGGGCTTTACGTGCCGTCACCAGTGCTTCTAAGAAGCTATTAGCCGCCACATAGTTAGCTTGTCCGGGATTACCCACATAAGTTGTTGCAGATGAATACATGACAAATAAATCTAAATCTAAGCCTTTACTGACTTCATGCAGATTCCAAGCACCCGTTATTTTAGGTTGCATGACTTTAAGCAACTGCTGCTGGCTCATATTACGAATTAAGCCATCATCTAATACCATCGCGGCATGCACGACCCCTTTTAATGGAGCGACATCATTTTCAATTTCTGCCACCAATCGCTGTAAGGACGACTTATCAGTGACATCACAGGCCCTCGTAAATACTTGTACGCCCTGTTTCTGCAAGCCTTTTATAATATCGGTAGACTCATTACCAACCGTTGCGGATCGGCTAATCAATACTAAGGAACGTGCGCCTTTATCTGCCAACCAACAGGCTGTTTTCAAACCAAAACCACTAAAGCCGCCAGTGACAAGATAACTTCCATTAGCGTCACACCGATACACTTCATCGGCTGTTTGCAAGGACTGAATAAGTTCCTTAGGTACGGCATCACCGTCTTCATGATTGGAATTGAATGACACCACGACTTTACCTATTTGACGTGACTGCTGCATATAACGAAAGGCATCCGCAACACGAGTCGCGGGGAAGCTCCGATAAGGCATAGGGCGCAGGCTACCTTCATCAAAATGAACCATCATTTCTTTAAAGAGTCTGTTGGCAAGTTCAGGGCGTTCAATTAATAGTTGATCGGCATCAATACCAAAGTAAGAAATATTATTGCGAAAAGGTCGTAACCCAATTTTACTGTTCTCGTAAAAATCGCGTTTACCTAATTCAAGGAAACGACCAAAAGGTTTAAGCACAGACAAGTTACGCGTAATCGCCTCACCTGCCAATGAGTTAAGAACAATATCTACACCCTCACCCCGCGTGATTTCCATAATATCATCGGCAAAAGCCAGTGATCGAGAGTCCATCACATGATCTGCACCCATTAAACGCACGAAGTCTCGTTTCTCATCACTGCCAGCAGTAGCAAAAATTTCAGCACCACAAAAACGTGCAAATTGAATAGCCGCTATGCCAACACCACCGGCAGCGCCATGAATAAGAATTTTCTCACCGGGTTGAATTTGCGCAAGATGCTTTAAGGCGTAATAAACGGTAAAGAAAGTCGTTGGGATGGTGGTTGCTTCTTCAAAGCTCCAGCCCTGTGGCTTATGGCTGATTGCAGTGGTTTGGGTGATAACGCGCGAACTAAAACAAGCTGGCGCAAAACCAACCACTTCATCGCCTGCTTTAAATTCGCTGACAGCACTGCCTACCTTGACTACTGTACCTGAAAGCTCCATTCCCAAGGTTGGGCCTGCAAAACCATTTTCTACCGCCTCGTCTGATAATAAACCCATCGCATACATCACATCACGAAAGTTTAAGCCTGCCGCATGGGGTTTAATTTCGATTTCATCTGATTTTAAGAATTGCTCTGGGAGTTCCTGCCAGATTAAATTTTTCAACTGACCTGGTGTGCTAAAGCGTAAAGCATAGGGCTTGTTACTTTGCTGAGTCGCTAGCTTAGAATCATCATTTTTTGCCCTTAAGCTAACCGGTGACATTCTCATTACATGACGCGCATTATCACTTAAAATTACCTCATTTTCCTGAGACTTATCAGTGGTCGTGTCGTTAATATTTTTACACAGCTCTTTAAGTAATAATCGGCTCGTATCTTGTGGATTAAAAGTCCCTTGTAAATCAAGTAATAAACAGTTCAAATCTGGGTGCTCATTCATGACAACACGCCCTAAACCCCATAATGCAGACTGGCCTGGGCTAACAGAAAAATCAAAATCTTGATTCTCTTTTGCAATCACTGCACCACCCGAGGTAACCAAATGCAGTTGTGCTGGGTGCTGTTTTTTCTCTAATGCTTGAATTAAATCAATGGTACTGGCACAACGTTTATTTTGTAGTGCCAAATCACCTATTTGAATATTATTTAAATCATCATGCCATTCTAAACCCATTAAGTGCACCACGTGATCACAATGAATATCGAGTTTATCTAAAGTATCTAAGATATGCTCAAAATGTTCTTCGCTAGTGTGTTCTTTACTAAGAGGTTCGCCTGATTGACTCGTTAATGATTCACTATCAAAGTTTAAGTTAATAGCAAAATGCAGTGGGCCTAAGCGTTTGTAGGTAAGTGCAGGTTCTACAATGACAACCTGATGACCATCCTTTTTTAAGCTGGTTTCTAATGATTGCGCTAAGCTGCTTGATACTTTAGTTTCATCTTTTAGAATCATCCAAGTATAAACCGTATTTTCATCACTAGCCGAATCAATATCAATCACATTCCTTGTATCAGCATGATTGGCTACAACCATAAAGGCACCTGCATCGCCCGCAGCTTCTGGGTCTATCAACAATTCAACTTGATCAAAACCTGCTTCTTTTAGTGAGCTATGCCACTCATTAGCACTCATTAATAATGGCACGGGTTTGTTGGTTTGATTGGTATGAATCCACCAATCAGTTTGTAAACCGAAAGTCATATCCATAAAGCGATCTGACTGTCTTTCTAATAATAATAAAACACCTTTTGGAGACAATAAATGTTTAATATTCTTTTGCGCTTTAGGTAAGTCATCAGAGTGATGCAGTATATTCGCTGCGATCACAATATCATAACTACCTAATAAAATATCACAGTCATCTGTTTCAATCGTTTGACTGATATCCATTAAATGCGTACTAACAAACGTATAGTTTTCTAGATCAAATCCAGCTTTTGCCAGTAACTCATCATCGTGATGAATATAATCATAATCACACTGATCCTCAGGAAGCACAGATAACAATAGCTGAGTAATTTCAGTATCATTTGCGCCTACCTCTAAAATACGCAGTCGACGATTGACCGGCCAATCAGCAACAATATCACTGAGGCTTTCACGTAATGCAAGGTTGATACTAATATTACTCGGCGATGCGCCATTCCAATGTTCTTGGATACTACTTTTACTTGAAAAGAGTAAATTTTCTGCTTCTGTTTTATGTTGTAAAACATCCGTCATGTGTTTTCCACAACGGCCCAAAAACATAAGCTCTGGTAAATAAGAAGGCGAGTCACCCAGTACAGACAGCCAAATATCTTCTGCTGAAGGCAAATCTGATTCGGTGGCTAATAACCATCGTCCATTGTCAAACGTAGCCAGCTCATCTTCCACCAATATACTGAGTAATCTAGACAACAGCGGGTATTGAGTTGACTCAATATGTGCCTGCTCTGCCAGTGACTCCAACGTGAATTCATCACCTTTGGGATTGAGTGCTTGAATTGATTGCCATGCAAACATAGACACCATCACATCAAATAATGGTAGCACTTCTTGGTAGTGTTTTTTGCGCTGTAAACGAGGCTCATTATCACGTAAAAAATCTAAAGCATGCGAAACTAATGATGCAGGTTCAGACACAGGAGATTGTTTTTCAGAGTCAGTCTGCCCTTCTAAAAGTGGCATTAAGCGTGGCACGAATTCGTACATTGAAGGTAAGCTCGATGCACTACGCGTCAATTGAACCCCTCTAAATCGGCAGTTCTTTAACTCTGCTAAGACATTACCAAAAGCATCCATTAACAAATAATCAGCCACCACCGACTGCGGGCTTTGCTTTTTAATGGTAACTAATAAATAAGATAAATCCTTCATATCAGCAAACTGATAAAGTTTGCCAACTTGCACCGGGATTAATGCTGCTTGGCTACCTTGCTCGATATCTTTAGCAAATATATCAACCAAAACTTGAAAACCTGCATCTAACATCGCGGGGTGAAGTTGGTATTTCGAGAAGTCTTGTTTTATTTCATTGGGAATTTTGAGTTTTGCTAAGGCTGATAAGGATGAAACCCAAACTTTCTGAACCCCTTGAAAAGTTTTGCCGTAGCTTAAACCTACCGACTCAGTTAATTTATAATGCCCTGCTGCACTGATAATATTCTCAGCATTTGAAATGAGTGGTTTTAGTGCAATGGCTTGCGGCACTTTTTTATGTGTCTCGCCTAACAACCTACCGACAACATTTTCAGTCCATGGGTTATCACTTAACCGATCACGACTGCTAATCTTAAAACTGCCATCTTTTGGGTGCAGTTCTAAACGAATCGATTTATTAACATCCAAAACAATAGGAGCGCGAATTTCTAGATTTTCCAGCTCCCATTGTTTGTAATTATCTTCTGCGGTAATATTTTCTTCTTCATTGGAAAACCAATCTGCTGATGCCGCCAGTGCCATTTCAACATAGGCAGCGGCAGGCATAATCGCGCCACCATCAACCACATGATCACTTAAGTAAGGTAGAACTTGAGTGCAAACTTGGTTCTCCCACATCGCCTCTTGATTCTTTAACCGGTAGCCCAACAAAGGGTGCGCCCGATGGCGGTTTACCAAGTCACTGCCTTCAGGTGTTAAAGTATACCAATGCTTCTCTCTTTGCCATGGGTAATGCGGTAAATTAATGCTTTTTAAAGACTTAATATCACCAAAGACTTTTTTAAGCACTAACGGGCAACCAGCTAGGTGACAATTATACAAGGCATTAATCAGTACCGTTTTTGAATCGCGTTTACGGCGCAATGTTTGTAGAGCAGCCATAGGAAAATCTTTAGCTTTACCACAATCATTAATATAAGAACGTAAAACAGAATGCGGCCCGACTTCTAAAAAGACTTGATAACCATCTTCTAAAAGCGCATCCATGGCACTAGCGAATTTAACTGGTTGGCGTATATTATCCCACCAGTATTTTGCATTTAATTGATCATCTGATAACAAGCCGCCAGATACCGTAGAATAGAATTTTCTTGTTGATGCGTTTAATGTCAAGCCATCTAAAGAGCTTTTAATAGTATTCTCAACCGAATCCATGGCTGGGCTATGGAAGGCATAATCTAAATCTAAAAGTCGAAAGAATATACCTTCTTCATCAAAGTATTCATTCAGTGCTTCCAAGGCAGGCAAAGACCCTGACAGGGTTACAGCATTCGGGCTATTAACCCCTGCAATACTCACCTCAGCCAATAGGCCTCTATCTTCAAGTAACTGATGAACCTTCTCTTCACTCATAGAAGCAGCCGCCATGCGACCTGCTCCTGCTGTTTTAGCTTGCGCATGGCTACGCTGATAAATAACCCGCACAGCTCCATCTAAACTTAAAATGCCTGCTGCCCATGCCGCTGCAACCTCACCCACACTATGACCTGTTACCGCATCTGCCATTAAGCCTTTGGACTCAAGGACACGCATCACCCCAACCTGCAGTGCAAATAATAATGGCTGAGCCACTTCGGTTAAGGCAAGGCGCGACTTATCTTCATCGGCTTTAAACTCATCCATTAAAGAAATTGTATCTTCAGTGGTTGAATAATTCTTTAACAAGGTATCAATTTCAACAATTGTTTCTAGAAATAAAGGCTCACTAGCCAGTAATTCACGACCCATACCCTGCCATTGTGAACCATTCCCAGAAAATACTAACGCTAATTTGGGTGGCTTACCGTTTAGACCTTCAATTTTATTGCCGGTTGTAACGCCGGTATGAATCTCACCTTGAGAAAAAGCATGCAAACACTCAATGATACTATGATGCTTATCAGCATGAACCGCTAAGCCCGTACCAAACTGCTGACGTTTCGTATAAGCAGACCATGCAACATCGGCATATTTAACCCCATCTTGTTGTAATAAATCACGGTATTGCCCTGCCATATCACGTAACGCTTGCGTGTTATTAGCCGATAGGAATAAGGGTGGAAAAACAGCTGGAGGTGTTTTTGTATTAACATTTATTTTAGTTTTAGTTGTCGTTTTTACATCAGTCGTTTTTCTCACATATTCTTCAACGATAACATGTGCATTCGCACCACCAAAACCAAAGGAATTAACCCCCATCAACAAAGGGTTCTCTGAATCTTCAATTGGAGTGAGCGATGTCACCACCGATAGTTTATCACCCGCAAAATCAATATTTTGATTTGGTTCATTAAAGTGTAAAGAAGCTGGAATAGCTTTATTTTTTAAACTTAAAATAACTTTTAGCAAACCAGCCATACCAGAGGCTGTTTCTAAATGACCAAGATTGGTTTTGGCAGAGCCAATCGGTAACGGTTTTTGTCGTTTTTTCGACAAAGCCCTAGCTAATGCGGCCGCTTCTAATGGGTCACCAATTGCGGTACCCGTACCATGCGCTTCAACGTAACACAATGAATCAGGATCAATCCCCGCACCTTCATAAACTTTAGATAATAACGCGGCTTGCCCTTCTGTACTCGGTAAACTAATACCATTAGTACGCCCATCGCAATTGATACCGGTATTCACAATCACTGCATGAATCGGGTCACCATCACGCTCGGCATCCTCAAGTGGTTTTAAAAACAACACTGCAGAACCTTCGGAGCGCACATAGCCATCGCCGGTTGCATCAAACGCACGACAACGACCTCGCGGAGAAAGCATAGACGCTTTAGAGAAACCGACAAAACCGAACGGGTGCAACAACATATTCACCCCGCCCGTTATAGCAAAAGGTGCATCACCGTTCCAGATGGCATTACAAGCTTGGTGCAAGGCAACTAATGATGATGAGCAAGCAGTATCTACAGAGACACTTGGGCCCTGTAAATCAAAAATATAGGAAATTCGGTTGGATGCAATACTGGCAGTATTTCCCGTCATTGAGTAAGGATCAAGTGAACTTAAATCATCCATACGACGATGTGCGTAGTCTGTGCTAGCTATACCAATATAAACGGCACAATCAGAACCCGCTAAACTATCAGGCACTTGTTGACCATTTTCTAGCGCTTCCCATGTTAATTCTAACAACAGGCGTTGCTGTGGATCCATTTGCGCTGCTTCACGAGGGGAAATCCCAAAAAAACTGGCATCAAACTCATCAACTTGCGGTAGAACACCCGCTGCAAAAGTATAACTTTTTCCTGGCTCTTTTTTATCAGGATGCTGATAAAAATCTGTCCCCCAACGCTCTGAACTTACCTCTGTAACAAGGTCTTTACCTTCTTTTAAAACATCCCAATAAGCGTCAGGTGAGCTAGCTTCCCCAGGGAATCGACAAGCCATTCCGACAATGGCAATTTTCTTTTTATCGGACTTTTTATCTGACAAGAGCTTTCCTTGAGAAGTCTCATAAGTAGTTATATCGTAATTCTACAACATATGTAAGATTGTTGCTAAAAAAACAATAAACAAATTATAATATTTCATCAGCTTAAAACGGTTTTTAAAACATTTTTATGGCTTTCATCATTACAAAAACTTGCCAAAGGCCCGTGCCCTTAGTGCTAGAAATATAAACAAATCGCTTACCACCATTAAATTTTTTCTTGTGTGAGGCATTACCCTTAAATGGGTAAATAAAATTTAACTTCTCAAACGCATACCAAAATGCCTTACGCGTAAATTTATTGTGGTTTATTTCATGCTTTGCGCCTCCACGAAGGTACAGTGGCGACATTCCTAATGAAACCAATTCTTTACCTTCAGCTGTAAACAGCTTTATTGCCTCAAGGATTATCGAAGCACTGGTTCCATGTGGAGCGGATTCATTTAAGCGATCAATATTATGATAGTAACCCACAATATTCCCATTAGAATACAAGGGATCAAAAGTTGCCAAGGCGATCAATTTATTATCTTTATAAGCCCAAAAATAGCGCACATCTGGCTCCTGCTCAAAACGCAGTGGACGCACTAAAAAACTAAATTCGTCACCTTTCTTATTCTTCAACCACTGTTTTGATAGCGCCTCAATTTCAGCCATATTAGTACACTCATTGATGGCCTGCTCTTTGATTACCACACCTTCGCGCTGGCATTTATTTTGCCACTGTCTTAGCTTTGCACGGTGCTTTCCTTTTAAATTGAAACCACTTAAAGGAATTTCCGTTTCTATACCAAATTGATTGATTTGCAAGCCTTCTCGCTTAAGCACTTCGGCCATCGCTTTGGATGACTGGACAAAAATAGTATTAGGGTGTTTTTTTAGAAAAAGTTGGATGATTTTTTGATAACTTGCCACAGCGCAAAGCGGGTCAGCCAGCACAACCTTCCGTTCTTGCCTTGCCCAAAACCAATGTTTAAAACTGATATAGGCGATATAACCCACACCCTCAAGCACAAAGTATTCCATCTCTGGCTCAAGGCTGGTGTAGGCCATTGAGTACCTTCCGTATTGTTTTAAATAAGGAACAATATCTGCTTTATCTACAAGCATACAGTTACTTTTTTGATTTGATCAACAGGGTCAAAGGAGCGAGTTCTTGCAACGCGCGCTCATACACCCGGCGCTTAAAATAAACCACTTCTTTTGCTGGCAGCCAGTAGTTCACCCACTTCCAGCCATCAAACTCAGGCACATCGTTCGCTTTCAAATCAACTGATGAGTCATCACACGTCAACCTTAATAAGAACCAGCGTTGTTTTTGCCCGATACACACCCTGCCATTGACGCCACGGCGAATCATTTTTTTAGGTAAACGATAGCGCAACCAATCATCTGTTTCACCAATCACTTCCACATGTTTTTTTAACAAGCCCGTTTCTTCTTGTAACTCACGGTACATTGCCTCTAAAGGCGTTTCACCCTTATCAATGCCACCTTGCGGAAACTGCCAAGAAGTCTGACCAATTCGTTTACCCCAAAACACTTCACCGTCGCAATTTGACAAGATGATTCCTACATTGGCTCGAAAGCCTTCATCATCTATCACGACCTACTCCAAAATTCATAATTGCTACTATTTTTCCACATTGCACCGTTTTCAGCAAACTATTACGTTACAATATTCAAACTTATCACTTTTACGCTTAGTTTTATTTATGACACTTGCTATTTTCGACCTTGATAATACCTTGCTCAGCTGTGACAGCGACTTCGAATGGGGGCAGTTTCTCGTTAGAAAAAACCTAGTCGATGCCGATGAATATGAAAAAGCCAATCAATATTTTTATGATGAATACAAAAAAGGTACACTTGATATTGCTGAGTTTTCGGCATTCAGTTTTAAACCGCTCACCCACTATGATAATGAAACATTAACAACACTGCATAGCCAATATATGCAAGAAGTCATCCAACCGCATATCACAAATAAGTCACGCTCGTTGATTCAAAAACATAAAGATAAGGGCGATACTTTACTCATCATCACTGCCACCAATAGCTTTATCACGCGCCCTATTGCCACTGAGCTTGGCATTAAAAACCTACTCGCTACCGAACCTAAAATTGTAAATGGAAAATACACCACTGAAATAGACGGTGTTGCCTGCTTTCAAGAAGGCAAAGTTAAGCGCTTGAACCACTGGCTAAGTAAAAACTCACACTCATTATCAGATAGCTACTTTTATAGCGACTCTCATAATGACCTTAGCTTATTGGAACTGGTAAATAACGCCATTGTAGTTGACCCTGATGATACACTGCATAAAATTGCGCAAGAGCGGAACTGGGAAATTATTTCATTACGATAACCTAACGGATTACTGTTTAGGGAAGCTTATCAGATGAGCTTGATTTTGTTTAAAGCAAAGGCTAGTGACCACCTCTTTGGTATCTCATAATGGGTGGCGAGGCAAGACTCGCCTTCCCGACTTAGGCTTTTATGAATTTAGTTGCATATTTTGACCCCAAAACTTTGCCATTGAAACTGCCACAGTGAAATAATCTGTTTGTTTAGTATTTTCATCCCGAACTCTACAAAATTCTACATCTCGATTAAAGAGGGTTGAAGCTAAATTGCGCCCCGCAAATATTATTTCTTTAGTTTTTTCATAACGAAGTTCCGTGAATTGGCTAAAAGCTTTACCAATATTAGCGCCATATCCAGAAAGGTACTCTGCCAGAAACCATGCATCCTCTAAAGCTTGGCAAGCCCCCTGACCCGATGTAGGTAATGGCGCATGAGAAGCATCACCGATAACAATTAAATTATTTTTATGCCATTTTTCTATTGGATTATGATCATGCACATAAATTTTATTAATATTTTTAACAGGAGTTTCCGTTATCACTTTACGTACAATATCAGGCCAATTTGAAAAAACTGATTGTAATTCTTCTTTGTATTTTTCAGGCATTCTGCCCTTAATACTCTTAGATGCTACGCCACCTGCCGAATAAGCTTTATTTTGTGTAACAGGCACAATACCAAACCTTTCACCTACACCCCAATAATCTTTAACAAATATATCATTAAACACTTTAGTATCAGATTCAAATACACCAATCCAGTTAATAAAGCCTTGATAGACTGGTTTATTTTCACCATTAACATAACTTCGAGCAAGAGACTGCATTCGTCCATCTGCACCCACAATCACATCCGCTGTTACATTAACACCATTAGTGAAATGTACTCTCACCTTATTATTTTCATCAGTCTCTAATTCGCTGACTGTATGACCGTACTTTACTGATATACCTAAAGCGTTAAGTTTTGAGATAAGAATACGTTGAAAATCCTTGCGAAGTATAGAAAGACTAGGGTATCCCATGATCATATTAATAGGCTCAATATCTATAGAGCCAAGCTTCTCTCCTTTGCTTGATAGCCGTTCCATACTCAACGGATAGCCAGATACAGCCTCTATTTCATTAAGGAATTCCTGATTAAGTCCTAGGATCATGAGAAAATAGCATAATCCAAAGAAAGGGGTTATTCAATGAAACAACAAAGCTTTGCCAGCCTAGCCTATGATAAAAAGAAAATCACCACGAAGCG
>Ga0256839_1002157_pt1 | contig 22490 bp, 26 predicted proteins | sample 354166metaG_FD_185968 | JGI IMG/M metagenome (GOLD analysis project Ga0256839, IMG submission 185968) | Hydrothermal vent microbial communities from Mid Atlantic Ridge, Atlantic Ocean - 354-166 | ecosystem: Environmental > Aquatic > Marine > Hydrothermal vents | place: Atlantic Ocean: Mid... | reverse complement strand
GGGGTGATGGTGGGATTATTTGCCATTTTACAATGCTTAAATTTCATGACATGACTGCCTATTGTAGTCATGTTTTAAAGGTTCAGCTAACGTAAGGAAGTCTGAACCTAACGTGCAAAATCACTGCATCGTTTTACGTAAATGGCGAAAGTCTATGCACCACCGTAATATCTTAATTGTCGGAATAGACAAAGATATAAATTTAAAAACCCAACCAAGTTAATTGGAAATTTTTACACGCTAAGCACATTCTTGAATGTTGCTAATTTTCTATGAATCACGCAACAACTTACCAGTGATCATTCATCATCCAACAGGAGGAATTCAGTTTATGCCACATTAGTAGCTTTGTTTTTGGGCAGTCATCAGACTAACAAAAACTCGCCTTTTCAGGCCTTATCATTATCACTTTTATCCATAAGGACCTTGGTTATCGTTAGATACCAATGAGTGATGAACACTAAGCAAATATTATTTTTACTGATAATGGAGAGACTAATGGACAAACTGACATGGGAATTATCTCAATTACAACGAAACAATCGAGACGGTAGCCGAAGCACCCAAGAAAACAGAAAGAAGATTTTAAACATGACAGCGCAGCACTTAAAACAGCTTGGATTTAATCGTATGAATACAAAAGCACTAAAGGCAAAGCATGTGATCAAACTTGCAGAGAAATGGCGTAGCGAGAATTTGTCTGCTGGAACGATTAAAAATCGTATGTCACATATCAGGTGGTGGGCGAGCAAGGTAAATGCCACTCATAAAATACCTGCTAATGATCAACTTGGAATTGATAAACGAATCTACATTACAAATGAGAATAAAGCAGTAGAACTTAAACATCACCATCTTGAAAAGGTTAGTGATCAAAACCTTCATTTTAGTTTAAAGCTACAAGCTGCCTTTGGGCTTAGGCGAGAAGAGTCCATCAAATTTATTGCTCAATTCGCTGATAGAGGCGACAAGATTGTATTAAAAGATACCTGGTGCAAAGGCAAAAGAAGCAGAGCAATCCCTATCACCAATTTACATCAACGAGAACTATTAAATGAGATTAAAAAAGACCGAGGAGGTGAATCCTTAATTCCATCACATTTGTCTTACAAGCAACAAATGGATAAATATCGAAACACCATTTCTCAAATAGGCTTAGGCAAAGGGCATGGCTTGCGACATAACTATGCACAAATTAGATATAAAGAATTATCAAATAATAACTGCCCCGTTCTTGGTGGCAAACAGCAAAAATACATGAATGAAGATGAACGCACAAAAGATCGAGAAGTAAGACTAATGATCACTGAAGAGTTAGGGCATGCGCGTGAACAAGTTACATCAATATATTTGGGCAGCTAGCTTTCAGCACTTGTTACAAAAATATTTCCGACAGTCGGAAATGAAAACCTGTCTCTGGCGGGGTTACACGAAGAACGAGATTAAAAGATTTATTTATGCCTATTAAAACGAACAAAGGATGGCACGTTGATTTTCGCCCCCGTGGACGGAATTCAAAACGATTTCGAAAAACCTTTCCTACTAAAGCTGAAGCGCTTAGATATAAAAATAATATCCTCTCAACCTATACGGAAGAATGGAATGAAATCAGAAAAGATACTCGTCACCTATCTGAACTTATCGAACTATGGTATCAACATTTTGGCGTTGCACTTAAAGCAGGAAAACAACGCCATCGCGTATTAACTAGGCTTTCAGAATCCCTATTTAACCCAATTGCTTCATCTTTGGACACGACACTTTATGTTGCATACAGATCTAGTCGATTAAACAATGGACTTTCAGGTCATACGTTGAATAGAGAGTTGGCCTATCTTAAAGCCCTATATAACGATTTAATTCGTTCAGGTCATTTTAAAGGTGCTAATCCCCTCTCAAAAATTAAGCTTCTTAAAATGCAAGAGACTGAAATGTCTTACCTTACAGATGATAATATTCAAGAATTACTTATCCAGTTAGAAGGGAGTACTAACAAAAGCGTCAAAACTGTTTCATTGATATGTCTGTCTACGGGTTGTAGATGGTCAGAGGCAGAGGGATTAACAAACACCAATATTCTAACGGGAAAAATTATCTTTACAGATACCAAGTCTGGAAAAAATAGAACTATCCCCATTAATGGCGACTTGCAAAAAGCTATGCCAAAAACACAAGGGCTATTATTTGATTCTTGTTATGCTGCCTTTAGGGAAGCTATTCGAAGGTGCAGTTTTAAATTGCCAACAGGACAACTAACGCACGTTTTGAGACATACTTTTGCCAGTCACTTTATGATTAAAGGTGGAAATATACTGGTACTTCAAAGAATACTAGGACATTCATCTTTAGCTATGACGATGCGGTATAGCCACTTTTCACCAGATCATTTAGAAGACGCTATTAAGTTTAATCCTCTCAATAAACAATAGATCAATCTGGTAACTTATGATAGCTCCGGCGGGGTTACATGAAGAACGAAGTTAAAGTGATTTACCTAACTAAACAGGAATTGGAGCCAACTGAAATAAATCACCATTTACTGTATAATTGAATCTATAGGAATACTGATGTTTATTAACTAATATTTGGAACAACCAATGAGATTTCTAGCAACAACTGTAACTGCAGAACAGACTGAAATACTTTTGCTTTCTGTTGCTCTAGCTTTTATTATTTTTGCTCTTTTTGTTTTATGGGTAACAAAAGGTAAATTTAAATAGAAAACTCTATAGTTTTTCCGACAGTCGGAAACGCCCTTCCATCAAGATCATTTCCCTAAGCTATTATACTTCCAGCTATATAACTTTTCCTTCCCACCATTTATAAATTTTCCTATCTGTGGATCAATTTCTGGATCATACATGGAGAAAGAATCCGACTTAAACTCTTGAGCTATCTTTTCCAGCTCCAATAACAAGGCATCGCAAGCTTCTTTGCTTGTGAAAGAATGAGCGCTAAGTTGTAAAATAAGATCTTGCCCGATAGATAGGTTTGCAGACGCATGGAGTGTTGAATTTGCCTTTGAGAAAGTGTTAGCTAGCAGGCCATGTAATGCGTGCTGTGTTCTCGTAATGCAGCATTCATAGCCTTTTTGCCACTCTGGTGAGAGAAGAAGCTCTCTAGGATGGTTTTCTGTAGATAGTTTGACGGTATCTACAATATCCATCATATCTCTATCGTTTAGCTTTTCTACATGAAGCATGGAGAGGTAAGCATTTCTTTTTTCTTCTGTATCAAGCTCAACAGCAATTTCGAATTTGTTTAGATTTTTAAAAATCACTTGTTTTCCTCGTTATTAATATTCCAAGGATGTAATGTATGCTCTAGATCATTTGAATATAAGTCTGCCTCAGAGTATCCGCTTCCGCTACTATCTTTTGAAAATCCTTCCGAGCTACAAGGCTCTTCCTTATAGTCACCAAACATATCAAAGACAAGAGCGAGAAAAGCAATTGTTATTTTCCAGGTTAATTTAAAAAGTAACGCCCCTAGCTCATATACAACTTTCATAAAACACAAGAATGTATGTTTCTTATCCATAATGTAACTCCTTGACCTCAATACTAAGGATTCCTTAGTATCTAGGCAAGCAAAAACCTAAGATTCTCTTAGTCTCATATATTGAGGCATAAACGTGAGTTCTAAGGATAAAGAAAATTCACCCATTGGAAGAAGGCTAAAATCTGCACGGACAGTTAAAGGAATATCCCAAAAGCAACTGGGTATTCTGGCGGGAATTGACGAGTTTTCAGCAAGCCCTAGAATTAATCAATACGAGAGAGGAAAACACGTTCCTGATTTTGCAACCTCTAAGCGTCTTGCTAAAGCACTTTCAATACCTGTTACCTATCTATATGCCGATGATGATAAGTTAGCCAACATTATTTTGATGTACACTAATGCTAAAGAAGACATACAAATCTACGTTGAGAAAACTCTACATAAATCCACCAGCACATAACCAGCCACGTCATATTATGGATAAAGGTGACTTTGGTATATATTAAGCACTGTATCTATTAATATTCAAGCGTATAAATTATAGGGGAGAAGAGGTGAGATTTTTAGCAACCACACTATCACCACAAGCAACGGAACTATTTTTACTATCTGCTGCTGGATTATTTATTCTCTTTGCTCTTTTTGTTCTGTGGGCAACAAAAGGGAAATTTACTGCTAAGAAATAAGGGTGAGATTAACTTGATGCTTGTTGCGTATCGTAAAACTAAGTCACCAGCCATAACATGCGCTTCAATTTTATAATATAGTGGTTTAAGATAATGAATTTCAAAAATGAACTAGAGAATATATAAAATGAGCTTTGGGCAAATCGTAGTAAATATTGTTATTTTATCAGCCATTGGATGGGCCTTTTTTGCTATTTTACACGCAACTAAGACTGGTGAAAAAAAGAAATAATTTAAACTCAACTCATTAAGCCTTATTTTCGGATGGACTTTATAGATAAAATGATAATTATTAGGTGATTAATAAAATTTAATACAGTGTTCGCTTTTTGTTCTATTTATTTTGTGTTACATTTGATCGTCCAATGGACATTAATACAAAACACGCCCCCACTATCGCAAGTATCTTTACTCGCTATTCTTACGATCAACATACAAAAATCCCTTTATACGGCAGTATGGTTCAAGCAGGGTTTGCCTCACCAGCAGATGACTTTGTTGAAGAATACTTAAACCTCAACGAGCTATTAGTTAAACGAGAAGAAGCTACTTTCTTCGTAAGAGTTGAAGGTCGCTCTATGGTTAATGCTGGGATTTTCCCAAAAGATATTTTAATTGTAGATCGCTCTTTAGCGGCTAAACATCGCAATATTGTCATCGCTGTTATTGATGGTGAGGTAACAGTTAAACGCCTCTACAATCATAAAAACAAGGTGCTTCTTCAGGCAGAAAATTCACAATACAAAGATATACCTGTGCTTGGTGAATTACATATATGGGGAGTAGTCACCTCCGTAATCCATAGATTTACATAACCATGTTTGCCCTTGTTGATTGCAATAATTTCTATGCTTCTTGTGAGCGATTATTTAGACCTGAATTAGAAAATAAGCCTATTGTAGTTTTATCGAATAATGATGGCTGTGTCATAGCTAGAAGCAATGAGGCTAAAGCGCTTGGTATCCCTATGGGCGCGCCAGAGTTTAAATATCGTCAGCAGATGAAAGAACAAGGGATTCACGTATTCTCTTCTAACTTCCCTCTCTATGGCGATCTATCTGCAAGAGTAATGAGTGTTCTTAATCAGCTATCCCCAACACTAGAAATCTACTCAATAGATGAAGCCTTTGCGGATATGAGAGGCTATTCGAATTTTGACTTATACCAACATGGCTTAGAGATAAGACAAACAGTATTACAATGGACAGGCATACCAGTATCCATTGGTTTTGCTAATACAAAAACACTCTCCAAAATAGCCAATAGAGTAGCCAAGAAATCACTAAAAGCTAAGGGTGTATTTGTCTTTGAAAATCAGAAGCAAATTGATAGCGTATTGAAGAAGGTAGAAATTAATGATGTATGGGGTGTTGGCAGAAAATGGAGCGAAAGCTTAAAGCACAGCGGTATCAAATCAGCCTACGATTTAGCCAAAGCAGACAGTAGTTGGATACGAAGAAAATACAGTGTTGTTTTACAAAGAACAGCTAGAGAATTAAACGGTGAGAGTTGTATCTCAATAGAAGACCTGCCAGAGAAGAAACAACTGCTTATATCTCGAAGCTTTAGAGAACGAGTAACCAACTATCAACACCTAAGGTCATTAGTATCAGGTTACATCAGCAGAGCTTGTGAGAAACTAAGAAAACAGGGAAGCGTGGCTCAAAGTATTACAGTGTTTATCCATACAAGTCCGTTCTCTAAAGGAGCAGGGTATAACAACTCAAAAAATATCAGTCTAGGGCAATATACGGCTGATACAGCAACTTTCATTAAGATGGGTTTCTACGCCCTAGAGCATATCTTTAAAGACGGTTATGAGTATCAAAAAGCAGGAATAATGCTATTTGATATAGTGCCAGATACACTTCAACAACTCTGCTTGTTTCAAGCTGAAAAGTATAATCATGCATCACGCAAACGGATGAAACTACTAGATCATATTAATAATAAATATGGTTCACAGACCTTAAGGTTAGCCTCTGAAAGTAAGAAGCGTTGGTATATGCACCAGAATCATTTATCACAAAGTTATACTACGAAGTGGAATGACTTATTGTCTGTTAGGTAATGTCATTTCCAATAATTAATCCTACACTCCAGCAATACTTGCTATTTAGATGTATTACCAACTAGATCGGTACTTTGTAATCAGCTTTCAGGTTACTTATTTAACATAACCACCATAAATTATCGGCAGATAAGGTGGAGGGGACTACGCTATAAGAAATAGGCAATTGCAAGTCTATTAGACTTAGACAGAAGCCGTCTATATCATAGGTTAAAATCTGTTAAACTCACTATACTCTTGAAATAATAGAAGAAAATATATGTATTGTTTTAATGAGCTTTCAGAGCTTAGTCAAACACAACCATTACACAAGGATTAAATTTAGTGGCAAAATTAAAAATACTAATATCTTCAACTTGTTATGATTTAGGAGTAGTTCGCTCTGAATTACGCCCGTTTATAAAAGAGTTAGGGCACGAGTCGGTAATGAGTGACCAAAAAGATATTACGTATGATCCAGATGAGCACACACATACAAGCTGCATCAATGAAGTTAAAAATTGTGATATGGTCATTCTCATTATAGGGTCGAGATTTGGAGGAGTATGTATACCCCCAGCCCTAGAAGAAATTGATATTAGTCTCCTATCAACAAAATCAAAAAAAACTAAAGCCCTCAAAGGAAAGTATATATTTTCAATCACGCAGGCAGAAGTTTTAAAAGCAATTGAATTATCAATTCCAATTTATACTTTCATCCTTACTGGCGTCGACCATGATCATCATTTTTATGAAAAAAACAAGAATAACCCTAAAATTGATATTAAAGATGTAGATTTTCCTTCAATTGAAAATGAAAAATCCGCAGAGTACATCTTTGAGTTTATAAATTATTTAAAAGGTCGAACCACGAATAATAGTATAGCTACATTCGATAAAGTTAGTGATATTAAAGATTATCTAAAAGGGCAATGGTCCCATTTATTTCAACGACTTCTTGTCAAGAATGAAGCTTCTAAAACTATTGATAACAACAGCTTAAATGTTAAATTAGTTATTGGTGCAGAAGGTTACTTAAAGTTATTAGCGAGTTTAATCGAGAAATCAAATAAAGAAGTTTTGTTCACCTCGACAAAAATGGCAGGAACAAATGAAGAAGGTGTATATGGAAAGCTTCAAAAAATAATTATTCAGAAATCCCTTGAATTTAAAAAACGTAACCCCAAGAGAATTCATTACGGAATTATTGACTCAAGGAGTGTTGAAACCAGTTCTGGCTCCGCAGAATTAAGATCGAAAATACCTGACATTGTCTTAAGGTTCAATGAAGAGCTTAACTCTATTAAAGTAAACTTTTTTATTGCAGATGAAGAATATGTAGTCCTTAGGATGAATAAGGGTAGAAATAAAGACCGATATTCTGTTCTTATCCAGAATAAACATCTAGCAATAATATTGAAGCGCTATTTTTACGCATTATGGGGGAAATCTTCTTTTATGAAGCCTCATATTAGAGAGATAGTAGAAAGCGATGAAAACACACTTGAAGAAATTCTTGATTCTGCTGGGTATGATAAATCTTCGGAGCTTTTAGAATTTTTAGATGTCTTACAAGATATTGATGAAAATCATTTGACAATACCAGTAAGGTTTATCGAAAAAATAATTTCTGCGGACAGATATTCAAATGTGAAAAGCAAGTCAGTGCTTGCAAAGTACAAAGAATATTGTGTGAAAAACATTCTAAATGATGATCTGACAATTGAGGGTATAAATGAAGTAAAAAAGAAAATTATGCATAATGAGCATATAAATTATGAAAAATATTCATATGTTTTTTTTGTTCAATACTTCTTAGCTAATTACTTTAAAGCAAAACATTCACTTGATCTTGTTCATGAGAGAGTTCAATTTTCAAATAGTATGAAGGTATTGGATATTGGAGGAGGCGGTGGCGCTTCTTCAATGGCCTTAATTGATTTGTTTTCTAAACAAGATATTAATATTAAATCACTTGATGTAGTTGATATCTCTCAAGCACAATTAGAGATAACTGAAACTCTTATTTCAGATCAATTCGGTTCATCTAACTTTGTCCCCTCGGATGCATATGATTTTCTCAAAAACAGTAAAGATAAGTATGACTTTATTTTAGCAGGAAACTTCTTGTGTGAGGCAAACGCACAACAACCTGAGCTATCACTTCCTTACCTATTAAAGCAAGTTTTAAATAGTGGAGGACATATTCTTGTGGTTGAAAGAACAGAATCAGGAGTATACGAAAGTATTATGCAGTCTGATTACTTAAGCTTGACATACTATATGTTTCAAAATAGGCGATTTAGAATTCCTATAAGCAATTCTTTTCTTGATTTTATTGATAGTGATGAAAATAGTTCCAATATCAATGAATTTATAAAACAAGAATACACATTAAGGTTTGCTCTTTATGAGTATTCAGCTGGTAGATCTATATAAAAAAGCATGGGAGACTCATAGTTTAGAGTATCTAACTTTGATTTTTCATGATGAAATACGCTATCAAGAGCATTGCAATAATGTAATCATAGGTCTTGATAACTTGAAGGAATATTGGCAAAAAAATGCGAAGAAACAATCAAATGTGGTTTTTAGTCCAATTAAGTATATTGAAGATGAAAATGAATTAGTAATTTTTTGGGAGGCGAGTTTCTTTGAGCTACACAAGAAAAAAACTGTAGAGTTACAAGGGATAATGTGGCTCAAAATAGTTAAAGGCAAGATAGTTGACTTGATAGAATTTTTTGAGCAGAAATACTAAAGAATGAACTTTGTGCTGAACTTCTTTATGAGTACCCTGAAGAAGGTTTCCCCCCAAAGAATTAGATCTAATTTGAAAAGACAAGAAAACTATCATTGTTGAGCCTCCTTTTATCATAATCAGTTGTTTATTGATCTTGTACGTTAATTTATTATCCAAGAAAATAAAGAACGGCTAAAACATGATATGTTTAACTTACAACCGATGTATGATACTTTTCTCGCTAAATTAAGCAGTTAGAAACTAAACATGAGAAACAATGAAGATATAAATCTCCGACATACCTTTGTGGGCATGTTATTTGCCTTAGCAATTGGGCAAGCAGCAATTCTTTTTGGTGATCTTTTCAGGGTGGTAGTTTATGGCTGGGATTTTCAGATAAGTGCCAATGGTTTTATACAAACAGTTAAGTCTGGTGATTATTTGATAGCTGCCCCTATAGGTCACTTACTACTTGGCGTTGTTTTAGTTGCTCTGAGTTGGGTTGGTTGGTCTCAATCTAAAGCTGGTGCAACGTACAGAAAGATAAAAGATGTTTTTAGCACTGCTTTTTTACTCTTAATTATTGAAGTAATTCTAGTGATTCAATACTTTATTTTAATTAATAGTGTTGAAATAGATATTAAGAGTTTTATGATTTCTAAAGAGCTTAATTCTGCGATCCCATCTGTATCTGCCGCTCCTGAGGCAACTATTATGCTTGTTATTTTTAGTACTTATGCATTATGGGACATAATTTCTGATGTTTTTTTAGGTCGAATTACTAAGAAGAATATGCCTTGCAATAAGATATACATCCTGCCTGATTTTATTACTATTTTAACAGGCATTATTACTTATAGTGGGGTTTCCATAATATGCGTTGTCATTGCTTGGTACATACAGGGTTTAGCAGTAACCCCCTCTAATCCTATCTCTGTTTTTTATACAGACATTGCTCTCATCGCATTATTATTCTTCTTCCGAGCAGCCAAAGTTCTAGAAAAAATACTGAAATTTATTTTCCCATGGGAGAAGAAACGTACATGGGAGAAGAATAATATAGAAGCCAGAGATACAGGCAGAGAAAGTCCATTTAGGCCAGTCTTAATGATGCTTATATCTCTGGTGATTATGTTATTTTTTACATGTAAAATATGAATAACTAAAAGTTTCAAGAAAGGAATATCATGACAAAGGTTCACATCATAGGTTTCGTAGGTCAAGTACGCTCAGGAAAAACTACAGCATGTGAACACTTAAGAAACAAGCATAATGCTGTAGTGTTTAGAAATTCAGACCCTCTTGAACAGATCAGTCAAAAATTATCTATGGATAAGGATAGGAGTAGCCTTGCTCTTATTGGAATGACCTTGTTTGATATATTTGGTCGCGATTTACTTGCAAAACATTGGGGGGAAAATATTAAGAAAATTAATCCTGTCACAAGTTTGGTAGTAATAGACGGATTAAGATTCCCCGAAGAAATTAAGTTTTATAGAGATTATGGTAATTTCACACTTGTCGCAATAAATTCGCCCGATGAACAAAGGTTTAATAGGTCAAAAGTAGCATCTGATAGTTTTAAGGATGGTTCACTTGATGCAACAGCCTTTTTAAAGCAGTCCACGTTGAAGAATGAAAGCTATGTAGATGAACTCATTGACCATAATGATTTTTGTATCGAGAACAGTAATAGTAAGAAAAATTTTACACTTAAGTTGGATAAACTTATTTTAAGTATAGCGTAGTTCAATTAAGATCCAGTCTATCAATACGACTTTTATGATGGATTTAGTATGCTTTCACATATATCTTTCAAGTTTTTATTCTCAGACTTTGAGATAAGCCAATACTCATTATCCCTGCAGATATTCTGCTGATCAGGAATAATAACCACATTTAGATCTTTCGACTTGAATTTTAGCAAAAGCGAAGCTTTCTCAGTATCATTTCGACGGTATACATTTGCCAGTATTCCACCATCAGGCTTTAAAATACGACCCATTTCTCTTACTTGTAGATCCGAGAGGTTAAATTGGAAAACAAATATTCCACAGATTAAATCTATACTGCTTTCTGAAATCGGGAGTGTTGAATCTGAATCAAAATGGAATATCTCATATCCGGCAGCTTTATTTAGGTCAACAACTCTTTGATCAAGCTCGCCTTGAGTATAATTGAATGGGGTATCACCAATATTGAAAAGGGGAAATACCCCAGGTCCAAGCTCAAATAGTGTTTCTGGATTGATTTCCTTTATTACTTTTGAAAATAAATTGTGTACTACCCTATTTGGGCTGTCATCTACTTGCCAACCAGGTATTGTTTCCCTAATCCTACATATTTCTTTAACTTGCTCTTCATTTAAGCTAGATAAAGATCTATCTAAATAGAAATGATCGAAGAAACGTTCATATACTTCACCATTTATAGTAATTTTTTTCTCAGTAGGTTTTGGTTCACCTTGATACTCTAAAACACCTTCACAGATTTCTTTGAATTTATTTTCATTGATTGTCATTGTAAGTGTCTGGTATTAATTATTATTTTTAACGGTGAAAACAATTACATCTTCATTTTTAACTTTGGCCATCAGCCTTGCCCGAGATGGTTTAATGTCTCTTTCGCTCCTATAAACCACCTCAAAACCAGATGAAATCGCAGATTCTATTATTTCTTCGATAGTAGCTTTTCTTGCTTTACTTTCACCTAATATAAGAGCAATTTTTCCTTCGGGTTTTATAACCCTCCTTGATTCTAAGAAAAACCGATTCATATAATTAATATATACGTCAAAGCTATTCTTCCGGTATCTATGCGACCTACTACCCATTTCAGTTTTTCGCAATTCATTAAAACTAGCAAAATTATATCCAAGCACATCAAGCTCTTCGTGATCAAACCATAGATAGGAAAGCCTTTGTGATTTTATATAATCAGCTACCCCATTATATGGAGGAGATGTCAGTATCAGATCTACAGATTCACTTTTAAGTCTCTCTAATCCTGAATTGCAGTCTATATGCTTTATTTCTGAACGTTTCCGAATTGATTTTCTAGTAGAGTCAATTCCTTTATGTTTCATGTCACTAATTATGACTTCTGATGCTTCCAAATATTTTTCAATTGCTCTATCAAAAGCGACAAAAGCGTTTTTATATTGAATATCACCCTTCTTTGGTTTTACATTGTCACAAATCCATCCCCAGTGTTTAGTTTGAGAACAAGTGGATTTCAATATACTTGAAAGTACAGCCTGCATACTCTCTCTAAGTTTGGAGTTTTTTATCTTTGATATCTTTTCTAGTAGATATAATAATTCTTTATATGTGCGAGGATGATACCACTGAAGTAATTCTTCTTCCTGAGGATGCAGAGTTTTGGGACTTGGCATTAATGGCCAATCGTTCGTATACTCATCGTATTTGAATTCTTTATATATTGAACTCTTAGTAGGAAAGTAATGCTTAGCCCTAGATAAAAGAACGGCAACTGGATTGGTATCAAACCCAATAATATTTCTCCCAAGTCGTACAGCTTCAATACCAGTGGTTGATGACCCACTAAAAGGGTCAACTACAATATCACCGGGCGAAGAAAGAATAGGAATTAAGGTTCCTGGTATCGCAGATGGGAAGGTAGCTGGATACCAATGAAAATGATTGATACCTCCATTCTTCACATTCTTAAAATCCCAATCTACACTTTTTAATTCTTTAATATAATTCAAGTTGTGAACTCTGGAAATAGCTGCCATCAAATTTTTCCGGGTATGTTGTGGTGTAATCCCAACTATCTAAGATAGAACTTACTGTTTGTTCGACTGACTTTCTCCATAAGTCCTGATCAATCTTCGGAGCTGGCTTCCAGCCTGTGCTTTCTGAATTAGTGTGAACCTTAGATATAAAGATACTGACAGAATCTTTACCTAATTTGGTCGTCTCCCCATCTACCGTATTGAAATTAACTGCTCGGGATACTAGTTTTTTCTCTACCCAAAAGAAATATTCATAATTATTATCTAACTCCGGTAGTAAGGGTTCGAGTATTTCATCTATATTAGACCAATCATCTATGGGTACATTACCAGTAGACTTAAACCAGATATAGTCAACTAGTCGATAGTTTGTTCCAGATAGAAGCTGCCCACCTAAGCTCTCCAAGGCAGTATCATTTCTAATATTTTCTTCAAATTCTGTTTCGGTTATGAACCAATTTTTAGAAGTAATAATTCCCTTTCTAATAGCTTCTTTTGCAACTTTACTCTGAAAAGCATTATGGGCAACACATAAAGGATTGCTAATAATTAAGGTGTATATTCTTTGACGATAATCTTGCCACTTCCGAATTTTATTCATAGCCGAAGAATGGAACTTAAGAGATAAATCAGTATCAATTATAGTTGCAGACAATAAGTCTCTTACATTCTTCTTAACACCATTAAAACCTAACAATATTGCCATTCTATGGACATTATCGATATTATCTAAATCGATATCAGCCGATATTGCGGACTGTTTATTACCCTTCGGTTTTACTATATCCAATACTGTCTCCTGTTCAACGTTATGTTTAACAAGTTTTTCAGCAACTTTTAAAGATGTTCCTGGAAGAATTTGGTGATTGATGTTACCAATATGATAATTCCCCTGAATTAGAGCTTCTAATATAGATTCATGATTAAATTCTATATTTTGTTTCTTAAGGTAATATTCTACTAAATGGCCATAAGGCGGAATCGCAGCATCGTGCAGTAATGCTGCAACAATGAGAGCTTTTTTATCAGTTGAAGAAATTGAGTTCTGTGAACCTAGCTTTTCAGCTAAATAAGCTACCCCAATTGAATGAGGTAGTCTTTTTGATGTACCTAATTCTTGAATATAAGGCACATCAAAATTCATTTGCCTCATATGTCTAAGTCGTTGTAACTCCGGGCAATCTAAAAGATCCTGAATAAGTTCTTGGTTATCTCCTATTCCAAGATCAAACTGGCCATGTAGCACATCATAAAATTTCACAAAAAATTTCTCAAAAAGAGTACAGGGGGGTAAAGTAAACCAAATTAAGAAGAATGAAAAATTGAATCCTTTGTTTAGAATAATTCAAAAAATGACAGGTCTTTTTATCTGCTCTCATTACCTTTCTTAACAACAGTAAGGATAGTCGAGGTTTCATTATATTGCCAATAGCATGGCAAATATAGTGCCCATTACTTCATATGCGTAGAACTGATATGCAAACCTCAAGATGGGCTTTCGTCTCATTGCCCGTTTTACTTTATCAACTTTGACAACTTGGAAATGACTTAAGTAAGTAGTCGTGGTCAAAATGTGGACAACCCACAAAAAAGCCCTGCAACGTAAAACGCTACAGGGCTTATAGAATATGGCTCCTCGACCTGGACTCGAACCAGGGACCAATAGATTAACAGTCTACTGCTCTACCAACTGAGCTATCGAGGAATGGTAGAAATGCTAGTTCCACTAAGGGGTAACCAACAGAGGCGCGAATTTTACTGGTTGGCTTGTTTTTGGTCAACACTTAATTGTCTAAACGATGAATAATTTAATTGGCTAAAAACCCAGCCGCTGTTCGAATGACCTCGACTCCTGCCCCCTCTTTATGCGCATTTTCGCTAATATGTCGTCGCCATGCCTTGGCGCCTTGCATCGCGGGAAACAACCCTAGAATATGCCGGCTCATGTGTTTTAAGTAGACCCCTTTTTTTAACTGTTCTTCCATATATTCGATATAACAATCTAATACATCAAAGCGTGTTTGCTGATTTGCAAGTTCACCATAAATCATCTCATCAACTTGATTCATTATAAAGGGGTTGTGATAGGCTTCGCGCCCAACCATTACACCATCTACTTGCTGTAAGTGCGAGCCACATTCATCTAAGGTTTTAATGCCTCCGTTGATTATAATTTCTAACGCTGGGAACTCCTGTTTCATTTGATAAACAAGTTCGTAATTAAGCGGTGGCACATCACGGTTTTGTTTTGGACTCAAACCTTTTAACCAAGCTTTTCTGGCATGAATATAAAAAGTCTTACAGCCGGCTTGTGAGACTGTTTGAATAAACCCCTGCAAGGTTTCATATTCATCCATATCATCAATGGCAATTCGATTTTTAACAGTAACTGGGATTTTCACTGCTTGTTGCATCGCGCTAACATTTTCTGCAACCAAGTCGGCTTCTGCCATCAAACATGCACCAAAGGCACCGCTTTGTACGCGGTCGCTGGGACAACCTACATTAATATTAACCTCATCATAGCCGTAATCTTCTGCCATTTTTGCACAGTGTGCCATCGCCTTGGGCTCACTTCCGCCAAGTTGCAGTGAGACTGGTTGCTCGTCTTTATTAAATGCTAAGTGTCGTTCACTATCACCATGCACTAATGCCCCTGTTGTTACCATTTCGGTAAAAAGTAGGGCTTTTCTTGTCATGAGCCGAAGAAAATAACGCTCATGTTTATCAGTCCAGTCAAGCATCGGCGCAACACAGAATCGACGGTCTATTTTGGATGGCATAAGGCGCTTAGCAACTTGGTAAAATGGGCAGGGATTATGATATGCTTATCCGCACTTGTAAATCATGGAAGATAAAAAATGAATGTTGCTGAATCAATCCAAGCAGGAAACTGGATCGCGCTTTTTACTTATATGGGTTTTAGCTTTTTTGCAGGCTACGTGATTGGTTTTGCGACTCGAACTTTTTTAAAGTTCGTTTTTTTCCTTTCAGGTGCCGCGCTTATCCTCCTTTTCATATTGCAATACAACAATATGATTGATGTGAAGTGGGATGTTTTTGAGAACGTTTATAACGGCTTAATTTCTTGGATTTCACCTCATCTGGGAGGCTTAAAAAACTTTATAACCGCTAACCTATCATCAGCAGCGATGGCTGGCTTAGGCTTATTTTGGGGCTTTAGACGACGTAGTTAGTACTTTATCCAACATAATCATTAGCCAAGCAGTTAACGCTGGCACTGGCTACAGTAAAAAGTTGAGCGTTGTCCCTGCGTGATTTTCATCACAGCTTTACCGCATTGATTACAAGGCTCGCTGGCCCTGCCATACACATTTAACTGTTGTTGAAAATAACCGGGTTTACCTTCCGCCTGTACAAAGTCTTTAAGTGTTGTGCCACCCTGCTCTATAGCTTTGGATAATACCTTTTTTATTTCTTCTACAAAAACTTTATAGCGTGCTTTTGTAACCTTACCCGCCAAGCGCTTAGGCGAAATAGCAGCCATAAAAAGTGACTCACAGGCATAAATATTACCCACACCAACCACCACATGACCATTCATAATAAATTGTTTGATGCTTACCTTTCGACCGCGTGATACGGCAAATAAATAATCTGCATTAAAATCATCACTCAATGGCTCAGGGCCTAATGATCGGATTAGCTTATGTTTTAACGGGTTTTTCGTCGTCCACAATACTGAGCCAAAACGGCGTGGATCGTGCAAGCGAATGGCTTTACCTGTTTGCATCACAATATCCACATGATCATGTTTATCTGGCACATCACCCGCATCAATCACACGCAAGCTACCTGACATACCCAAATGAATTAAAGCCGTGCCCTGTGAAGTTTCTAACAAAAGATACTTACCTCGGCGTTTAACTGATTCAATTCTTTGCCCCACCATTTTTTGTATTTCAACAGGAATAGGCCAACGCAGTTTTGGCTGGCGTACGGTCACCTCAGATACAATCTGCTGATCAATATAAGGAATAATTCCTTGGCGGGTGGTTTCAACTTCGGGTAGTTCTGGCATACTTAATCATCTGGGCAAAAAGTCTATTCTTCTCTATTATTAACGATAAAGCAAAAAATAAGGAACAACGAATGAAAAAACCCATCGTAGTCATCGGCATCGGAGAAATCGGCTCAGTCTTTGCGCGCGGCTGTTTACGCCTCGGCCACCCCGTTTACCCTGTTACCCGTGAAATGAGCGCTGCAGTAGTCGCCAAAGAAATCCCCTATCCAGAAGCGGTGATTCTTGCAGTGACTGAAGGTGAGCTTCATGAGCAATTAGCGCAACTGCCTAACGCTTGGAAAAACCAATTAGTGTTAATCCAAAACGAGTTATTACCTAAAGATTGGGAGCAATACGACTTAAACCCCACAGTGATATCCGTATGGTTTGAAAAGAAAAAAGGGCAGGATGTGAAAGTGGTTGTACCCTCGCCAGTGCATGGCAATAAGGCAACGCTGGTTGCCGACGCATTACAAGCGTTAGAGATACCCAGCGAAGTGATTGATGATTCTGAGAGAATGCTGCTAGAACTGGTGCGTAAAAATTATTACATTTTAGCCAGCAACATCGCTGGCTTAAAAGTCGGCGGCACCGTTAGCGAACTTTGGAAAAATCACCAACCACTAGCCGAGAACATACTAACTGATATTCACACCATTCAAGAAGCACTCGCAGGAAAGACACTTGATAAAGATGCGATCACCCAAGCCATGCTTGTCGCCTTTGAAGGCGACCCTGACCACGGCTGCATGGGGCGTAGCGCACCTGCACGTTTAACGCGTGCTTTGAATATTGCAGATGAAGTAGGTATAGAAGTTTCTACGTTACAGCAGATTTCCGAAGAGCTTGCGTAAAAAAAAGCGAACTAACAAGGTTAATCTTTTTTCTCAGATGATTTCATTTCAGCTGTCGGCATATTTTTAGAATCTACTTTAAAGCTTTCCTCACCTGCTAGCATCAAACCTGATACGGTTTCTTGAATAAGGTAAAGCGTATCACCCATGCGAATGAAGCGTTGCTCGGTCACTGTATTGAGGTTGCCGAAGATGTATTTGATGCCATTAAAGCTTACGCTGAGGTTTTCTTTGTCTAAGCCATAGTCGGCTAGGTTTTTCCCTGCTATTGGGTAGTTGCTTTCTGCATTTTCTGAAAGCAGTGTGAATAAGTGCCTAACTTTGGCAGAGTCTGCTTTAAATTGGCTCGGCTTTATAACTTCCCAACTATCATTTTTATTTTGTAAAACAACATCTTCTCGCCCTACTGCATGAATGATAATTTCTTTGGCGTTGTCGCCAATGGCTTTATCATAGAGTGTTTTGTATTGTGGTCCTGTGTCATCATCACGTGTTGCAATAAACACAGCTAAACCAACCACAAGCAAGAGCATTAAGCCATTGAGAAGTAGCCTTTTTTTGCTGGAGTTAGTCACTTAGCTTTAGCGGCTGGTTTTTCTTTTTTGATAGGCGATAGGATCCCGTAAGTCAACCGCATCATATCTACTCGTGGCTCTTCTACCAGCGTGAAAATTAAGTCACTTAATAGTGCGCCTTGGTGATTATACAAATACACTTTTTTACCTATTTTTGTGTAAACACAGCGCCACATGTTGCCAGAATTTGCATCTTTATAAGCACAGGTCCCATCAGGCCTAAAGTCAAATTCCATACGAAATCCACCTTGCGAAAAGTCCTGACTGCCGATAGGCCTAAATATATTTAAGACGGTATTACCGCCTTGCTCTTCATAGGAGTTTATCCAATGCTGATGAAATGCTGTATTTAAGGGTTTCACTACACCATCAACTTTTGCTATTCCGCCGCCTTTAACTGCCTGGGCATTTTTCTCTACTTGCCTTTGGCTAGCCATACAGCCTGATAACATCATTAAGATTGTAAGCCCTGTTATGCTAATTATTGTTTTCACTTATAAGTCCTTTTATTTCTTTCTACGTTTTAACCAACGCACTGTTCCGATAAGAATTAACCCTGCTGGCAACAGAATCAAGAAGAATACTCCCGAACCAAATAGCGCCCAGCCCGGCATTTTTAATTCTGTATCGGGGGCTTTCACCCCTTTAATTGAGAGTAGCGTATCATCCGAGCCGAGCCAATTAAATATATTCTGAGCCAACTCTAAATTACTGCCTTGACCAATAAAATTGTTAGCTAAAAAATCACCATCACCCAAAACTAATACACGCTGTTGTGGTGCTTTAGATGATGCACCTGCTTGTGTTAACACCATGCCAATATCGAGCGGCCCTGCTTTATCCGCGCCATCATCATACTTCACATTACCTTCAATTTCGCCCGATTCTAACCAACTGGTCGGCAGGGTACTTAAAATAGGTTGATATTGCCACGGGCTACTTTTAACTTCATCATCCTTAGCAATCGCGGTAGGAAAAGGAAACAACACATGCGCGCTTAAGTCTTTGATTAATTCAGACTCGCCATAGTCAATGACCGCAACTACGGCGGGGTGCTTAATGCCAAGCATTTTTTGCAAGGCTTGATTGGCATCAACTATCGTCCCTTCATGGATGACTAAGCCGAGTTGCTGCTCAAGCGCATCCAGCCCATTGATTGAACCCGGGTCATGCAACCATAACAGGTTACCGCCTCTTTTGAGGTAATCTTGAATGATCTTTACTTCATCGGATAAGTAGTCTTTTTGTGGTGTAGCGATAACGATAAAACTGGTGCTATCAGGAATACTCTGCGTACGAATTAGGTTATGCGGTTGAAATTGAAAACCCTGATTTTCTAAAACGTTGACTAATTCTGAAAGCCCACTGCTTTTTTCACTAAATAGGTTACGCTCACCATGACCTTCTAAAAACAAGGCAAGCTTTGGCTTATCACGTGATAAGCGCTGCAGCACATTAACAAACGTTTGTTCATCAGATGAATTAACCGTTTCACTGCGCTCGCCCAAGCTTATTTTTAATTGTCCACTGTACTGGATACCGTCCGCTTTGGCGCGCTTTGGGTTTAACTCTGGATTAACAAATTCTAGCTCCGTGTCTTTTTTTAATTTTTTGTATTTAGCGACTATTTTTCTTAAACCGGTATGCACGGTGGCATCATCCGGCACATAAGCGGTAAATTTTAAAGGCTGTTTTACACGTATTAAGAGCTTTTGTGTTGAAGCATGCAAGGAGTTTTGCTGCCTTAAACTTACATCATAACTATGGTGGTAGGTTTTACCGAGCCACGCTAGCATCCCAATTACACCCACAAACAATAGGGTAAATATAATATTTTGCAGGCGTAAACCTGTTTGTGATGGGCGACTTATACGCTCGAGTTTCTGCTTAGTTTTCTGCCCCTTTTTGCTGACTTTATTTTTTAGAGTAATCATCCCAACACCCGATCATTATCCAACTTACGGATGGTCAAAATTAAAAAACCAACAATAAAGAGCAGGTAATAAACCACATCGCTAGTATTCAACACACCTTCAAGAAAGGGTAAAAAATGACTAAAATGTGATAGGTAGATAAACACTTCGCTGCCATTGCTTTGGGTATTACCCGACAGGTATAGCACCACCAAGAAAAATAATAAGCCGAACGTGCTAACTGCTGCAATGATTGGCTGACTGGTGAGTGAGGATAAAAATAAACCGGCTGCCGCAAAAGAGCTTAACAGAAGTAATAAACCCAAAGAGGATGATAGCACCACACCCCAATCCAGCGTTGTGCCGGTCGTTAAAGCTAAAGGCATCAACGTTAATAAAGCAACCACCAAGAATATAAACAGTAAAATACCAAAATATTTCCCCAACACAATTTGTGTCGATGACAGCGGCGATGTTAATAATAATGACAGCGTTTTATTCATCCGCTCTTCGGCAAACAAGCGCATCGTCATAATCGGCATAACCGCCAACATTATGATACCCGCCCATAAATAAATAGGTGCAACCACAATGCCAGTCACCCCAGGTGGGTTAGCTGAAGTTGCTGTTGCGGGTTGCACAACACTAATAAATTCTTCCATAAAGGTTAAGAACAGTAAGCCTAAAACAAACTGTAAAACAGCTAGAACACTCCATGCCAGCGGAGTGTTAAACATGCGTTTAAATTCACTAAAGCCGATCATCATGCCTTTTTTCATGAGACTTGCTCCGTTAAATTATCTGAGATTTGAGGCTGATTCGCTGCATTATCGGTATGCACTAAGTTCATAAAAATCTGTTCTAAGGTTTCTTCTTGTCGCTTCAATTCTGTTAAGCCCCAGCCTTTTTCAACAGCTAACGTATACAATAAATGAGTTTCTGTAGGTGCTGTAAAATCAAGCTGAAAACGATGGTTTTCTAACGGGGTAATTTTATCTAATGCCTTAAACTGCCCTAATGCCTGCTGTAAATCTGATTCTGCAACACTTTTTTCAAAACCGACCACGATACTGTTTGAAGATTGCTTTTGTGCTAACTGCGTAAAACTATCAGAGAAAACCGTTTCGCCATGATTAATAATTTGCACCCGATCACACACCGCTTGGACTTCTGGCAAAATATGGGTAGATAGTATGACACTGTGGTCATTGCCTAACTCACGAATTAACTGACGAATTTTAGTGATTTGAATCGGGTCCAAGCCAACGGTAGGCTCATCTAAAATAACAATTTCTGGTTGATGCAAAATCGCTTGCGCTATACCAACTCGCTGCTGATAACCCTTTGATAAATTACCGATAAGTTTGTGCGTAACCGATTGCAACACGCAACGCTCAATCGCATCATTCACCGCACTTTGCATTTTTGCTGGAGGAATATCATGCAAGCTCGCGCAGTACTTTAAAAACTCTAAGGGAGTCATATCGCGATACACAGGCGGTTGCTCTGGTAAATATCCAATCTGGCGCTTTGCTTGTTTAGGGCCTTCTAATAAATTAAAGCCATTAATAATGATAGTGCCCGAGCTTGGCGAAATATTGCCGGTAAGCATTTGCATGGTACTAGATTTACCTGCTCCATTTGGCCCAAGCAAACCCAGTACCTCACCTTTTTTCAAGATTAGATTGAAATTTTTAACCGCGTGGTATTCCCCATAGTAGCGATTTAAGTTGCTCGCTTCTATAAGAGCACGAGTATGACTAGCGCTCATTGTTTTGATTTCCCCATTTCACCCACTGAAATATTATTTTCTTATTATTTATGATTTGCATAGCCCATGCAAATCATTAAGCGCCTGATTATATAGAGTTTACAGGCATAAAAAAAGCCTAGCGACTCGCTAGGCTTTTATAAACAACGTTTAACGTTATTTACTTAATTTTAGATTCTTTAAACTCAACATGTTTACGAACCTTAGGGTCGTACATTTTCTTAACTAACTTTTCAGTCATGGTACGTTTGTTCTTCGTTGTTGTGTAGAAGTAGCCAGTACCCGCTGTTGATACCATTTTAATTTTATCACGCATAATATTTTCCTGTTTTTAACGCTAACCCGCTGGGTTAAACTTTTTCGCCACGAGCACGAATCTCAGATAAAACGGTATCAATACCTTTTTTATCAATAATTCGCATACCTTTAGCGGTAAGACGTAGCTTTACAAAACGGTTTTCAGCTTCAACCCAAAAACGGTGTGTGTGCAAATTAGGTAAAAAACGACGACGTGTTTTATTATGCGCATGAGAAACATTGTTCCCTGCTACCGGACGTTTACCTGTTACTTGGCATACTTTAGCCATGACTATCTCCGAAAATCTGTGCTTAAATA
>Ga0256839_1002156_pt1 | contig 22491 bp, 20 predicted proteins | sample 354166metaG_FD_185968 | JGI IMG/M metagenome (GOLD analysis project Ga0256839, IMG submission 185968) | Hydrothermal vent microbial communities from Mid Atlantic Ridge, Atlantic Ocean - 354-166 | ecosystem: Environmental > Aquatic > Marine > Hydrothermal vents | place: Atlantic Ocean: Mid... | reverse complement strand
TGTTTGCAAGAGTCCAGCTAAGAGTGGTGCTGCCTCCAGATGTTACGCTATTTGGGCTAGCAGTAAAACTTACAATTGTCGGTGCAGAGCCTGTGCCACCTGTACATGTAACCGTAGCATCTACTGCATTTATTCTATCGCATAGCTCCATGCCTGTATCGCTGACACTTACCAGTACATCACCCTCATTGACTCCTAGACTTGCTGAGGAGGCTACTTCCAAGGTTGAACCAGGCTCTAATGGAATAGAAATAACGTCATTATTACTCAAAGTTACAATTAAATCCTTACCAAAAGCAATAAAAGCAAAAGTGCTTGATAGGAGTAATAATAATATTAGTGCGTATTTTTTCATTGTTAACTCTCAAATATAGTATATAGAATGGCATTATAACGAATTGATTGTTAATATATTGTTTAATTTAAAATATTGTTTAATTTTTTCTCAAAATGAAGCGTTTATAAGTTGGAGACTATGATATGTCTGCGACTTAACTGTCTAAAAAGAATCCCATCATTGCGAGGAGGTACGACGCAGCAATCTCATCTTTTTTGCTTGAGATTTGAGTGGGATAAATCCCACTTACCAAGTTGGCTTTGTTGGGTCGCTGGCTTTATCTGAAGCTTTTTACCAGATATGAATATAAAATTTTATTGGGCATAAAAAAATGGGCGATTAACGCCCATTTTTTTTTACTCATTAAAAACTTTGTTACTTATTGAATGTTTTTAGAATATCTGTGAGCAAACAATCCAGCGTAGTTCGCTAGAGTCGTTCCACCACCTAATGTTCCGTTAACATACTTTTGCACAGCAAAACCAGTTACTGGAAGACCAGTGTAAGTTCTTGCTGCAACATTGTCATTTGTATTTTGTGTAAAAGCAATCTCTGCCCAACCGTTATTAAAACCAGGTCTAACAAACATATTGTTTTGCGAACCCAATATCAAAGAATCGCCAAACACATCATTATCATCATGGAACTCTAAAACATTAGTTTCCCAACAAAATACTGGACCTTGCTCACCTGGAGGCAATGGCGATGGCAATAAAACTCCGCCACCTAGTTGTTGCTCTTCTCTATCCCATCTTTGCATAGCAAATGGCTCACAAGCAGGACCCGATGGTGGACCACCAGCTGCAGGATAAGAAAGACCTCTAGTAAATGGTTCAACAGGAGGAGCTAGACCTAAAAAGGCTAAAGAATAAAACGGATCAGCATAGAAGATTTTGGTTGGGAAAGTTACTACCCACTCAGTATCTGCACCAAAGGCATCCGTAATTTCAAACTCACCATAAATATGGTCATGCATATACACAGCACTTACTGCTTGAACTTCATCAGAAGACCAAGTATCTGTTACTACAACACCATTATAGAAAATATTACTAGTAATATTGTTGCCTGATGCAACATTAGGAAACAAATCACCTGGATTTGAGTGTTGCGGCACTGTAGAATATGCTTGAATTGCATCAGCATTATAAGACACTTCAGTACCAGCTGGCACATTAACTATCGCTGCTGAACCAAACAAACCACCGCTACCATCTAACACTGAATCAATACCATCAGCAGGATTTGCAGCCCATGCTCCACCAAGCCAATTATTATGAACAACAGAACAATTTGCAGGAACGCCCGATGCAGCATGCGTTACAGCCGATGCGGCATTGCCATTGCTAGCTGTATTGAAAACATTACCCATTTCAATCATCTCGAAATGACCTTCTGTACAACGCTTCATATCTAGACCCAACTCATCATATGGTGCTGGATTGCTGTAGCCGTAAGGTAAAAACTCTTGACCTGCCATTACCGTATTTGGTGCCAGACAAGAATTGTCGCTAGTGATTATTTTAACAGACTCTTCGCCAACGTGACCGCCTACTGTGGATGTTGTTGGCACTAAAGCAGCTGTCCAAACATCATAAGGAGAAAGGTATAAGTTAAAATCCAAGCACTCGCGAGAGTTTTTGCCTTCAAGGAAACGTACTTTTACAGCCTTAACATTGTCTGTTGTGTTGACAACTGAGATTAGCGTATTGTTACCGCCATTAACTGTGTAGTAAGGGTATAACAGAACCTGACCAACACCGTCTGAGTTTAAATTTACCGCTGTTGACACAGAGGCTATGCCAGCAACACCAGCAATACCTGCAATCAATGCAGTTGTTAAATTATTTCTTTTCATTTTTTAGAACTCCTAAAATTTATAATAAATACAGAGCTATAACTGCCTATTCACTCAGGTGAATACCTCAGGTAAAGACCTAATTTTTATAGCTGATGCCAATGGTACGCGATAAAACAGCAAATCGCAAGAAGATATTCACTTTTTCATCACATTTAGCGAGTCAGGAACTTTATACCATATATTGTCTTTCATTAGCCACTTTTCTTTTAGCTCGGTAGTTACTTGTATGGTACTAGACATTGCTCCCTTAAACTGGTATTCGTATTGCAGCTCTGTAACGATAGTGCACAAGTATTTTTCTGAACACTCTTTGCGTATAATTTTGGCATCAAGCCACTTAATTGACGAGATTCTCATTCGTGCTACGTAGGCTTGCAATGTTTCTGTTTGACGCCAACCTGGGCTTAAGAATTGATAGGACTGCTTATAGTCATGACTAATTTTATAGTTCCAATAATCTGTTACTCGGTTATCGAGTTTGTTTTTTTCTTGGTCTTCGCAGGCGGTTATTAATAGGGAAACGCTTAGGATTAGTAATATAGCTTTTATTTTATTCATTTTTCTTTGCTTCTCTTTATCTTAAAATTATTTGTCGCTTTTATGCTTTAATGGTTTTAAACCTTTAAATTGATTGGTGTATTCTTTTGTTAATTGTTTGGCTTGTTCTGGATTTTCTATGACTGTCGGAGTGAGCAACAATATTAATTCAGTTCTTTCATTGGTTCGATTTCTTGAGCCAAACAAACCTCCTAGTAGCGGTATTCTATTTAGTTTTGGTACACCGTTTTTGGCTCTGGCTCGGTCTTCTTTTATCAAACCACCCATGACTATTGTGTCGCCGCTTTGTACGGCTATTTCGGTTGTTAGCTCTCGATTGTTGATGTCTCTATTACCACTAGCATCTGGGGCAGTTGGAAGACTGACTTCTTGAGATACTTCTATGTATACCAGTCCACCAGGGTTAATCCTTGGTGTTACTGTAAGCTTGGTGCCTGTTTGCAGGTATCTAATCGAACTAAAGGTGTTGAGCCCGCCATTGTTGAGGGCGTTATTTTGAATAGGTATTCGTGTTCCTACATTTATGGAGGCCTCTTTGTTGTTTAATACCAGCAAAGATGGTGTGGATAACAAAGCCACTCGACTCTTTACATCAGATGCCGAAATTGTTGCTTGAACATCAACCCCTGTTAATACATAAGTTAAGCCACCAGCCCCAAATCGTGCCGATTCGGTATCACGTACTCCTAGCACCTTATCTGCAGTCGTCGTTGTGGTTGTCGTTGCGGTTCTAGCAGAACCAAACAGCCACTCCACTCCTGATGACTCGTTGTCTGTTAAGGTTACTTCAATAATTTTTGCTTCAATTAAAACCTGCAAAGGTTCAATATCTAATCGTGCTATTGCTGCCATTATGGCGTCGTACTCTTGTGCACTGGCACTAATTAATATTTGGTTGTTTTCTTCAATGGCAGTAAAACTTGGTCCGTCTTGATTGTTTCTTGATGAGTTGTTGCGTTTGGTTTTCTTAACGGGTTTTGATTTGTTTGTTGTTGAGCCGATTTCCCTACCTGCAAGCCCGGGTGCCACTTTTCCACTACTTTCTTTTCTAGAGCTTCTTGAACTGCCACCACTATTACCACCAAAGACATCGCCAAGATAACCCGCTAAATCATCGGCTTTGATATTTTTGACATTATAGACATAGAGGTTGCTGGCAGCTTCAGAATCTGATCGATCGAGTCGTTTTATCCATTCTTGTGCTTTGTGCAAATAGCTTTCTTGTGGCGTAATAACCATGATGGCATTGAGACGCTCAAGTGCCATAAAACGAAACATGCCTGCCAATGGGTTATCTGCGCCTTCTCCAAATATTGCTTCTAATTCTCCGACGATTGTGCCTGCTTCCACACGATTTAAGGTGAATATTCCTGTTGACATGCCCGCTAACCAATCCACATCAAAGATATTGATGGTATCCAAGTACATATTTAATTCTCTTTTGGTGCCTGACAAAAAAAGTAAATTGCGTGCATTATCAGCCTTAACAATGGCACCATCTTTGGCATAAGGCGTTAATACTTTCTCCATCTCGGATGGGGCGATGTATTTTAATGGCACCACCATTACCGTATAGCCTTTGCGTTTTTGCATATGGCCATAAGCAGGAATGAGGTTGCCTTTGATGGCATCTGCACGAGGCATAACATGGTAACGGTCTTCAATATAGACCAAGGCGGCATTATTCCAACTCAATAACATTTCTAAAATAGGTAGGACTTGATCTTTATTTATTGGCTTGACGGTAGCAAAGGTCACCTCTCCTGTCACACCTGGTGCAATGACATAGTTTTCTTTTAGCACCGTACCTAAAAGCAAATTAACCACGGCAGGCAATGAGTCGTCTTCAAAATTTAAAGTGATTTCACCTTTGCTTGTCACTGGCTTTTGGTGTTTACTTGCCGCTTTGACATCAATAAACTTACCAGTGCCTGGATAAAACTCATAAGGGTCTTTTTTCTTGGTTTCTTCTTCAGGCTTTTCATCACCAAATATGGCTCCAGAGTATTTTTGACTCTCTATGCCTTTTAGGTAATCGTATCCATCCACTTCTTTGGATAAATCCAGCGGTGTTGATGCGCAAGACATCAAGCCTATAGTAATACAAATGATGATTAATTGTTTAATCACTAATTATCTCCTAGTTTTTCTTGTTTGCTGCTTCTGCACGCATTTGTGCACGACGAGCGGCTATTTTTTTACGGATATCGTCCGCATTCTTTTTCTTATCTTTGCGACTTAATGGCTTATTTGCTCTGGCTATATCGCCTGTTTTTGCAGCCGCCCCAGGTTTTTTGCTCGCCGGTGATGCCGCCGGTCTTGTGCCACCACTGACTTTAAGCTCCAGCTCTTGTGACTTGTCATCGTCTGATTCAAATGTCACTTTACGGCTTTGGATTGAGGTGATTCTCCAGCCGCCGAGTTCACCATCTAGTGGCATTCCTACTTTGTAAGACCTTCTTTTATTGGTGGTTGTATCCAATATCATCGCGTATGAATTTTCGGGTGTAATAACAATTCCTGTTATTTGTGCTTTTAATTCGGCTATTTCTACCGTTAAATCCTCTGTTTTTTCCTCTTCAACTTCTTCGATAAAAGGTTCACGAGTTGTGCTAAAAATCGGTTTAGTTGCTGCGACTTCCGCAAGTTTTTTTAAGTCTATTTCTTCTGGCGTTTCTTGTTGATTGAAGCTTTTAGGCAAGTTCGGAATGCTTACTTGCTCGTCTTCATTCAATTTTACCGCACCTACTTGACTGCCAATACCCAACATTTGGATGCTCGCAATTAATGCCAATACAATTAAACTTCCAATTAAAATTTGTCCAAATAAATTATTTTTTAACATTTTTCTTCTTAACTTTAACGGGTTTATTTAAGTAGGCAATTAAATCAAAGCGCACTTCCAATTTTGGGTGTGTCGGTTTTTGATTTCTGCGCGTGCGAATTAAACGCTGTTCAAGATTTAAATTATCAACAAAAAGGTAGGGGATATGTTCTTGAAATGCCAATAAGACATTGAGCATTTTATCGTATTGGCAACGCATACGCACTTTTAAGACTATTTTTTCAAATTGATCGGGGTTTTTGTCTTTATAGGGCGTGTTACTGACTGTTTGGCACTCTGAAGGGGAAGTGGTGTTTTCTGAAACAATACTCTTAAGGATGCGCGTTAATTCTGCTGTGCCTAAGTTGTAACTGTCGGCAAGTAAAAAACTGGTGTTGTCACCCACATTTGCCTTAACGGTATTAATGCGATTTTGCAATTCTGGTATGATTTTAACCAACTGCGTATATTCCTGTCTGTCTTGTTCAAGACTATCAATTTCTTCATTTAACAAACCGTGTTCGGCGACAAATCCTTGGAAAAAGATAAAGTAAATCAGCACAAGGACAAGGCCCAGTATTCCTAGAGCATACCAACGATGCATTTCTGCGTTATTAGCTAGTGCCGTCATCTTCGTCCTCCACTTGCGGTTCTTTTAACAAGACTTTAATGGTGAATTTTTCTTTCTTAGTGCGCCTATCCTCTGTAACGCCACCCACAATTTCAGGTTGAAACCAACTGTGTGATTTATCAAGCTCTGGCACTAAATTACTGGCATTATTTGATTGCCCTGTGAGTTCCAATTTTTCTTTATTCACTTTTAAACGAGTAATATAAGTGTCCTCTGGCAAACGATTAGTTATGTCCGATAAGATTGTCACCAAACTAGGGTTGTCATTTTTTTTGTTGTTTAAAAATTTACTGGAAACAATAACCGACTTTAATTCTTTTCTTAACAGTTTGGCTTTTTTGGCTTGTTTGCTTAATTCTGAATTCAGATTGGTTAATTGTTCAATTTTTTCTTGTTTGTTTGCCACCGACGTATACATCACAAAATACATCAAAATAAAAAATAAAAACAATAAACCTATATTTAGTTTAAGGTTGAAATAATTGCGTTCTTTGCGCTTTTCAGGCGGCAACAAATTTACACCCAATGCTTGAGGCTGTTGAGCCGAACCACTATTGACATCCAATGCATCCAGTTCTATGGATTTTTCTTCTGTTAAGGCTATTATATCTGCGACTTTTTGTTTTGGGATAACTGCCAAATCTAACACAACTTTATCTTCACTTGAGTTGTCTTTATCAATTTTATAACTTAATTGCACTTGTTCTGACTTGAACGGAACATATTTATCCAATTCAAAGCCGATGACCTCATCAAGGTTTTCCTTTGCTGCTTGTGGTAAAGCAATTTTACGCACCAAAGCTTCGTTATTTGGCAACAAATAAACAACATTAACACGTCTGCCTTCAGCATCGTTGATAATATGCTGAACCTCATGCCACCACATAACCTCTTCATCTTCGTTTTTCTCAATGACAAAATCACCCGATGTGTTTTGCCATATAACCACTTCATCTTGTTCTTGAGTCAGCAAAATATTTATTGCTTGAGGAAACAATTGTTGTTGGTATTTTTCAGGCACAAAAGACATCAGCTCTGTTTTCCACCAGCGCATAAATTGACCAACGGATGAAGTTTCATACCAGTTGTTAAAGTCATTTTGTAATTTATCTATTGTGCTCATTTACTATTTAATTTTAATCTATATGTGTTCATTATCACGCCACCGCATTATGCGAAATGGTCGCCCGTTGACCGTGCCGCCTAAGCGAATTGTGGCATCAAGTTCTGCCCAGTGGCCGTTACTGAGTGTGGCCTTTGCAATAATACTAAAAGCAACTCCTCCGCCACGTGCCGCACTGGTTTGTCCATTGGGCAATAGCGGCAAGGCATCGCCCTTTTCTGTTTGTTCGCGTTCTTCGATAAACTGCCTGGCATCTTCACGCTCAACGCCCTCTAATGCCATCAATGCTTGTTCACCTGCGTAGGCTAGGTTTATATTTCGACTGCCCGAATAAACTGTTATGGCATTTTCGAGTTGTCGATACATTTCATAAGTTACGCCCATCACTTGCTGCAATTCTGGCACCGTATCAAACAATGCGTCTTTGGCTCCATAAGCATAACCTTCTGCTTCGTAGTCCTCATCTTCTGCACCATCAAAGCCTTTGATGTTATCGTTGTCGCGCCAATCTATCACGCGTTGAGCCAAAGTCATGGCTTCGTCTTCGCTCATGCCCAATGAGGCAAACAGTCCCGTTAAAAGTTCCTCATTGGCTAAATTTATATCAATTTTGCCCGTTTCATCGGTAATTTTTATCTCTATTTTGGCTCCACCAAATTCCATTTCATAATTGCGTCCATCGGCTATCCAACGCGAATCTGGGTCTGGGTTTCTTAATTCATAAACCGCCCTATTCAAGCCTGCTTCTGCCAAATAACGTGCTTTTGTGGTGTCAAACACCATCTTGGCTTGCACGCCTTCAACACGAGCTGACAAGGCAAAACTAGAGGCGATAACCGTCAACAAGACTGTTACCCACAAAACCAAAATTATTGCAACACCAGATTGTTTTTTCATCTGACTTCATCCTGATTATTTCGATTACCCAATAACAGGTGTTCACTCACTCGTCTATTGGTTGCCGTCGCATCTAGCATCAATGCCACTTCCATTGTAGGAAAAGTCATTAATGATTTTTCTCCCATTTCCACTTCAAGTTGAACCATTAAGGGCGTGTTTTCACTTTCTTCCCAGTCGCTTTCCCAGTCTCCTGGCTCACCTTCTTCATCCAACTTCATAAAACTAAACTGAGCATCTTCGATGTTTTCCAACAAGACTACGGGTTCTTGATCTGAATCATCAAAAGAGTCCTCTTCTAAAGAATCATTGAGTAGCCAATGTGAAAATTGCAGGATTTTACCACCTTTTGCATTAACAATCTCAATTAATTGCACGTGTGGTCCACCTTTGCCTAAATAACCAGGCATGGGGGAAACGTACATAACGTGATTTTCGTCGCCTTCAAAAATAACAAAAACTCCATCCTCTTCTTTAAAAGCCATGGGCAATATTCGTGATATTTGCCTGCGAACCAACTCTTGCACAACTCGCACTTCATTGGTGGCATCAATGCGCTTAATTCCTTTTGATGCCATTTTACGGCTGGTATTTATGGCTCCATAAACCATGGTCATAATCAGTGCTAACATGGTCATCACCACGATAATTTCTATCAAAGTAAAACCTGATTGGCGTTTGTTATTTTTTATGCCGTGACGTTTCATTTACGCCTCTGATTAAAGTCTGGTGTTATTGCTCGCAAAGTTTTGAACTCTGTGTGGCGTTCTTTGCTTCCTCGCTGCGTGGTCACGACCAAAGTCACTTCCATTAATTCAACGGCTGAAAAATCCTGGTTGACATCGCCCTCATAGGGCACGTCATACGGCACAACATCCAATGTCCAACTGGTATTATCATCAAAGTCTCCATCACTGCTGCCTTCTTCAAGTTTTTCCAACAGTCCCAATTCATCCAATTTACTCTGTGCATACAAAGCAACCAGTGTATTATCAGAGGCTTTACGTGTGTTGCGAGCAGAGCCTGCAATAACCTCCATTGTTGTGGCAAAAATAACCGCCAACATGGTAAAAGCAATGAGTACTTCCAATAAAGTGAAGCCTTTTTGTTTATTGCCCATTTTCCTATGTGCATTCATATACTTGAGCCTTCTATCATAGAAATTTCACCCGTCAACCAATTAACATTTATTTTCCATATTTTGTTTTTATGGGTTAATTTCACCCAACCTCCTGTGGAACTTCCATCGGAGAAAAAGCGTATGGAACCCGTTGTCTCATCTGCCACCTCCGAGTCCGCTGTATAAACATTAATATCAATTTCATCAGGAATATGCACCACCTTTTTTCGCGGGGCTTGGTAGGTTTTATCCTTCACATTAAAGCTTATGGTTTTTTGTTCGTGTTTTACCACGGCTTGCCCTCGCGTGTAGCGCATAGCGGAGACCAGATTTTTACTTACCGCTCGGATTTTTGATTTACGTAGGCTATCAGTCATTCCCGATGCCACCATTCCTGCCAACACCGCTATCATCACCATAACAACAATCACTTCAATTAAAGTGAATCCACCCTGTTTGTTTGGGAAACGATTTAACATAAATAACTTAGGCGGTTATAAATCCCAACTATTAATGTCTTTATCAAATTTTGTGCCGCCAGGCGACTTGTCGTAACCATTAGAGACGATGCTAAATTCTTCATCGTGCTGGCCTGGACTCGAATATTGAAATGATTCAGACCATGCGTCTTTTAAGTCGCGTTTTTTTACATAAGGACCCATCCAGTTTCCATCACCATTTTCATTCAACAAATCATCTAAGCTTCTGGGGTAATAACCCATGTCTAAATTAAATTCTTCAACTTTATTCTTTAACTTACCAATTCTAATTTTTGTTTCTTGTATTTGTCCTTTTATCTTACTTTTACCAATTCCATTGGCTACCAAACCAATCAATGTTGCCATCATCACCATAACAACCAAAATTTCTATCAAACTAAAACCTGCTTGTGTTTTGCTTATTTTATTTCTGTATTTCATATTCTTACCTCTATCCTGCTATTTCATTCATTTTCAACATTGCCATCATAATGGCAAATATGATAAAAAAGATTAAAGCTGCCAATACCAATACCACCACTGGTACCAACAACGAAATCATGCGGTCAATTGAAGTTTTGACTTCAATATCGTATGTATCTGCTGTCTTTAACAGCATTTCATTTAATTTGCCCGTTTCCTCACCCACACTTATTAACTGTTGTGCTAAACGCGGAAACTCTTCTACTTTGTCCAATCCTGATGCCAAAGGTTCACCGTGTTTTACTTTTTCCGATGCTTCACCAACGATTTTGTTCAACAATGTATTGTTGATGACTTTTTTTGCAATAGTCAACCCTGATAACAAAGGCACACCGCTGTCCACTAAAGTTCCTAAAGTTCTTGTGAATCGAGCAATGTCTATTTTTGTTGTTAAATCGCCAATTAATGGGAATTTCAATAATTTCGTATCCCACTGCAAGCGAAAATCGGTTTCTTTAAGTTTTTGCTTAATTAAAACAATGACAACTACAAAAATCAAGATAATAACCCACCAAAAACTTTGCACAAAAGCCGCAATAGATAAAACCATTTGCGTAATAGCAGGTAAATCAATTCCTGCATCTTCGAACATGGGTTTAAAAGAGGGAACCACTTTACCCAACAAAACAAACATAGAAACTCCAGCCAACACAAATAAAATCGTTGGGTAAATCATTGCTGATACCACAGAGTCTTTGAGTTCTTTGGCGCGCGACATATAATCAGATAACCGCTCAAGAGTAATTTCTAAAGTCCCACCCATTTCTCCTGCACGCACCATATTGGTGTACATGTTTGAAAACACGTGTTGCTCTTCCAAAGCATCCGAGAGTGTTCCGCCACCACGAACCTTGTCCCGCACCTGCTCAACCATAATTCGCAAACGCTCTTCATCAATTAAATCAATCATAACACTTAAAGAACGCTCAAGTGGCATACCCGAGTTCAACAGTGTAGCGAGTTGATCCGTGAAATCACCCACTTGTTTTTGAGTAATGGTTTTGCGTGATGCCATTAAGTTTTCAAATGAAAAACCTGTCCCCATCTCTTTGGCTGTTACAGGTATGTTGCCAGCTGCTTGAATTTTACCAATCACTTCGTCTCGTGAGGTGGCTTCCATTTGCCCCTCAAGTTGTTCCCCTGCTGGCGTTAATGCTTTGTAGATAAACTGAGCCATCGTCTTTAATGCTCACCATCTTGAGAGACACGTAAAATCTCTTCGTAGCTGGTTTTACCTTCTAAGCATTTAAGTAACCCATCTTCATAGATAGTGGTCATGCCTTCTTTACAGGCTTGGGATTGAATTTCTCCAGCTGTCGCATGATTCATTATCAATCGGCGAATTGGGTCTGACATTTCTAAAAATTCCAATATTGACATCCGACCGCTGTACCCTGTGAGGTTGGTTTCACTAGGAACAGGTTTGTAAAAAGCGTACACCTCTTGCTGAATAAGCTTATCTAACCCCATACTTTTAACCATTTCGGCTGCTAAAATTTCTTTTTTCGCGGTTTCTTGATTTAATTTTCGCACCAAGCGTTGTGCCAATATCCCATTAACTGTAGAAGTTAACAAGTAATCTTCCACACCCATATCTAACAAACGAGTGATGCCGCCTGAGGCATCATTGGTGTGAATTGTTGACAACACCAAATGTCCTGTTAGAGCCGATTGTATGGCTATTTTTGCCGTTTCTAAATCACGCATCTCCCCTATCATGATGACATCGGGATCTTGACGAACAATGGCACGAAGTGCGGAGGTAAAGTCCAATCCAATAGAGGATTTTACTTGAATTTGGTTGATGCCCGTTAATTGGTATTCTACTGGGTCTTCTACCGTGATGATTTTACGTTCTTCGGTATTGAGTTGATCCAAGGCGGTGTACAACGTTGTGGTTTTACCCGATCCTGTTGGGCCCGTAACAAGCAGAATCCCATGGGGCAACTCCAACACTCTTTTGAACGGCTCAAGAATTCTGTCCGTGAATCCCAATTGATGGAAATCAAAAGCAATGTTTTCTCTATCCAAGATACGCATCACTACCGATTCGCCATAAGATGTTGGCACTGTTGATACACGCAAATCCAACTCTTTACCTTGTACCCGCAACATAATTCGCCCATCTTGTGGTAAACGACGCTCGGCGATATTGAGTTTTGCCATTATTTTAATCCGCGAAATTACGGCAGCAGTTGAACGCGCTGGCGGCGATTCAACTTCTTGCAAGACACCATCAATGCGATAACGCACTTTGAGTCTGTTCTCAAAAGGCTCAACATGAATGTCCGATGCCCTTGATTCGACCGCACGTTGCAAAATAATATTCACCAAGCGAATAACTGGTGCCTCTGATGCCAAATCACGCAAATGATCGACATCCTCTTCATCGCCTGTAGTTTCATCGGATAAGTTGTCCACAATCTGTCCCATGGCAGAACGTCCTCCACCGAAGAGTTTTTCTATGGCGTTTTCTACCTCCGATGGTAAGCCAATTTTTATTTGCAACTCTTTGCCTGATGCCATCTTGATGGATTTAGTAGTAAACTCGTCACTTGGATAAACCATCACCACACGGATTGTGTCAGCATCTTCTGCTATTGGAACAAAAAGATTTTCTCGCATAAAACGTTCGGGAAATTCTGTTTCGATTGCCACTGATTCTGGGTAATCCTTTTCAGCTATCATTTCGATATTCATCAATTCACTTAATGAAGTAGCAACATCTCGCTCGGACGCCAAACCTAATCTCACTAAAAGCGGCACAAGCGAGGTACTTAATGTTTCTGCGTACAAACGTTGCCCACGAGCCAAATCTTCAGCTTTAAGTTTACCATTTTCAATCATGTATTGACACAATTGCTGTTCGAATGTTTGTTCGCTTTGAACTTCTGGCTGTTGGTTTTGTTCTAGTGCTTGTGCTTGGCTCATTTATTTTCTTCTGTTTGTTTTTTATCAGACACTGCTTTTTGTTTAAAGTTTCGCGTTTGCTTTTTATCCAAACCAGTTATTTCTCCAATAAAGACGTTATTCATCACAATCCAATAAGCCACTGGAATGACCGCAGGGAAAATTAAATAAGACAACTGATACATTAGTGCCATAAAATTTGGCGATATGCCCGTGGCTAGTATGGCTTGTGAAGCATCGGGTCCTGCTGCTAATAATAAATGCTTTATCATTTCCCAAAATGAACCGAAAGTTTGAACCAAAACAACAACAAAATAACCCACTATAATTTGAAAGAATACTTTTGACCATTTAAGCCCTGGAACAGATAACACCAACCCCGAGATAACTGCCACTCCATAACCATACAACATGGGATTGACTGAAACATCCAGCACGGCTAATTTGTCTCCCTGACCGGTAAAAGTTTCCGATGGAAAAATCAAGGTTTCTATGCTTAACAAATAATGGTGTTGTGTTACCGCATTAAATAATTCAGGCTGCCACAAAGTTAAAATTAATTGCAATAAATACTTAACGGGAATAACCAACAAAGCTGATGCATAAAACCACACAAAGAAACTAATAGGCAAATAGAGCACAGCACTAATTAACATTTCTTTGATAACTGTCTTCGAATACTTTTCGTTATTTTCTATCGAATCACTCACTTAACAAATCTCCTCGCGTTATAAAACATTCTCATCCACGGTGAATTACCTTGCCATGACTTTGGGCACCATGACATTTGCTCCGCTCTAAACACCCGCTCTGGATGCGGCATCATTATTAACACATTTCCACTTTCATTACTAACCGCAGCTGTCGCATTATGAGAACCATTGGGATTAAAAGGGTAACTTTGAGTTCTGACACCCTTATTATCACAATAACTCGCCACTCTATTTGTCGTACAGCTCTCGTCTTTAAAAAATGCTCGACCTTCTCCGTGTGCTATAGCAACTGGAATACGTGCACCCTGCATATCTTCAAAAAAAACAGAAGGGCTTTCTTCAATTATAACAGAAGAAAATCTTGCCTCAAATTGTTGCGATGTGTTTTTTAAGAATAGTGGCCAGGATTGAGTCCCTGGAATAATCTCTTTTAAAGACGACAACATCTGGCAGCCATTACACACGCCCAAGGTGAACTTATTGTCATCGATAAAATATTCTGAAAATTGTGCTTTTATTTTCTCATTAAACAAAATGCTATTCGCCCAGCCCTTTCCAGCACCGAGAACATCTCCATAAGAAAACCCACCACAAGCTGCCATGCCCTGAAAATCATTAATATTAAATCTCCCCTCAAGCAAATCCTGCATATGTACATCGTAGGCATCAAATCCAGCTTTATAAAATGCCATTGCCATTTCTTTTTGACCATTGACACCTTGCTCTCTTAGGATGGCAACTTTGGGTCGGGATAAATTAAGATACGGTGCAATCACTGTTTCACTAAAATCAAAAGCTGCTTTTGGGTTAATACCTTTATCCTCTTTTGCTATCCAGTCAAACTCTTGTTTAGCTGTTTCTGGGTTGTCTCTTAAAGTGACCATTTGATGACTGGTAAGACTCCACTTTTGTTGCAAATCAACGAGTGATTCACTAAAAATATTTTTCATTCCATCTTTAATTTGCAACGTCTTTTGTGTTTGGCTTAATCCAATTTCAACGATGTCTTTTTTTAATTCTGTCTGCTTAATTTGTTTTATGAAGTCCGCTTCTTGTTGTTCTGAAATGGCGACCACTACACCAAGCTCTTCATTAAAAAGTTTATTAACAGGTGCTTGACTGCTAAAGTTTATATTTATTTTCGCTCCACAGTGGCTTGCCATGCACAACTCAAGAATCGTCACAAATAAACCTCCATCAGAAACATCGTGGTATGCTGCAATAAGTTCTTTTTCGATTAATGATTGCATCAATTGCCAGAATGACTTTACTTTTTCAATGCTCTCCACTTGTGGGCACTCATCGCCAATTTGACTGTAAACTTGTGCTAAGGATGAAGCCCCTAATCGTTTTTTACCCTGGGCCAAATCAATGTAATAAAACTTATGGGTTTGTTTAGCATCAAAATAAGGCGTTACACTTTTGCGGACGTCTTTAACATTAGCAAAAGCTGAGATTAATAATGAAACCGGTGAAGTGACTGTTTTCTGCCCATTATCCCACTGCGAGTTCATCGACAACGAATCTTTGCCCACAGGAATGCCAATACCTAATTGAGGGCACAACTCTTCTCCAATGGCTTTGACTGCATCAAAAAGAACTTCATCTTCTCGTCCTAGTCCTGATGCCGCCATCCAGTTAGCCGATAACTTTATTTTATCCAACGAACCAATAAAATTTCCAGCACAATTTAACAATGCTTCACAAACCGCCATTTGTGCCGAAGCTTTTCCATCAATTAATGCCAATGGTGCTTTTTCACCAATAGACATCACTTCTCCAGCATAAGAATGAAAATCTCTTAAAGTGACCCCGCAATCAGCGACAGGGATTTGCCAAGGTCCAACCATTTGATCCCTATGAACCAGCCCTGAGACAGTCCGATCGCCAATAGTAATTAAATATTTTTTACTTGCAACCGTCGGAAAGGCAAGTATTTTGTTTCTGGCATCTTCTATTTCAATAGAGCTGCTATCAAATTTACTCAGTTTTGGTTTAACTCTTTTGATGTTTTTTTCTGTTTTTGGGGTGTTTCCAAAAAGCAGGCTCATTGGAATATCCACTATTTTTTCACTGAAATAAACATCATTAACAGTCAGCTTTTGCTCTTTAGTGGCTTTACCAAGCACCGCTACTGGGCAACGCTCCCGCTCACACATGTCTGTAAATTGCTTTAATTTATCTGGCTTAATGGATATAACATAACGCTCTTGTGATTCGTTACACCACACTTCCATTGGTGTCATTGATGTTGTATCAATCTGTAATTCTCGCAATTCTAATACGCCTCCCAAACCCGCATCATCGAGTAATTCTGGCATCGCATTGGACAAACCTCCAGCACCTACATCATGAATTGAACGTATTGGGCTGTCATGACCCAATGTCCAACAAGAATCGATTACTTCTTGGCATCGCCGCTCCATCTCAGGATTGCCCCTTTGAACTGAAGCAAAATCCAAGTCTTCTTTTCTGCTGCCACTGGTCATTGATGAGGCTGCTCCTCCTCCCAAACCAATCAACATCGCAGGCCCTCCAAGAACAACCAAAACATCTTCTGCTTGCGTGTCTTGTTTGATTGCTAAATCGCGGTTGATGGTTCCCAATCCACCTGCCAACATGATGGGCTTATGGTATCCTCGCCAACCAAAGTCTTCGGTATTGATTTCCATTGATCGAAAATAGCCACAGATATTTGGACGCCCAAATTCATCATTAAATGCCGCTGCTCCAAGCGGTGCTTCAAGCATGATATCCAGTGCTGATGCGATTCTTTCTGGCTTACCGGGAGTGTCTTCTTCCCATGGATGTCTGTTGTTTGGAATTTTCAAGTGACTTACTGAATATCCTGTCAATCCCGCTTTAGGTCGGCTGCCTTGACCTGTCGCTGCCTCATCTCTAATTTCTCCACCTGAGCCAGTTGCTGCTCCTGGAAAAGGAGAGATAGCTGTTGGGTGATTGTGTGTTTCTACCTTGATGAGAATATCAGCATCTAAAGTTTCTTCTGTGTATTTATTGTCAGCACCCTTAATCCAACGAACGCTTTGTCCACCACTAAAAACGGCAGAATTATCTTTATAAGCAGAAATTGCTGGACTTGGCGTTTTGGCTTCTGTATTTCGAATCATTGAGAACAGTGACTTTGGTTGCTGTTGGTTGTCAATTTTCCAACTTGCATTAAATATTTTATGTCGGCAATGCTCAGAATTTGCCTGAGCAAACATCATCAATTCTGCTGCTGTTGGTTCTTTTTGTATCTCTGCATAACTTTTAAGCAGATAATCCTTTTCACTTTTAGACAGTGCCAGGCCTAATTCTTGGTTGATTTCATCTATTCTTTCTGGCGAGTTTAGTATTTTTATTTCATCATCTTTTTGCGGCTTTAGTTCTTCAAACAATACCGTTAAATCGCTAACGCTCTGATAAATATCCTCTATCATTCTGTCAAAAATATGTGTTTCTCTAACAGCACTAACAGTTACCTCTTTTTCAAACTCATAACAGCGTGATAACTCTATGCGTTTTATATCTTTAAGACCGCAATTATGCAGTATATCAGTTGCTTTGCTTGACCAAGGAGAAATAGTCCCCTGGCGTGGTGCAATAAATATTTCACAATTCCTTTTTGTAAAATCTCTTGCATTTAACAAACGCTTTAATTTACTTTTGCTTGAGTCTGAAACCACTGGGGCTGAGACTAAAAAGACATCGCTAATAGCAATAATTTTATTGGTATTGTTGATTTCTTTATTAAGCTTATTGAGTTGAAATTGACTCAGCTTTATAGCTGATTGTAAAACACAGATTTCACTATTCATTTTATTTAAAAGACGCTAACTAATTCAGGTGTGAATAATACCATTAATCCAATCAATGTGTATTACTATTAAGCTTTGTTTAAACTAAAAAAACCGGCAGATGCCGGTTTTATATATTAACCCTGTTAGATAATTCTTAGTTTGGCTTTTACTTTTTACTTTGCCATCATAATGTTCAATCTTTGCAACAACTTCTCAGGGGGCAAATACCCTGGCATTAATTTACCATTTTCTAAAACGATGGCGGGAGTTCCTGTTACATTAGCTGATTGGCCTGCTTTGTAGTGTGCTTCTACGGGGTTATCACAGGTTTTATTTTCCAGAGCTATACCAGATTTTGCATTAGTCATGGCTTCTTGCCTATTATCTGAACACCACACCGTAACCGCTTTATCGTAAGCAGGTGACTTTAATCCTGCTCTTGGGTAAAAAAGATAAGATATTCCTATGCCTAATTTATTGTATTCATCAATTTCATTGTGCAACTTGCGGCAATATCCACAATCAATATCCGTAAATACCATTATGTGGTGTTTCATTTCTTTTGGAAAGAAATCAATGCGCTGATCTTTGCCAAATTGTGCCATTAACTCTTTTCTAATGCCTGATTTTTTATTTTCTGTTAAGTCCTCACGACTGGTTGTATCAATCATATTTCCATTTAATAAATATTTTCCATCATCGGATATATAGTAGACCTCTCCCCCTCGACCTGAATTAATAACAATCTCTTTAATTCCTTTAATCGGGGTTTTCTCCATGGATGAAACGGATGCCGTTGGTGCTAAGTTTTTAATGCCATCTACAATCGCTTTAGAAGGCTCTTTAGCACTAATGGCTGTCACTGCTAACAGCAATGCTGTTGTTGTAATTGTTTTATACATACTTTAGATTCCAAATTTAATATTTTACTTTGACAAGAAACAATGAATTTTAGTTCCAATTATATTTATAAGCAAATATTTACCTGTAAAAACATACCAACTCACCCTCTTGGGTGGTGTTTTTGATGAATTTCTTTCAATTTTTCTTTTGCAACCAAAGTATATATCTGGGTTGTTGATACATTTGAATGCCCTAACAACATCTGTACAACCCTCAAGTCGGCTCCGTGATTAAGCAAGTGTGTCGCAAAAGAGTGACGTAACATGTGAGGCGATGGTAAGGGATATATTTCCGCCATTTGTGCGTATTTTTTAATGCTGTGCCAAAAGGTTTGGCGCGTCATGTTTTTACCGCGATTACTTAAAAAGACATAATTCGACTTCTTTGTCTTTAACAATAGTTTCCTAAATTGAGTCAAATAGGTAGATAAATAGTCAGTGGCGTATTCACCCATCGGAATTAAACGCTGTTTCTGCCCTTTGCCTGTTATGAGTAAGGTTCCTTGGTTCAGGTTGACTTCCATCAACTTGACATTAATTAATTCAGACACTCGCAATCCACACGAATACATCAACTCAATCATAGTTTTATCCCTAAAGCCAATTGCCGTTGTTAAATCTGGTGCATTTAATAATTTATTAATCTGAATTTCAGATAAGGGTTTTGGAACCGAAGTGCCTGTCTTTGGCATGACAATGGCACTAAAAGGGTTTTCCTGAATTAATTTGATTTTCAATAAATAAGAATACAGTTGTTTAAGTGATGAAATTTTACGAGATACACTTTTAGGGCTTAGTCTTTGCTTATTTAAAACGCTTAAATAATTGTTAACTAAATGATGTTCGACTTGAGCAAGAATAACTGAATTTTCTATAAAATTTAAAAACTGGTTAATATCTGAGGAATAACTTGCAATGGTATTATCTGACAAGCCTTTTTCAAGTTTTAGGAAATCAAAAAAAGCAGCAATGACAGCCTCATTACTGCTTTTTATTTTTTCAGTCACGCGATTGCTAATTAAGTTTCATCAACTATATCAGAAGCTTTTTCTTCTAACATTTTGCGTTGCTCCGCTTCTACTCTAGCTCGTCTTTGTTGACTTTCGATATGATCCAACCATTGCACTGCGTTATTTCGAGAACTCTTGTACTTGGCCGCTTTTTTTAAGGCATCAACAGCCTTGGACATTTTTCCCAACTCACTATTGGCCATTCCTAATAGCAACCATGCTTGACCAATTTTCCTCTCCTTTAACCCACCTTTTTCTAAAGCAGAGTTCAATGCATTTATTACATTTGGCCAGTCTTCTCTATCAAAATAAATATAAGCTCGTCTAAAATCAATTTGACCATCTTGTGCCGTTTTACTGGCTTCATCAAAAGCTTCTAGTGATTTATCCATTTCAGCAGCCGTATACCAAACTTCACCCAATGTTTTCCAATGTTTGTATTCGGATTTAATCACTCCATCTTTCAAACCTTGCTCTAATACTTTGCCAGCTTTATAAGGCACTCCCAAAAAAGCATACATTCTAAATAACCTCAACCTTTCCTTTTCATCTTTCATCATGCCATTTTTTTCTGCAACCACTAATGTTGCTAATGCCTTATCATCTTTTTTAAGATTAAAATAAACTCCTGATAATCTCTTCCAATAATCCTCCTTGTCTGGATTAATGGCAATAAGAGTCTCAAGGGTCTTAGCTGCCTGTTGAAATTGCGAAGTCTCCATGTATAAGGAGTAGAGTAAATAATTCCATGGCTCAGTAGGTTTATCAGATAAACTAATTGCTTTTTTAAGAATAGGAATAGCCTTATTATACTGTTTCAATTGAGCATAAGCATTGGCTTCGAGTGCAAAGACATAGTCTTTAATAGAGTCCGTTAGTTTGTAATACTTATGCAGCATGTCAAGGCCTTTTTGATAACTGCCGCTTCCTATTAACATTTGAGCCACTTGTACCATCATTGGGAAATGAGCTTGGTTGGGCAGTGCATCTGAATCTAAAGCTGCTTGGAAATATTTGGCAGCTTTATCATAATGACCTTCAGCCTGCTCAATATAACCAAGGTACTGATTCACATTCGCCTTCTCGAAAGCATTTAGCCTTCTTTGTAAGAGTGCATTTAATCCAGCTCTAGCTTCATCGTATTTTGAATCCGCCATCATTTCTTGCAACTTCGTGAATTTTTTAAAGGTCGACTCGTTCATTGCTTCTTTGTTGGATCTTTTACGCTCAGGGTTTCCTGTTTTAAATTCGCCTGCGATAGAGAATACAAAACTTAACAAACCAACCATCAGTACTAATATTTTTAATTTTTTTATCATTTGCATTAATCCTTAGCGAGTTTAAATTCAATTCTTTGAGTAGCAACTTGAGTCATCGCCACACCATCAACTACTTTGGGTTTGAATTTATATTTTAAGATAGCCCGCAAGGCTTCCCTGTCAAAAATTCTGACTGGTTTTGAGGCAATCACTTTTGGGCTCACAACAGTTCCTGCTTCAGTAATGGTAAACTCCATTTCGACCCACCCTTCAATTTTGGCAATCGCTGCCTTCCTAGGATAGTTTGGTGCAATTGTGACGATAGGGATAATACCGCCATCTTTTGTCATGTCAACTTGCCCGCCTCCTCCAATAAAAGGACCCGAACCACCAATTGCCAAGTCCAATGCAGGGACGTTTGGCGTAGGCATATTATTAGCAACCGTTTGATTCTGTTGAATATTCATCTTGGGAGGTGGAGGCGGTTCTTTGGGAGGTGGTGGTTTTTTTGGAATACGCCTCTGTTTTTGATTAATGTCTTCGTCTATTTTAACCGGAGAAAAGTCGATGGAGATGTTGTCATCGTCATTGGGCTTCTCGTGGTTTGATAAATTTACCAACCAATACATACCTATAAATAAAAAGAAGGTAATGATTCCAGCAGGTATAACTGATACACCTCCTCTTGTTATACTACTCATAAGAATTCCTCATTATTCAGCTTTTGTTGCTGCAATTGAAATTTTCTCAACCTTTGCGGCTTTAATTTGATCCATTACTGTCACTAAATCACCTGTTCGCGAACCTCGATCAGCAATAATCACAGCCGACCCTTCTGGATTTTCTGCATGCATTTTTTCAACAACCGCACGCACCGCTCGAATATCAATCTCACGTTTATTAATCCAAATCTTGCCAGTATCTTTAATAGCTACCAAGATATTACCTTTTTTCACCTGCTTGGCAGATGATGCTGATGGACGACTTATGGTCACACCTGTTTCTTTAACAAATGAAGTTGTTACGATAAAAAATATTAACATAATAAACACAACATCCAACATTGGTGTAATATTTATCTCTGCTTCATCTTCATGAAAATGTCTACGTCTCATTTCTAGACCTCTTATATAATTTTTTGTTTGTTGTAAGTGAAAATAAATTGTTTTCACTCTTATAAGGTTCAGCTTTTGCTAGTGTTGAACCATGGAATCTTCAAGTTTCTGAGTTTCAATCTGTGCTTTTTGTTTAAAGTAGGTTGTAAAAAAGATTCCTGATAAAGCAGCAATCATACCTGCCATGGTTGGCACCGTTGCTTTAGCAACACCTCCTGCCATTGCTCGAGCATTTGAAGTTCCTTCGGTTGCCATGATTTCAAACACACCTAACATTCCGTATACCGTACCAAATAACCCCAATAACGGGCTAATTGCAACTAACGAATCGAGAAAACCCAAGCCTGCTTTTAAGTCTATATTTGCCTCTGATATATACTGTTCTCTTATTCTTTTAGCGTACCAACTCGTGGTATCAACTCGGTTATCCCAATGTGAAAGTATGGCACTTCTTTTCTTTGGGAAAGCC
>Ga0256839_1002155_pt1 | contig 22491 bp, 19 predicted proteins | sample 354166metaG_FD_185968 | JGI IMG/M metagenome (GOLD analysis project Ga0256839, IMG submission 185968) | Hydrothermal vent microbial communities from Mid Atlantic Ridge, Atlantic Ocean - 354-166 | ecosystem: Environmental > Aquatic > Marine > Hydrothermal vents | place: Atlantic Ocean: Mid... | reverse complement strand
TGGCCACAGTCAGCGCAAACACCGCCGGATTGGCCCCTGCTTGCAGCGCGATGCTAATGGCCAGCGGCACCAGCAACACCGTGGCCCCGACATTGGACATTACCAGCGTAAACGCCGTTGCCAGCACAGCAATAACCAGTTGCAAGACCCAGATATCCACATCCCCGATCAGCACCAATATCTCATGGGCTATCCATGCAGCAGTGCCGCTTGATTCAACCGCTTTGCCCAGCGGTATAAGGCTGGCCAACAGAAAGACAGTTTTCCAGCTGACGGCGGCATAAGCTTCTTCGGGGTCAAGCACACCGCTGATAATAATACCAAGCGCGCCGACCAGCAAAGCCACGGAAAGCCGAAGATCTGTCAGCAGCACCAGCGCCATGGCAATGGCAAAAAAGGTCAAGGCGTGGAATACTTTGTGCGAGCGGACTTCTTCTTGGGGGTAATCGCTGGTGACTACGACTTTATGATTGGTGTGGAATTGTTGCAGGCTTTGCCAATCGGCAAAAATAATCAGTGAATCACCGGCCTGAAAGGTAACATTGCGCACGTCTTCGCCTTCGCGGGTGGTTTGATTGCTTCGGATAATGCTAAGGGTGGAAATTCCGTGCAATTCACGCAGGCGTTTGGTGCGCGCCGATTCCCCGATTAGCGGAGAGGTGGGCGAGACAACCACCTCGGCCAGACCGGCAGAGCTGGGGGATAATACTTCGGAAAACAGATCAAGCCCCGGTTTCAGATCCAGACCATAGGCTTTGCTGAATACCTGAATGGATTCGCGCTCGCCAATCAGGGCAAGATGGTCGCCTTTGGCAATGATCAGGTTTGCGGGTACACCGCGGGTTGTCATCCGGATTTTCTTGCCCGAGGTAACCCCGACAGTGCGCACATGAAATAGGGTTTCAAAGCTGTTCAGATCACTGCCAACCAGGCGACTGGTCGCGGGGACATAGACCTCGGCGCTGATATAATCAATGCCGTAATCATCATGAAGATGGGTTTCCAGCCCTTGTTTCTGGTCGGGAACGTCGCTGCCTTTTGGCAGCACAAACCGCCCGAATATTACAAAATAAAGGATGCCGGAAATTACCAGCGCCAGCCCGATAGGCGTGACCGAAAACAAACCAAAGGTTTCCATCTGTTTTTCTTCGGGCAGGTTTTCATTGGCATTGATGATCAAATCATTCAGCAAAATCAACGGGCTGGAGCCAACCATAGTAAGGGTGCCGCCAAGGATTGCACAAAACCCCATTGGCATCAGCAGCCGCGACATGGAGATTTTAGACCGGATAGAGATACGTTTGACCACTGGTAAAAACAGTGCGGCCGCGCCAACATTCTGCATAAACCCCGAAATCCCGCCAACAGTGCCCGAAACCAGCGGAATAACCCGTTTTTCCGTGGTGCCGCCAATTTTAACCAGATAGCGCGCCACGGAATTCATGACACCGGTTTTATCCAGACCGGCCCCCAAAATCATCACCGCAATAATGGATATAACCGCATTGGATGAAAACCCGTCAAACAGCTGGTTAATATCAACCAACCCCTGATCAAGCCCCATATACGGCGCCATAATAGAGGTCAGGCCAAGCATCACCATAATGCTGAGCGCGGCCACATCAATCGGCACAATTTCAAAGGAAAACAGAAAAACCGTTAGCAAAAGCAGTGATAAAATCCATGCGATTTCAATGCTGGGGGCAATGCCCGTCAACATCCAGCCTATGGTGATAAATGCTATGGCGGCGCTACCGACAATTGCGCTTCGTTTGCTTTTCATATTTCCCAACTTTTTCTGTAATAATCTGCAAGTATAACAAAATCCGCAAGTGGAATATGTATATTGCGACAAAAAGGGCAGGAATATGACCTGAAAATCAGGCTTTTCAGCTGGGCAGCTGCATATGCCGCGCCCGTGCGCCCCGTTCAATTGCGGCACCGTGCAGGCGGTCTATGTTCAGTTCATAGCGGATTTCAGCCATGAATTCCAATTCGCCCTGATGCAACCGGCCATCAGCGGCGGCCACATCACATGCCATGGCATAAGCGGTTTCATACAGAATTTCGGGTAAGGATTCGCGGATGATTCCGAATAATGCATCCAGACCTTCCTCCTCAGAAAACAGGTCAAACACCACTTGCGATACCATTTTAAGGCGGTCCGCATCGTATCCGGCAAAAATCGGCATGTGGTTTACAATGCGGGTGATCGACATCAATTCGGAATTGGTGATGTTTTCATCCGAAGCGGATTCCGCAACCATAAGCGCCACAAGCGCGTCTTGGGGCGAAAAAGAAGGAAGCGGAGTATCGGACATTTGATCACCTTTGGGTTTTGGGTTGCTGTCATAGAATATTGACGCTGGGCGCGCTGCACAATAGGAAGCGGATAATTATTTATTTTAGGGGACGATCATGTCTGAACTGTATGCGCTTGCGATGAAATCCAAAGCCTGGCCCTTTGAAGAAGCCCGCAAGCTGGTGAAACGGTTTGAAAAGAACCCCCCGAAAAAAGGCTATGTGCTGTTTGAAACCGGTTACGGCCCGTCGGGCTTACCGCATATTGGCACCTTTGGCGAGGTGGCCCGCACCACCATGATCCGCCGTGCATTCGAGGCCATCAGCGACATTCCCACCAAACTGATCTGTTTTTCCGATGATCTGGACGGCATGCGCAAAGTGCCGGGCAATGTGCCCAACCCCGATGCTTTGCAAGAACATCTGCAACGGCCATTATCCGAGGTGCCGGATCCGTTTGGCACCCATAAAAGCTTTGGTGATCATAATAACGCCATGCTGCGCCGGTTTTTGGATACGTTCGGGTTTCAATATGATTTTTACTCGGCCAGTGAATTTTATAAATCGGGCCAGTTTGACGAAATTTTACTGCGCGCGGTCGAGAAATACGATGAAATTATGGAGGTAATGCTGGCGAGTTTGCGCGAGGAACGCCGCGAAACCTATTCCTGTTTTCTGCCGATCTCGCCCAAATCCGGTCGGGTGCTATATGTGCCGATGAAATCGGTGAATGCGGCTGAAGGCACGATAACCTTTGATGATGAAGAGGGCGAAGAAACCACAATGCGGGTCACCGGCGGGCAGGTGAAACTGCAATGGAAACCCGATTTCGGCGCGCGCTGGGCGGCGTTGAATGTCGATTTTGAAATGTATGGCAAGGACCATTCCACCAACACCCATATTTACGACAAAATCTGCCGGATACTGGGCGCACCGGCACCGGCCCATTTTGTTTATGAAATGTTTCTGGATGAAAACGGCAATAAAATTTCCAAATCCAGCGGTAACGGCATATCGATTGACCAATGGCTGACTTATGCCAGCGCCGAGAGCCTGTCGTATTTTATGTATCTGAAACCCAAAACCGCCAAGCGGCTGCACTTTGATGTGATTCCCAAAGCGGTCGATGAATACCACCAGCATTTACGGGCGTTTGAGGGCCAAGACCTGAAAGCACGGCTGAACAATCCGGTTTGGCATATCCATCAAGGTAAGCCGCCCGTCAGCGATATGGTGGTGCCGTTCGCGATGTTGCTGAATTTGGCCAGCGCATCAAACACCGAGACCAAAGAACAAATGTGGGGCTTTATTAACAAATATGCCCCCGATGCAACGCCCCAAACCCATCCGGGTCTGGACAGCGCAGCAGGGTTTGCGGTGCAGTATTACCATGACTTTGTGAAGCCGGAAAAAGTATATCGCGCACCAACTGATACGGAGCGCGCTGCGCTGCAAGATATGGCGGAACGCCTGAAAAACTGGGACGGCGCAGCGGATGCCGAAACCTTGCAAAGCATGGTGTTTTCGGTGGGTAAAGACCACGGATTTGATCCGCTGCGGGCATGGTTTTCAGCCATATACGAGGTGCTGCTGGGGGCCAAACAAGGGCCAAGATTTGGCGGGTTTGTGGCGCTTTACGGTATTGGCGAAACGGTTGCGCTGATTGAAAAAGCGTTGGGTGGCGCGTTTTTGGAGGGGTGCGAAGCAACATAATGGGGTAATCCCCCCCCATTTTTGATGGGGTCCACTAGTGGAATTACGCGGCTTGTTTCAGTTTCATAGCGGGAGTGATCCCGCCGATAACCATGTTGGGCCGGTCGCTGTTGTATGTCCAGAACCAATTTGTAGCCTGTTCAGCTTACTTTCAGACGCACGGGAAAAACTGGAATTCCGGCAGCACGATTACAACCACCAGCGCCCGCATTCAGTGTTGGGAAACCTGACACCTATGGAATTTTCAGAAAAGAAAATAATGGACAAACTGGCCGCATAGCGCCATCGATTTAACCCCGAGGACTCCACATCAAAATAGAGGGGTTCTAGGGGGGCAGGTCAGACCATATAAAATCATGCTGGAAAAACATCTCTATAAATTCCCTTATATACAAGGAAAAATGAGTGTCATTGGGCAGTAAAAAACTGCGTTTTGGTACCCGAGGCCGGACTCGAACCGGCACACCTTGCGGCGGGGGATTTTGAATCCCCTGCGTCTACCAATTCCGCCACTCGGGCACACGCAAGCCACCGTTTAACGAAGGCCATTCAGGGCGTCAATCGCTATAACCAAAATGTTTGCGCCAAGGCTGTATTATTTCCAGCGCCTCGGGCATCAGGTGCTCATAATGCTTCCAGCGCTGCATTGCCGACGTATACAAAGGCTGCGCCACTTGGGCATAGCTGGGGGTGCGAATGTCTGCGCGGGTTTTGATACTGGTAAGGTGGTCAAGGATGTTTTCTTGCCAATCCAGTTCCAGAAATTCCATCAGGCCGCGCAAAACCGGTTCTTTATCGGTGACAATATCTTCGTATTTGCAGGTAAAAACCGCTGGCGATAATTCTTCGGTATAGCTTTGCCAAAGCCCCATGGCGCGGTCATAGGTTTGCGCGGTCGAAAGCGTAGTTTCAAACGTGGCCATCGCATCATTCAGCTTGAAAGACTGCATAAAACAGCTAAGCACCGCATCGGCCGGGTCCCTAAGCGCCAGGATAAATTTTGCATTGGGAAACACCCGCAAAATTTCAGCAGCATAAACCAGATTAAGCGGCAATTTATCAATTTTCACATCCGACTGGCCATTATATTTCCGCCATTCAGACCAAAAAGCCTTGCGCGCTTTGCTGGCAGATTTATCATCAAGCGATTCAAGTTTCTGCAAATCCTGCCCCCAAGATGTCCCGAGCGCGCCGGTTAGCGCCCGGACCAGCGGGCGTTCATCTGAAATAGCAATCTGGCTGTGGCCGCCTAAAAATGTTTCCAGCAATGTTGTGCCGGAACGGGGAAAGCCCACCAGAAAAACCGGAGATTCAGCCGGTAATTCAATTGGGGTCCAGGACTTGGAAAAGCCCTTTTGGAAATAGTCCAAACGGCGATCCAAGCCCGCCATATATCGCTCTGCGCTATGATCGCCCGATTTGGAAGCCTTGGCATTCAGCGCGTTGGACTGATCAAATAATGCATATGCATCTTTGTAATTGCCCAGTTTACCCTCAATTTTGGAAAGCAGATTCACGCGGGTCAGTTCCATCATCAGATCCCCGTGGGTTCTGTTTTGGCTAAATTTCAGGCCCTTCAGAATATCTCGTGCCGGTTCGAGTTTCTGGTCTCGGTTAAGCAAAGCCGCTTGAAAAAGCTGTGCAATCGGATGGTTATTGCTGGCCTTTTCGAATTTTGACACCCAAATCCGCAGATTTTCGACTTCGTTCATCCGTTCAAGGGTTGTAAACAGGTTCAACGCAGCAACGTCAAAATCGGGCTTTAAAGCCAAGGCTTTTTCAAACGCAGCAATCGCCTTTTGATTTTCCATCTTATCCAGATAAACCAACCCCAGCGAAAGCCAGCCCTCGGGAAAAGCTGCCTTGATGCTTAACGCCTTGGTCAGGTGTTTTTGGGCCGCATTCAAATTGCTCAGATTACGTTCGGCATTGCCAAGGTTTCTGAAACCCTCAAAGCTTTTGGGGGCAATTTTAACAGCCTTGGAGAAATATTTGCTAGACTCCCTCCATTCCCCGCGCATGCCGTGAATGGCACCCAGAATATTATGCAGAAAAAACTCTCGTGGATATTGTTTCTGGGCAGCAAGGGCCAAATGTTCAGCTTGTTTCAGTTTTCCAGCCTCTGTGAGGCGAGAAATTTTTGCAAAAGTATTTTGTCTGGCGTTCATAACCGGCTTTCTGTTTTTGCGTCTTTTAGCCCAAGCCGTGGCAAAACACGAGACACAGCTTGACCTTGGCACAACAAAATGGTCGAAGGTTCTGAAAACGGAACCGCATTTATGTTACGCAATCTTTATAATTGGACAATCCGGCTCGGGCAAACCCCGTATGCGCTTTGGGCGCTGGCCTTTGTGGCTTTTATCGAAAGCTCGGTTTTTCCGATTCCGCCCGATGCGTTGATGATCCCCATGATCATCGCCGCGCCGCGCCGCGCTTTTTTAATTGCCGGTGTGGCTACGGTGGCCTCGGTGCTGGGCGGTGGTATGGGATATTACATTGGCGCTGTGCTTTATGACAGTATCGGCCAGCCGGTGCTGGAATTTTACGGCAAGGCCGATAAATTCGAAGCCCTGAAAATGGCCTATAACGAGCGCGGCATCTGGGCGGTATTGATCGCAGGCTTAACGCCGTTTCCCTATAAGGTCATTACCATTCTTTCGGGTGCAACCGGCCTTAATTTTGCGGTATTCATGGCGGCCAGCGTTGTTGCACGGGCGGCTCGCTTTTTCGTGATTGCGGCTCTGTTGTGGAAATTCGGCCCAGCCATTAAGGTTTTCATCGAGCGCCGGCTGGGGCTGGTTTTCATCATTGCGCTGGTATTGTTGATCGGCGGATTCTTTATGATAAGGTATTTATAATGCGGAAAATTGCACTGGTTGCCGGAATGGGCTCAGCCGTCATGTTGTTGGGGGCGTTGTATTTTCAATATTTTATGGACCTTGCCCCGTGTAAAATGTGCATCTGGCAACGCTGGCCGCACGGCATTGCGATTGTGCTGGGGATTGTCGCCTTTTTCGTGCCGCTGCGGATAATTACGCTGGCCGGTGCTGCGGTTGTTCTGGCCGGTGCGGCGATTGCGGGGTATCATGCGGGGGTTGAACTGGCGTGGTTTGCCGGGCCTGATACCTGCACATCGGGCGATATCTCAGCCCTTTCCGCCGAAGCATTGATGGCACAAATCCTGTCGGCACCGGTGGTGCGCTGTGACGAGGTCGCCTGGAGCCTGTTTGGTCTTTCCATGGCCGCCTGGAACGGTATTATTTCGGTTGGTCTGGCAGGCATTTGGCTGTTGGCCTTCAAAAAAGGTGCCACTGCCTAAATTTTTGCCCTGTTTGCGGATTTGCGTGTTGACGGGGCATTGAGGGGTGGTTATTCACCCCGTTAGAAGATGATGGGCGTCAGGCCGCAAGGTGTGGCAGGGGACTGTAACTCCCTCGGGGTGACCCACGCCTGGTTCGATTCCAGGGTCGCCCACCACTTCTTAATCCCCCTGTTTTACTCGATTTACCGAGATACCCCTCCTAATATCGCCTTGTTTCTTGGCGCATTGCCATCCCATATTGTCAAATACCTCAAGGAAGATCGCGGCCGTTTTTTCTACCGGAAGGGCGTCCCTCGGCGGCATCAGAAAACTCTAGGGCCAGGATGCATTACAACCACCAAATGACGATATCCGCGATGCAGATTTCGGATAGAAATGTGTGTGCGCATCGGCCATACCGGTTGCTACGGGCCTCCAATCCTTGACCATCGCAAACGGCGTGTAATTTGGAATTCAGCCCGCGTTTAGTCACATAAATAATGCCGCTGAGCACCCGTAGGCTGTCAACCGGCGGCCCCGTGAGAGCATGGGAAACGAGGTTTCAAACGCTTGATTTGCGCTTGGGTGAGCGAAAAGTGATCTACCATGAGAACGTCCTCCTGCCCGAAGTGAACCAGAAACCAGCCCGCTTGGGAAACCTGAATATTAATAGGTCTTGGCCCTAACATCTGCTCACGTTATTGCGACCAGACCTTTTATTTAACCCATCAGCCCATAAGTTAATACCGAAGCAGGATCAGGAACATCCCTGCTTTATCTAACTGTCCCTCGTTCCAACTGCGCCCGGGCTTTGGTTCGGGCGTTTTTTTGTGGCGGTTGGGTGTTAGCAAGGCTAGGAATAAGCATGACTTATAGTGATACATTTCTGCGCGAGGTCCTGACCAGCACAAAAACCATTGCTATGGTGGGCGTTTCCACCAACCCCATTCGGCCCAGCTATTTTGTCGGGCGGTTTTTGAGCTTACGGAAATATCGCATCTTGCCGGTAAACCCGATGTATCCTGATCAAATGCTGTTTAACGAACCGATATATCCCTCGCTCAGCGATCTTCCGGCGGATATGCAAGTCGATATGGTCGATATTTTTCGCCGCGCCGAGCAGGTTTTGCCAATTATTGAGGAAGCGCTGGATGTGCTGCTGCCAAGGGGCCTAAAAACCATCTGGATGCAAATCGGCGTGATCAATGAACCTGCCGCAGAATTGGCCAAGGCGGCTGGGGTTGCGGTTATTATGAACCGTTGCCCGAAAATCGAATACCAGCGCCTGTTTGGGGAATTGCGCATGGGCGGATTTAATACTGGAATTATATCCTCAAAGCTGTGATCATCGCGCGATTTTATAAAAAGAGGAGCGATAGAATGACCGACACCCCCCTTGGTTTTGACACATTGCAAATTCACGCAGGCGCACGGCCAGATCCGGCCACCGGCGCGCGCCAAGTGCCGATTTACCAGACAACGGCATATGTTTTTCGCGATGCAGACCACGCTGCCGCGCTGTTTAACCTGCAAGAGGTCGGCTATATCTATTCCCGCCTGACCAACCCCACCGTTGCCGCATTGCAAGAACGGGTCGCCACATTGGAGGGCGGCGCAGGGGCTGTTTGTTGTTCATCCGGCCATGCCGCGCAGATTATGGCGCTGTTTCCGCTGATGACACCGGGCGATAATGTCATTGTTTCCACCCGTCTTTACGGGGGGTCTATTACCCAGTTCAGCAATACCATCAAACGGTTTGGCTGGTCGGCGACATTTGTTGATTTTGATGATCTTGACGCGGTTGAAGCTGCCAGTGACGCAAAAACCAAAGCCATTTTTTGCGAAAGCATTTCCAACCCGGGCGGGTATTTAACCGACATTCCGGCCATTGCCAAAATCGCTGACACCATCGGCGTGCCGCTGATTGTCGATAACACCCTTGCCAGCCCTTACCTGTGCAAACCCATTGAAATGGGGGCCACATTGGTGGTGCATTCCATGACCAAATACCTGACAGGAAACGGCACCGTAACCGGCGGTGTGGTGGTTGATAGCGGCAATTTTGACTGGTCGGCCAGTGACAAATTCCCGTCATTATCCCAGCCCGAACCGGCCTATCACGGGCTGAAATTCCATGAAACATTCGGCAATCTGGCGTTTACCTTTCACGGCATCGCCATTGGCCTGCGGGATCTGGGCATGACCCTGAACCCTCAAGCTGCCCATTATACCTTGATGGGCATCGAGACCCTAAGCTTGCGCATGCAACGCCATGTTGAAAACGCGGTCAAGGTTGCCAATTGGCTGGAACAGGACCCAAGGGTTGATTTTGTAACCTATGCTGGCTTGGCATCCTCGCCTTATGCGGATCGGGCAGCAAAAATTTACCCCAAAGGCGCCGGTGCGCTGTTTGCTTTTGCGGTAAAGGGCGGATACGAAGCCTGCGTAAAGCTGGTTGATTCAGTTGAAATTTTCAGCCATGTCGCCAATCTGGGCGATACGCGCAGCCTGATTATCCATTCGGCATCCACCACCCACCGACAGCTAACCCCAGAACAGCAAGATGCGGCTGGCGCGGGTGCAAATATGGTGCGTTTAAGCATTGGTATTGAGGACGCAGATGATTTAATCCGCGATCTGGATCAGGCTTTGGCCAAAGCAACCGGTTAAGCATCAAAAGGTGCGGCCAGTATACGGGCCGCGCCTTTTTCGGGTTACCGCACCCAGATTTCAACCCGGTTGTTGGTATACTGGCCGGTTTCGGTTTTATTACAGGCCAACGGCGAAGTGCTGCCATAGCCAACCGGCGTAATTTTGACATTGCCAAGATTGGACGCGCCGGTTGCATTGATAATCGACTCGCGTACCAGTTCGGCGCGGGCTTGGGAAAACCGTGCCTTTTCGGCCTCGGACCCGATATTATCGGTAAAGCCCAGAATTAGAATTTGCTTATTGTCAAATTCCCCCCCGCGGATCATATTCGCCAGCCGTGAAATATCGCCCTGTGCGCGATTGTCCAATTCGGAAGTACCGTTGATAAACCGGAATGTCAGCGAAAGGCGTTCGGATTCAAGCACTGTTGTTAACAGGTTTTGCAAATCGCCAAGCGAAGTAATGCTATTTTCAGCCACAACCGCATTGGCAATGCGGCGCCCCTGTTCATCAAGCGAAAGCCGCATGACATTCTGGCCGATATACCCGGCATTTTCCACAACCATTTGTCCGGTTTCGGAAAGCACAAAATCCATGAATTCACTGGCACGGTCGGGTCGTTGCGCCGAAGTTGTATACATATATAAGCGCTGCGCCAGCGGATATTCCTCGGATTTCAGGGCAAACCGTGACGGGGCCATAACCTGCCCGCAAACTGAACGTAACGGTAATATCCTGGCAATTGCGGCATCGGCTATACCGCTGATGCCAATTCCGTTCGGGTCGCGACTGACAGCACCCGCGATTAGCATGTCCGACTGCAAAACTGTTGCTGAACCGGTATAGGAAAGCCCGCCGACAGCCACAGCTTTTTGTGCAAAAAACGCGGTGCTGCCTGCATTCGCATCCAGTCGATACAGGGAAATCGGTGCATTGAGACCGCCAAGCTGGGACCAATTGTCAAACTCTCCGGAATAAATGCGCACGATTTCTGCCATACTTAAGGATTTAACCGGGTTATCCGGATGCACAACCAGGGTGACGCCGTTTAATGCGATAATTTTTTCTTGGCCGGCACTGGTCAGATCGCCCAGTCCAAGACGGGAAAACCGGTCAATAATGGCGCCGCTGGGGGCTTGCCGGAAAAACCCGATAACTGCCTCGCCTGAATTAAGTGCGGCAAAACTGTCGGTGTAAGAACCTGAATTGACTGTAATGGTTGAATGCACGCTGCCATCCGCATCGATCACATAAAATTGTGCCGCACCATTGCCGCCGAATTCAACCTGTAAATCGCCACCGCGTTCCAGCGCATAGGCCTCGATCAGGGCTGGCAAAAATTCATTCCCCATTGAATCCGAAGCGATAATAGAAAATTCTTCCAGTCCGGTAACAAGATCGGGGCAAAAATCCCCGACGCATTCCACCATCGCAGCCGCAATCGACATTTCGCCAATCGTGGATCGAATGATATAATTGCTGCCGTCAAAACTGACGAGATCACCGGTCAGGGTAATGCTGTCATCCACAGACCTAAGCGTAATTTCTTGCGCCGCCAAAGGCATTGCCAGAAAAACCGCTGCGCCAATGATTTTAAGGGTGTAGATAAAGGGGATTTTCATCTGTTGCTCCGCAGGCCAGTTTTTTAGATAATAATTTTACTGGATATACCGGTTACAGATACTCTTTTTTGGTAAACTTTTAATTACGGTGCCGTCAAGCTGTTGCGGTTGATAAGGCAAGATAATTTTTATTTATCGGTAAAAATCCCGTTATTCCAACCCTGTAAATTTGCCAGAGCACCGCAATCCCGGTTACGGTTGTGTTTAAGCTTGATTCCGCGCATTTCCAGCAGAAAGCGCAGACTCTTGGAAATAATGCTGCTAAGACCCGCAAAAGGAAACATTGCCATAGTTTTTTGAGGAATATGATAAGCCCGCTACCATCTCTTGCTTTGGAAATGTCGATGGACGGCATATCCCTGCACCAGCTTGCCTTTGACGGGCACTGGCATGAATTGTCGCGCGTCAGTCTTGGCGATGCAGCGCTGCGCGAAAAAATGGCCAATATGCGCGAAATTGCCCAGCGGCTGGAGGGACGGCGGTTTAAGGTTCGGGTCTGGCTGCCGGCTGATCAAATCATCCGCAAGGCCTCGGAAATTTCGGCACAGGATACGCGTGCAAAAGAAACCGAAGCCCGCCAAATTTTGGAAAAAATCACCCCCCATTCCGGCAGCGACTTTGCAGTTGCAATCAACACCCCCGCCGAAGGCGATCCGACATGGATTGCAGGCGCGCGCAATAAAACCATGCACGAGGCCTTTGCCTTTGCCAAAAGACACGGCTTTGTCGCCACAGCATATTCAACCAAAGACCCGATCGAGGGTTTTGCAGAAAAGCCCTATTTCAGGTTGCCGCCCAACCGGATCAAGACCGTCGGGCTTGGCGTTGCCGCTGCGGCGCTTGCCGGATCGCTGGTTACGGCGGCTGTGCTTTTCAGAATTTCCGACCCTTACCTTTGGTGGGAAACCCCGCCGGTAGTGGCCGATTTTGCACCTTTCCAAACCCCTGATCCCGCCCTTGACCGCAGTCAGGAAAACATTCTGCCCGTCGCCTTGGCCCGCCCTGAATTCACTGCTGTTACGGCCATTGCCACACAGACATTACATGATCCGTTGCCCTATGTGCCCGCCCGCCGTCTGGATGCAACGGCGCAGGATTTTATCGATGAACCGTCTGTGCGTTTCACCGAAACCTATGATGTAACCTATACCAACATGCGCGAAAACCTGCGCTTTTCATTGCCGCTGGAGCTTGAACCTATCGCGCCAGCATCCGCCGCTGACCGCCCTCCGGCGATCGGGCTTTATAATGTGTTGACCGAAATCATACCGTTTTTACAACCCGATATTGCGCCGGACAGCCCGGATATATTTGTTACGGAAAACACCGATCAGCCCAATATCGGCACCGTGCCGGTTACGGTTGCCAGCATCCGGTTTGTTTTGGAAACTTTGCCTGCCTTGGCCACAACGATTTCTTATGGCTTGCAGCGAGAGCTGGAAAATAGTTTTGGCATCACCCTGCAAGATCTGCCCAAAGAATTACCCACGGTTTTGGCGGATACGCAGGTTGTTCAGGTGATCCGTGGTTTGCCGGAATTGCTGCCAAAGCTGCGCAGCGGCGCTGAAATTCCGCCACAGGTTGCGGTTCTGGAAATTCAGCCGGTGGTTACAATTGTTGAAACCATCCCTGCTGATCCTGAAACCATCGCCACAGCAGCGCGCGGCTTTGCCATTATTCAAGGGCGCCCCGAAATCGTGCCGGTGCGGCGCGTCATTCCCCCGCCGCCGGTTGATCCGGTGGTGGCGGAAATCGCAGCCCAGCCCGAGCTGGCAACACCCGCAGAAGCCGGAGACGAGGTTGCCGTGATTGAAATTGCGACAGCAGAACAACAGGTTAATCCACCGGAATTTACCGGCACTATTCCAGTAGTTGCCGGTCAGCCCGATCGATTGCCGATTTTGCGTTCTGGTGATGCAATTCCGGACCAATTGCCAGTAGAAACCGCTGCCATTGATCCTGCGGTTGCTTTGGCCAATTCCCTGCGCGCCAAACGGCGGCCCGCCGCAATTGCCAATATTCCTGCGCCGGGTGACCCGATGCTTTCCGATGCAGCACCCGCGCTTGCGGTTGTGCCGGCCCATCGCAATGCCGGTTTTTCCGCAAATGCGGCCCGTATTATTGAGCTGACCTCGAACCGTCCTCGCGCGGTTGCGCCGGTGGTGCCTGCCGACCCGCAAACGGTTAACCTTCCAACCACCGCATCGGTGGCGCGCGCCGCAACCATTGATAACGGCATTAACCTGCGAAAAACCAGTCTGATCGGCATTTTCGGCACTGCGGATCATCGTAATGTTCTGATCCGCATGTCAGGTGGCCGCATGCTTCAGCTTAGCTTGGGGGATCGTTTTTCAGGTTGGCAGGTGGTTGCCATTGGCGAAGATTCGGTCCGTATCCAAAAAGGCAACCGCACCGAAATATTGCGGATGCCGAATTAGGGTCCAGCCATAGGTATATCCTTTGTACGCTTATCTGGATAGGCTGCAAAGCTCTGCCCCAAAATTGCCCGTTTTCAGAGTGGTGTGGATATGACAAGGTCAATTTGTCCGATATTTAATTTGCGATCAAAAGGAAGCATAAATTTATTTTACATAGGCATTTTGATGCGCTACCCGATTGAGGTCAGGGCTGTTCAAGGGAGGGCATATGAATTTATTCACCAAAACCAATGCCGGTTCGAAATCCAGGGCTTGGGAAAATAGATGGCAGGTTAACGATGGATGATATTCGGGCTTTTGGTATAACCGGCTGGAAAAACAGCGGTAAAACCACGCTTATGGAACGGCTGGTCACCGATATTTGTGAAAGAGGTCATACGGTTTCAACCCTGAAACATGCCCATCACAATGTTGATGTGGACCAGCCCGGAAAAGACAGCCACCGGCACCGCCTTGCTGGCGCCCGGGAGGTTATTCTGGCGTCAGCCAACCGCTGGGCATTGATGCATGAATTGCGCGACCAGGACGAACCACCGCTTGAATTTCTGTTGTCAAAGCTGGCGCCGGTAGATCTGGTGCTGGTTGAAGGCTATAAACAACACGGGATCCCCAAAATCGAAGCCTCGGTTCGCCCGGGCAGCCGACCTTTGCTGGCTTTGGACAATAGCGCGATCAAAGCGGTCGCCGCAGGGTATCAACCCGAGGGTCTGACGGTTCCGGTGCTGGATATCAACGATATTCCCGCCATTGCCGATTTCATTCTGGCCCGGACCGGCCTTGCCAAATGAACGGCGTTGCACAGGGGTTATGGGATGCATGGTGGCTGATCATAACCTTTGATGCGGACCTGTACGAAATCATATTTCTGTCGCTTCAGGTTACGGTTTCGGCGGTGATTATTGCTTCGATTATCGGCTTGCCCATGGGGGCTTGGCTGGCGGTAAACCGGTTCAGGTTTCGCCGGTTTGTGATTGCGGTTCTGAACGCCCTGATGGGCCTGCCGCCGGTGGTGGTGGGGTTGTTTGTATATATGGCTTTGTCGCGGGCAGGGCCGTTGGGGGGCTTTGGTTTATTGTTTTCGCCAAGCGCCATGATTATTGCGCAAGTAATCATTATCACCCCGTTGATCGCCTCGATCAGCCATCAAACCATTCGTGATTTATGGGCCGAATATCATGATCTGCTGATCTCCATGAATGCTACGCGAATGCAACGCATCAAGGCATTGCTATGGGATGGCAAGCGGGCCTTGCTGACCGCAACTCTGGCCGGATTTGGCCGCGCGATTGGCGAGGTCGGCGCGATTATGATTGTCGGGGGCAATATCGAACATGCCACACGGGTTTTGACCACTGCGATTGCGCTGGAAACCGGCAAGGGCAATTTTGCCTTTGCCATGGGGCTGGGGCTGGTTTTGATTATGCTGTCTTTGCTGGTGAACCTGCTGATCCATTCGCTTTCCAGAACCGAGCGGGCCAGCACATGGTGATTTTACCTCTGCAATTGAATGGCGCAACCGCAACAATGCGTGGAAAAACCCTGGTCGGGCCAGTTGATCTGACCCTTGCTATAAACGGGCTGACAATGCTTATCGGGCCAAACGGGGCAGGAAAAACCACTTTGTTGCGGCTGATGCACGGGCTGCAACGCTGTGCCGGCGGCTCGGTCAGCTGGGCGGTATCTGCACAGGTTGCCCGCCAGAATCAAGCTTTTGTTTTTCAGGCCCCGATTATGATGCGCCGCCGCGTGATTGACAGCCTTGCCTATCCGTTGCGGCTGCGCGGTATGGGCAAACCTGCGGCGCGGGTCAAGGCAATTGAATGCGCTGCCCGTTTTGGCCTGACCGAACTGTTGGAAAGCTGGGCGCCGATGTTGTCAGGGGGCGAAAAGCAAAAACTGTCTGTGGCGCGAGCGCTGATCATTGCCCCTGAAGTTCTGTTTCTGGACGAACCTTGCGCAAATCTGGATGGTCGCGCCACCCGGGAAATTGAAACCATATTGAAAATTGCACAAGATGCCGGAACCCGCATCATCATGTCGACCCATGACATGGGGCAGGCAGGGCGTTTGGCCGATGATGTGATTTTTATGTATGATGGCAATGTGCATGAAACCGCAAACGCCAAGACATTTTTTGCCAAGCCGCAAACCGGTTTGGCGCAGGCATTTATTAACGGAGACATTATCGAATGATTTTTCACTGGAAAACCCTGATTGCGGTGTTGTTGATGGCAAGTTCCAGCCATGCGGAAACCCTGAAAATGGCGGTGACCACGTCTTTTTACAATTCCGGCCTGTCGGAAATTCTGCTGCCTGAAATTGCGGCTGATCTGGGGATCGAAGTGCAGTTGATTGTGGTCGGTACCGGACAAGCGTTGCGCCTTGGCCAGACGGGGGATGTTGACGCCATTCTGGTGCATTCCCGCGTGGCCGAGCAGGCTTTTCTGGCGGCGGGGTTTGGCACCCATCGCCGTGAAATCATGTATAATGACTTTATTTTCATCGGGCCGATTGATGATCCGGTTGATTTGGCCGGGGCCAGCAGTGCGGTTGATGCTTTGCAGCGCATTGCCCGGAATGGTGCCAGCTTTGTCAGCCGTGGTGATGATAGCGGCACCCATAAAAAAGAACTAAGCCTTTGGGAAGCCGCAGGTATTTCCCCGTCAGGTGCATGGTATCGTGCCGCAGGGGCCGGCATGGGGGCCACGTTGAATGTGGCCAGTGGTATGAATGCATTTGTAATGTCTGACCGCGCCAGCTGGTTGAACTTTGGCAACAAGGGGGATCTGGTTCTGTTATATGCGGGGGATCCGGTTTTGTTTAACCAATATGCCTATATTCCGGTTAATCCGGCCTTGCATTCTTATGTTAGAAACGATTTGGCAGTGCTGCTTGAAACATGGCTGACCAGTGAAAAAGCGGCAGAGCTAATCAATGAGTATACCATCAACGGCGAAAGCCTGTTCACTTTTAATGCGGTATCGCAATAAAGCCCTGGACAAAATAAAGGCGGGCCTGTTGGAATTATTCCTCCAGATCACCATGCACCGCCAGAATATCCAGCTCAGCCTCGGGCGGGTCGATTGTGCGAAAGGCCTCGGCGACGCCTTTATCGATAATTTCGCGGGCCACGGTTAACAGGGTGTTGGGGTCATGGCCGGCGCATAATTCCACCATATGGTTTAATTCGTCCAGCGCCACGGGGCGGGCGGATTTAATGTCGGGTGCCCCGTAAATGGTCACAAAATGCTGTGCCAGCCGGTCAACCAGCAGGTCGAACTCGGCGGGTTCAATTTTGGTGGTGGCCACAAAGGTCACCCGGCCAAAGGTTTCCAGCCCCAGCCAGCCATTGGCAAAAGCCTGTCGTGCTTTGCCGGTTAAATCGCCTTTGCCCCAGTTTGAAAACTCGAATCCGCCTGAAATCGCCCATTCTCCGGTGCGGGCAGGGGTGTGGAACACCATTTGGTCGCTTTCGTCAAAATGAATGGCCCGTGCAAGGTTCATGATGTCTCTCCGGTTTCAAGACAGCCCGAAAGGGGCAATAGCCGGGTATCTTTTCCGTTTCGCAACAGCATACCGAACTGTTCGTCAACACCAACAAAACTGCCCGACAGATTTTCGCCTTTGAATTGTAAACTTACATCCTTACCCATATCTTTTGCCAACCCGCGCCACTGTTCGTGCAGCTTGGCCGGATTTCCGGTTTCGATTTCGTTGATCCAGACCAATGTGTGGCGCGACCATGATTCCACCAGGCGAATGGGGGAAATATCGCCGCAGCCCTCCATCATCAATGCGGTCTGGTTGGGGGTGTCGCCGGTTTCGCCATCTGATTTTGGCAACAGGTCTATTTCCAGCCCGATAACCAGCCAATCTGGGGTTGCGCCCGCATCGGTGTCTGATGCCGCAGCCCTTAGACGCCCTGAAATGCCACCATTGACATAAATCTGGCCCTGCCAGCCCAGATGGACAGCGACCTCGGGTGGGGCCAACGCCCCCATGGCATTTTGAAAACCGATACCGCAGGCAATCATGGCCGACATCGCGGCTTCCAGCGGTTTTTCCGGTGCAAATACAATCGCCGCAGAAATCCGGTCAGGGGTGATGCTATGCACCAACAAGCCCGCATCGCAGCCGATCATGGCTTTGGTGCAGGCTTTGGCAAAAGGGTCGGTGGCGCCCGAAACAGCTTCGCCGGTGAATAATGGCGGAAAACTTGCCGGCCTCGGGGCTTCGAATATATTTTTGCTCATAAGGTTCCATCCTTGATCAATCGCCTGGCCAATGTGCGAAATGCTTGCGCCTGAGGCGATTCAGGTTTCGATACCACGATAGGCGCGCCCGCATCGGATGCAACCCGAATATCCAGATGTAACGGCAATTCAGCCAGCAAAGGCACATTCATTTTTGCGGCCTCATCCGCCACACCGCCATGGCCAAACGGGTGGCTTTTATGGCTGCATTCTTCGCAAATCTGGTAGGACATATTTTCAACCATACCCAAAATCGGAGTGCCGAGCTTGTTGAACATATCAATGCCTTTGCGCGCATCCAGCAAGGCAACATCCTGCGGGGTGGATACAATGATCGCACCGTCCAGCGCGGTTTTTTGTGCCAAGGTCATTTGCACATCGCCGGTGCCCGGTGGCAGATCAACGATCAACACATCCAGTGCCCCCCATTGCACCTGTGTCAGCATTTGTTGCAAAGCGCCAATCAACATCGGGCCACGCCAGATGACGGCCTCGTTTTCATTGGTCATCAACCCGATCGACATCATGGTAACCCCGTGGTTTCGCAGGGGTAAAATGGTTTTACCGTCGGGGGATGCCGGTCGCCCCGTAATGCCCATCATGCGCGGTTGCGACGGGCCAAACACATCGGCATCCAGCAGGCCGACCCTTTTGCCCTCAACCGCCAAAGCGACCGCCAGATTTGCCGAAACCGTAGATTTCCCGACCCCGCCCTTGCCCGATGCAATCGCGATGATTGTTTTAATCCCCGGAATTTTTTGCGGGCCTTTTGGTTCGGCCTTATGGCCGGTTTTCAGGTCTGGCGGTGCATCGGGGCTGTTATGGGCGGTCATCACCGCAGAAACGGAAACAATGTCATCCAGCGCCTGGACAGCGGCTTTTGCGGCAGGCAGAACAGATTGCAGCGCTTGCGCTTGCGCGGCGGGAACCTCCAGCACAAAGCGGACCGCGCCATCGTCAATGGTCAGGGCTTTGACAAGCCCCGCGCTGACAATATCGGTTCCCGCAGGTGTTATTACGGTTTTCAGTGCTGTCAGAACTTTATCACGTTGTATCATTATTTGCCTACTTTACCCAGCGCCCTGAATGGTGCCTTTTACCACATGTTCCAGATTGATTTCCTCGATGGTTAAAACCACTTTGGCCTCAAACTTCCGCCCCGGGGTGTTGCCCGCCTCGCGCAGCGCGGTTTCGATGGCCTGTTGCGAAGTCACCCCCACCTGTTTGAGGAATTTCCGCATGCTCATGTTAAATGCGTCGCTCATGATCTTCCTTTCAATTCTGTGGATTGACAGCCCGATTTGCAGCCCCCTAAGGTAAAGGAGAAATAACAAATCCGGATATTGCACCTTGTTTCGCTTGATCTTTATTATTGTTTTTATGGCCGGAACCGGCGCTGCCCAACAGCAGGATTTCAGCCTGTCCAGCCCTGTGGCACTGGTGGATTCCGGCTTTCTGGGTTTTTTGCTGCCACGGTTTTCCCTGAAAACCGGTATCAGGGCCGAAATTCTGTCCGAGGCTGAAATCGCAGATGTCAGGCTGAATACCATTGGCAATATTCCGGTTCTGGAGGGGCTTGGCCAGCAATTCTATATGACAATTACCGACCAGAATACGGCCCGGTCCCGAAAAGCCCAACGGTTCGCCGATTGGCTGGTTTCGGATATCGGCAAGCGCACGATCGAACAGTTTAGGCTGAATGGCGCACAGGTTTTTACCGCGTCGCGGCCAGGGGTTGTCGCGGTTGCCCCGATTGTTTTTGAAGGTGACGCCATGCGTGGCGAGGCCCTGTCTTTTGCCAATTGTGGTCGCTGTCATGTAATCGGAGACCGAAACCGCATGAGCGGCATTGGTTCCACCCCGTCCTTTGGCCTGATGCGTGGTTTGCCGGATTGGGACGAACGATTCATGACCTTTTATCTGCGCGCCCCGCATCCCGCCATTACCCAGATCGAGGGCATCACCGACCCGTTTGATCCGGCCCGCCCTGTATCTATTTTTCCGCTCAGCATTACGCAGGCGGAAATGGAGGATATCCTGACCTATGTCAGCACCATCAAGCCGGTCAATCTGGGCGGGCCGCTGGTTGAACATCAGTGATCCCGCCGTTTCAGGTAATCATCGGTGGTGCGGGTTTTGGGGCGAGGCCCGCCTTGAAACGGGCTTGAATCGCTGTGAAACTGGGCTTCGATACGGCATTTGTCACACATCTGGATCAGCTTTCCCGCGTCTGACGTCGCAAACATCGGATGTTTTCCGGCCAGTTTTTCAACGATATTATCAATGGAGGATTTTACCCCGAACAAAGATCCGCAAGAAATACAGGCAAAGGGGTCTTCTTCGTGCAGCACGACCTGGGACAGGGCCGTATCGGAAAGGTCAAGCTGCGGAACCAGCGTAATGGCGTTTTCGGGGCAGGCATTGCTGCAGATACCGCATTGCAGGCAGGCATCTTGCTGAAACAACAATTGCGGCGTATCCTGATTGTCAAGCAACGCGCCTGACGGGCAAAGCGACACACAAGACAGGCATAAAGTGCAAGCATCCGTATCGACAAGAACCGCGCCAAAAGGTGCACCCTTGGGCAGCGGAACGGGCGCATCCGGCTGGCCACGCAATGCTTTGGCCGCCAGCCGGGTGATCTGGCGGCGGTTGCCTATTGGCAAGATAGGCTCGCAGGGTTTTGCGATTTTCCGGTCATAAAGCGCAGCGCCCAAGGCGTCGGGTTCCGTAATATCCAACAGCCGAATGGCGGCATTGTTGCTTATCGCCATGGCCAGCGCGTGGGCAGTTTCAATTGCCGGCATTTCGGAATTCGGGGCAAGCAGCAGGTCAACCGCAACAAAACCGCAGCCCAGTGCAGCCAGGATTTCCGCATGGCCAAAGCAGGTCAGACTGTCGACCTGAAGCGGAATAACATCTGCGGGCAACCCACGACCAAAACGGGCCAAAAGCGAAATTATCTCGCTGCCGAATTCAGTATCATGCACCAAAAGCCGCGGCGCGCGCCCCCCTGCTTTGCGGTAAATTCTGGCTATGGTTTCAATGCGCTGCATCAGAAAGTCCGATGTTGGCACCTGAAATGTGATGGCCCCGCCCGGGCAGACAGCGGCGCAGCCACCGCAGCCTGCACAAATCAGCGGGTCAATTTTCACATGGTCTCCGTCGGGGGAAATGGCACCGGTTTCGCAGGCATTGATACAACGGCTGCAACCGGTAATTCCGGCGCGGGAATGGGCGCATAAATTCGGGTCAAGCGCCACATAAAACGGTTTGTCAAAATCACCAGCCAGCTGGCTGGCATCCAGCACTGCGCTGGCCACCGAAGCGGGGTGCTTCGGGTCAGCCCGCAAATAGCCGTCTCGCTTGTGGCCCGCCGAAAACAGCGCTGGTTCGCCGCGCAAATCCAGCAGAATATCGCAGGTGGTCTGCCCGCCATCGCGGGGTTGTGTAAACCCGAATGCGCCGCGACCAGCCGGTTCCATCATTTGCAGCGCGTCGATTTTGATGTCAAAATTGCCCAGACTGCCCCGCGCCAAACGCAATTTACCAAGCACAACATCAAAGCTGCACCCGGTCGAAAGATCGGGGGGCGTTTCAAGCAAAACTGTAACGCTTAACATTTCTGACAATTGCGCCGCAGTTTCAAGCGCAATGGTTTCTGGTCCGATAATCAGGCATTGACCGTCCGATTGAATATCAAGCAATTTTACCGGGGCAGGGCAAAGCTGTGAATCAGCCAGCAATGCCGCCATTTTAGCGGCTGAATCGGCACCTTGGTCAGACCAACCCGCGCGATCGCGGATATCGACGAAATCGGGGGCCTCAACGCCCAGCTCTTCGGCGACTTCTGCAAAAACCTGCTGCTCTTGCAGGCAGGCAATGGTGACATCTCCGTTTTGCATCAGGGCAGCTGCATCGGCCAGCTCGGTTGTACAAAGCGCGGTATGCACCCGCGAACATCCCATGCCGGTGGCCTTGCCTACGGCTTTTGGGTCCAAGACCTGACTTTTTGAACAATCGCATAAAATCAACGTGTTAGCCATAATTTATCCTTGAATTATAAGTGTAACTGCCAAGATTGCCAGCGTCACTTAGCCAGCTTATGGATGGGGAGTAAAGCTTTTTCGAACTATAATCCTCGCCAATGGCTCAGGGGTTTTGATTCGGTTTTTGCCAATTTCTTAACATTTGATTTTGCCTGACCACGC
>Ga0256839_1002154_pt1 | contig 22502 bp, 21 predicted proteins | sample 354166metaG_FD_185968 | JGI IMG/M metagenome (GOLD analysis project Ga0256839, IMG submission 185968) | Hydrothermal vent microbial communities from Mid Atlantic Ridge, Atlantic Ocean - 354-166 | ecosystem: Environmental > Aquatic > Marine > Hydrothermal vents | place: Atlantic Ocean: Mid... | reverse complement strand
GCACGGCGCGGAAGCGCTCCACCCACCAGCGATAGCCCTCGTCTGCCATGCGGTCCCAGCGGTAGAGGGGGTTCCCCCACAGTTGGCCCGTGGCGCTGAAGTAATCGGGGGGCACGCCGGCCACGACCGTCGGGTGCCCCTCCTCGTCCAAGTGAAAGAGGTGCTGGTGAGCCCAGACATCGGCACTGTCGTAGGCCACGTAGATGGGCACGTCGCCCAAGATGAGGATACCGCGCTCGTTGGCATAGCGCTTCAGGGCGCCCCACTGTTGGAAGAAGAGAAACTGGATGAACTTGTAGGCCATGACGCGAGGCGCCAGCCGCACGCTCCAGTGGGCCAGGGCGCGAAACTCGCGCCGGCGGATGTCGGCGGGCCATTGGCTCCACGGCGCTCCCCCGAAGTGGTCCTTGAGGGCCATGAAGAGGGCATAGTCGTGGAGCCAGACGGCATCGTGTGTGGCACAGAAGGTCTCGAAGGCCCTGTTCTCCTCCGGGGTGGCCAGGCGCTCGAAGTGCTCATAGGCACTGAGGAGGAGGGGCATCTTCCGACCAATGACCAGGCCGTAGTCCACCCGGCCGACGGGGAAGGCGGAAAGGTCGTCCAGAGCCTCACGGGCGACGTACCCACGGCGTGCCAATTCCTGCAGGTCGAGAAAAAGCGGGTTACCCCCGAAGGCCGAGTGCGTCTGGTACGGCGAATCCCCGTAGCCGGTGGGCCCTAAGGGGAGCACCTGCCAGACGCGCTGGCGGGCCTCGACGAGCACGTCCACCCACCGGTAGGCGGAGGGGCCCAAGTCGCCGATGCCATGTGGCCCGGGCAGCGACGAGGGGTGCAGGAGCAGGCCCGACGCCCGTTCCGCACGTGGGTTCATCGGCCCCCTCCTTGCCCCACGTCTGGGCGGACCATCATGCCATCTTGCCCGGCCACCACGTTGGGGCCGAAGATGGCGCGGGCGTCGGCCACGATGCGCCGCACGGCCGCCTCGTCGGCCGGCAGGTGGACCAACACCAAGTGGCGCACGCCGGCGTCCCGGGCGATGCGCCCGGCCTCGGCGCCGTCGGTGTGGACGCCGGGATAGGGGCCTGTGGCCTCGTGGATGAGCACGTCGGCGCCGGCGGCCAGGCGCACGATGTCGTTGCTCGGGGCCGTGTCGGCGCTGTAGACGAGCGACGGCCCGCCGTGGGCCTCGAAGCGCAGGGCCACGGTGGGCACGCTGTGGCGTGCCGGCGCGGCCACAATGCGTCCCCACGCGGCTTGGGCGATTTCGACGTGCTTCTCCGGCTCAATGGCGTGAAAGTGGAGTTGGAAGAGCCCCTCCCAGCGCGAAGTTTCGTACTGGGCCAAGAGGCGGGCGACCACGCCGATGGCCGGGCGGGGACCGTAGACCGGCAGAGGGGCCTTCCGTCCGGCCAGCCAGAGTTGTTGGACCAGCAGAGGAAAGCCGGCCGTGTGGTCGGGGTGCTCGTGGGTGAGGATCAGGCGGCTGATGGCCTTGGGGTCCACGTGGGCCCGCACCAGGGCGGCCACCACATTGCTGCCGCAGTCCACCAGGGTGAGGTCATCTTCGGCGAGAACGGCGAGGGCCGTCGTCAAGCGGCCCGTGAGGTTGAAGGAGGCTCCTGTGCCGAGCAGGTAAACGCGCATCATGTGTAGAGCCACACGACGATCTGGGGAGTCACGTACACTTCCACCAACGCGGCCACCAACAGAAGGGGAACGACGGCGAAGAGCAACACCTTCACGTAATCGGCAAGGGCCAGCAGGATGGCCTCGCCCGCCGAGAAGTCCTGGGGTGGGTCGAGCATGATGGCCCCCAGGCGCACGGCAAAGGCCGTGCTGAGGAGCACGGCCGGTATCTCCAAGGAGCCGTGGGGCAGGATGAAGGCGGCCAGGAACTGGAGCCAACTCTGCCCTTGGGCGGCCAAGGCGCCGGCCAAGAACCCCACAATGGTAAACGGGGCCAGGAGAAGGAGCAGAGCGACCACGCCAAAGGAGAAGAGGCTCAAGAAGGCCCCGCCCACAAGCACGCGCACGTTGTGAACGAAAATGGTGCCCATGTTAAACGAGGGCAACAGGGCCGTGCCCGGTGTCCCCGCGGCCAAGGCCGAGCGAAAGGCCCGCGCGTCGAACTGCTCCAGGCTGAAGAAGTTGGTCGGAAGGTCCCACCACCCAATTAAGCCCCATCCCAGCAGAAAGCCCACCACCACTGTGACACACGCTGTCACCACGGCCCACCGGTTGGCGGCCACCAGGCGGGGCAGGTCGTGCGTGTAGATGCGGACGAGGTCGAAGCCGGGCACCTCCTCACGTTGCTGCTGGCGGACGAGGGGTGCCGCCTCCGGCGGCGCCTTCAGGAACGACCAGAAGAGGCGTGCGGCCCGCTCAATGTTCAAGAAGTCGATTTCCCGGGCCAGAATGGCCTCGCGGTTGAAGGTGCGGATGCCCGCCCGTATTAACGCCACGTCCAACACCAACAGGCCCACCACAACCCACCACAGGGCCTCCTCTTGGCCCCAGAAGATGATCAGGCTCTCCACCTGAACGAGGAAGGCCATCGGCACGATAATGAAGCTGGCCAACAAGTTGGCTGCGCGCACGCTCGTGGTGTGGCTGCTCACGATGACGGCCGCAGTGACCATGACCAGCCCCTCTGCTGTGGTCAGGGCAAGAATCTGGAGAAAGAGAGTGAAGGGCAAGTTCCACAGCCGGCCCCACACCACGCTGATCCCGTATATGGCGATGCCCACGTAGCTGGCCACCAGGGGAAGCAACAACGAGGCCAACAACTTGCCCACGTAGAGCTCCACGTCGCCGGCCGGAGTGGCCAGCAGGGCTTCGAGGCTGTTGCGTTCCCGCTCGCCCACGAAACTCTCCAGGGCGATGACCAAGGAGAAGCTCATGGGAAAGAAGCCCACGGCCAACAGGCCAAAGGGAATGAAGCGTTCGCCAATGATCGTGGCGTCATATCGCTCCAAGAAGTCGAAGACCACGTCCGCCATGACATTCATGACCAGGGGGAAGAGCAAGGTGAGCAGGCCAATGGGAATGACAATGCGCCAGTCGCGCAGGCTGTCCCGCACTTCCCGCCGCACCAGCGTCCACACGATGTGCCAGTCGATGCCCGACCTCGCCGGCGTCACCTCGGGCAGGGCCGTGAGCTCGAGGGTGCGTTCGCTCATACCACCACTCCGGTTTCCACCACCCACTTGCGGGCGGCCAACAGAAAGAGCACGCCTGTGGGGAAGAAAGCCACGTTGACCAGATAGGCGGCCACCACAGTGGGCCGCCAGGACGCCGAGGAGGAGGCTGAGGCCACCAGCCGAACACCCTCCCAAATGGCCACGCCCACCGGGGTGAGCAGGAAGAAGAGCCCCACCGTCCAGAGCACGAGGGCCACGCCCACGCGCACCACCGGGTAGAGGCGCGTGCGCAGGAACGGCTGGCGGCGCGGTTGGAGCAGGTAGCCGACCATGAGGAGCGAGAGGGCTGTCGGCAGGACCCACCGGGAGAGCACGAAGCGCATCACGGTCGCGGTGGGTTCATCCAAGGGCACCAAATGCCAGCGCAGGAGGCCGTAGGGCAGGGGCCACGTCAGGGCCACAAGTGCCCCAGCGCTGCTGACGCCGTGGGCGATCGTGGAGCGCCAGGAGGCGGTCGCATTCATGAGACAGCTCCCATCAGTCGCAAGTAGACATCCTCCAGCCGACGTGGTTCCTCGACCACGGTGACAATGCGCCCGCCGGCCGCCTGGAGGCGGGCGATGACCGCCGGGTTGGTCTGGGCCGGCGCGCGCGTGCGATACCGGATCCAGTCAGCTCCCCACTCCAGGGGTGCCACCACATCTCGGAGCAAGTCGGGCAGCCCTTCGAGTGGGGTGGCGAGCTGCACGCGGAAGGCCGGGTCGCCCAGCACCTGGTCCTTGAGCTCCTCGATGGTGCCCCTGGCGAGAATGCGACCACGGTGAATGATGATCAGGCGGTCGGCCAACATCTCGGCCTCGACGAGGTTGTGGGTACAGAGCAGGATCGTGTGTCCCCGTCGGCGCAGGTCGGCGATGGCCTGGCGAACCTGATACGCGCCCTCGGGGTCCAAGGCGGCCGTGGGCTCGTCCAGGAAGAGCACTCGCGGGCCGTGGAGGAGGGCCCGCACGAGGGCCATCTTCTGGCGCATCCCCTTGCTGAACTGCCCCAGCCGCTGGTGTCGGGCATCCCACAGGTTGAACTGTTTGAGCAGCGCCTCGGCCCGGGCACGCCGAGTGGGGGCGTCCAGTCCCTGCATGGCGCCGAAGAAGTCCAAGTAGTCGAGGGGCTTCATGCGGCCGTAAAGGCCGGGAAACTCGGTGAGCAGGCCAACGAGGTGGCGGACACGACGTGGGGCCACGCGCGTATCGTGGCCGGCCACGCGCGCGTAGCCCGACGTAGGTCGCAGGATGGCCGCCAAGCAACGCACTGTCGTGGTCTTACCGGCCCCGTTGGGGCCCAAGAGGGCGAGCACTTCGCCCTCGCGCACTTGGAAGGAGACATCCTCCACGGCAGTGACGGTGCCAAATCGTTTGGTGAGCTGTACGGCTTCAACAACGGCCATGTGTGTCCACACACCCTATCGCCAACTCCCCCCGGAACCATGCGGAGCAGGATCCACGGCCCAAATGAAGGTGGGGAGGTGTTCAACGTCCGCGTTCGGCCACAGAGGTACTCTTCGCACAGGCGGCCTTTCACATTATATCACCCCAGCTATTTCTCGGCCAATAGCCCAAAAGTCCGCACATTCGTGTTCGGCGTGTGCTTTCACATGCGATGCTGTCGAAAAGCCCCCCATGAACCGGGCAAAACCCCGGCAAGGCCCCAATCCCATCGCCTCAACGCCCTTTGACTCTGATGTGTCCGGCCGGGCCCTCCACCACGCGGCCAATCACCGCCCGCGTGGAGACGTGTCTGTGGGCCAGCTCCTCCAGCAGGAGGTCGAGCCGGCTCTCCGGCACGGCGATGAGCAGTCCGCCCGAGGTCTGCGCGTCACAGAGCACGATCTGCTGGGCCCATGTCAACGTTGGGTCCCACGTGACGGCCCGTTGGCTCTCCGTCAGGTACGTGTAGTTGTTCAGGCTTCCTCCCGGCACGATCTCCTCGGCCACGTAGGGCCACACCTCGGGCAAAATCGGCACGGCGTCGAAAGTGACTTCGGCCGCGACTTGGCTGGCCACGAGCATCTCGTGCAGGTGTCCCAAGAGGCCGTAGCCGGTGATGTCCGTGGCCGCGTGAACGCCGGCGGCCACCATCGCCTCGGAGGCGGCCCGGTTGAGCTCGACCATCACCTCAACAGCCCGTTGGACAGCGTGTTCCGAGGCCACGCCCCGTTTGTGCGCCGTGGTGATGATGCCCGTGCCCAAGGGCTTGGTCAACACCAGGAGGTCGCCCGGCCGGGCGCCACGGTTGTCCACCAACTTTTCGGGGTGAACTACGCCGGTGACGGCCAACCCATACAAAGGCTCCGGCCCCTGCACCGTGTGCCCTCCCAAAATGGCCACGCCCCCTTGGGCGGCCACCTCGGAGCCGCCGCGCAGGATGTCCGCCACCACGTCCAGGGAAAGGGCCTTGGGCACGCTGACCACGTTGAGCGCCGTCAGGGGAGTGGCGCCCATGGCGTAGACATCACTCAAGCTGTTGGCGGCCGCAATCCGTCCGTAGTCGTGGGGATCGTCCACCACAGGGGTGAACACGTCCACGCTCTGGACCAAGGCCAGGTCGTCGCGGAGACGGTACACCCCAGCGTCGGCGGGCACTTGCGTGCCGACAATCACATTTGGGTCTTCAGTTGGAGGCAGCCGGTGCAGCACCTGCACCAGGTCAGCCAAGCTGACCTTGCTGGCTCAACCGGCGCAGGCCACCAGTTGGGTCAGGCGCACTTTGTCCACGTGGTCCTCCCTCAGTTTGATAGGCGTGCCCAGGATCACTTTCCCTCGGAGACCGGTCTTCATCTTAGCGAGAACAGGGGCTCCGGTCAACTCCTCCGCCCCAAAACAACACATGAATTTGTTGAAACAAAAGAGGACCAAACTCCCATTGTCCGTGCTTCCGCAGGCAAAGTAAGATAACAAACGGACCCCACATTCCCGGCGGCCGTTTGTATGTCCTTTGAAATACACTGCCGTGCTCCCGGGGAACTTGCAGGGGGCACCAGACCGGTGTTATAATGTGGAACGGAGCTGAACTGGGCAAAGCTGTGGCGAACGCGAACGGGCCGTCAGCTCATGATCACTTGGGGGAGCGAACAGTGGGGGAGCAAATGGAAAAACCCATGAACCAGAACCTCCGACGCATTCCGTTTTTCCAGGGCCTCTCGGACGAGGTGCTCCAGGCCATTCAAGCCCGCATGAAACTGCGCCGCTACAAGAAAGGGGACGTGGTCTTTGTCGAAGGCGCCCCCGCGGACTCGATGTACATTATCGAATCAGGGCAAGTGCAGATCGTCGCCGAGGGAAAAGGGGGGCAGCCGGGGACGGTGCTCGCTCACTTGGGCCCCGGCTTCTTCTTCGGGGAGATGGCCCTGCTCACGGGTGACCGGCGTTCGGCCACGGTGCGCGTGGTGATTGACGCCGAATTGTGGGAGCTCCACAAGAACGACTTGGACGAGCTCCTGCGCGAACATCCCCACATCGCCCTCACCATCAGCCGCGAGCTCAGCCGGCGGCTGAGCCGCACCATCCACCAGCTCGCGGAAGGGGACGAGATCAACCTGATCGCCGTGGTTGGCGATCAGATTCCCCTCTTCGTCGAGCGCCTCCAAGCCGCCACAGGCGAACACCTTTTGGTCGTGGACTTGGGAGGGCTGCGGCCCGAACATCCCGATCTGCCCGAAGGTGTTGACGTAGTCCAGGAACTGGCGGAGAGCTCCCCAGAGGAGCTGGCCGAGTATTTGGGCGAGCACGTGGACGAGTACGGCCGCATTGTGATGGCCATCACCCCGCACGAATCCCCCCTGACGCGCAAGGCCGCCGAGCTGGCCGAGGTTGTGGTGGAGATCGGCAAGCGGAGCACTCCCTGGCTCAAACGCTTCGGCCGGGAGAACTACTGGTTCACCCCAGGGGATTGGCGGCGTGTGGACCGCATGGCCCGCCGCATTGCCCGCAAGCTGGTCGGCCTGGCCCTGAGCGCCGGAAACGCTCGCGGCTTGGCCCACATCGGCGTCCTGCGCGTGTTGGAGGAGGCCAACGTGCCCGTGGACGTGATTGCCGGCACGAGCATGGGGTCGCTCATTGGTGCCCTCTACGCCGTCGGCCACTCCATCGACACCTTGGAGGAGTTCGCCGCCCAGCTTCCGCGCCTAACCAGCTTCCTCAGCGGGCTGTGGGACCTTCAGCTTCCCCCCCGCAGCGGCATCATCAAGGGGGAAAAGGCCCGCCGGTACTTGGCCGAACGGTGGTTTGCCCACAAGTCGTTCGAAGACTTGGACACCCCCCTCTACGTGGTGGCCGCCGATGTCGTCACGGGCGAGGAAGTGGTTTTCGACAGCGGGCCCATTGCCGACGCCGTGCGGGCCAGCATCAGCATCATGGGCGTCTTCCAGCCGGCCCACGTGAACGGCCGCTACTTGATCGACGGCGGCACCGTTAACCCTGTGCCCGTCAGCGTGGTCACCGACAAAGCCAACATTGTGGTGGCCTCCAGCGTGATTGTGAGCTTGGCCGACCGCGCCCACCGCAAAGCCCTGATGAAAAGCGGCCGGCTTCCCAGCATCTTGGGCATCGTCTTGGGCGCCCAGGAGATCATGGAAGCCGGCATCGTCGAAAGCCGCATGACCCACGTGGACGTGCTCATCCAACCCGACGTGGCCGATCTGGGCGGCATGGAATACGACCGCTGGGAAGAGTTCGTCCAACGCGGCTACGAGGCCGCCCAGCGTTACGTGGACGACATCCATCGCCTCCTCTCGGCCCCGCGCGGGCAGACAGCACCCCTCTCGGTGCTCCAGGAGCCGGAGAGCCAATCGGCATGACCCGTGTGCTCTTCGTGGACGACGAGCGAAATATCTTCGAACTCGCCCGCCTGTACTTGGAGCAGGAAGGCTTCACCGTCACCTACGCGCCCGACGGGGACCAGGCCCTGCGGCACATCCACCACGAACGCCCCGACTTGGTAATCTTGGACATCATGCTCCCCGGCCGGGACGGGTGGAGCGTGTGCAAGGAAGTACGGCAGGCCGGCAACCCGGTTCCCATCATCATGTTGACGGCCAAGGACGACGATGTGGACAAAATCCTGGGGCTCGAGCTGGGCGCCGACGATTACATCACCAAACCCTTCAACCCCAGGGAGCTCGTCGCCCGGGTGAAGGCTGTGTTGCGCCGCACCGCGTCCAGGGGGCCGGCCAAGCAGGTCTACTGCGCCGGCGATGTGCGCCTCGACGTGGAGCGGCGGGAGGTCTGGGTCGGCTCCAAGCGAATCAACGTGCGCCCGAAGGAATTCGACTTGCTCCAGGCGTTCTTGGAACATCCCGGCCGCGCCTGGAGCCGCGACCAGTTGCTGGACCGCGTCTGGGGTTACACATACGCGGGCGACACCCGCACGGTGGATGTCCACGTGGCCGGCCTGCGCGAAAAGCTGAAGGGAAGTGGCGTCCACATCGAAACAGTGTGGGGATACGGGTACAAACTCGTGGAGTCCGAAACCTCATGAAGTCCAGGCTGCACACCAAAATGGTCCTGAGCTCAGTTCTGGTGGCCTTGGTGGCCCTGATCCTGGCCAGCATGGCCGCGGCAGTGCTGCTCCGCAACCAGCAAGTGCGCGCAGCCGAGCGCTCCTTGGCCCTCCTGGCCCAGAACGTGGCCGCTCGCTACCGTTTGGCCGCCCGGGAGGGCGAAAACCCAAGCCAGCTCCTGCGCCGCTTCGCCGCCCAAGAGGGCGTGCGCCTCTTGGTGGTGGGCCCCAACGGCGCCATCCTGCACGACAGCGAGGACCGCCTAGTCGGCGAACGGATATCCGGCGTCGCTCGGCTGCTCGACAGGCCGGGCGACCGCGGGGGACAACCCCGCACGGCACGCCTGCGGGTGGGGGATGAAGACCTGCTGGTGGCCCCGCTGCCCGTGCCTCCCCGACTCCGCCCCCAACTGAGCAACGAGCCAGCCCTCATCCTGTTAGCTGTGCCGGCCGCGTCGCTGTTGGGCACTTGGTTCCAACTCCTTCCTCCCCTCGTGATAGCTGCTCTCATCGCCCTGGCCGTGGCCGCCGGCGTGGCCTGGTACATGGCGCGCCGCATCAGCCGCCCGCTGGTGGAAATGACCGAGGCGGCACGCCGCATGGCCAAGGGCGACTACGACGTGCAGGTCACCGTGGAGGACGGCGACGAGCTGGCCGAGCTCTGCGCAGCCTTCAACACCATGGCCGAGGAGACAAAAACGGCCCGCAAGACCCAACGCAACTTCCTGGCCAGCGTGAGCCACGACCTGCGCACCCCCCTGACCAGCATCCAGGGCTTCTCCCAAGCGCTGATCGACGGCACCGTCCGCACGGACGAGCAACGGCAGCGGGTGGCGAAAATCATCCACGACGAGGCCAGCCGGTTGTCGCGCCTGGTACAACAGCTGCTCGACTTGGCCCGAATCGAGTCGGGGCGATTCGCCATGGCCCACGACGACGTGGACTTGAACGCCATGCTCGCCCAAGTGCAGGAGCGGTATCAAGCCTTGGCCGAAGCCCAGGGCATCGAGTTCGTGGTGCGCCGGCCGCGAAAGTCGCTCCCCATGATCGGAGACGCAGCCCGCTTGGAGCAAGTGCTCACCAATTTGCTCGACAATGCCTTTCACTACGCCCGCATGGGCAACTCGGGCCGGCCTCGGGTGCAGCTTATCGGCAAGCTAGGCGGGGTGCGCGGGGTGGGCTCATCCCAAGGGGGCGGCGACTTGGGGCGGTGGTGGATCGAGGTCATCGTGAAGGACAACGGCCCCGGCATCAGCGCCGAGGACTTGCCCCACATCTTCGACCGCTTTTACCGGGGCGACATTTCTCACCCCTCTGGAAGCGTGGGCCTCGGATTGGCCATTACCCGTGAGATCGTCCAAGCACACGGCGGTGAGATCTCGGTGGAAAGCGGCGAACACGGCACGACGTTTACCGTGCGCCTGCCCATGAACTTGGGCCACGAGGCCACCGGACGGGCGGCCGTGTTGCGGATGGGCATGGCTCAGTCCGCGGCCGCCAACGCCAAGGGAAACGGGGAAAACGGCTCCACGGCAGCGGCCAAATAAGCCGAAAGCGCAGTTAGCGGGCGCTCACCTCCCAAACAGACGTCTCCACCACGGCTGGCGTCTCTCAATCTCTCGCCGAAGGGCGTTCAGTTGCTCCTCCAAGGCCAGCCGGTGGTTCCAGTCCTCCTCCTTCAGGCGGGCCACCTCCCGCTCCAGCGCCCGTAGGCGTTTCCGCAGGCGGGCGTTCTCCTCCTTCAGGTGAAAGTTGTCCTGGACAATGAGGCCCAAGAGGTCGCGCGTGGCCAATTGGGTGGAGAGAATGGTCTGCTGGGCTTCATCCACGTTCCGCAACAGGTGGAGAATGGCTTCCGCAGCGCCATTGGCTTCGGCCAGGGCGGCTGTGTCCTCCTCGGCCAGGGCGAGGAGGGTGGAGTGCTCGCCATCCTCGCCCTGCTCGCGCAGAGCGCGCTCGATTTCCTCCTCCTCCATGCCCCGCGCGTGGAGCGCCCGAATGCGGCGCAGCAGCGCCACGTCCGCCTCTGTGTAGCGGTGAGCGCGGTTGGCCTCTTCGCTCAGGAAAGGCGCGAAGCGTTCTGTCCAGCGACGCACCGTCTGGGGCGGGATGTCCAGTTCGGCCGAGACCTGTCCAATGCGCTTCATCGGCCTCAGTCCTCGTCCACGTAGCGCCACTCCCCGTCAATGACATCGGCCCGATCCTGGTTCCACGTCACCTTGTCCTGGCCTTGGTGCCGGGCCACAACGTCGGAGGGACAGAGCCTGATGAAGAGTTGAAGGCCCGAGAGGAGGATCGCCAAGTCGTCCATCTGTCCCGCCACGGGCACCAGGTCGGGCACAATGTCCACAGGAGCCAAGGCGTAGAGCACCGCCGCGACAGGGATGAGTTTCAGCACCAGGGGCACACGGCGGTCCCGGAACAAGCGCCACGCCAAACTGGCCGTGCGCAACAGCTCCCACGGGTGGGGAATTTTTCCCGGAGTCCGTCTTGTGGCCATGTGACCCCCCTTCTGAGTTCCTCTCAGAGTTGAGATGACCTCGACACCTGCTGGCGTACATTGTAGCACAGGGCTTGAGAGGGGGCAATGCCTTTCAGGAGGGCTCTTCCCGCGTTCCCGGCTCCCTTGGACGTCGGTCTCCTTTGCGCTATACTTCCACACCGGAAAATGCGTCGCCCACATCTGGCCCAATGCTCTGGGAAGAGGAGCGCCCATGTCGGACAAGTGGAGTGAGGAGGTGGAGAAGGCCATCGTGCGGGCTGTCGAGGCGGGAGAGTTCGACGGCCTGAGCGGAGTGGGCCAGCGGCTCCCCCCAGACCACGGCGACTACTACGCGGGCGAACACGACTTGGCCTACCGCCTGCTGGCCAACGCCGGCCTGGCCCCCGAGTTCCTGCTCATGCGGCGGGAGATCTTGGCGGAATTGGCCGACATGCGCGCCTTCATTCGGGCAGCAGTCCGCCGCCGACAGCGGCTGTTGGCCCAGCTCCGGCGCGCGCCCATTCACGAGATTCCCCGCCTCCACCGCGAGGCGTGGGACGGCTGGTATGCCAGCGTGGAGGCTTTTCGCGAGCGCGTGGAGGCCATCAACGCGCGAATTCAAATCTTTAACCTGAAGAACAAAATTCCCAACCTCCACCAGCCCTATGTGAACGCCGATGACGAAATTCGCAGGGCCGAGGCCGAAGCATGAGCGCACCCAACGGTGACGTCGTACTGGCCGCTCACCAGGTGAGCAAGCTCTATCAGATGGGAACCATCACCGTCCACGCGCTGCGCCGCGTGGATTTCTTCGTCCGCAGGGGCGAGTTCGTGGCCGTCATGGGGCCCAGCGGCTCGGGCAAGAGCACCCTGCTCTACCTGCTAGGAGGACTTGATCGCCCCACCGACGGCGACATCGTCCTCGACGGCCAATCTCTCTCCCGCCTCGACGATGACGCCATCACCCTCTTGCGCCGCCGGCGGGTGGGATTCATCTTCCAGTTCTTCAACCTGGTGCCCACCCTCACGGCCGAGGAGAACGTGGCCCTGCCACTGCTCATCGACGGCCAGGACCTGCGCCGGCACCGCGACCGCATTGTGAGCCTGTTGGAGCTGGTCGGGCTTGCCGACAGGCGTGACCACAAGCCCGACCAGCTCTCGGGCGGCCAACAGCAGCGCGTCTCCATCGCCCGGGCTCTCGTCATGGAACCGGCCATTCTCCTGGCCGACGAGCCCACCGGCAACTTGGACAGCAAATCGGGCACCGGCATCCTCGACCTCATGCGCCGTTCCTGTGACGAGCTTGGCCAGACGATCGTGATGGTCACGCACGATCCAAAGGCGGCCAGTTACGCCGACCGGGTGGTATTCCTCAAGGACGGGCGCATCGTGGACGAGTTGCACGGCGACGCTTCTGGTGATACCAGGCTGATCCTGCGCCGCTTTGCGGCTTTGGAGGAAGGACATGTCCCTGGCTAAAACGCGGGAGCTCTCACCAGTCACGGCGACCTCGCCTCCAAGAGGAGGTGTTCGTCTCTCCTCCTTCTACGACCTGGCCCTGCGCAACATGGCCACCCGTCTCACGCGCACCCTTCTCACGGCCTTGGGCATTGTGATCGGCGTGGCCGTCATCCTGGCCGTGGACGTGACCAACGCCACGACGTTGGCCTCCATTCGCAATCTCTTCGACGAGACCTCGGGGCGGGCCAGCCTCTTGATCGAATCGTCCGCCGGCGCCGGCCAAGGATTCGACGAAAATGTCGTCGAGGCCGTGCGGCGTGTGGAGGGCGTTGAGGCCGCGGCGCCCATGATCTCCGTCCGGGCCGCCCTGGCCTCGGGCAACCCCACAGGCGCACTCCACGCCTTCGACGCGAGCATCTCCGTCCCCCTGCGCGTGCTCGGCGTGGACCCCACGGTGGACCCGCAGGTCCACATCTACCGCCTGCTCGAGGGGCGCCTGCTCCTGCCGGAGGACCGGCGCGCAGCGCTCATCACCTCCTCGCTGGCCGATGACTTGGAACGCCACGTCGGCGATGAGGTGGAGATCGTCACGCCTGACGGCACAGCGCTCCTGGAGATTGTAGGTATTATCGACAAGGAAGGCATCGGCCGCACGAACGACGGCCGCGTGGTTATTGTGCCACTGCCCACGGCCCAGGACCTCTTCCTGATGCGAGGCCAACTCTCCCAAGTTGACATCGTCGTCAGCCGGGAGATGGCCGAGGACCCGGAGCGCCTGGAGCAGCTCAAGGCGTACATGGAGGCCCGCCTGCCGCGCGATGTCAACGTGAGTTACCCTGCGGCCCGGGGCAAGCTCATCAGCCAAATGCTCAAGACCTATCAGCTCGGGCTGAGTTTCTTCGGAGCTGTGGCCATCTTCGTGGGGGGCTTCCTGATCTACAACACCTTCTCCATGACCGTGTTGGAGCGCACCCGCGAGATCGGCATGTTGCGCTCCATAGGCGCCACGCGCCGCCAGATTGTGGGCCTCATTCTGGCCGAGAGCCTGGTGCTGGCCCTCTTGGGCTCATTCCTGGGAGTCGTGGGCGGCCTGGGGCTGGCCCGAGGGCTCATCCAGACGATGACCGGCCTGCTGGGCACCGAACTGGAAACCTTTGCCCTCTCCCCGTTCAGCCTCGTCAAGAGCTTGGCCGTGGGTGTGGGCGTCACATTGGCCTCGTCCCTGGTGCCGGCGTTCCAAGCCGGCCGCGTGGTTCCCCTGGAAGCGTTGCGCGTCTACGGCCGTCCCACGCAGTCCGGCCTCTGGGGCAAATGGGTTCACGGGATTGGGGCGGTGCTCTTCATAGGATGCACGCTGCTCTTCTTCGCGGAAGACCTCATCCCGCCGGCGTTCAAGATCCAAGTGGGCATCATGAGCGTCTTCGGCCTGCTCTTGGGCGCAGCCCTGCTGGTGCCCCCTGTGCTCGGCCTCGTGGAGCCTCCGCTTCGCGGGGGCTTGGCTCTCCTGTACGGCCCTGAAGGGCAGTTGGGAAGTCGCAACGTGGAGCGCTCCCCCCTGCGCACCGCCCTCACGGTGGCCGCCCTCATGGTGGGCGTGACCATGATCATCGCCTTGGGCGAGATGAGCAACAGCTTCCGGCAGGACATCCTCGCCTGGGTGGAGACGGCCATCGGCGGAGACCTCTACGTGCGCAGCACTACGCCCATGCGCCCCGAGCTGGGACGCCGGCTCCTCGCCGTGCCCGGGGTCGAGGCGGCCTCACCCGTGAACTTCTTCCGCGTGCGCATGTGGGCCCCTGACGAGGAGGAGCCAAACACTGTCGTGGGCATTGCCATCGATCCGGCCAGCTACCTCCAGGTGGCCAGCTTCAAATTCGCCGACCAACAGGTTGACGTGACAGCCCGCGTGCGCGAGCTCGCGGAGGAGGACGCGCTCTTCATCTCCACCACTCTGGCCGACCGGTACGACCTCCAACAGGGGGACACCATCGTGTTGGAGACACGCCGCGGCCGCCGTGAGTTCCGCGTGGCCGCCGTGATCGTGGACTTCACGGCTCAAGGCAACACAGTGACCCTCTCCCGCCGCGCGCTCTACCGGTACTTCGGCGAGCGGCGTGTGACCACGTTCACCGTGGACGTGCTCCCCGGGGCCGATGTCGAACAGGTTCGCCAGGCCATTGAAGATCGTTTCGGCAAGGGAGGGCGCATCACGGTGGAATCCAGCGAGGAATTCCGCGAACGAATCATCCGCCTCATGAACCAGAGCTTCGCCCTGTTGAACACCCTCGTGGCCATTGCCGTGCTCATTTCTTCCTTTGGCCTGATCAACACCCTGTTGATGAACATCTTCGAGCGCACGCGCGAAATCGGCATGTTGCGCAGCTTGGGCGCCACGCGCGGGCAAATCGTCAAGATGGTGTTGGCCGAAAGCGCCACGATGGGCATCACCGGCGGTCTCCTCGGCCTGGTGCTGGGGCTCATGTTGGCCCGCTTCATGGTGCAGGGGCTCAACATCGCGGGCGGCTACCGCCTGGTCTACCACTTCACTCCCCTGCCCGTCCTCTTGGGCCTCGTGTTGGCCCTGGCGCTCTCCCAAGTGGCCGCCCTCTACCCCGCACGCCGGGCCGCCCGCGTCAACGTCGTGGAAGCCATCAAGCACGAGTAACCACGGCCAGGGCATGCCCGGAAGACCAAACCTGCACCTTGGAGGAAAACGATGACGCTGCGACGGCTTTTCGCCGCCATGGCCTTGCTGCTGGCCTTGGCCCTGGGGGGCCTGTGGTACTGGCAAGGCCGTGCGAACACCGCCACGCCCCGTCCGGCGACGCCGGTTCCCACCGTGGCCGGAAATGCCCCCAACGTGGTGACGGCCGAGGGCGTGGTCGTGCCCGCACGGCGGGCGCGCCTGGCATTTGCTGTGGGAGGAGTGCTGGAGGAACGCTTGGTGGAGGAGGGCAAGGAAGCCTCGGCCGGCACACTGTTGGCCCGGCTCACCTCACCGCAATTCGTGGGCCAAGTTGACAGCGCCGAAGCAGCCTTGGCCGTGGCCCGCGCCCAGCTCGCCCAAGCCGAAGCGGGCGCTCGCCCCGAGGAGATCGCCGCGGCCGAGGCAGCGCTGCGCGCGGCTCAAGCTCAACTGGACGCTGCCCGAGCCCAAGAGGCCCAAGCTCGCGCGGCCCTTGCGGAGGCGCGTGCACGACTCCAACAGGCCGAGCGGGGTCCCACCGAAGAGGAGCGCCGTATCGCCCTAGCTCGCCTCCGACAGGCCCAAGCAGCTCTCAAACAAGCCCAGGCCGCCTATGACCAAGTGGCCCACCGGGCCGACATCGCCGCCTTGCCCCAGAGCCGCGCCCTGGAGGAGGCCACGCTGGCCGTGGAGATCGCCCAAGCCGAGTACGACCGGCTGCTCCGGGGCGCCACTGAGGAAGAGCTCAACCAGCTCAGGGCTGCCGTCCAACGGGCCGAGGCCGGCGTGGCCGCGGCCGAGGCCGGCGTGCGGGCGGCCGAGGCATCTGTCGAACAAGCCCAAGCCCGGCTGGACCGCCTCCGCCAAGGTGCTCCTGAGGAGGAATTGGACGTTCTCCGAAGCCGCGTGCGCCAAGCCGAAGTGGCCCTGGAGCAAGCGCGGGCACTCGAAGCCTTCACGCGCCTGGTGGCCCCGTTCGACGGCACAGTTGCCCAGTGGCTGATCCGCCCAGGAGAAGCCGTGGTGCCCAACCAGCCCGTGGCGCTCTTCGGCGACGTGAGCACCCTCCAGGTGGAGACGAACGACTTGGGCGAGCTCGACGTGATCAGCGTGCGGGAGGGGCAGCCGGCCGAGGTGACGTTCGACGCCCTGCCCGACGTGCGGGTGCCCGGCCGCGTGCTGGCCGTGCGCCAAGTTGCCGAGGAACAGCGGGGGGAAACGACCTACACGGTCATCGTGGGGCTTGACGAGGTGCCGGCCGGCCTGCGCTGGGGCATGACAGCCGTGGTGGACATTTTCATAAGCGCATCGCCATGAGTGCTGTGTGGAGAGGTGGTTTTCACCCCCACCACAGCTTGAGCGCAAATTGAACCCCAAAGATGAGCACGGCCAACACAGTGATGCGCACCAGGTCATGGCGCACGTGGGCGAACTCGTCCTCCGCTGACGGCGGGGCAACCTCTGCGACCGCTGTGTTCACGCGCTCCACAGGTGCGCCCTGGCCCTTGGGAGCAGGACGGGGCACACCCTCGGGCCGGCTGTAGGGCACCCGGGGGGGTTGAGTGCGGGCACGGCGTCGTTTCTTGCGGGCCATTGGCTTCCTCCTCGTTTAGGGCACCGATTGCCCCAGAAGTTATCCCTCCGTGTCGGCAGCGAGCCCAATCATAGGACAAAACGACCTCGCGGCAAACTGTGTATCCTGCGGGCACAAGGCCACGCGCCCGGAGGAGACAACAGGAAAGGACATTCCTCTCATCCTCCGCCATCGCCGTCCGGCCGAGGCGGCAACACGGCAAATCCCTCCAGTTCGATAAGGGCCTCATCGTTGAAGAAGCCCGAGACCTCGAAAAGGGCCATGGCGGGGTAGTAGGCGCCGAAGTAGCGGCGGAACACCTCGCCCAAGGGTTTCAGGTTGGCCTTGTACGCCTCCCGGTCGCGCACGAAGATGTTGAGCTTCACGATGTCCTGCATGGACCCTCCGGCGGCCTCGAGCACGGCCTGAAAGTTGCGCAGGACTTGCTCAAACTGGCCCACCAGGTCACCGGGGGCCACGATGCGCCCCTCAGCGTCGCTGGCATCTTGGCCGGCCAGGAAAAGCAAGCGACCGCCTTCTACCAGGATGGCGTGATTGTAGCCCCTCGGCGGGGGCAACGTGGGCGGATTGATGAGCTCTTTTCTCATGAGTGTTCCCCTTCTCTACTTGACAAGCCCCAACAACTTCGCGATGAATTGGAGAGCATTTTGGTTCATCACCACGATGGCGAACAGGAGCACCAGAAAATATATCGTAAACTTCCGTTCGAGATCCAACCGCATCTGCTCTATTTCGACTCGAAGTGTCGCCTCGGTTCGAGCGATCCTGTCGCCCAATCGAGCCTCAATCCGGGCCATCTCCTCGCGCAGGGCGGCGTCGTTCCTGGCCATCTCCTCGCGCAGGGCGGCGATGCTCTGGACCATCTCCTCGCGCAGGGCGGCGTCGTTCCTGGCCATCTCCTCGCGCAGGGCGGCGTCGTTTTGGGCCATCTCCTCGCGCAGGCGGGCTATCTCCTCGCGCAGGCGGGCGAACTCCTGCGCGATCTCCGTGCGCAATTGGCCGATCTCTTCGGCGAGGCGACGCTCGAATTTCTCCCCCACGAAGGTGAGCACGTCGTTCTTCCAGTCGCTCTGGAGCTGGTTGAGCAACTCCACCAGGGCGGTGGCGCCCTCCTCGCCCAATCTTTCGCGGAGTGCGTGTGGAACTGTGATCAGGGGTGCCACGTGTGCTCCTCGGAAATGACTCTCATCCGGTCAACAGAGGAAAAGACTTGCGAAGAAGGTAAGCCTTCTGGTCTCTATTGTATAAACCAGCCGATGGGACGTCAATCGCGGGAGTGGGGGAGAAACCAATTGCAGTCCGCCCCCAACTCCAAAGCGGGATAAAGGGTCCAGCGTGTCAGCCTATCGCCCGATGAATTTGGGTTCAGCTTTCCGCTTGAAGGCCTCGTAGAAAATTCGGTGGTCCTCCCCCATGAGCATGAGTGCTTGGGCTTGAGCTTCGGCCTCCAAGGCCGAGATCAGGTCCATGTTGAGCTCGTTGTTCACCATGCGCTTGGTCATGGAAAGGGCCAGCGTGGGACCGTCGGCCAGCCGGCGGGCCCACTGATAGGCCGTGGGAAGCAGTTCCTCGTGGGGGACCACGCGGTTGACGAGGCCGTAGCGCTCGGCCGTGTGGGGATCAACGGCGTCGCCGAAGAGGAGCAATTCCAGCGCGCGGCCGAGTCCCACAATGCGGGGGAGCAGATACGCAGCGCCCATGTCGGCTCCGGTGAGGCCCACCTTAGTGAAGAGAAACGTGATCTTGGCCCGCTCCGAGGCGATCCGAAGGTCCGAAGCCAGGGCGATCACAGCGCCGGCACCGGCTGTCGTGCCGTTCAGCGCGGCGATAATCGGCTTGTCGAGCAGGCGCATGTTGGCCACCACCTGTCCTGTCATGCGGGTGAAGTCCAAGTGCCCCTTCACGTCCATTTTCAGGAGTTCGCCGATGATCTTGTGCACGTCACCCCCAGAGCAGAACCCCTTTCCCTCGCCGGTAAGCACCAGAACCTTGACGTCGTTATCGTAGCGCAACTCCTCCAGAAGGTCTCGGAACTGGGCGTAGACCTCAAAGGTCAAGGCGTTCAACACCTCCGGCCTGTTGAACGTCACGGTGGCAATGCCGTCTTGGACTTCGTACCGGAAATCGTAACTCATGGAAGACCTCCAAGACACTCTCGACCGACGATCTGTTCTCGGCGATGCCCTCGGGGACTCAAGGGCACCGGGCGGCTACCATTGGACCGTGCCACCGTCCACGTTGATGGCCTGGCCCGTGATGCCCCGAGCCTCCTCGCGGGCCAAGTAGACCGTGAGGGCAGCCACCTCCTCAGGCGTGATCAGCCGCCCTTGGGGGCTCATGCGGGCCAAGGTGTGGCGCACTTCCTCGGGGCTCATGCCGGTGCGGGCCGAGATATTGGCAATGTTGGTGTCCGTCATGGGGGTGTCCACGTATCCGGGGCAGATGGCGTTCACCGTGATGTGGTGTTCCACGAGCTCCATGGCCAGCGAGCGGGTGAGGCCCAACACGCCGTGCTTGGAGGCGCTGTAGGCAGCAATGTAGCGCGCGCCGGTCTTGCCGGCAATGGAGGCAATGGTGATAATGCGTCCCCACTTCTGGGCCACCATGGGGGGCAGGAACGCCTTGGTGACGTAATAGACGCCGGTGAGATTGACGGCCAGCATCTGATGCCAGAGCTCGTCAGGATGGTTCAGGAACTTGTGGCTGCCGGCCACGCCCGCGTTGTTCACCAAAACATCCACTCCGCCCCAGGCGTCCATCACAGCCGAGGCCAACTCGGCCACCTGTCGCGGGTCAGCCACGTCACAGGGCAGAGCCAAGCTCTTCCGCCCCATCCTGCCGATGTGGGCAGCCAGCTCCTCCAAGGGAGCCACGCTGCGGGCCGAGACAACCACATCGGCGCCGGCCTCCGCCAACGCCAGGGCAATGGCCCGCCCGATGCCCCGGCTGGCGCCGGTGACCAAGGCCCGGCGGCCGTTCAGGGGACGTTCACTCATGGGTCTCCTCCGTGATGATACAGAGATCGGCGCGGCCAGCGGCCACCAGCGTGTTCACGTGGTCGGCCGTGGTCAAGTGGCCGCCACACAGGGTGGGCACGTGAACCTCATTGCGGATGAGATCGCTGTACGCCTTGAGGAAGGCGGGGCCGTAAGCCGGACGGGTGTAGGGGCTCGTCTGGCCCACAGCCACGTGGATGAAATCACACCCTCGCGCCTTCAGCGCCCCGGCCACCGCGACGGCCTCGTCTTCGGCGAACCCCTTGGGCTCCCAGTCGCTCACCGTCAACGTGACGCCCAACGGCCGGTCCTCAGGCCAAACAGCACGCACGGCCTCGAACACCTCCAGGGGAAAGCGCATTCGGTTCTCCAGAGGGCCGCCGTACTCGTCCTCCCGGCGGTTCGTGAGGGGAGAGAGGAAGGAAGCCAACAAGTATCCGTGGGCCATGTTGAGCTGGAGCACGTCGAAGCCGGCCTCGGCGGCCAAGCAAGCGGCGCTGACGAAGGCCTCCTTCACCTGTTCCAACTCCTCCTGTCCCATGGCCTGTGGAACCGGGCTTGCAGGCGTGTAGGGCAACGGGGAGGGAGCCACCAGTGGCCACCGTTCCTCAGGCGGGAGGGGTATGTCCAGCCCATGCCGGCGCGGACGAGTGGCCCCGCGCCGCCCGGCGTGGGAAAGGTGAGCGACCACACGGACAGGCGTAGAGGCATGGACCTGTTCCACCAACTTGGCCCACGCATCACGGTGCTCCGGGCGGTAGAGCCCCGGACATTCTGGCGTGATGCGCCCCTCAGGTGAGACGGCCACCGGTGGGGGCAGGAGCAGGGCCGGACGCCGGCGGGCTCGCTCGAGAGCATGGTGGACGAAAGTCTCGGGCAGCACCCCTTCTCGGGCTCCCACGTCGGGGGAGAGGGCCAACACCAGGCGGTTGGGCAACTGAACCGGGCCCACACGCACGGGAGTCAGCAGGGGAGGTGTGACGAAGAGGGCTTGGGACGGCTCGCCGTCCACGGCCGCACAGCGGTGCTCCACGGCGTTGATGAACGCCGGATCGCGGAGCCTCAAGTTGTCGAAGCTCATGCGCCCACTGCGGGTCAACAGGTGGAAGGTAAACTGCACGGGCTCCATGTGGAGATAGCGGCTCACGTGCTCGAAGTAGGTCTGGCTTTCAACGGCCGCCTGCTGGAACGCCTCCACCTTGGGTTTGCGCAGGGACTCGTACTCGTCGAAGGCGGCTTCCAAATCATCGCCGTGTTCCTCGAAGGCGTTGGCCAGGGCGATGGCATCCTCCATGGCCAACTTCGTGCCCGAGCCGATGGAGAAGTGGGCGGTGTGGGCCGCATCCCCCAAGAGCACGACGTTGCCGTGGTGCCACGTCCGGTTCCTCACGGTGACGAAACGAATCCAACGGGACCGGTTCGAGAGCAGCCGGTGTTCGCCCACGTGGTCGGCAAAGAGCCGCTGGCAGAAGGCCAAGCTTTCAGCCTCATCGGCCCGGTCGAGGCCGGCCCGCCTCCACGTCTCCTCGGCGCACTCCACGATGAACGTGCTTGTGGTGCCGTCGAAGGGGTAGGCGTGGACTTGGAAGAGGCCGTGCTCCGTTTCCCGGAAAATGAAAGTAAAGGCGTCGAGCACTTTGTCGGTGCCCAACCAGATGTACCGGGCCTTGCCCAGTTCCAGCGAGGGCCGGAAAATGTCGGCGAACGTGTGCCGCACCACGCTGTTCACGCCGTCGGCCGCGATGAGCACATCGGCCGAGGCGGCCAAGTGGGCCGGGTCCTCCACCTCGGCCTCGAAGTGGAGCACGACGCCCAGCTCGCGGCAGCGCTCCTGGAGAATGGCCAGCAGCTTGCGGCGGGCAATGCCGGCGAAGACGTGACCGCGACAGCGGGTCAGGGAACCTTGGTACCAGACGTCAATGGTATCCCAGATGACGAAGTTGTCGGTGATGTCGGTGTAACTCTTGTAATCGGCCTCGCGGAGCTCGGCCAGCGTGCGGTCCGAGAAGACGACACCCCACCCATATGTCGCGCCGGCCGGGTTGCGCTCGTAGACGGTGATCTCCCAATCGCGGTAGCGTTTCTTGAGCAACAGGGCGGCGTAGAGTCCGCCCGGCCCCCCGCCAATGACGGTCACACGCACGGTTCCACCTCGCCCTACAGGATGTCGGCCAATCGGTCGAGCTGCTCAGGATCGGAAACGCCGGGGAAGAGGATAAGCTCATCACACCCGGCATCGGCGTAGCCCCGGATGAACTGTCGAACGGCTTGGGGCGTCGTCAGGAGGCCCTCGGCGATCCGGCGGGCGAAGGGGCCTGTGAAGGCGTAGTAGTCGAGGAGGTACTGGCGCGACGCTTCCACAGCCTCTTCGCCGAAGGCGAAGTAGGCCATGCCCCAGAGCAAGGGCGCACCGGGGCGGCCGGCATCCTCCCAAGCCGCTCGCGCCTTTTGGGCCGCGCGCGCGAAAGCACGGGGCGGCCCCCCGCCGTGCATGTAGCCGTCGGCGTAGCGGGCCACGCGCGCGAAAGTCTGGTCGCTCATGCCGCCCACCAGGAGGGAAGGCCCCGAGGGCTGCACCGGACGGGGACCA
>Ga0256839_1002153_pt1 | contig 22506 bp, 25 predicted proteins | sample 354166metaG_FD_185968 | JGI IMG/M metagenome (GOLD analysis project Ga0256839, IMG submission 185968) | Hydrothermal vent microbial communities from Mid Atlantic Ridge, Atlantic Ocean - 354-166 | ecosystem: Environmental > Aquatic > Marine > Hydrothermal vents | place: Atlantic Ocean: Mid... | reverse complement strand
GGTTTTACTTGTAGGGTAATAGGATAACCTAAAAAATAAATAAAGGCATACTAGAGCTCCATTATGGAGCTCTAGTATGTTGATGGTGTTATCAGCCTTTATCTATATAGTGCAACATGGATCTTTCTGCATCAACAGACTTCCCCATCAAGGATATACCTACAGATATGGTAGGTCTTCTATCATCACCTGGTTCCAACGGTACTGACCCGAATTTATTCTTTATGAACTTAGTTATCTGCTCTAGTTGATTCATCACCGCAGACCTTACCACGTCGGCCTCTATAGAGTATACGCCTAGAGGTATTTCTAACTTACAAGGAAACTTATTAGTGATAACGATCTCCATAATGATCTCCTCGGATAGTCTACCACGTTCTATATCTATATCTCCGTTATCAGTGAGGAGAGCCTCTCTGAGATCGTACGCTACCAATAGGTTGTCAATAACCTTACCAGTTCGTTGGTAGATGTCTCTTTCGGGCTCCCCGATTCCTCCTATATTACCACCACCAGAACCTCCCTCCAATAAGTTCTTTATAAATGGAGGTAAGTCACTCATAGTCCCTTCGTGTGCATTAATAGGTTCTTCGGGGGAATTCCTCATACGCCCCATCGTTCTATGCATCCTTGACTTAAGCCCTGCCACGCTGTGTATGTTATGGTACTCGTCAGCCACTGCGTCTGCGAATTCGTCGTAGCTTAATTCCTCAGCCTTTATACCGAGGGTATACACTTCGTCTTTTTCAGCTAACGCGGTTTCTATCAGGTCAAGAACTAGGTGTATGTGGTTGGGATCGAATACATCATCGTAGTTAAGTGCTGCAAGCACATTCTCGTAATACTCACAAGGAAATAAATCCTCTCGTACGTGCATGTGTAATGCCTTACCTCCCATAGATATCTTTAAGTACCTATGTTCTTTAGTTAGTTTCATTAGTTCTCCCGTGGGCATATCAACCACGCTATCCCGTCCTGGATAGACTATGTGATCTAAGTACCCTAGGGTTAATTCTCCATTTTCTAATCTTACTGCTTTAGTCGTTCTTTCTGACATGATGTTCTCCTTAGTTTAGGTTTGTATATCTTACTGAGTATATGCGGGAATACAAATCTAATATCCACCAAGGTGTTTAATGAATACATACAGGACCTCCTGAGAGGCCCTGTATATATGAGTTACTTTACTTTCGCAGCTTCAGCAGCTGCAGCCTCTGCCGCTCTTCTGGCAGCCTCTGCTTCTCTCTTGTTTATTTCTTCTATAGCGCTCCCATAGACATCTGTAGTTTCTAAGTCTACCTCCATATACTCATGGAAGTTTATACTCAATATCTCCTGTACGTCTGTGGACCGATATTCTGATAAGAAATGAGTGATCAGAGCCTTTCTAACAACTCGCTCCCCTTTTAGGCAACTTACTGTAGAAACAGGATTAGCTAGCTGTTTACTTAGTAAGTTAAGTCCGTAGTAATGGTAGTATAGATCCAGAAGCAGCGCATGAGCCTCTATGGAGTTCCTAGGAGTCTCCATATGCATAGCGTTGCGGACTAACTCGTCATAAATGAGAACGTGTTCGTCAGAGATTTCGGAGTAAGGGCTCATCCCTATTACAGTTACTCTATCTGTAGGTATATAAGGGACAAGCCATGACTTAAAAGCACGTTCATATCTATAGGATGCAGCCAATCTACGCCGAACATTCTGTCAGATTCACTTCCAGTGGCGGTATTGCACGCGGGACAAGTAAACGAAGGTATAGCGTATATAGCAACCACAGATTCCTCGATATAATCTCTTATAGCTTTATGGTAGTTATTAGATAACTCGTCATCTGAAGATATAACATCAGACACTATGGCGTCTATCGTGTCAGCTTCTTTAACTACATTACCGCTGATATGTATCTCTTCTACATAGTGGCTATACTGCATGTTGCTAGTGCTTTGAGAGGCTTTAAGTCTGAAGTCCTCTTTACCCTTAGGGGTGGTGTCTAGGGCTACAGCGTCTTGAAGTATCTTAGATACAGCCGTTATCCATCTCAATGTGGAGTTAACATTGTCCGATATACTTGGGTTTCTTATCTTTATGGATATGTTGTCAGATATCTCTCTGACCTTAGCTGCAGAATTCACGAACTCTGACTTATAGTTCTCTATAGACTGGTATGTCATGTAGTCCTTAGATCTATTGGCCATGTGAGCTACCTGCTTGGCGCTTAATGCGTCAGAGTTTACCCAGAATAACTTGTCTATAGCTAGCTTGCCTTCATGGATATAGTTGCAATCACCCACTTCAGACACACAAGGTCTTCTATACGGCATACCAGAGAACCATAAAGCTATAAGGATACCGGCCTGTAATAAAGGTCCGTCATTTATGTCTATGTCATCCAGGGACAGCGAGTTAACATCACCGTCTGATAACTTCTTAGTGGTACTGACTACTAAAGATAAGGCTAACTCACACATGAGTTTAGTGTATAGGCCCCTAGAATTACTGAAGACAAATCCATAGCTATTCTTACCTAGAGACTCTTTCTCGGATTCTAATTGCTCGAACAGACTCACTATAGCGGACTTAGAAGGTGGTTTGATAGTCACCCAGAATCCACTATGTATTAAAGGTATCTGTATAAGCTTACCTCCCTCAGTAGCTTCTATAGCTAGGTTAACAGCGTCGTCACCTGAGATTATGGCGTTACTAGGGGCTACCAGTGTGGGTCTAGATGGAGCTATCAGTCCTTGCTCTGACTCTATACCTTGTGTCCAATTACCTTTCTCCAATGACTTAGAGAACACTTCATCAAAGGTATTAGAGCTAGATGACTCTGCTAGGACATCTACCCACTTCTTCATGTCTACAGAAGCTACCTTCTGAAGTGATAGACTGGCTAAGACTTTAGCATAGGTTTCAGAGTTAAAGGAGTTAGTGACAGCTACGCTCATGTCCTCGTCGCCCATTTTGTACTCTATATCGTACTGACTGGATGGAGTAAACTTATGCTTACCTCGCTTAGCTATCTTGGCAGCTACTCTGTCTATATCCTCCTTCAACAACTCTTTTAGTTTAGCCTCTGCCTCTTCTTGAGTAGGAGTGGTCGCGTTAGTCTCTGTATTTTCTACAGGTTTCTCTTCCTTGGGTTTATTCTCGTCTATATCTTTCTCTGACATCATCTAGCCCTCTTGGTCGGTATCTTGTGCATCACGCATTGCTTCTGCATCTGCTTTCATTTTACTATTCTGTTCTTCTTCCAGTTTCTTCTTATAATCTTCGTCGAAAACAGTAGCAAATAGAGCAGAGATATTTCGTCTAGCAGCTCCTATACGATCTGAGATATTCATATAGGTCAGGAATATCTGAGATAACTCCATCATGTCGTCTTCATTAGCTACACCGGTTCTTCCGTTGATGGTTTCTCTTATGGTTCTTTTCTCTTCTACCACTTTCGCCATGCTTGCATTAAACATGTTCACCTGGTGGGCTATCTGTTGATCGGTGTTGATAGTGTTAATTATCACTGGGTTATCCAGGAGTTGCCTAACATGAGCCATAACCTCGGCTAGCATAGCTCCTATGGAATTGTCTATCTCAGTTGCTTGATCCCAGCTTAATGGCTCATCTCTTTCTGGAGGCTTACCGCTCATAGCTCGGTTCATTTCCTCTCTTAGGTTTAGCTTCTTATCCATATCGTCCTTATTAGTTGTTTAAAAGTTGTATTAACTACATATGATTTAGTTATAAAGTTAATATTTAGCTATAATTTGACATTAATCATACAAGGAAACAAAGCCATGCAGGTAGACCCACTTATTATAAATTTCATAGAAGAGAATTACCACCAAGAGACTGTTAAGCTGATACACAAGTCATTAGCATACTGCACAGAGGAAGACATGGATCTACTCATGTCCTACATGGACGCTCCAGATGACAGCGTTAAGAGTTCTGTTCTTATGTACTTGTATGGAATTAACTCTATCAAACTAAAAGGGTACGGAATACAATTAACCCCACCTGCTTTAGGTTCTTTCGGTAAGGCTGTATCCATACTAGACTTCATCTCAGATATAACTAAAGAACGAATAGACGTGGGTCTACTAGAATCTATGCTGAGCAACGATGACATCGTAGATGGGTTAGCAGAGACTCTTGATTCTGTGTATGGCGGTAATAACCTACTATGGTATCTAGAGAATATAGAGGATATCACTGATAAGTTTCCTGAATGGGTATCCGACAGAATAGCCGAAATTGAGAACGCCCGGGTAGAAGAGCCCGGTGTGGATAGAAAAGAAGTAGCTAAGACTCTGAACACCCTCATAGGCATGTATCCTAACAGTATAGGCGAGTACTTATTTAAGGTAGAGGGGTTTGAGCCAGGAAATAGCGTGGGCTATTACATCGTTCCGTTGGACCAGGATTATATTGCAGCTATGGCTAGCGGAGACGTATCTTACCACATAGCTTCCATAATAGTCTTAACTGGTGGGAAGTATGATGAAGAAGTCATACTAGGGGACGCATTTGAGATCATAGACCATATGAACGGCACTGGAGAGATCAACTATGCAGTAGATGAAGTGACGAGGATAAAGCAAAATGTCCTCACTATTCTAAAGGATGTAGATTATGGAGTTTAATAAATATATCATAGAAGCTTTAAAGAATAAAGCTTACGCGAACAAAGGGTGGATACTGTCTTGCTACACAGTCGCGGAGGTAAGCGATAAAGGTGAGATGTACCCTTATAGGTTGTACAAGGATGGAGGAGGATACTACACTCACGTGGATGAGCACTCCCCTAAGGAGTATATAACATCCATACCAAAGGAGTCTGAGTCATTCATCCCTCCTAAATACCAGATAACTGTGGACTCTGATGATGTGGTTAATGTTAAGAAGAAAATAACTACCACAGCTCAAAGGTTACTGGCTAACTATATATTGCTCGTATATAACTTTGGGGATAAGATAGACTATATGGACGATAAGATATCCTTCAAAGCTATAGAGGATATATTATACGAGAGATTAGTGGACAACGATTCTAAAGAAGACGGTATCTACGTCGAAGAGCTTATGAAGTTTCATAAGTCTGCTGTGTATCTACAGGAGTTTAGTTTAGCTTTCACCGTGTCAGCTACTGACAAGAACACTTCTCCACCTCCAGGGATAAAGACTTACGGCGATAAGTTACTTAAAGAGTACGGGGATAAGATAAAAGACCCGATCGTGCAAGCTGAGTTCGAAGCTAAGTTACAAGAATACGCAGATAAGTATATGGAGGACGACCCTTCTCAGAATAAACTAATGAAAGGTAAGATGAGAAACTCTTATAAGAAGATGTTCTTAGCCTACGGTGCAGCTAAGACCTTTGATGGCTTGACTGATTTTAGGAAAGAAGCTCTGGCAGACGGACTACCCACGGACGCTGAAGCTCATGTTGATAAGATCAACAGTTTGCGTACTGGGTCATTCCTAAGAGCTAAGGGAACACAGGAGGGTGGAGTAGTTCCTAAGCGTATAGCTTCGGCTATAAATAACTACACAGTCAAAGAAGGGGACTGCGGGTCTAAGGTTACTAGGAAACTAGTTGTAGTAGGTTCTCCTACTAGATACGATGGGTCTTATGTTATGAAGTCTGGTTCTCCTGTTCTACTGGATATAGGAAGTGTGAAGGAAGGAGACGAGATATCCATCCGTGACCCTATGTACTGTCTATCACAGGGCGACACAATATGTTCTGTATGCATGGGAGATAAGGTTGCTAAATCTGATAAGAGTATAGGTCTATTAGCGACTGAGATAGGTATGGCCACATTGTCTCAGAAACTTAGTGGATTCCATGTTACTAATCTACAAACCACTGAAGTAGACTTACTAGGACTCATAACTTAAATATTTAAGTCACAGATTCATTTAACTGAACAATAAACAAAAAGGATCAATCATGAGTGAAGAATTCCAATGGCCAGGGTCTGAACCCTCAACTCCTTCGCAGGATATATCGCCTCCCCCGGCGTTCGAGGAGAAGAAGAGCTGGGATAAACCAAAAGGAGATAAGAAGTGGGTGAAGAAGGAATCAACGTGGATTCCTAGACTACCGTTATACGCCACCATAGTGGCCAACGCTGACATAACAGAGTCAGAATCTAGGAACTTAGTACAGATAGCTAGTTTCTTAGTGAGTAAAGGTTTTAAGATAAGATACGCTCTACACAATAAGAACTTAGCTGCACTAATAAACTCTACTATAGATAAGAAGGATACAGAAACATATGTTCCATGGAAAGGCTTCGACGACATAGAGAATGCCGACTTTTTCACTAACAACAGGGCTAAGGACTTGATGGGTGTTTTAAATACATCTTTTAAAGATCTACCCAACCCCACACAAAACATCATAGGCATCAATTGCTCTCTAATGTATGGGGCTTTCTGTGAGTGTCCTTCTTCTTGCTTAATAACACATACAGCAGACGGCTGTGTTGATTACAAGAGGAAGAGTAAAGAAACTGGATACGCTAGTTCTGTTATAGAGTTAGCCAATAGAATGAACATACCGGTATACAACACTGGTAATGAACTCACTCAGGATAGATTCAGTAGTTTCATGAGCAACTATTAATTTTATTAACAAAGAGGATAAGAACCATGAGTAAGAATAAAGGTAAAGGTAAAGGTAGCAAAGGTAAAAAGAATTCACCAGTAGTGAATAAAGAAGATAACATCGAAGACGTTAAAACAGACACCCTTGAAGCTAACGAGAAAGATAGTACGGAAGGTGCTCCTGGCGATAAGGGTTCTGGTGCCGTCACTGAAGAAGCTGGAGATACTGAAAACGGCACTGAAGAAGCAACTAAGGTAGATGAAGAGGTTAGAAACACAGTAGGAACGGTTTCGTACCCTAGTGAATCTCCTTACGTTATTGAGAGTGGCGATGATGAGTTAGATGCTCTTGTGAACAGAAACCTAGAAACTTACGCTGCTCATATGGGGTCTTTACTAAACCCTAGCTCGGACGTAGCTACAGTTGGTATTAGATTGCTACAAGACAGCATTATAGCTATCCTAAGAACCTCTGAAGATGATGTGTTCGAGAAGGCTTGGGGTGGTTTATGTGGTCTAGTATCTGGAGCGGAAGAAGGTGAGCCACTACATAGAAATATGTTAACTAGAGGAGCACACGATACAGCTGGAGTACCCACTATCAACGACAATACTTTCAACTTGCTGATACTTATGGGTATGGATGAAGGTAGTACTGTAGATATGACTAACGTCACTAAAGGCTTACCGCCTGTTGCTATAGAGAGACTTATGGCATACTACTCGTAACATCCTTGTGTTACTAAGCTAAAAGATATACAGACACCCCTAGGGGTGTCTGTATATCTTATTGTTCAATCGTTACTCAAGAGACTCTTTTAAACCATCTGTCATTAACATCATGGCATCGAAGTAATCGTTTACCATAGCTCTATTACCGATAGGTATCTTAACAACGCCCCACTCATAACCACCCACAGGCTTCTTACTCTTTATCCTGTGATCCAGTACGGACGGTTTTATTCTGTTAGCTGAATAGGCTTCGTGTCTGTATCTGTAATAGTCCACCACACCAGTGTGCGTATTAGTTCTAGTCACAACCTCTGTGGAAAGTTTACCATTGTTGCTCACTGTGAGTATATGTCTCCTCCTGAACACCAATGAGTATAGGTTAGAAGAGAGGTCTTTAATAGCTGCTCTCCTCTCTATTTCTATGGAGTCTATATACTTAGGCATAGGAGGTCCTAGTATTATGGCGCTAGTGAGAGTCTCTTCCGTAGGATCTATCTCGAAGAAATACAATTCTTCATCTCTCTCCATGAAAGACAAACCTTCATGGCTCTGAGACGCATTCTTCTTGAGTTCATCCGGCCTCACCTTTCCATCAAAATCTGTATATACTTCCACATTGAATACCCTCACTATAACAGCTAGGTTATCTATACCTGTGAGTGTTGGGTCTGACGTTCTATGGTCGAAGTGGATACTAGCAAACCCAGGTATGTATTCAGAATTAGACTGCACATATCTGTAGACTGTATCTCTATACAGACCTAAGTCCGAACACAAGGGCCCTATACCGCTGTAGGCTCCTATGAACTCCCCATCGTGACCGTACGCCACAAAGAACCTGTTATTCTTTACATTATTTAACTCTGCACTATTCACGTTAACCTCCTTTTGACATAGCTCACATTATATCGAGTCGATGATATAATTTGATATTTGAACCAAGGTGAACACAATGAAAGAATTAAACATAGAACTCATAGATGTAGACGAAATAAAGGTTCTAAGACCAGTAACTATGTCTGATATAAGAGAGCCATCCTCTCACACATTTCATCCAGATGGATTATTCTCTACTGAGATATTCGGAGCAATAGGCAGCGATGAGAGAAATGTTACTTTCTCTTATATAGATCTCAAGACTAGCATAGTACAACCCATAGTATACAAAGCACTAACGAAGGCTAGAAAGTTCTACGGTGAGATACTGACGGGTAGAGCGTACGCTATCTTCGATAATAAGGTCAAAGACTTTGTTGAAAGTAACGACGATAAGGCTGAGACTGGGTTCGAGTTCTTTATCAGACACATTAAAGACATAAGATTAGAAGACACTGGTAGCACTACACGTAAAGAGTTGATCGCTATGCTTAAGAAATATAGAGATAAACTAACCTGCAGAAGAATGTTAGTAATACCGGCTGGTATACGTGATTACATGGTCACAGAGGACGGACGCAACAAAGAAGATGAGATAAACTCTATATACAGGAAGATGATAAACTCAGCATCTATCATACCAGGGTCTTATAATACGTCTAAAGACATAAACGAGATAGCTGTAAGCTTGCAGGTATCAGCTATGGAGGTATACGAATACCTATCTAACATATTACTAGGTAAGCACACAGTAATAAACGCCAAGTGGGTGAAGAGGAAGATACATAATAGTAGCGCTAATGTTCTCACATCAGCCATAACAGAACCTAAACGCATAGACAGTCCAGGTATAGGGACTAATGATGTATTAGTTGGATTGAAGCAATATGCAGCCTCTATTCTTCCTTTGTCTAACTATGTGTTCAAAGCTTCTTTCCTAGGTGAGTCATTGATGGGCAAGAACTCTAATATGAACCTCATAAACACCTCCACGATGAAGATGGATATAGTGGACCCAGATCCAGATTACTATGATCTATGGATGACTAAATCCGGAAACGAGTCTCTTATTAGATTACTAAGAGCTCCTACTACCAAAGCCGGACCTGTTATCTATAAGAAGAAATCCAAGGAATACACGTTAGCCTTAGTGGTAGACACAGGTGACGGGGTAGCTATTATAAACGATACCACCAATGTATCAGCAGACATTCTAGCTAGAGCTAGACCTATAAAATTAGCGGAGTTGTTATACGTGACTCTATATAAGACTGAAAGCAGAGTAAGGGGAACCACCACAAGATATCCTTCAGCTAACGAGGGTTCAGCCATAGTGATAGAACCTAAACTTAAAGTGACATCTAAGACAAGAGACATAAAAGTCCTAGATGAACACCTGGCTGAAACAGGGGAGAGATACCCTAGATACCCGGACATGACTACGTCCTTCTTTGATAGTTATTCTGTATCACCGTCAGTCATGGCTAGATTAGGGGCAGATTTCGATGGGGATAAGTTGAACTATATAGCCACGTTCTCCGATGAGTCCATAAAAGAGATAGACGCACTGCTGAGTAAAGCTTCTTATTACAGGTCGTCAACAGTAGGGGAATTTATACACCCAGCTGGTAACGACATTAATGAATTAGTATTAGCGCACCTCGCAGCGTAATTTACTGACTATACATAGGATAAGAATCATGAGTGACGCGATAAAAGACGCTATAGCAGATGATGCGAACATCATAGCTGAAAGCATAAAGAAAGAGAAAGTGCCTGCTGCTAAACATGTTAAGTTTGAAGGAAGTCTAGCCGAATACTTCAGTGACTTGTTGATAAAGGAAGGTTCTAAGGGTGCCGATTCCAAAACAGCGGCTATAATATACACGGTGGAAACTAAAGAAGACATGGACGAATACGTGAACAAGACTAAGAAGGACGAGTTCATAAAAGAAGCTGTGTACATAAAACCGCCTAGCACTCTGGATAAGAAGTTAAGTATGGAGGATGATATAGAGAAGTTCGCTTATCATTTAAGAATAAAGGAAGTTCCTACCTTAACCACAGAAGAGGAAGTTGTAGAATTTTATAAGGAGGAGATCCAAGGTGAAGAGTAAACTAAACGGTAGAAAACAAATGGAGCAACTCCCTGCTTACGACGTCCTAGGGTTAAGTTCTAAGTTATCAGAGATAAGGAGAGATTTAGTAGAAGAACCTTCTAACTATTTCACGTTCAAACCAGAGGGTGCAGGAAATACTGCTCTATATCTGACGTCTAAGTCGTCAGTCGTTCCGCTAATGAACGTGGCTGCAACATTTGAGAATAACGGCATACCCTACGTCTGTGTAGATCTAAGACCTTACATAAACGTAAACGGTGAAGTCAAGAACTTATCAGACGCTAAGATCTTGTACACGAATGCAGCTCTGGAAGATATATGGTCTAATGAAGGATATGATACCATAGAGTCTCTATCCGAATACCCTACTAGAGTATTCATAGGCATAATGTCCAAGATACTCAACTCTGTATACAAGGTGGAGAATAAGGATCTTATCTTGCTTAAGATCATGTTAGGAGCGTTCTCCATATCTAGGTCTCACGGAGATATAGGTGTTGATAAACTAACCGCCATGATAGCCAGATATGCAGGAATTCCTTATGAACATGTTCATGAAACACTGTCTAAGGCTATTGCTATAGAGGGTACTGACTTAACAACCCTTAAAGATATCACTAAGGTTATAGCTATGCAGAGCGAGAGTCCTAGGTTGAACAAAATAACAGCCAGCGTAGTTATGGAGCAATTCTATAAGATATTTTATTGCACTGGACACAGAGAGAAGCTCACATTGGCTATCACTCACCATCCTGTATGGATGGCTCTAGTGTACGCTGCAGCTGAGGATAAGAGATTTAAGAGATCACTATTATCTAGCTTCATATCCACAGCCCCTAGGTCTGAGAAGGATATAAAAGACGATTTCGTCAAGAGGTGTTCCATACTTGTGGAACCTTACACATTAGAAAGCTTTTAACTAAAAGGAACAGAAAATGAAACTATTAACGCTATTAGCTATATTGATCCTTATAGCTCTACACATATACACAAACTGGGAAAAGCATTACCGTGACTTCTTCCCTCTAACCATCAGGGACAAGGTCAAGAGTAAGACAGAAGACCTTAAGAGTGCGTCTAAAGGGGTTAAAAAGAAAGCAGAGGATAAGATGAAAGAACGAGCTGCTAAGAAAGAGCACATGAAATCATTCGATGAAGACGCCATTAAAGAAGACAAGGCAGAAAGCGAAGTAAAGCCAGAGGTTAAGTAGGTTAATGATGAAGAAGGTAACTATGACGGAGAAGAATCATATCACGATCCTTTACGGTCGTGTAACCTCTTCTCATAAGACAAGAAACATGGATCCTGTAGATTATTCCAAAGATGATCTAAGCAAATGGTTATATAGCAATGGGTATAAGGTCATGTTTAGGAAGTGGAAAAGGTCTGGCTTCATCAAAGATCTAGCTCCATCTCTAGACAGACTGGATACTAGAGGTAATTATTCTCTGGACAACCTAGAGCTAGTAACCTGGCACGAGAATCAATCCAGGGCTTATAGGGACAGGATAGAGGGTAAAGGTAGGATGGGTGACCACAACCTAGGGGTGACTCAACTAACCTTGACAGGAGAACATGTTAAAGACCATGTATCTGTAAGCGACGCTAGCAGAGATACTGGTGTAAATAGAGGCAATATATCCTCAGCTGCTGAAGGTAGGTTACCATCCGCTGGTAAGTTCATATGGATACCTACCGAGAAGTACAATGAGTATAAAAACGCAGATGCAGCGTCCTGGTAGATTATACTTAGATAAATTCGATAGCATATACTTATAATGTTAGTTGTGGCTACTATTCTAAGTGATGATCCCCTGCACTTAGAATAATAGCTTTAACTACGTCTAAACGGTTAACTCCGTTATTACCCTTACTTCTTTCATTGGTTGTTAGTTCATAGGGGATTTTTTTTTTTATAAATACGGGGGAATACGATATGGGAATAAGGTTACTGAGCTCCACGTGGGCTAAGAATTTCTTCAAAAGAAGACCCGTGAAAATCATAGGTAAAATAAACATAACTCTATATGCAGTCTTAGAGTCCTTATTATGGGTTTCTTATTCTGTTTTGTTACCTCCGATTATTGGTTTGGTGTGGTCTGCTTTTGGAATGATAATATTGGGATTAGTTATGCATGCATTGTTTTACGCCCACGAAGCTGTAAGCATGCTGAATAAACACAGCGTGTACGAAACTGGTAAGAAGGTGTCGTTCGGTAGGTCTGTGAAGGAATTATGCCTGGCAGTATTTCATTTGCCAACTATACCAGATACATCGTGGCCGCCTCATGTGGATGTTAGAATTTGGTATCCTGCCGTATATAGGTTTATATGGTTTAGTCTGTCTGTTCTCTATTCTCTATACCATTTCTTAGATATTAATTCATAATAAAAACAACCTTGTTGATCCTCTTAGCGGTGAGATCTTCAAGTGTAGCGCGATCAGCAAATGATCCATCTTACTTATACATACAGGGGTGCGGGCCCCTGTATGTATTCTATTTTTTTAACTACGCATATACTCCAGATGATAGGGAATGAACCCTACACGAGTGAGGAGACAGATATGGCAGAAAAGAAAAACGTATTAGAAATGTTAGGCTATAAGAGCAGTGACGACTTCCCCATCTATATAAGTGATGAGGTGAGAGATAGTATCTCAAATAACGTAGGCATCGTCACGAGCATTACTATACACAGTGACCTTGCGATTGAAGCGAGAGTGGCGTATACGCATGATACAAAGGGCTGTATGTTTTCAAAGCAATCCGGGATACACATTATCGGCAATCTACAACTATCGAAGAAAGGGGATCGCCCAGATCTACCTGTTCCTAAATTCGGGTTCGAAAAGGTTAAAGACATACTCTCTGGAAATGAAATCCTAATACTGTCACTGGGCCTCTTCTCAGGAGGTTGCTGTAATTACTTAACCACCAGACTAGGAGTGGATGATAAAGGGAGAAGACACGAAACGAAAACCATAGAAGAACACTATCTAGAAACTATATAAGGAGAAACGTCAATGTCAAGTGAAAAACTAGCGATATTAACGCAGCACAAGACCAGTGAAGAATTCCCAATCTACATAGGGGATACCGTTCGCGATAAATACACTAAAGGGGAAGGCCTTGTAACCCATCACTGTTTCGTCCACGGAGGCATGGATCAAGTACGTTACATCTTAAGTAACTACGACGACGATGAAGTTCTAAGTAATTCGGCATGGTCTGATATTTCAGACGTTGTTTTGGTTAGTAAGGGAGATAGGCCTGATCTACCGGAGCCAGAATTCGCCAACGGTGATATCGTTCTGGATAAGATATCTGGAAAAGAGGTTATTGTGAAAGAAGTGACTTTCACACGTAACAATGACCCGATCTATTTGGTCATGAGAACTGGCGTGGACCCGGACGGTAATAGATTCAACACCTACGACGAAAAGGGTATCAATTTGGAGGTCATCGAGAAGCCTAAGCCAGTCAAGCAGGATAAAGTTTCGGATGTTACGAAACCAGGAGGCCCAACACGCGGGGTCGAATCGACCTTAGATAAAGGTATGTAAAGAGTATCAGCTATAGACCATACACGCCATAGGCGTGTATGGTCTATTATTTTATTGAAAAATGGAGAACACAATGACTAAGACAGAAGAACTAGACTTAATATTCCAGGGAGAAGACTTCAAGAAGACTGTTGTTAGTAGAGCCATGGATCAACACAATACAGCAGAAGACCTCCGTAACAATAAGCTCATGGAGGTAAAGGAATTAAGAGTGATAGCCGAGAATGCCGGTAAAGCCAGTGATATGATGCTCTCTCTTATAAGCCATGCCGAGAGGCACGTCAATTATTTAGGTTTTGAGGTGGAATGCTTCACAGACACATACTTGAGCATATTGCTAAGGGGGATGATAGAGTTCTTCAAATCTCTACAACCAGAGCAGAAAGAGTTCCTATCTGAAAACTTAAATATAGTAGCTAAATGCTTTAGAGATGAATTCTATTACGATAAGATAAGGCTAGTACTGCAAATGGAATCATCTTACTCTTTAGAGTTATTACACACAGCATCGGTCAAAATCGACTACCACGAGGTTTTTACGATGTGTGACAATGATCTTATACAAGAAGCTAGAAAAGGCGGTATGAAGGCAAATAGACCCCTTCTCGTCGATATAGGGGGAGTAATGTATAAAGCACATAGAGATCACGGTATAAGAATGGAAGATGACGATAAACATGTAGTCATGTTCCCAGGTATCAGATGTCTAGACGATAGACCTATATATACTATGCTGGTTACCGACAATAAGACTGGAATAAAGAGAGAAGTAACTGGTCTGAGACACGCGTCACCTCTTAATGAAGAACACCACATAGAAGCGTTAAAACGCAAAATGGAGAAATTATGAGTACTTTAGTTATATACCACAAAGACTGTAGCGATAGGTTTGCCGCAGCTGTAGTTTATAATATGTCGTTAATAGAAGAAGATATTAAGAACACCGAATACAAACCTATGCATAACGATGAAGATCTTCCCGACTTAAAAGGTCTGGACGTTATAGTGTTAGATATGTATTTCAGCCTAGACAAGGTAATGCAAGCTATAAAGGATAGTAATAGCTTTATGTTGCTAGACCATCATAAGTCAGCATTACACCTCAGTCCTCTAAAGCAACGCACCATAGACCTGACTAAGTCTGCCTGCGTTATGGCGTGGGAGAAGTTTCATAAGGGCAAACAAGTACCTTCACTATTAGAGAAGATACAAGAGGTAGATCTCAAAGGACCTCTGGATAGAGGTTCGGATGCTAGGGCTGTACATCTAGCTTTAAAGGAGACACCCCACTATTTCAGCGGGTGGGAATCCTTGATACGTAGTGAAACACATTATGATCTCGTGACTATCGGTTGTGAGCTACACGGAGTGAGGCATAAGAAAGTTATGCCCATCCTATGCGAAGCAGAGCATGTTAGTATAGCGGGGCATAGAGTATTAGAGACATAGACTAATGAGCACATAAGCTACATAGGAGCCCTACTGGCTAAAGGTGGCGCGTTCGGTACTACCTACTTCAAAAAGAAGGACGGCACTATGGTGTATTCTTTAAGGTCTGCAGTAGATGGAGTAGATGTGGAACAAATAGCTCTGAAGTTTGGAGGAGGAGGACACGAGAGGACTGCTAGCTTTAAAATACATCCAGACCAAAAGCTAGGTCATGTGATGCTCTTCGTTGGGAAAGGAGAGAGTCATGACACTGCCACCGATAAAGTCTAAAGAGACAAGGGCATGGCTGGACCTGTCTACTACGCGTGTCAACCATGCCTGGAGAAATTCACGGACAACATAAAGAAAGAGAATGATTACTGGTAAAAATACTATACACCACAGCAATGCTGTGGTGTATAGTGGTAACTATTTTTATTTGTTCATGTGGGATTTTTCCTTTACCCTAAATAACTAATTAATGGAACCAGTGGAAGTAATGCTTATACCCACACTGCCATCAACCGTACCTGAATCACTCATAGTGTACGTAGAACTACTATTCGGTAAATCTTTACTGACTACGGTCAAGAAGTAGAAAGTGCTAGGTTTCAGTCTCATAACAGCTACGCCGTTTATGACAGCTACGTATGGATCAGGTAGATCCGATCCAGCTATCCTGACATAACCTTCTTGTATAGGGCTATCAAGATAAGACACATTAGCAGTTACCTCTATTAAACCGTCCTCTACAGGTAGGTCAGATACATTTACAACTCTAGTCTTAGATAGATTCAGACCATTGCCAGTGTAACCGTATTCTACAGAATAAGAACCGATGACGCTCTTGTCTACGTTATCAGACACAATATCCCCTGGAACAGGTTCAGTATTGAAATCGCTAGTAGCGTATACTGCTCCTTTCTCTATGTATTTCTGATCATCGGTAGGTATGTATAAAACTTTATGCGAAGAAACTACCGCCCCAGAATCCACTACATCAACATAGATATAAGTTATATCTATTCTTTTAGATCCGTCCCAGTTATAGAGCACACTATCAGGTAGCTCGTTAGGGTCAATATCTGGCACCGTGTAAGGCTGAGACTGGCTAGCAGATATGCCTATAGTAGAGGTTATTCCTGGTTGGTTAGTAGCGGCACCCCATGCCTTGACTGTTTCTAACGCGGCGGGGTGTCGTCCGTCACCAGACAAACCTGCGTCTGTATTATCATACCCCATTTCAGCTGGCATGAGGTTACGTAAGGAGTATATTGAAGTAGGTTGGTCTTCGACAGACATCCTTACTACATGAGAAGTATTAGATTTGATAGGAGATAGACCAAAGACTATTGAGTAGCTTCCTGTACTATTAGAGAAACTGAGTCGCTTACGTCTCACTTTACCTCTATCTAAAGTTATAGGTATAGCTGCAGGTGCGTATGTCCATCCTTTACCTTCTAGATGGGTTATCAGTGCAGCTTCTTCTTTTATGTTGGACGATATAGCGTCGTATACTAAGTCGTTTATTTCTTGTCCTGGTATAGGGGAGACGTCATACACCATAGGAACATTCACAGCTAACTCTAAAGGATTATCTCCATTGATGTAAAGATCACCAGAGAGAGGAGGTGGAGTTACTGCCCCCTGTGTTTCAGGTATGGTTGTGATGGTTAAAGATCTCTGCTTGGGTGTAGGACTGACGCCGTTGAAGGAAGCAGTGTAGTTTATAGCAGGGGTAGGTTGACTTAAGTCTATCTCGTAATAATTGTTACTGACCTCTACAGAAGTACCTGGTATAGGTTCGTAAGTAGCCCCCAATGTGCTGCTGTAATACGGCCTGTAGTTAGAGGATGGTATCTTTATAACCTCCTGTGAAAAAGAAGGGTCGGTAGCGTTAGTCACACGGTTCATTTTAACTAAAGAATGAACCATCCCTCCTGGGTATCTCGGGTCATTCAGAGGAGTACCTGGAGGAGACTGTCCTGTGGCAGGGTCTATATCGTAATAGATTTCCCAGTCTGATATATCCATAGGGGATAAGTAACTCTGGAATAACGCATACTCATCTTCAGACCCACCGTACACCCATGTATCTTTCTTAGGGTCTGTGTCTCTAAAGAATACCACTTCTAGAGGAACGCTGATAACATTGAAGGTGACTAACACGTTCCCGTCTTTATATATCTCATTAGGTCCCACCGTTAAAGGGGAAGTAGTGGTTATCACAGAACCAGGGTTGGCGCCCTCGTAGGCGGTCACGATATAAGACTGCAATACGTCTAATGTTACGTGATCACTCGGAGAGGGATAGAAGGTAGGGTACGTTCCTGAAGTAACGTACGTGGTATCAGAGCTAATAGAAGTAGTTAACGAGTAAGGGTCGTCTCCTGTCAGAATTATCTCTGCGGTATTGGAAGGAGGCGGTTCTACAACTATGTTCCTAGCAGTGTTCAGTATAGCTAATAGGTTATCTATATCTATATACAAGATAGTAGCCACTAACACCGACATAGGTGAAGTCTCTATGTCCAAGGATCTGCCTTTCGTAGGCATACCTCTATGCACTGGGAAGTCGCTACCTACGTAAGACGTAGAGGAAGTTACTTTCTTTATAACTTCTCCTACATCTACTAAAGTAACTCCTAAATCCGACAATCCGTACTGCCCTTCTATATAACTCCCTCTCACAGAAGGGTCTAGTGGAGTAGGGTTAGGGACGTTGAATACGGCCGTAGTTAGATTCTTAAGGTAATCTGAGTCTAAATCCTTCATAGCGTCAGAGTTAGGATCTAACGTGGGAGGAGTGTAGTTTAATGGACGTAAGGTCTTAATGGTTTCTAATGACACCTTGAGAGTATCGTAGGCTTTCTGGTTGTAATAACCTTGTTTGTTTATCACTGTTTCCCATGAAGATTGTAAGTTATCTAAAATGTGGGAGTTAAATGTTACTGTGCTAAGTCCTATTGTCATTGTTCTGTTCCTCTTTCTCGTGTATATACGCAGACACTACGGTAAGGGCCGTTGAGAGATCTAAGTCATCTACAGGCACCATATCTTTACCCTCTAGTCCTCTCCATTTGGAGAACCTATCCAGTATCTTTTTTGCCTCTAAGATACTCATACCTTACTCCGGGTCTTGTGTGGTTATGTCGCACGTTCCTGGGTTAGTCCAGGTGCCTCCTGCTAACAATGTTGTTAAGGTAGTTGCGTTAGGAGCTACTAGGGCAGAGCAAGAATCAAGCGCATAACCGTTCGAAGTAACGTTACTAAAGTCTACTGTTCCTGCTATACACTTCAGGCTAGCTGCGTTATACAGCATATACGTAATATTGGTTATATTAGAGTAGTTTATCTCAGGAAGGTTCTTCAAACCACTACAGCTATATAGGAAGTACTGAGCTGACGTAGCATTGATGAACACATTAGGGTGGGCTACTTTGAACTCAGTCATGTTAGAAGCCCCGGTTATGAAGTTATCTATAGAGGAGAGACCGTAAGCCTTTATTACATTGATTTCTCTAACGTTAGTGGTGTTGCTGTTTATTCCGAACGCTGAAACGTTACCTTTGATGATCATAGGAGTTCCTATGACCCCAGTTATGTACTCGGTACCGCCGTTTTGCAACGGAGTAAAGGAAGCCCCACCGTCTACTGATAAGAAACCAGTACCTGTCAGGGATATTCGTATCTGATCGGTGGTAGTGATTTCCACCTCAAAGTCGTGATCTGAAGAATCTACTACGTGTACAGTCCTAGTAACTGAAGTTGCTTCTCCGTCTGCATCTGTTACAGTGTGTGTTACTACGTAATCTCCTACGGTGGTTAGGTCTACACCACTCTCTCCTGTTGTTACTATTTGAGGCGTTAAGTCCCCTTGTTCGTTATCTACGGCTATAGCGCCTTTATCTACGTATGGCATAATGTTTTTCCTTGTATTTATATCGTTAATTACTCTGCGTCTTGTGTGGTGATATCACATACGCCTGGGTTAGTCCAAATTCCACCTGCCTTAAGCGCAGTCACACTAGCTACGTTAGGAGCCACAATAACACTATTGTAACGTAGGAAATTGCCCGAACCAACTACGTTAGAGAAATCTATAGTGCCAGCTATACACTTCAGGCTAGCTGCGTTATACAGCATAGATGTAACGTCAGTTATATTGGAGTAGTTTATCTCAGGGAGATATAGTAACCCAGTGCAACCGTAAAGGAAGCTGGTAGCAGAGGTTGCAGAACTGAACACATCTTTATTGTCAACAGTGAACTCCTGCATGTTCGTAGCGCTAGTAACGAAACTGTTGATACTGGTGAGAGCAGTGGCTTTCACTATGTGCATCTTAGTGATGTTCCCGGGATTAGTAGTTATCGCGAATTCTGTGAAGTTACCAGTGACTATGACAGGAATGTCTCCGTCAGGGACGCTGTAAGCAGCCCCCTCTATCAACGGAGTAAAGGTGAGACCGCCATCGGACGAAACATACCCGGTCCCTACCGCCGTGTGCCCTACTGGACCCGTGGCAGTTATCTCTATAACGAAATCGTGGGTAGAATCATCTACTACGTGTACGTGTCTTACTTTAGTGGTTGTTCCGTTATTGCTGTCTGTGACCGAATGAACTACATCGTACACTCCAGGAGTAGTTAGGTCTACATCACTCTCTCCAGTGATCGTTATTTGGTTTGTGAGGTCACCGTCTTCGTTATCTGTGGCTGTAGAGCCTTTATCTATGTATGGCATAGTGTTTTTCCTATATTGGTTAAGTTAGAGACATCATGACGTAAGTTTCTTCTTCCCCTAGTAGAGTTATCCTAGGTTTCCTATTATTATAGTAAGAAGCCATGACGTAAGTTTCTTCTTCCCCTAGTAGAGTTATCCTAGGTTTCCTATTATTATAGTAAGAAGCCATGAAATAAACGCTTGCATCCCCTATCAGGGTTATGTTCGGTTTTTCGTCATTAGGGTCGAAGAAAGTATGTATATCCGCCTTACCTATAAGCTTCATGATGGGTGGTTGGTTAGTTTCTCTATATAGATGATGCATATCCGCCTTACCTATAAGCTTCATGATGGGTGGTTGGTTAGTTTCTCTATATAGATGATGTATATCCGCCTTACCTATAAGCTTCATGATGGGAGGAGTGTTATCTATATGTCTGTATACGTGTTCTCTCCCTATCAGTGTTAGAGTTATTATTCTTTCGAATAACACCTGTATGTTCCTGATTGTTTCTGCAGTTAGACCTTCGTTGTCCACTATAGAGTACTTCTTGATATAAGCGTAAGTCTTAGATAGATCTAAGTAGTCCATCTTCTCTATAGACCCTAAAGGTAATGATTCAGGTACAGCAGAAGCGTCTAGAGTTTCCTGCCCTACTGTAGGGTTAGAGGACACATCTAGGACTTTCATGGTCTTCCACTCAGCCTCTGCTATCCTCACAGGATTCACCAACGGTGTCTCGGACACACAAGCCTGTATAGTCAAAGAGGAGTTCTCCATATATAGATCATAACCAATGTCTACACTATCTGGTATCTCACCCGTGAGTTCAAATACTATACTGGAAGAATCTTCCAAGTCTCCACTGGTAGTATTGTTTATGGATGTTCCTGTGTTGCCGTCTATTATATTCTCACTCCCAGTAGGGCCGTAAGTCACTGATGATAGTAGTTCATTACCAGTCGTGCTAGCTTTTAACGATAGATCAGAGAAAACATAAGGTCCAGTTCCGTTTACCAGTAACCTCAAGTATGTTTTCTGACTGCCTACTATCCTGATTATCTCTGTAGCTACTCTATCCGTAACGTCTCCTTCTTCTGGATCCGTTGCTTCCACTCCTGGGTCATCATAAGTAGCTCTGTTCTTAAGAGTTCCTAGATCTGTGGCGTCTACGTGTGTGGAGTATAGTCCTCTAACCCCTACCCCGTCGTCTTCTCCTACTAAAGCCCATCTGCTGTCAGCGATGTACGGCATAGTAGCCTTCACTAGTGTTTCTTGTGAGTTGGTGTAAGTAGGGTACTGCTCTATACCGAATGGCTCTATGTCTAGATGTGGTTTGTAACCACTGACCCATATTGTCCCATATACTCTTTCTCCGTCTACCACGAATTTCATAGTAGGGTAGTTCTTCTCCGTCCTGATGAATATCCCTAGTGCGTAATTGTTCCCTGGCCCTCCTTGTACGTCGAAAAAGTAATCCGCGTACGTGGATGTATCTCCGTCATTGATGTTAATAACAGGATGGGATGTATAGTTAGTTTCTGATCTCGCTATCTCGTAAGGGACCTTCTCTACAAAATTGCCGTCTGAGTCGTATCCTTCGATATAAAACTCATAGATCTTAACTCTAGCGTCTTGGTAGTTGACGGCTCTCATTATGAAGTAATTGTATTCCTGTGGGGTAGCGTCCTTTGCCACAGTAACTGAGTCAGGACCTATCAGAGTTATCTCTGGGGCGTTGTTGTCAGAGTTAGGGTCTAAGCATGCAGATCCATCTTCTCTCTTACCGTCTGCATTACAGCCGAATGCGTCGTATCCTTCTTGGTCGTAACCATCGTCGTTATAGGTCTTAGTCTGTAAGTTGCCAATAGCTAGCAACATGACGTCTATGTCTAAATATAATATAGACGACATTATGATGCTAAGCAAGGTTCTATCTATAGATACATCCCCGCTAACCACGCTATCGACAGGAAACTGCACAGATCTATTTGAATCTATTAAGTCTTTCTTTACTTCGTTAACAAGTAGTCCTAGGTTACTGAGATTGGACTGACCTAATATAACGTTATCTAGCTGTGATATCTCGTTACTGCCGGTGACGGCCTTAAGAAGCTCTAACATATACTTAGAGTCTATGTCCTTGATAGGGTTAGGATCCTTTCTAACATTCACCTGGGTACTGTAATTTGCCGGTTTTAAATTCCAAAGATCTTTAAGAGATTTCTCTATAGATCTCAATGTTTCTTGATTGTGGTAGTTATACTTCACTATCACCGCTATCCAAGACTTCCTTAATAATTTAAGTACATCTAGGTCGAAGATAATGCTTTCTGAATGATTACTCATAGTGATGCCTCTCTCGCTAGTCATTCTATAGATTATTTTAGATTACCTAGTTACCATATACTCTACACGACACAGACATCGCCACTGGAGGTTAATATGTTTT